>Ga0209066_10000807_pt1 | contig 44290 bp, 52 predicted proteins | sample All_14_2_FD_187198 | JGI IMG/M metagenome (GOLD analysis project Ga0209066, IMG submission 187198) | Freshwater microbial communities in response to fracking from Pennsylvania, USA - Allegheny Zone_MetaG_DW_15 (SPAdes) (version 2) ... | reverse complement strand
CGCCGGGCGTTGTTCGCTCAGCCCAAATACGTTGTTCGTTGTACCCCCGGCGAAGCTTAGGGAGTAGTCATCCCCGGCATCGGGTGGTAGCAAACCATGGACTTTAATGCAATCTGTGGGGCGTTGGTACACTTTGCGCCAACCGTTGCGGGTAAGGCTAAGCGGTGTGAGTGTCACACGGCTGGTAGCGAAGTCCCACGGCGCCATTTCGAGCAGGGCATCACGCGCGATGGGGAAGAACATTTCACAATGCTCCGCCTGCTCACTACCCTCGGCTGGGCTAATGGAAGAAATCGTGGCTTCATCCCCGAGAAGGGCGACAGCCATATTTGATATAGCAACTTCATCAGCCATGGTGGCCTCCTGTTAAAAACAAAGGCGGAGAACTCCTTGTGCAAGAGCCTCCGCCTCGGCGCGTTGACTGCACGACTACCTGATCCAGCGCGATCAGGCGATGTCGTCGTCCGCGCTACCTTTAGCCTTGGCACCAGCGGTTTTAATCGCCGTTTTAATTGGTGCGCCACCTACTTTGCCGACGGCTTTCGCCATCGCTTTCGGTGATTGGCCGAAACCGGAAGGTTTCTTGCCAAGCAGGGCGTTCGTTTGACGCGCGGCGTCGATAGCGACACCATGCGCAGCCGCATCGGCTTGTTGCTGTACTTTGACCTTAGCGATTTCAGCTTTACGGTCGATGCGCTCATGCGAAACAGCAACATTAGCAGCCATACGTTTGGCCACTTTAGCTTTGCGCTTTTCAACGTGGGCGTGGATTTCTTCAGCGGTGGCATCCTCGTGGATAAACCAGCTTGCTTCGGTTCCTTCAGGGACCGGGAATGTCGAACCTTTACGCCGACGTGCGCCGTCGTAAAAGCCGGTTTCCAAGGCCCGTACAGAAACCATCTTTTCTTTCGTCGACATGATATGTCCCTTCAGTTGTGATGGTCAGAGAGTAAAACCCTAGCCAGCGAGGTACCGGCTAGGGCTAATGCTTAGTTGATAGCGTCAGCGTAGGCTTTCCACGCAGCAACATCCAACGTCAGGAAGGCGTTAGCCTTGCCAGCGGTGATGTTGTTGGTGTCAGGCGTGAAGGTGACGCCGAGATAGCGTTCAAAATCGCCCAAAGGCAATTCAAAAGCAAACACCTGATAGCCAGCCAGCAACGTACCTTTGGCAATCGCCGCCGTCGCAAAGTGCGTGGTCGGTGAAGTTGCCAGATCAGCAGTGCTGTCTGACACAAGCTTGAAGGTGATGTTAGCGGCACCACTGGCAGCTAAGACCGTGGTGTCAATCTGGCACACTGCGTAAATGCGGGAAGTGCCGAGGTTGCGCAACACAGGATCAGCGCCGAGATCGATAACGTCGCCAAGGACATACGTCGTGGCGGCGTTCCCGATCAGTGAAGTCGCATCTGCGAATTCATTTCGTTCATCCAAAATCATTTGAAACTCCGTTATGTTTGGACTTGTTAGTGGGAAGAGGCGCCGGGGTGTTACCCGGCGCTTCCAGTGAACTTATCCGTTATCGGTTAGATACCGCTCTCGGTGTTGGTGATGCTGTCGACGCGGCGAACCGGTACCTCGTCGAAGAACATGACGCGCTTACCGGCGACAGTATCCATCGTGAGGGTCGAGTTCGTGACCGAGTTCTTGATCTGGCGACGCAGGAACGAACGGGTGCGACGGTTCATATAGAACGCAGGGCGACCCATTTGCAGCGATGGAACAATTTCCAGCGCTTGTGTCATCAGATCGACCAGATCAGGGCCGGTGGCGGCATCTGCCGTCAAGTCTTCAGCATCGAAGTTGATGCGGACGACGAAACGCCAGTCACGTACAGCCAAACCAACATCCCAGCGATAGTGGGTGCGGTAAGCTTCCATGCGACCGTTGTTACCATCAATGTTCTCGATGGTGACTTGGCCTTTGTCCGTGATTTGCAGACCAGCCTTCGAGCCTTTCGGGTAGATACAGAACGCAGTGTTCGGTCCCCACACGATCAGCCAGATCGAAGAGTTGTCAGCACCGTCCGGTGTGGCGGCATCCGTGAGGATGTTTTCACCGTTGGCAGCGGCTTGGTCATTGAAACGAGGAGCGAAACCGGTGAAGGCTTCTGGCTCGGTTGTTTCAGAACCGTAGAACAACGTCGATACGAACTCTTGGTTCATACCTTCGATGAACGCGCGGTCTTCAGACAAGCGCCATGCTTTCGCATTGCCGTTGAGATCGGCCAAGGCCTTATCAACTTCAGCGTAAGCTTCGAGCATACCGCAGGTATCAGTGACCTGTACCGTGGTGCTCTTCGTGGGTTGCACGCCGCCATACAGTTTGCGCCACGTAGGTGTGGGCAAGCCAGTACGAATGGTGTGTTTGTGGCCTGTTTCGAGGTTGCCCTCAATCCAGACCGCATCTTCCAGAACATCGTTTGTCATGTTCAGGATTTCCGCAATCTTGTCGATTGCGCCGCCCGGGTCCAGACGCTTGGTAACGTCCAGTAACGTCGGGTGGGTAGCTGCGAGAACGGCCATGTTATGACTCCTTCATTTTCTCAAGTTAGACGTTACGTTGCACTTTTTACTGAACCCGCGAATTAGCGTTTATTCGTCATCGTGGGGTAGAAACTGTCTTCGATTGACGTGTCGGATTTGGTTTTGTCGCCCGACCCGCCCTTCTCGATGACATCTTCGCTGGCCGACAAACCGAGTTTGTGGAAATGCCGGTGAACTGCCGGGTGATCTCCCAAACCGCTGTCGTCGAGCAGCTTTCTTAGTTCGGGTGTGCCGTATGTCTCGAGACCACGATTAGTGATCTTCAAGTTGTCGGCACCCCCGATGTCTTTGTCGCCTTCAATCTCCTTCACCCAACCGGCGCGGAGAGTTTTGTAAGCGGCTTCTGTCTTGTGCTGAACTTTCTCGGCCAGCTTGATACCGAGGGGGACAAGCTTGGTGGCCCCCGCTTTATCGAGGCCGAGTTCGCCTGCGACGGCGCCGAGTTCGCCAAGGATTTCCTTGTCGAGTTCCATACCTTCCGGCATGGCCAGCGCTTTTGCGTCGATGTCCGAGAGATCAAGGGGCTGGCCCTTGTTCTTTTCGTCCAGCGTTTTCTGAACCGCAGCTTTTGCGTCTTCGAGACGTTTGTCGTCGAAGGCTTTTTTCTCGGCGTCGGTCATCTTGTCGTAGGCTGCTTTTTCCTCAGCAGTCATTTCAGGAGGCTTAGCCGCATCGAGTGCCGCCTTGTCTTCCGCAATGCGCTTATCGTCAGCAGCTTTCTTGTCCTCAGCAGCCTTTGCGTCGTCAGCGATTTTCTTGTCGGTGGCTGCTTTTTCTTCAGCCGTCGGTCCAACCTTAGCGGGCTCGTTTTTAGCTGCTTCGTCTTCGGTTTTCTTCGCGTCGTCAACAGCAGCCGGTGCTGCCCCAGATGTAGGGTTGGTATAGAACTGGTCCTCGACAGATGTCGTCGAGGTTGTGTCAGCCGCCTTGCCGTCTGGATTAGCGCTGTTGTTCGGTGATACGTCGGGCATGTTCTTCCTTTTCGCTGATCATTAAAACAAATTTCTCGGGGCAATGGTCCATGATCATACCCATCAAGTACCGGGCCTCGTTCGCCGCGCCTGCGTTGTGGGCTGTTCCTTGATCCGTACCATCGTAAGGGTCTTGGAACAGCCCACCGCGGGCGATTTGGCCGTAGATAAATCTGCGGCCTGTTTCCGTGGACATGATCTCTTTGAAATCCGAAGCCTCATAGAACGCGATCAACTGATCAATCGCGGCCTGCTGCTCTTTTGCTTCCTGTTCGGAAGCGGTGTCAATCGGGTCATGTTCACGTAACATGGTTTAAATCCTAAAGTCGTGCTGGGCTTGTATGCACACTACCTATGCGTACAGGGACAAGATCAGCTTTTTGACTTCCTCTTCCGTTGGCGCCGCAGGTAGTTCCTTGCTCGCAGCGGTATAGTTGCTGAAGTAGCTGCCCTGTGCGTTTTCGAGCGTGTAGGCAATCGTCATCACGTAATCGACGACATTATCGTCGGCATCTGTGATGTCGGTGCGTGTGACGCTGTTGATAGTGAGTTTCTGTGTCATGGTTTATTCTCCTGTTATGGCGCTGCATAGCCGTTAGCGTTGAAGTACACGGCGCCGGTTACTGAAGCTGTCAACGTGACGACTTCAAGCAGCGTAGCCGCAGTACCTTTGATGGGTGATGGGAAGATGATATTGCGACCTGCTTGTAACCCACCGGTGCCGATCTTCATGCGCCAGAGAACCGGGCCTGAAGCACCATCACGGATGGCAACCTCGGTTGCAGCACCGAGCGCGCCGTCAGTGGCCAGATCGATACCGGTGATGTAGTTGCGCAGACCCGCGCCCGCCGATGCCTTGATCGTGACCGCAGTCGTAGTGTTGACGATGCCTGACGCGGCAGCGACATATGCCCAGTCCGCTTCAGGGATCGAGAACGGCTTGACCACCGACACGCCGACCATCGTCATAACTTGCGACACAGCATCACCTGTGGCACTCACCGCAGTGATGTTGGCGTTGCGTGCCTTACCCCCGGTAATGACCGGGGCGACTGAGCCAGCGGCGCTGTCGTCAGCCAACTGGCCGACGGATATGATTGACGGCGTTTGCGGGCCCCACAACTTTACAGGCATAGCTTCGGCGCCCGACATCGGGCGGATAGACGTGATGCTTACTTGCTGTGGTACGTAGTCTTGCAGATCGTGCAGGCCCACAGTCCACGTAGTTGTGCTGGCAGGCGCGACGGTACCGTTTACCGCGCGGAATTGCAGATACAGCGTCGTTTCGGGATCAGGGATGTTTGCTACCCGAGAACCCCGTACGTTCACCTGCAAGGTGGTAGAAGAAGCCACAAGCTGATCGGCAATAGAGGCCACACCGTCTTCAACATTGAGGATCGTCATATGCCCGGGCGAGGCGGACGAAAGCGTGGTGATCGAGGTATCACCTGAGGCCCAACCACGGCGACCTGCATCGTACTTAGCTACGAGACCGCTTGCACCGTCATACGTGATACGGTGGAAGTTGTACCCGAAAGCAGAGAGCGTGCCGTCGCCGTTAGCGGGCCAGCCCGAAACCGTGAAGGTCACGAAGTTACCGGATACGGACGCGATAGCGTATCGACCCGGAACACCCGCAGCGCCTTGGATAGCACCGAGGGACATTGACTGACCGACGTTTGTGCTGTCGAAACCATGCCCGTTAGGGAATTTGACTGTGACCGAGACGGCACTGTTGATTACGAATGGCAGGCCGTCACCGATAAGGTCAACGAGTTCGGCGTAGAAGCTTTGGTTCGCGATGCGCTGCGACAGCGTTGTCAACTGGCGGAACGAGAACGGGCCCTCGACGGAAGCCTTCATACGCACAATCGTCTCGGCGTTGATTGTCGTGCCTGTGGTGAGAAGTAGGTTCCCGCTTGCTTGGGATGTGGCCATGCCCGAGCCGAGTTGTATCACCGAGCCGATGTCAGGGTCGACACCCGAAGCAATCACCTTGGAGTACGAGTAGCGTTGAACCAATTGTGGACGTGGGAAATTACGCATAAGTGTCTCCTATTGCGTTTGGCTTGGTTGCGGGGCACCGCGATTTTGGATGCTGTTAATCATGTCGGTGAGACCGTTCTTACCGCTGGTATCGGCCTGCGATGCGACCTTGGCCGTCTCGGCGCTTTGCTGCATCAAAGCGGCCTGCTGCATGGCTTGCTGTTGTTCTTCGCGCGACTTGCGGATGATGGCAACTTTATCGCCAGATACGATAAGTTCAGGGTCGATGCCCAGACGATCAGCATATATGTCGGCCCATTTGTCTTCGTCAAACTTGTCGAGCACGCCGGGTTTGGCCAAGGCAAGTTGGCCGAGCGACATGACATAGCGATCAATCGCGTTGATGTTCACCGAGCGCTGGGCTTGGGCCAGCATGGAAATGAATTCGACGCGGAGTTCTTGGCCCTCGAGTTCAGGTGGGGGAGGCGGCAACAGCGACATGCCGCCCGGGCCGCGCGCAGTGACAAGACGTTGGAACGTCATGTTGATCAGCGGATCGAGCAACTCGTTATGCAAGCGCTCAAGCACTGGGCCAAGCATCAGCAGCTTCTCTTCGTGCAGTTCAGCAACTTCCGTTGCGGTCCTGCGCGAGTTGTCGGCCTGCGACAACATCAAGAACAGATCGGTGTAGAACGCGGCGCGGATACGTTCGCGCACGTCCTGAATATCTTGAAGTAGGTGGCTCAGATCGAGGTTGACCTCGAACAACGAGCGCACACCGGCGCCGGGGGCTGTTGCGTCGTAGTAGCTACGACCACCCGGCAAGCTGTCGAGCAGTCGGCCTTTCAGCTTCGTCGGGATTTGCAAGGGAGGCTTGGTCTTGTAGTCGATGCACTCGGCCTTGCGGACTTGCTCGTGCTGCAACGATTTGATGTCGCCCAGCGCTTCCATACCGGGGGAGTGCCCGTAGATGTCATTCGACGTGACGGACCAGCGCGGCGCGAGAACACGGAATTGTTTGAAGCCCGATACGCGCAGCATATCCTTTTGCTCACCGCCACCGGCGCCAGCCTCGAGGTACTGCGACTTCCACGCCATGTTCTTGTTGTCTTCAGCGAATGGTTGACGGTCGACGTTAGGCGCGATGATGTGGATGATAGGCACCCACGCAGTATAGTTGCCCGCGTTCCACAAGTTCTTCACGGCCTGCGAACAGTTAGCGTAGCCAAAGCGTTTAATGACCTGCGAAACGGTCATGTCGATTTCGCGCGCCATTGTGTCGACGATGTTGCGATGATCAGTAGCCAACGAGAATTCACCGATGGTCATGGTGTTCTGGTGGATCACGTTGTCGAAGTCATCGGTCATAACCGAGCAGGCAGTGCCGAACGCGCCAAGTTCTTCATACATGGTATGGAGCGAACGATACGTGTTCGACCGGCTGAAGACATCGAGCATCAACTGCTGGACTTCGTTCAGCCACAGTTTCACTGGTTCAAGCTTCATCAACTCGCGGTCGGGTGTGGCCAGCCGGAACCAAGGGCGCGCCGGGGAAGTTGCGCCGCCCATGAGGCCAGCGCCCAGAATACGGAGCGAACGGGTACCAGTGTTGTCGTAGATGTTGTTGTGCAGCCTGCCGCCACGGTTACGATCACTTGATGTAAAGCGCGAAGACCGGGGAAGCAGATGCGTAGCCACTTCGGCGTAGTGAGGGTCCCACGACGCGCGCTCATTCTTCATCGCCTGTAGATCAGACAATGCTTTCTGGCGTGGGGTGCGTGGGTCCGTAAAAGCCATGGTTTAGCGACCGAGCAGGATGTTTTTACCGAGTTGCAAGCTGGCCGGGTCGACGCCTTGCGGGCCAGACAACAGCGTGTTGCCCTGCGTGGCCGCAGCGCTATTGGCTGTGGACAGGGCGGCGATGTTTGGCTGCTTGGTATTGCGCGCGTTCATATCCTGCTCTTGCTGGGTCAGCGCGTCTTTCGCATTTTGCGTCGCCTGCTCCCCAGCCTGCTTGGCTGTAGCGTTTGCTTTCTTGGCCTGCTGCATCTGCATGACAGTACCGACGCCGCCTGCGACGAGAGACGCAACGCCAATAGAAACCGGATCGCACATAGAAACCTCATTCTTGGAAGTTTAGATATTCTCTAATGGATCATAGGGTTCGTCGCTGCCACCATGCACACTGTCGGGGCCAAACCAGTCGTTTTCCTTGGGTGTGTCAATGAGCGCGAGGATAACCGCGGTCGCCCGGTCTACTGATCGGCCAATCTTCTCAAGGATTTCTTCACGCGACTGTACCTTGACGACCTTGCCTTCGGGGCGCCACGTCGGGGTGCACAGTTCACGTCGCAGGTCTTTGTCCGGTGGCAAAGCGATACCGGTGTTGTTCGTGGGATCGAGTGCTTCACGCATCATCCACCAAAGCTGGCTGCGTAGATTTGCAAACGTCAGCAAGCCCGACTGGTCAGTGCCCAGCGCTTTTTCACCGACGTTGATACCAACGACAGGTTGGTTCGAGTTACGCAGGAAGTCGTACGGTGATGACCCGACGCCAATTACGTCGATGTGTTGCGGTGCACGATCACGGCACGCGCTGATCGTAAGACCCGCAACGACAGGACCGTCAGGCGTCTCGGTACCGGGGTAGGTTAGGATTTTATCGAACCACATACCGTGACGACGCGCGATGACCGTGTTGTCTTTGCCGCCACGCGCAACGTCGATACCCATACTGTCCATCGGTGGTTTCGGATACAGGTCGACCCAACGAGCCATTGCAGCATCGACCCATGCAGTCGGGATGACCTGCCACGGGTCATCAGTCATGCCGACTTTGAAGTCACCATCCAACATCTGCGAACGTAATGGTTCGGGTAGTGCTTGAAGCTGTGCCATGTAGCCAGTCCCCATGAGGTAAGGGTTGTCGGTAATGCGCGCACTGATGAACGTGCGCGACTTCGGCTCGATGATCTGCGTGGGTTTGTATTGCTTGGGGTCGTATTCGTACAAGCGCCTGCCGTTGTCGTCGATCACAAAGCTGTATTTGTCTTCGACCTCGGTCTCTTTGCCGTTGATCATGGCGAACCATCTGATCTCGCCATACTCAGCAGGGTTAGGGTATTTGTCGTCGATCCACGGCGCGAAGAAGTCGATGATCCATTGGCCCTCGACCGTTGTCGGCGGGTTGAATGTCAATAGCGCTTGGCATTTTTGCTTGGGGTCGACTGAACGAACCCAGCCGAGCAGCGCACGCACTTGTTGCTCAAGGAAGTTTGCAGCTTCGTCGAACGCGAGGTAATCGTGTGGGCGCCCTTGGTATTTGTTCCAATCATCGAGGTGTGGTGTCGAGCCGAATTCAATTTGCCGGTATGGGTTGCGGTCGTCGCCTTTGAGGCGCCAGATTTTATCCTGCCCATTGTACCCATCCTTATTGCCGATAAGTTCCGTGAACCGGTCAATGACACCGGTCAACTGTGTGGCTTCGCGCCGGAGGATCAATGTCTTCTGGTGTTGGGTGAGTGCCTTGCCGCAAAGCAAATCCGTTTTGCCCCCGCCAGCAGCGCCGCCGTAACCGATGACATCTGCGGTGCTCTCGAAGGCTAAAGTCTGCGGGCCCCCGAGCGGTTCCCAAACCGCCTTTAGCGTGTTGATCACGCTTTGCACGAACTTCAGTTCGTCCGGGGTCATGTATGGTATCGCGGCAGCCCAGTCAGTTTCGCTTACTTCGCGGACAGGGCTACACCATGTCGCTGAAGTCTTCGTCATCTTCGCCGTCGCTGTCGTCGATTACTTGTTCTGGGTTTTCTTGCGCAGCTTTGCGCGCCATCGCGGCGCGCATAATCGCAGCCAGCTTAACTGCAATCTGATCATCACCGAGAGGGGTCAGCGGTTGGCCGTTGGCGCCGGTGAGTTCATTGCGGATTGGTGGATTGAACTTGTTAGGGTTGTAAGCCTTGAGCAAAAAGATCGCGAGGGTGTCGCTGTATTCTTTGAAGGCCCCGAACTTGGATAGTTTCAATGTGCCTTCGAACGCGCGCCGTTGTGCTTCGTCCTCCAAGGCTTGAATACCGATCTCGACAGCGACTTCCCAGTCGGCTGCGAACACATCATCTTTCTTGCGCTCATCGTAAAGACACACACGAGAGATATTTATTTTCTCAGCCGCTTTGGTGACGTTTGGATTGTCCGCCAAGGCTAACAGGAATTCCTGCTTTTTTTGTGGGGTAAGTTTAAGGTTCATACCCACCAGTTTAGAACTCGTAGTTTTTTACATGCACACTATGAGCGCCAAGGCATTATCTCAAGCGAAGCGTGAATTTCATTCAGCAACTCGACAAGCTTAAGGATGTCAGGGCTCAAAGCTGCCAAAGTGAAAAGCCCCGACACCAAACCTTTATCGAAACGCTTCATGGGTGGCCATCCTGTTCGTCGTACACAATGACCCCCACAAAACGCCTGCGCTTGATCCGTGTAAGCATTGTCGTCTTCTCTAGGTCACTGATCATCCTCGACCTGTAGAGGTCTGGCGTAGCCGCACGACGCCGGAAAGTGCAAACGTCACGGACGTAGTGCTTAGGCAGCTTGAAGGCCCTAGCGATGGCCCCATAGCCCAAGAAACCCTCTTCATGCAAGTCCCGGATGAAATCGACCAGTTCATCGCTGACCAATGCCTTCGGGTGCGCCTCACCTACCGGGGTGTTCTTGGGACCCGCAACCCCAAACGAAATTCGTTTCTTCATAAAAAACTCCTCTTTTCCATTGATTGCCCAACCTTTCTTTTTAAAAGCCCGCTTTTCCGCCATTTGCCCAACCTAGCCCAACCTGCCCCCCTATTTTCTTATAATACCCTCTAATAATACAATATGTACTTTTAGAGACCTTTATATAGAAAAGGTTGGGCAGGTTGGCCAAGGTTGGGCAATTTACCCTTTGATGCCCTAAAAATCGATTTACCAATTATTGCGAACTTGCAAAAAATTACCAATTCGCAATATTTTACGCGTTCCGTTTAAACTTCCTAGTCCAACCCCTTATCCTCTCCCCGTTGACCAACACACGAATATGTTGATACCCGAGTGCCTTCATGGCGTCCCCGATACGCATTTCTTCCCCCCGCTTCATGTTTCTGGGGTCCATCCCGAGTGCTTCACGGGCGATGTCAATGCTACGTAGGTACGGGCGATCTGCCGGGGTGGACAATTCGCCCCCCTCGAGTTCCTCCGTCCCGCATAGCCAGTCCTGTATGACATCTGTAATGCTGTCACGGATGGTGAACTTATCGTGCTCCGCAGGGGCCAAGCGCTCAGCGTCCTCGTACATAAGGCCGACCGCATTGTATATCTCGCGGGCCTCTGCCCAGAACTGGCGCCGGTCGCGCGTAATGCCCTCGACATCACAGAACGTCACCACGTCGAATGGCAGCCACCGCCGGAGACCTGTGCTATCAGACAGGAAATGGTCTTCGTTGGTGGTGCCGAGAAACAACAGTCGCCGGGGAAACATCGTGGTGAACTCCCGAAACTTCGGGACCCACTTCTCGAAGCGCCGGGCGGTGAACGCCTTGATGCTCTCCAAATCCTTTGTGCGCAGGCCCTTCAGTTCGGGGACCTCCGCCACGAGCGCGCCACGCATCATGCGGGCCAAGTTGTCGTCTTTCTCATTGAAGTCCAGTTCAACAAATTGCTCCGGGCTTGGGGCCATGGCCGCAATGGCTGAGGATTTGCGGTAGCCCTGTGGCCCTTTGAGGATAGGCACCATATCGGCTTTGCACCCCGGATCGAGCACCCGGGCCACAAGCCCTGTCCATATATAATAGCTAACCGCCGTGGCGTATGGGGTGTCTTCAGCGCCGAGGTAGTCCGTAAGGAACCGGGCCACACGGGGTTTGCCGTCCCACTCTTGCGCGTTCAGCCATTCGATAGCCGTGTCGACCTTATTGATCTTGGCAGCCTCGGCCACCACGTCACGCATCAGTTCCTTGCCGATAGGCAGAAATTGGTACACAGCCTCCAAACGGCGGCGCATATAGACCATGTTCTCGTCGCACAGCGGGCGCCATGCTTTCTTGCCGCCACCGCGGATCACGATTTCATCCCGGAAGATGTCGTACGCAATCTCTCCGCCGATGATGTCGCTGCGCAAAACAGCGTGGTGGATGTTTTGCAGTGTGGCCTTGGGGCGCCCCATATTGGCCTTAGACGTATCACGCTCCCACCCCGGTAGGTCGCGCACTTCGATAACGTCACCGGTATCGTCGTCTTCAGACATGATGGGGGTTGTTTCTATTATCTCGAAATCGTCGGCGCGCAGGCCGTATGCGTCTTCAAAGTCTGTATCGGTCTTGTTCGACTGGCACGAGGCGTGAAGGCAAACGAAATGCCCTCGATCATAACCGCGCGATCCCTTGGGGAAATAGGCTGTGGCGCTGATGTCACTATCTTTACTGTGTTGGTCCTTGAAAGGGCACTCTATAAAGCCCTGCCCCTCTTGGCCGTAGTCGAGGATCATGCCTTTGTCTTCAAGCGCCTTCATAGTGGCGTCGGCCACCACTTCGCCGTCGCTACGCTCTTTGCGCTTGCCTGCTTTGGTTTCGAACGCATCGCCGGTCGAGAATTCCAGATCGAGCGCAGCCCACAGCGTTTCGAATTGCGCAGGGGTCAGGCGCACAAAGTCCTGTTTGCCTGACCAGTCGACGAAGTACCGGGCCTTATCCGGGTGTGTGCCCGCGAATATAAACTGCTGGCCGTTGGCGAGGAATTCTATGATGCCGCCATCGACCCGCAGGATACGCTTCTTGAATTCACCGTCCACCCAGACAGGAATGAGCACCTTGCCGCTATCTTTGCGTTGGCGGCATGGCACGTTCTGCTTCAGCCACAGTTCGACGAACACGCGCACGCGGTCGGCCTTGATAGCATCAGGAATGTCGATGTCCAGCGCGCGCAGGTTGCGCGTCTGGATGCAGATGCCGTAGTCGCCCTGCGCCCGCCACCGGGCTATCTCCGCTTTGGTAGTGGTCTTCTCGGTCCACTTGCCAAGGCCGCACACTTCACCGCTGCGCGTATAGATCGACGGCGTTTTGCCGAGCGACTTCATCGTCGAGTTTGCGCTGATAGGCGCACCGGGGTTGGATACCACCGGTAACAGGTCGTCCGACAGGCCGAGGTCAATGAGTTTCTGCCAGTCTTCGGGCGTGGCGCCCCATGTGTTTTTCGTCATGGTACTCTCAGTGTTGGGTTTTGGAGGCGGCGCGGCGGATTTCGTCTGACATTGCTCGAAGAGATTTCTGCCCCGGTTGCGTAACATGGGCATCGATATATTCCGCGAGGTCTGACAACACGCCGTAGGTGATGATGCTGGCACCCACTCCGATACGCGGGCCGTATTCAGCTAAGAAACGCGCCGCAACTATGTCCAGTTCTGCGCGTAAGCGCCGGTGCAGTTCTTGCCCGATAAGGTACTGATCTTGAGGGATCATAGCTTTTTGCCCTTCCCGGATTGCTTCGTGGCAGCAGCAAAGACACCGCCACGCATGGACGATACTCTTTGGTTTTGCGTCTGGGTGCCATACACCTTCTGCTTGGCCCGCCCCTTCTTCAAACCAGCAACGTGTTTTTTAAACTCGCGCTCGTCGCCGATGGGGCAGAAGAACTTCGTATTGCTCGTTTCAACCAGTTCCTCGAACTGGTCCAGCAAGTGCTGGCGCTCGAAGCTGATTGTTAGAAGCCCTTGGCCGTCATAGCCGCGGGCGGGCATTGGTGGACAGATAGTGATTTTCATTTTTATGCTCTCGCTTTTTCTAGAATGTTATTGGGATGACGCAGGATGATTTCGGTCAGCCTGACCGCTTTCCCTGAAGCAACGCCGGGGTATGAGTAGTCGACCACCTGAAGCCGCAGATCAGCTACCATGCCGTTCAGCAGTGCGTCACGTTTTATGTTGCGAACTTCAGCGAGGTGGAAGGCATTAGCCAACGCCACGTAGTTTCCGCTCTCGACCGATACACGCGCGGGCCCACAAACCGTGGACGCGTAGAAATACGGCGTGCCCTCCCCACCATCCGGGTTCGGGTGAAACCGGGATGCGCTCGGCTTTGTTCCGATTTCAATGAGCCTTGAAATATCCCAAGGATCAGAGGGCACAAACCCGGTACCGTATTTGAGGTAGTCGTTAGTAGGACCACCGTAATCGGATACCTTGGCAAAAGCAGGAGGCGGGAGCCCCTCGTAAGCGCGGCAAAAGAACAATGTCACGTTGGTGATCTGGTATTCGCGGAGTTCGCTGTTTAAGGTTATAAGCATCACTCACCCCCGTCTGGCTTGGGAGCGGCGTATGTCGAGCTAATACGGGTCATTAGCGGTGGACATTGCGGTCTTGCGGCAAGCATGGCAACCGCAGCATCAGCATCGCGCTTGTGTTCATCAAGAATTTCGACAAGCCCTTCCTTGGTGCTGTAAACGCTGCTGTGCCAGCCTTCGTTTGAAATTCTGCGGGCGAGTGCAATACAGGCATCCGCATCCGCATCACCAACGCGAAGCTGGGCTAGGCGCTCGCGGGCTGCTTCCGTAAGCAGGTCAATCCAGTCGAGCGCTAGTGTCACGTTTCCGTCGATACGTTCTTCATTTTCCGCATATGATATAGCTTCGGCAAGCGCGGCCAGTTTGTCGAGGGCCTGTGGTTTTGGCTGCACCTTGGCGATAACAGCGCGGGCTGCTGTCAGCAGGTCACGTTTCAAGCCATACGAAAGCAAATCGAACTGTAAAAAATGTGGCCGCAGAACATCAAAAATCTGTTCATCCGTCAGCGTCGCGCTAGGGAACTCTTGTAATCCAACTTCATTGGTCATTTTAAAATCTCCTAATTGGTTTGTGTGGCGCCCGGTCGGCGACGAAGGAAATGGCTAAAAAACCCTCGCCGCCTTGCCCGAGCGATCAGGCAACTTGGTCCGCTTCCGCAAGGAAACGAAAATGTTTTCGCGCTTCGCGTTCTGTTTTAAACGCCCGGGTTTTATTGTCGTGCGTAGTGCTTACGCAAAACTCCCCGCAACCACGCCGAGACAAGACGACATGGCTGTCGGTCTGTTTCAGGTGCTTGCTGTCGATGAAGCCTTCCATACTGCTATAAGCTTTAATTTCTGGTTTGATCTCGTTAGCCATAGCGCGCCTCAATAGTCTTGAACGTCAAGGGTGGTGCTGGCAACGATCTCGATATGCTCAACAAAGAAATTGCCGAGAGTATCGTCGTCGAGAGCAGCTATAACCCGAGCGGCGTCTCCTAAAGTCTTGCACAAGCATACGCTCGACCAGTCGTCGGTGGTGCCTTCACGCACTTCGTAGAAATCTAATCTATCCGACATGGTGCACCTCCGCTTGAGGCTGGCGACGTGAGACTTCATCGAAAACAGCGACGCTCTCGTTGCTAAAAAGACTGCCCTTCAGGTGGTCTTGGTATTTTTTGTGCAAACCAGCTACGCCGCTAATGGCTTCCGAAATGCTCATACCGTCGATCACTAATTCGGTTACAAGTCCTACAATTGTTTGGTGTGTTGTTTTCATTAGGTGTATTCCTTTTCGCTCGGTTGTATTGACCGTCACCTCGCGGCGACACACAACCCATACCCGTATTCGGTGTGACCGGTCAAGCAGCCAAATAAAAATAAATTTTAAATAAAAATAATTTACCTACTTGCAATGGCAGATTTCAGCCAGTTAATCGTTCATACACGTTCGCCTATGAATTTTTCTTTAAAAAAGGCACTTGCGTCATTACTCCGAATACGAGTAGAACTTATCACAACACCGCGGCAAGCCCTCGGATACAACAAACACTATAGGAGATACGAATGTCACTTGAACAAACAGTCGAAAAGCTGACCGCCGCGATTGAGGGCTACACAAAAGTCCTTCAAGCAGCTATCAGCACAGCCGGGGGTCAAGTCGCCGCCGCAGCACCAACAACAACTACCGCAGGCAAAACCACCAAGCCAGCAGCCAAAGCCGCTGAGCCTGAAGCAGCACCGGTTAGCAAACCTGCCACCGGTAAGAAAGCGAAAGTTGGTCTCGAGTACGAAACCGTTAAAGCCCGCACGCTCGAAGTGCTGGCCGAGAAAGGCCGCGATGTGGTTTCCGCTGTCCTGCAAAACTTCGGTGATTTCGCCAGCGCCAAGGAACTGGACCCATCACAGTACGCCGAGTACATGGTCATGCTCGACCAAGTGATGACGGCAGATGACGACAGCGCCGCTGACGACGAAGAAGAACTCGCATAATACCTAACAGAAACAGGGCGGTTTGCCCGCCCTGTTTTTACTTCCGCGTGACGCGCGGCGTGGCTAGAAGCGGTGAAAATTCAGCCGCCCATATCTGGTAACGCGCGTCACACGGAAGTAAAAACGAACCGAGCGAAAAAGGAAAACACATGCACGATCTATCAGGTATCCAAGCCCTGCACGACAAACTGGAACAACGCAAACAAGACGAACTGGCGCAGGTTGTGTACCAGTTTGCCGCGGAGCAGGGGGCCATCTACGGTCTCGACAATGTGCTGCGCGAAATGCGTTCAATCCCTCTCAGCAACGGGGAATAACCATGGCGCACGTCGCTGAAACATACTACCCATCGAACATCGCTTTTCAGGTTTTGAAAAACAAAATCTACAAGCTGTCGTGGGACCAACACGGTCGCCCTCATGTGAAGCTGCTGACCAAAGGCAGCGCCCTCACCACGGCGAACGACCCGAACATCAACAAGAACCTGCGCGACGCGCTGGTCGCAGCCTTTGAACGCGGAGACATAGCATGACGCACTTATACTTAGACGACGGCGTAACGAACTGGAAATTCACCAAGCTGCCCAAGTTCGCAGTAACCTCGCGCATGTACCGGGGATCGTATGCCACAGTGGCCATCACCGGGCGGGGTGTTCTTTACGCGTGCAACTCTTCGGGATCGCTACAGCGTAATGCGATTATGGTGCGCCGCACCCGGATGTCTTCCGGTTTCGAAAGCGATTTGCTCGAAGCCCTATGTTCTTTCGGCATGATCGACCGCGCATGGCTCGACACCCTGTTCGCCGACCAAAAGAAAGCAACCGGTGACAGGTCGTTGGAGAGTTTGAAATCAGAACTCGCCGAAGCGTTTACCAACGCGAAGATAAAACTGTCGGATAAAACATTCGGCAAGATCGCCCGCGCTATAGCCGACCACGGCATTTCTTACTACCGGTACCGCTAATGAGACCCCGCCGGTATACATGCCACGTCAACGGCGAAAGTTACGCTGGCACAGCGGAGCAGCTTGTCTCCCGGTGCGAACTGCGCGCTGCGGAGGCAAACCGCGAAGGCAACCCAGTCTTGCAGCATACGTTTTTGCAGCAGGCCGAATACTTTAAAAGGATAGACCAATGAGCGATACAGAACACTCACGCTTCGGCCCTTCAAAAATGCAAAGCACTATCGCCTGCCCCGGCGCTAGGGCGATGGAGAGCACCTGCCGCAACAGCACGTCAAAATACGCTGCTGAAGGAACGGCTGCGCACCAGCTTCTAGAATGGGCTATCGACGACGGCAAGTTCTATGCCGCAGCTTATAAAGGCCGCATCATCCGGATCGTGGAAGGCAAGGGCGTCCACACCAAGCGCTTTGAATTTACGGTCGATGAAGATATGATCGATAACGTCCAAATCGTTTTGGATAAAGTGCTGAAGCGCGTCGACGAATACAAACTGCTTGGCGCGGTTAAGGTGACGATTTTCTCCGAGACCCGTTTTGACTTCAGTCATATCGTTGGGGTGCCCGGGCAGTTCGGCACTGCCGACATCGTTGTGATAGCTGAATTTGCTGATGGCACAGCGCGTATGGCTGTCGAGGATTTGAAGTACGGGCAGGGCGTTCGGGTATTCGCTAAAGATAACCCCCAGTTAAAAACCTACGGGCTGGCTGCTTTTGACTTCTACACCATGGTGTATGACATCAAACTGATCGACGTGGCCATCCACCAGCCACGCCTCAATCACTACGACGAAGACACGCTGACCGCTGCCGAATTGCAATCGTTCGCCCCTGTCATCCACGCGGCTGTGCAGAAAGCGCAGCAGCAGCTTGAACAGTTCGAGATCAATCGCGACGCGAAGAAACTCGACCTTGTACCGGGAGAAAAGCAGTGCAAGTTCTGCAACGCCAAGGCCAAATGCCCCGCGTTTGTTGGCGCCGCGTTGAAGAAGGTCGTCGACGATTTCGACGATCTGGACGAGATCAAAGGCGACGTAATAAAAAAGCGCGTCGCGGATAAAGTTGAGGCGCTCGACGACGGCACTATCAGCCTTGAAGAACTCGCAGCTATCAACGAAGCCGCCGATATGATCGATGATCTGTTGAAGGCAGTCCGCGGGCGCATTGAAGCTGAACTGCTGCAATCTGCTAACGATCCTGAAGTGCAGGCCGTTCTCCGGCACAAGATCGTGCAAGGCAAGAAAGGCAACCGCGCGTGGAAAGTGCTTTCCGCTGCGGAAGACTTGATGAAGTCAATGCGACTGAAGCAAGACCAGATGTATAATATGAAGCTGATTTCACCCGCGCAGGCTGAGACGTTGTTGAAAAACAACCAGCGCCGATGGAGTAAATTAGCTGATCTAATCACGCAACCGCCGGGGCAACCCTCGGTCGCGCCGATAAGTGATAAGCGCCCTGCGCTTGTCATCAAACCTGTGTCGGAGGATTTTGTTGATCTCGACGATACAGACAATAACGATATGGTGTAAACCATGCCGCAAAAGAAGACCTTTAACCCAAGCAATTACCCCAACTATTTTAGAAAAGGAAAAAATACCATGATCGTTAAACTGAAAAAAACTCGTCTGGCTTTTGCGCACCTGTTCAAGCCTCAAGCTTTTGAAGGCGGCACAGGCGAACCGAAGTTTTCGGCCAGCTTTTTGATTGACCCTAAAGCACCGGTCATCAAGGAACTGGAAGCCGCGATGAAAGATGTTGCCATCGCGAAATGGGGCCCGGAGAAAGGTCCTAAAATTCTGGCGCAGTTGAAGACGCAAGATCGAGTTTGCCTCCGTGATGGCAGCGGCAAATCCGAATACGATGGCTTCGAAGGCATGAAGTACGTTGCCGCTAGCAACGCCACCAAACCTTTGGTTGTTGACCGCAACAAAAACGAATTGTCATCGGTAGATGGCAAGCCGTATGCTGGTTGCTATGTCAACACGTCCGTCGAAGTCTGGGCTCAGGACAACAAGTACGGCAAGCGCATCAACGCTTCCCTGCGTGGCGTCCAGTTCGACAGCGACGGCGATGCCTTCTCGGGCGGCGGCGCTGCTTCTGTTGACGAGTTCGATGACCTCGGTGACACCGGGGATGACGACGACATCGCCTAACTATATACTAAGTGCAGGGCGGCAGCGTCCGCCCTGCTCTTCGGTAAGTGACCGGTGAACACCGACGCGCACAGAACCTTAGCGGTTGCGACCGGCCACTTTCCGAAGAGTAAATCTTCAATAACCTACAGCGAAAAGGAACACCCTATGCACTTCCCTACATTCAATAACATCGACGGTTCGCTGAACCTCGAAAAGCGCGCGCAGAAATTGGTATCGACGACGGCGATGAACCTTAGCACCGGGTTGCACCGCCTGCGCATCGTGTCGAACGGCTACGCAGAAGGTATCAACGAACTTTCAGGTCCCCAACGTGATGCCCTCGTCACCAACCTGATTTCGCTTAGCGAAGACATCAGCACGCTGCGTCAACTCGGCGGTCAAACTTTTGTCGATGCTTTGCTGCTGCAAAACCTCGACGGTCGTGACTTCTACGAAGAGCAAGGCAAAGAACTGTTTGGCAGCATTAACAAGCACGCCGACGAAGCTGGCCACATCAAAATATTTGAAGCTTTGATGAACCGTTTCCAACCACAGCGAGTTGAACTCGACGATGAACTCGGCGATGACGATACTGCTGAAACAGCCACCGACGAAGCTACTGTTGAAACGCCGGAGGCTGGTGACGTTGACACCGTGAACGCCGCAGCGTAAACCAAATCCATCCCCGACTGGCAAGGACCGGGGTATGAAGATGGAGCCGACTTCATCGGAAGTCCTTGCCGCTTTTATTTCTTACACCGAGAGGATTACATGACCAGTCTTGCTAGAAAAATCAAACGCCGTCAGTCGGGCGGTAAAACACCGGGGGACAAGGTTAGCCGCGAGAACGCTTTCCATGCGCGCGTGGCTACTGAGAACAGGGTTATGACGCATGTCACGTACCTGCATCCGACGAAAGGCTACCGCCACCGCAACAAAAACGGCGTGGCCTTGGCGCAGGCGTCGAAGAGAGACATTCTCGACAAAGTGATCTGGCCGATGGTTCAACGCTGCCAGCAAGCCCATAAACGGGCCAAGCTGATGGCAAAAATCGGCGAAGCCCAACAACGCGTTGCAAAGGCCGCGGACAAAGCCTTGAGAACCTTCACAAAGAAACCGGTGAGCAGCTATGAGTAAATTCGAACCCGGAGATAAAGTCGTCCAGATTGCTGACAAAAACAGCCGTATAGGGCGCGTCTACGCTTACTACGAAGCCACCGGTACGGCGTACGTTATATGGGCTTTCGGTGAAGCTGCTGTGCCTCATCTAGACAGCACATTGGCGTTCTATTTCAGTGAAGAACCGTTGGCGCCACCATCGGTCAACGTATGTGATATGCCAGCTACGACCACCGGTATCGACGCGACACTAGAACAACGCGGTACCAAATACGGCGACTTCAACGAGCACGCACATATCACACAAGCTATTAAAGCTGCTATGCGGGACAGCCCTAATTGGGCGAAGCTGCCGCCTCAGATGAAAGAGGCGATGGAAATGGTGGCGCATAAGTTCGGGCGCATCCTGAATGGCGATCCGAATTTCCACGATAGCTGGCACGACTGTATCGGCTATCTGCGCCTTGTCGAAAAAGACCTGAAGCCGGAGGCTCACGATGTCGTCGGATAACCTTGACGTTATCACCGGGGAGATACTGCGAGACCTGCGCACCCGCTGCAAACTCACCCAAGAACAATTGGGTAGTGCGGTCGGTCTTGGGCAGCAAGCTATCCAGAAATACGAAAGCGGCAGCGTGCGTATCACGCTGACCCGTTTGTTCGATCTGACAAAAGCGTTGAGCATAGCGCCTTACGATTTTGTCTGGTTGATCGCCACCCGGCATGGGGACGCCATGCGCCAAAAACGGAGGAAAAAATGAACGGCTATCTTGTCCTAGCTGGTATTGTATCTTGTTCACTTGGGGCGTATCTAATATCTCACGTCGTGGTACCGCGTGAAGCACACCGGCAGGAAGTGGTGCGGGAATGGAATTGCGCTCACTACGGCGAAGCTATCAACAAATTGGCAGGCAGTGAAGTCTGCCCACCAACACCCCACGGCTGAACCATGTCCTACTTCGACGACAACGAAGATTATATTATTTACGGCATGACCCGTGGTTGGCGACGGTACGCTGGCACCCAGACGCAAAACCCGCCGCGCCCTCCAAAGAGCCGCGTCGCATCACTTGATGAATTTGAAAACCTAGATGAATTTGAGGACCTAGATAAATGAGCACAGAACAGGTTCCGACGTGGGTGTTGCTAAAACAGATGCAGTGGGAAGCCATGAGTAATCGCTTGCGCAAACGGCAGGCGCGGGATGAAGCCGTACTCAACAACAGAGAAAAGAAATGACCGAACTTTACCAAGATACCGAGACCTACTGCGAGACCCCCATCCGCAACGGCCTGCACCGTTACGCGGAGGACGTTGAGATCATGGTCTTCGCGTATGCCGTGGACAACGACCCGGTAACGGTCCTCGATCTCACAGCCGGTGACAAGATACCGAAGGAAATCCTACGTATGCAGGACGCGCCCGACGTGGTGAAAGTCATGCAGAACTCGCAGTTCGACCGCACAGTCCTGCGGCACGCCATGGACATTATCATTCCGGTTGAACAGATACACGACACGATGATCCAAGCGCTTGCGCATGGTCTCCCCGGCGGTCTCGACAAGCTGTGCGATATTTTGCGCATCCCTTTCGATGAAGCGAAAGACAAAGCCGGTAAGCAATTGATCAACCTGTTCTGCAAACCTCGCCCTAAGAATATGAAACTGCGCCGCGCTACCCGGCACTCCCATGCCGTCGAATGGCAGCAGTTTCTTGACTACGCTGGGATGGATATAACATCCATGCGCGCGATCAAAAAGAAAATGCCGATGTGGAATTACCAAGGCTTCGAGCACGAACTGTGGCAGCTTGACCAACGTATCAACGACCGTGGGTTTAAGGTCGACACTGAATTGGCGCAGGCGGCTATCCGGGCAATCGAAATCGCTCAGAAGAAATTAGCCAAGCGCACGTCCGATCTGACACACGACGACGTGCAGAAGGCGACACAGCGCGACCGTATGTTGAAGCATATTTGCGATTACTACGGCGTAGTGCTGCCAGACCTCAAGAAGTCAACACTAGAGCGTCGGGTGAACGATACCGATTTGCCTTGGGCTGTGCGTGAACTGCTTGCCATACGCCTTGAAGCCAGCATGACCGGCACTAGCAAATACCAAAAGCTGATCGATGCTGTGTCTTCGGATGGCCGGTTACGTGGCACGCTTCAGTTTGATGGTGCCAGCCGCACCCGCCGCTGGGCTGGTCGTGTTTTCCAACCGCAGAACTTAATGCGCCCCACTCACAAACAAGCTGAAATCGACATCGGCATTAAAGCTTTGAAGATGGATGGTGTGGACCTGATAGAAAGCAACGTCATGGGCATCGTCGGGTCGTGCATCCGCGGCGTCATTATACCAAGCGAGAATAAGAAGCTGATCGTGTCGGATTTGTCCAACATCGAAGGGCGTCTAGGCGCGTGGCTTGCGGATGAATACTGGAAGCTGCAAGCTTTCGCGGATTACGACGCCGGTGAGGGCGCCGACTTGTACCGGGTTGCCTACGCCAAGGCGTTCGGTATTGACGTGTCGCAAGTTGACGGCGGCAAAGACAAAGGGCCTAACCGCCAAATCGGCAAGGTCATGGAACTGATGTTGCAATACGAAGGCGGCGTCGGCGCGTTCCTCACCGGGTCGCTTACCTACAACATTGACCTTGACGAACTGGCCGAGATAGCTTGGCCGGAAATACCGGAGAGTATCAAGCAAGAAGCAATGGGCTTTTACGACTGGACTGTGCAGCACCGGCGCAGCACCTTTGGGCTGACCAAGAAAGTTTTCTGCACCTGCGACGCGTTGAAACGCTTGTGGCGTTTAGCCCATCCGCAAATCTCTTCGCTGTGGAAGGACCTAGCTAACGCCGCCCGCAGCGCGATCCTCAATCCGGGTAAAGAATACCCATGCCGCCATGTGACCTTCATCCGTAAGGGCGCTTGGCTTAGAATGTTGTTGCCGTCGGGCGCCTGCCTTTGCTACCCAGCGCCGCGCGTTGAGGGCAACGAGATAACCTACATGGGGATGAACCAATATTCAAAACGCTGGCAGCGCATCAAAACATACGGCGGCAAGTTCCTCGAGAACGCCTGCCAGTCAGTCGCGCGTGATGTTATGGCCGACCGTATGCCTAATATCGAAGCCGAAGGCTATAATATTTTGCTCACAGTCCACGACGAACTGATCACGGAAGCCCCGGATCAGGAAGAGTGGAATGAAAAAGAGTTGAGCAGACTGCTATCCACGGCTCCGTCATGGGCGCCGGGATTACCTCTAGCCGCTGGTGGCTTTGAGGCACAACGCTACCGGAAGGACTAAGACAATGATCGTCGAACATAGAAGAACAGGTACCAAGTATCGCATCATCGGCGAGGCTTGGTGCACAGACACCCAGCGCCCCACCGTGGTGTATATCAGCCTGACCAATGGCTGCATTTTCACCCGGGATAAAGAACGCTTTGACGCGCGCTTTAAAATCGTCGACAGCAACCCCCAGTTAGGGCTAGAACCAAACACCGATCAACCCGAACTACAATTTCCGGAGCGTGGTACGCATGTCGATCAAGTCGCCTGAAGAAACACGCGAAAGCGATGTCGAAAAACATCTGGTCAAACAGGTGAAGCGCTTCAGGGGAGAAGTGCGTAAGCTGCAATGGATCGGGCGCAATGGCGCGCCCGACCGCGCGGTGATGCTCAATGGCGTCCACCTCGTCGAACTGAAACGCCCCGGTGCAGAACCGAAGCCACATCAGGTTCGCGAACATATCCGCCTGCGCAGGCAGGGTGTAAAGATTTACGTGCTCGACAGCATCGCCGCTGTTGATAGTTTTATCGGTCGTATCTGCGGTGCGCGCGTATGAAATACACCCCCCGGCCATACCAAAAGATCATCACGAGACACATTCTGGAAAACCCTCGCTGTGGTGTGTGGGCTGGGATGGGCCTTGGGAAGACCGCTAGCACGCTTACGGCTATCGATGGGCTCATACTAGCGGGCGAGGTGTCGAAGGCTACGCCTGCCCTAATCCTAGCCCCGTTGCGCGTGGCCCGGGATACTTGGCCTGATGAAGTCGCTAAATGGGACCATTTAAATTACATAACCATACAGGCTATGGTGGGCGAAGAAGCAGAACGCCGGGCCGCGATGGCGCCGGGGGCTTTGGTATACACCTTGAATTATGAGAACTTGCCGTGGTTGGTTGAACAACTCCAAAGGCAGAAACGGCCTTGGCCTTTCCGCACCGTTGTCTCGGACGAAAGCACCAAGCTGAAGGGGTTCAGGTTGCAGCAAGGGACCAAACGCGCGCGGGCTTTGGCGCAGGTAGCCCACGTTAAAGTCGACCGCTTTATCGAGTTGACCGGCACCCCCGCGCCCAACGGTTTGCAGGACTTGTGGGGCCAAGGTTGGTTCCTAGACGGCGGGTTACGTCTCGGTCGTACGCACGATGCTTTCAAGCAGCGTTGGTTCCAGCGCTCCCACTCAGGCTACGGCATCGAGCCTTTGGATTTTGCGCAGGTGCAAATCGAAGATAAAATGCGCGACATCTGTATATCACTGAACGCCGCGGATTATTTCGATATTAAAAAGCCAATAATAAATATCATCACAATCGACCTCGATAAAAAGTCTATGGCTTTATACCGGGATATGGAGCGGCAGATGTACGCCGAGATCGAAGGCGAGGGCGTTGAAGCTTTCAACGCTGCGTCCCGCACGAACAAGTGTTCGCAGCTTGCTAACGGCGCAGCCTATTTGGGCGATGCAGACGACGAAGGCCCGCGCAAATATGCGGAGATACACAAGCTAAAAATCGACGCGCTCGAAGACATCATTGAAGAAGCCGCCGGTATGCCGGTGTTGGTAGCGTATTCGTATAAGAGCGATCTCGCCCGGCTCAAAAAGCATTTCCCGGCGGGACGTGATCTATCCGAGGCCGCGAACTTGAAAGCCTTCAAGGAAGGCAAAGTACCGGTAGGGTTTGCGCATCCGGCCAGCCTCGGGCATGGGGTCGACGGCTTACAGAACGTCACTAATATCTTGGCGTTCTTTGGCGTTGACTGGGACTTGGAACTGCACGATCAGATCATCGAACGTGTCGGCCCGGTGCGCCAGCTACAGGCTGGCTTTAACCGCCCGGTGTTCTTGCACTACATCATGGCCCGTAACACGGTCGACTTTCTGAAGTATGAGCGCCTAACCTCGAAGCGCAGCGTTCAGAGTATTTTGTTGGAAGCTTTAAAACACCGCAAGAAGGAGAAGTACGATGACATTGTATGACCAGATCGATAAGACAGTTTTGCTTGAAGCGGAAAAGAAGTGGGCCAAAGAGGGCCACGCTACTTACGCATCGGTGTTGACTTCGTTGTGCGAGGCGCTCGAGAAGGCGGGCTACGTGCTCGTGCCCTTTCCCGGGGCGCACGAGGCCGCTCTCAAAAAGTCACGCCCGCCTATCGTGATGGCGCCACGTAAACCCACTGCTGAAGATTTCAGCGACATATGCTAGGGCGGGCTATCCAGCGAGTGCACGAGGCGGGCTTCAGAATAATGATCCATGAAGACGCTAGGTGCTGGGTGGCGTCGGCCCTCGGCGACACGCCCGGGGCAAAAGCAAACGGCGCGATGTATACACGCGCCGTCGGCTTGGGCAGCAGCCTTGATGAAGCTTTAAAAATGCTGATCAGGAAGCTAGATGAATTAGCGTTCAGCGATATGGTTTAGGAACCGCAGCGCGCCTTCCGGGTTTTGTCGTGGTCTAGTATTTGCCGCTTCGTACCGGGGGTGTCGCTTGGGTGGGCCACGATATAGCGCGTCCAAGAACAGCCGCTATCAGCGATCATCTGCGGGGCGCATCCACCCACCATCAAAAAGCTGCTGGTCAACAACAGGATCAGTAAGTTTCCGCGTTTCATCTTCGATCTTCTCTCTCGTCTTCGCTGCTTTGTTATTGTCTTTGAGGCCTGCGACAAGCGCGGCGTTCTCGCATTTTATCTTGCTCGTATGCGCTGCGTAAAAATACACGGCACTGACAAAGGCGACACCAAAGACACCGAGCAGTAGGTAAACACGCACCGGGGTGAACCATTCAAGAAATTTCATTTCGCACCTTGCAAACAGAGTTTGACTTCATCATTGCGCCGCGCGATCAAACCGAAACAGTTATTCGCCCTAACCCGGCAGTCACGCCCACCGGCGCGGTACCAGTTTAGCATGGCGCGGCACCCCCCGGCAAGGTCGCCCGCGTTGGTGCGGCGGAGCACTTGGCTCTTGGTGTAGCCCGCAATGCCCACGTTGTAGGCAAAGCTTGTGTGCGCGGTCAACAGTTCCGGGGTGGGGATGATGGTTAGTTTGGCCGCTACTTGCCCCATGAATTGAGCGATGCGTTCTTTATCGCTGAAGCTGCATTGCAAAAGCGTGCGTACTTCATGTGGTTTGACGTTGAAGGTATCGCCAGAGCAGATCGTCCATACACCGCCGACATCGCGGTAGGCTTTGGTCTTCGTGTCTTCCTTCGTAGGAATAAAAGACAAGGCCAGCACCATTGCCGCAGACAGAACACCCCCGGCGATTTTATCTCTAGTTCTCATGGGGTAATGATCCCAACTTTTTGCAGCATGTAGATTATAGCGGCGCCAAACCCGGTGCACAGAAACCCGATGAACCCGACAACGCCAAGAACTTTGTTCTTGTGGGCCTCGTGGTTCATCAGCATAGGTTTGACGTTTTCGTTTGTGTCTTTGTTGATCTCGTCAATACGCCGGTGGGCGGCAGCGATGTCACGTTCGTGGCCGACATCGCTACGGATCAGGTCCATAAGCTTACCATCCATGGAGATCGTGCGCTCGTGCACAGTCTTAAGGTCCGCGGCTATGCCGCCTATCTTCTCGAGCAGTTCGTCGGCGATGTTATCGGCCATGTAAAAATCTCCTACACGTTGCTCAGATTGATAAAGCAAAGGCGATGCCAAGCGCGGCACCCCAAAGTGGTTCTGAGTAAGCCCAAGAACTTGTCCCATGTTTAAACCTATACAATGAGTTGCCAACAAAATACACCGCGGGCATCGCTACCCCAGCTAGCCACATAGGCCAAGCACCGCCAAGCGCTAGAGCCATAAACCCACCGGCGAAAGCGCCGTATTGTGCTGCTTTTTTCACGCCGTAAGAACGACCAAAACCTTTGTCGATGTACTCACCCCACGCGCCTGCGTAATCACCAACAGCGCCAGCCTCTTCACCCATAGACATGCGCAACAACGCGAACCCAGCGATGAACAATATCGCCCCAAACAAGGGCAACATAAAAAAAGAATACGCACCCACAAGAAGCAGAGATAAGTGGAAGCCGTTCAACACCGGTAAGTTAATGCCAAGCTTTTCGAGGTGGCCCCCTTTAAGGGCAACAGCCGCCGCGAAAACTAGGGTCGAGATAAGCAGGATCATTACGAGAACTCTACCGTCGTTGAACCACTCGAATTTATATCTGTCAGTACGTAACTTGCGAATGGTGGGATGATATAGAAGCTGGCGCAATTATTATTACCCACATTCGAATACCCGTAGCCAATCGTAAATGGTGTACCACCGTTAATAGCTAGGGTAGTTAAAGTTCCACCAGCCGTAGCTGCAAAGACTATAATCATCGCAACTCCACGCAAGTTAAAGCGCCTGAGGTAACAGTCATCGTGTAAGTTGAGCCGGGCGGTATAGGTATTGTCGTGCTTCCGCTGTTGTTAGCAACAGTCACACATGAGGCGACGGTGACACCATTGACCACGGCTGTAAATGTTTGAGTTATGGCTGCGCCGTAACCGGCAATCACTGTAATAGGTCTACCTGTATCATTGACATACGGTGTGCCGCTAGTGCGTGTTACGGTTTGCCATTTCTGACCGTACCCACTTGACGACATTGCCGTAAAAGCCTCGCCCCCTGCACCTTGAACAGTTGTAGGTGCGGTTGCCCATGTGCCTGCCGTGGTTTCTGTGATGTCGATAAAGCCTGCAACTCTGTAAGGTAAGTTTGTGCGCGCCGTGGTCGAATAAATTGTGGTGGCGCTATTTGATGATCCACTAATCGCAGTTGTGCTTATAAGGCCAGTTTCATCAAGGTTCACGCCCCCGCTCATATTGCAGACGGCGACCTCAACCGTACCAGCATTGTCGATAGCCAATACGGCTAGACGCGCGGCCACACCGTTGACGGTACCGAGCGTAGAACCAGACGACACGACCACGGAAACGTCCGCAGCTACCGCGCGCCTGTTGACCACACCGCTTGTCAGTGAAGACGAACGGAAGTCCACAGTGTTACCGGCTTTTAAGGTGATGGTCAGGGCGTTGGCGTTTATCGACGCCGCCAGATAGAATTGCGTTTTCGGTACCAAAGCCGCAAGGGCTTGGGCCCCACGCAACGGTGTAAGCGCAACAGTGTTGAGGGTGCCTGCTTCAGCTTCGGCTTGCGACGCAACCGGTACGCTCAGCGTCAAAGTCTCGTTCGCGCCGGGGTTGGTTACGGTTTTGCCGACCAAACCGGAAACAGCAACGGCGCTGTCGAGCACCGAAGAGGTGGTATCTGCTGCTGTAACTTTCACGGTGCCTGAGGCAGCAATGGCTGTAGCAGCAGCCGCGTCCGCTGCTACGACATCAGCGTGGGTAAGGACGACATCAGCGTGGGTAAGGACGACATCAGCGTGGGTAAGGACGACATCAGCCGCGGTGGCTGCGGCGTTGGTGGTGGTGGTGCTTACCGCGGTAGCCAACGCAGTGTCCATGGCGATAAGATCGGTTTCGCTGACGACCAAGTTACCGGCGGCATCAAAGCCGATTACCTTCAAAGCGCGGAGCGTTTTTGTTGGCAGTTCCGTGATTAAGTCGGTGCCGTCAGAGATAGGTATTTTCAGAGCGCGGCTCAAAGGGCCGCGCGTTTGTTGGATCAAAGCGACTACCTTATCGAGCGCGTTGTTGAGCACGCTGGGGAAGAACCCGCCGAGGTTGGTTATCTTTACCTTTTGGGTGGTTGGGATGGCGCTCGTAATGACGAGGATATAGTCGAGTGTTAGCGCAGTATCGAGTGTGACCACACCACCCGGGGCTACGTCCTGATTAGTGTTTAGGGCGACGGTATAATCAGCCGCGTCGAGGGTCGTTTCGTTACCATCGGTATCAGTGACAACCACCACCACTTCGTCAGCAGCAAAGACTTTAAAACCGAAATCGAATTCGGTGTTAGCGCCTGTGCCGAGAGCGGGTTCTGTTACGCGGTCTTCGTTGTTGATCATGGCAAAATCCTGTGTCTATCGTAGTTTAGCCAACCGGGCTACCTTTATGCACACCCCTGATCTACTGCTCAGGCGGGCCAAATATTAGGCTTGCTGGGTTAGCGGTATCACCATTCATCATAGCCACCGCGCCATCCAGCGTTTTATTTATTTGTGTCGAAGGTAAGCGCAGCGTGACCCCAGCCACGTTCACAAGGCTGCGGCGCAGGGCGGTATCGAATTCGCCTTGGCCAATTTGGGAACCGAGTTTGTCCAGTTCGCTAAAGAACCGGAGGCCAGCGGGGCCCCCGTACGAGAAGTCGTATTGGTTGACGCCCAAAGCTTTTTCAACAGCAGCGCTGGTTTCTCTCGCCCCGATCAGCATACCAAATGCGAAACTGATTTGCTCGTGTGCGTAGCGCTTTGCCAATTTCTCCGGGTCGGCCCAGTCGTCATCACCAGACGCGATGCCGTGGACAATCGTGCCTAATGTGGCTGGGACAACGTACAGCAGGAAGTAATCACCGGCGAGACGCATGACATCGAGAGGGTCTTTAAAGTTGGTCTTCGATGTCTGCTCAACCGTCAATTGCCACGTCGTTGAGAAGTAGCCGTAGAAAGTCGTGAACAATTTGAGTATCGGGTTGCCACGTTGTATACCAGCCAAGTCCTTGACCTGCCCCCCGCCTTGGGCGTCGAGCACAGATTGATCGGCCAAAGCCACGGCGCGTTCTTCAACTTCGCCAGCAGCTAGTGCTTTTTGGTAAGCACCCCACCATGTCGGCATATCGATCACCATTTGGGTGTATGTCAACGGCAAGAACGAAATGCGGTCTATGGCCGCGCGCGTTTTCGATTTATCGCGGAGCATACTTTGAACTTCGTTTATTTCGCGCTGCATCGTTTTACCGCGTAGCCGCATGAAATCTGATTTGCCGTAGACATCTGTGACCAGTTGCACAGGGCTGCGCGCCCAAGCATCAAGCCCTTGGATTACCCAACGGGGGCCGACGCGTACAAACGACTGCGTGATACCGGTTATGTTCATCAAGGCGGTCGAGATTTTAAGACCTAAACCCGCAACGGTTGCGCCTGCGCGGAGGTTAGCCATAGTTTTCTCAAACGCCCCACCCGACGGCATTTCACCGGCGGCGATGTCCTTGATAGCTTCTTTCATTTGCTGCACGACTTCAGCGCCATACGTGCCGCGGATTGCTTGGTCGAGAGCCTTGTTGCGCATCAAGCGGTTCGCGTCGATCAACCACTCGTGCCAAGACAAATCGTGGATGACCTCGTTTACCCCGGCATACAGGCTATCCATCGTCAACATCAGTGGACGCCCTTTGACTTCATCGGCGCGTGACTTGGTAAAGCTGCGACGCGTAGTGCTGCTGGTGTAAGCGCCGCGCAGTTGCTGTCTGGCAACCTCAGCCATATCGTGCTGCTCGGCTATGCCGCTTTGCCGGTGGTCGTATTTTACCGGGTAATAGCCGCCGCGCAGGTCGACGCCGCCTAAAGTAATGGGCGACGGTTCGATCCACTCCGGCTCTTTACCGTAGATACGTTTTTCTTTGGCGGCGATATCTGGGCGGTAGCTTTCAAAGTGATCCCAAACCGCCTGCGCAAAGTTCGCTTCTTCTGGGGTGATCGTATCCAAAACTTGTTGGAGTTGATCCTCGGTCCAGTTAAAGCCATCGAGCAAGCGCTGCTTGTTGCTTTCGTTACCCAAGTTCAGGATGATAGAGAGACGCTCTTCACGGTTCAGGCTGCGCCCGATCTTGTCGAAGAAAATTCCCTTGCCGCCCATCTTCTGTTTGCCTTGCATCAACGGCGCGGCAATTGTCGCGAGTTGCATCGTTGCTTGTTCGCGCTTTACCGCTTCCATGTTGCCTGCATTGTTCATCGACCGGATGAAGACTTCCCACATCTGCCCGCCGTCCTTAACGCCGTCCATCTGACGCGCGAAGCTGGCAAGCTTCCGGTGTTGGGCGAGATAGCCTTTGAACAGGCGCTTGAAGCCGTCCCATTTTGTCGGGCGCGTCACGTTATCGGCGGTGCGGCCTTTGCTGTTCGCGTCGATTGATGTTACCAAGCCGTCAACTGCCGTCGCGAAATCACGTTCGCGTTTGGCGGTAAGCAATTTGTTTTTGAGACGACCGAGGTGTTCGATCTGGCGGATCGTATCGATCAGCCCGCGCATTTCCTCAACGGTCATATCCTTGTAATGCTTGCGGTTGGCGGCGTCGAGGATTTCCTGCGGCACGTCTGGTTCCAAGCCCTGTTCTTCAAGGGAGGCAACCCAGTCAACCAACGACTTGCGTTTATCGATAGCCTTCAGGCTGGCAGGTTTGAGATCGAAGCGTTCAAGCAAAGCGTCAATCTGGTCGCGGTACGCGGGGTCAAGCGTCTTCGAAACCTTGTTGAATTTCTTCAGATAAGTGAGCGCTTTTTCGATTTCTTCTTGAGCGTTGAGCGCAGCCTTAGCGGCCTGCATCTGCACAAGTTGATTGCGCTTCTCAATAGCTGCGGTATCCAGATCGTTCTTACGCATGGCTTCGGAAGCCGCGCGTGCAGCTTTCACTTCAGCGGCCTGATACCGGGAGGGCTTCAGATCACGTACGCGCAAGCGACCGATCATTTGCTCGGCAAATTGCTTGGCCGCTTTGTTAAGTATTTGGCGTTTACCGGTGGCGCGTTGCAGTGCGTTCATTTCACTGGCGACGAAGCGTATGCGCGCGTCGTTGTGGATGGCTGCTTCAGCCGCGCGCTCTAGGGATTTTGGATCAGCGATGTCGCCATACTGTTCGAGCATACGCTGATCCGTTAAACCAGCTATACGGTCGCTCGGATTTTCAGCCGAAGCCAGAGCCTTCATCAGTTCGTCACCGGAAGAGAAGCCGAACTGATCGGCCAACGCATCTGGGTGAACGCCATTCTGACCCAGCACGCCGTATTTGCCGTACTTGCTGTCAAGCGCGCGCCACAGTGCATCCGGGCCGTCGCCGTACATTTCGCGCAGAGCGTCAACGTCGATGCGGTGGGGACCTTCAACGCGCAGACCGTTCGCCCCGATACCACGGCGTATGAATTGGCGCGCTTGGTTTATTGGTTCGCCCATCACTTCTTCGGTAACTTGACGACGGATCGCTTTGCGTTTGCCCTCGACGCTGCGTTGCATTTCTTTCAACACCCGGCTCTTCGCGTTCGACAACCACTTCATATCGCGTAGCCCACGGGATTGTAGATTTTCCTTAGCCTGCTCGGTGGACGACAAACCAAGCTGCTGGTACAACGCCCATTCGTCGGCGTTCATACCGGCTTCTTCCATCGTCGCGAACAGCGGTTGGAAATTGGCCAGCGTTTCGCTTTCTTTGATCATTTCGTCGGTGGCAACCAGACGGTCAAACACGCCGCGAATGTCTTGGTTTAGATCAGCTTTCAGATTGCGAATTTCTTTGTAAATACTGACCAGCCAATCACGGAAACGCGAGAACACGCCCGCGAGTTCAATGTTCGGGGCTTTGCCCTCGAACAGATAAGCTTCGAAACCACGGGCGAATTTCTCGTGGCCTTCGCGCTGTTGTTCGAGCGTGCGGGAATTCCAGTCAGCCAAATCGCTGGCGCCCATCCACTTGAGCGCCAAGTTCATATCATCTTTGATCTGCTGTGGAGAGGCTGGGTCCTGCGCCATTTTATTCATGGTCTCTAAGAAGAAGTGACCGGCTTCATGCAGGAACGTAGAAAGGTCCGCAGCGTTGAGCAGTGTTATCATCGATGTCTGTGGGTTGAACGAGCCGCGTTGCTTTTGGAACAGCGCCATCCCTTCGTTCTTCACCTTAGCAGCTAACTCAGGGGTTATATCTATGTACCAGTACCCGGAGCCTTCAAGGGTAGCGTCTTCATCCGCTTCAACGTGAACCGGCGCAATGCTGGTCAAGCGTTTGACGATTGATGGCATCTTGGTATCGTACTGTGTTTCATACAGGGTGCGGTACCTTTCGCTCCATCTTTCGGATAGTACACCGGCGTCCGCCCAAGCAAAGCGTGCGTAGCCTTCTTCCACGGCGCTGGTGAGCGCGCGCTTGAGCCCGAGGGCAATCCAGCTATCGCCTTTGAATGGGGCGTCTGGTACGCCGTTACGTTCGGCTTTTGCTTGGTCAAATTTACCGTCTGCTTCATCCAGCAGATCAAGTATGTAGCGCCCTTTGTTTGTATTCTTGGCGAAGACATCTAGGGCTGCTTTAGCTTCATCAGCCGTAAAAGCTTTTTCGATCAACGTACCTTGCAGCTTCTCAGGTTTACGGAGTGAGGACACGATGTCGAATACGGTTTTACCAAAACGCTGCATATTCGCTTCGATGGTATCCGCAGACAACGGGCTGCCATCAGAGTGCGTAGCAGTATCGCCGGTTAGGTATTCTTTGACTTGATCGCGCAACGCAAACAGACCTTCAATGGCGGCAACGCCTTTATTGACGCCTTCGTCGAAGAGCGGCCCGTGTTGGTACTCCGCAAACATTTCCGCGGACGCGCTCCTAGCAAGAGCCAGTTTTTCCTGCGCCAAAGCTTCCACTTCACCGGCGTCCAACCCGGTGGAATAGCCTTGCTGGCGCCCATGCTGGTGCCAGTCGGATTGGAATTCATCAATGAAGAAAGCTTTGACACTGCGTTTGGTGCTTTCGATTTTTAATTTTTCTATGTCGCGTTCTAATTTCTGTTTCGCATAGAAGAAGAACTGGTAATCTTGGGACGTGCTCCTAATGCGTACGCGGTCTTCTGTAGCTTTCAATTGCGCTTCATAAGTTCCGTTCACACCCCCAGCTTCTTTAGACGCTGCTAAAGCTTTCTCTTCAACCGGCAGCATATTCTCTTCAGCGATAAAGCGCCAGCCACCGTAGTTTGATATGGCTTCTTCATCCACCGGCAGGCCCGCGAGGAGATAGCTTTCCCGAACCGCCGCGGCTGAAGTGTCGTAAGCTTCCTGCTCTTTTTCTTTGGAAAAATCTGTAGCCAATTTATCTTCTAACGACTTCAAAGCAGCAGCTTGCTCTTCCGTGGGCGCATCCTGCGCGACAGTAAATACGCGGTCGGTTTCGCGCGTGAAGGCCACGATGTTCGCGTCGTCGAAATGGGTGTTGTTAAAGAATTCGTTCTCTATACCGGGGAGGGTAAGTTTGCGCTCCCGGTAATTGGTGAACCTGCCGTCAGTTACGTATTGCTCCCAGCGCTTAGCGTAAGGGCTGTCCTCAGGCACGTATTCACCGTTATCGCCGAGTTTCTCCGAAGCTTTAACTTGCGCTTCGTTAAAGCTGTAAGCGTCTAAGAAGTCGCCGTTTAGGGAGTACCCTAAATCATCATTGCCGCGGATAACATCGCCATTAGAGTTGACGGCTTCTTTGATAGGATTGTCCCAGTAGCTTTGGTATGCGTTGTCATAGGCTATGGCGCTGACCTGAGTGCTCACTTCATCTTCAAATTCGTCGATGGCTACCTTACGGGCCTTGTCGAGCCAGTCCTGATTACCGGTGTTGTCGCCTATTTTGTCTTCGATAAAAGTTTCGCGCTTTCTAACAACTCTATCTACTGCGTCAAAATAAAGGTCAGATTGATCACCGTCTTCGGTCATCTGTTCTTCCCAGTATTCCTGTTCGCTGTTGATGTAGTCATCGTCTTCAATAGAAGCCAGATCGCTCCAATCGCCTAGCTTATCGTCGATCTCTTGATCGGCCACAATCTCTTCTACCCGGACACCGTTTTGTCGGATGAAGTCGCTGACTTCCTCACGGGTAAAATCAGGTTGCGATTGAAGATACTCTTCAAGGCCGAGCCATTGGAGTTCTTCTTTCTTGACTGGAAGCTTCTGTATTTTAGCCCATAATTCAGAGCCTTTAGCGACGCCCTTTTCTTTGCGCTCCACAGCGGCCAACTCGAGCAGGCGCGCGTATTTTGGGTCTTTGGTAGACGCAACAAGACCACGCAGAGAGACAAGTTCTTCACGTTGTTTATCGTCAAGTAACGACTTCCGGGATGGCTCCCACCCTGTCGTGCGCATATCTAACACGGCTTTCTCGACTGCGCTGTAGAAACCAAGGCCATCCCGGTAGGGGGTGTTGTTGGTAGCGCTTTGCGCCAATTCACCAAAAGGAACTCGGTTTTCAAAATTTATATCTACGGTAAAGGCTGCACCGGTAGCCGGGATGACCGTGTAGAAGTCATCCGGCAGATCGTTAGGTTTATGCTCCGTCAAACCAGTTGCCCGTTCGAGGGTCATGTCGCTATACAACAGCCCTTGAGGAATGAGTACGCTTTCTTGCCCGAATTGCTTCCCGATAGCGTTCGCTTCCTCAGGGTTGACGCCAAACAAGAAGAATGAATTTTCGCGGTTGCCGTACTGGCCGACCACGGGCTCAAAGTCTATGCCTTGTTGTTTGAGATATTCAGCCAAGGCGGCGTTGCGTTGCTTGTTTTCTTCGGGAGAAGTAGCTTGTGCCGCTGGGTTCTCAGCCGTCAAAATAGCCCAGTTGCTCTTGGTCAACAGCTTTGTGACGTTACCGGGGGTGAGGTCTCCTCGGTCCGCTGTGTAGGGTGCCAACGACAAAGGATCGAAGACCGCAGCGGTTAAACCCGCCGGGCCCTTTATCCAATAGCCTGAGTACCCGGCGTCTTGTATCAAGTGTTCGTAAAGAGATTTGCCGTCCAGTTGTGTGGCTTTTTGCGCCAACAACTCCCGGCCCCGCGCTTTCAGGTTCTCGGGGTCAGAAGCCATATCATACAATTTCGAAGCGGGGATCGACGCGCGGTAGCGTACTGAGCCCAACCCGCTTTCAGGACGGTAGCCGCCATCCTGATTAGAAGCGATGCCGAAGTATGTGCGCCCGGGGGCGACGCCAATACGATTGCGCTCGTCTTTAGGCAGGAAAGTCTTGTTCTTGCCCCACTGTTTTGGGTCAGCCATGGACAACCCACGTTCGCTGGACCAGTGATCCAATGTGATGTTGCCTTGGTTATCTACCGGGGGTGTATCGAAAAATGCTTTCGACAAATCAGTCGCCTGCGCCCCCTCAGCTTGAATACCGACCGGGTATTTCGCAAACATCTGCTCAGCCGTCTGGCCTGCGCGCGAACCGATGACGTGATAGAAATTCGACATCAGCTTGGAGTATAAATTGTTTACGTCAGGCGTGAAGCGGCCTGAGGTCTGAAGTTGGCCGAGAATGTTCTTCTCGACAACGGAGCGCGATTGCTGCGCTTGGTCGTCGAGGTGGCGACCTTGTAATTGTTTTTCGACTTGGCTTTCCAGTTCAGCCGATTGTGTCTGCATGAAGTTTGTGGCTTCGTTACGCGACATGGCAAACGGATCGGTCTTCAGCACGTCGAGCAACGGCTGGCCCAAATCAGTAGCAGCGACGTTTGTCGCGTATTCCGACACCGGGATACGGAGCAAGGACCCGGTTTCGTTGGCTGCCGCAATCTGTTTGGCGACCGATGGTGACATCGCCGCCAATGCGTTTACATCTATACCGCTTTGTTGCAATTCTTTCGGATCGATATACACATCTTCGATCTCGGTGCCTTCGGTGTTGTTCTTGATGAACGTCTCGAAGCTTTGAGGATTGCGTTCCAGAACCTTGGAGACTGACGCAAGCTGCTGAATTTTAGCTAAAACATCGTGCGCGTCCTGTGACCACTGCGCGCGCTGGCTGCGCTGCGTGACTGAATTAATTGCCTTGTTCGTAACGTGCATGGCGCCGGTCTGGGCGCCCACACCTACCACCGTTGAGATCACAGTGTCGCGCAGATCGCCGGGGAGGCTGTCCAGATACTTGGAGAAAGGTTCGTCTGGGTTTAGCGTAGCCCACTCGTTGAAGTTCTGAAGCGTGGTCGCCATCAGTTCACCGGGGACTTCCGTCGCCGCTTGGTGCAACAACGTCTTGAGCAGCGGAGCCCCAGCTTTCAGATCGCCGACCAATTTCGTCACAGGCAGCAACTCAGTACCCACTTCAACAAAACCATCGCGCAGGCCGTAGCCCATAGCCTGAACTGGCGACAGACCTCGGTCCATGCCCTCCGCGGCGGAGGTACCGAACGTGGTGGCCCCGGCTGCGGCTAGCGCAAATTCAGGGTTGCGCGTTACGACTGAAGCAATAATACCGGGGGCTTGCTGGCCGACACTGGTGATACCTGAATAAACTGCGCGCTCTTTAGGACCTGCGTCGTTGAGGATAGGCGCCATCAGTGTATCAGCGCGCTTCTGCTCGTACTTGCGCAGCGCACTGTATGCTTCGGCTTCTTGATCCGCTTGCCCGCGCACTTCCGCCGCCCGGCCCATCATAGGGTTAAGCGAAGGTATAAAGGAGAAACCTAGTTGTTTCTTTATGGCGGCGTTGTTTTCGAGGACGCCGAGCACACCGACGTTCAGGCTTGGGCCTACACCTACGCGGAGAGCCGTACCTACGTTTTTCAGTTTGGAGAACGCGGTCTCAACAGCGCCCATGTTGTCAATGTCGTCGACGGCCAGCTTTGCGAACTGCTCGTCCGACATAAGTTCAGTCGTGACCGGGTTGGTTTTGGCAAACGCCTTGAAGTCAAAACTATCTAGCTTCGCGCTCTTAGCTACGTTGTCTTTATCCGCCAGCACCGAAGATACCGGCACACCAGTTTTGCGCGAGAGGTTCAACGCCTCCGCGTGTTGGTCTGGGTTGGTATCGAGGGCCGTGGCTACGGTCGCGCGCATCCTGTTTGGATCAACTGGCTTTGCGCCTGAAGAAAAACTGGTTACGGCTGCGGCTGCGTCTTCGTCAGAAATTTTGTCTTCGAAAGGCATTAGTTGACACCTTGGGTTTGCGCTGAAGCGATCTGGCCAATCCTAACCAAATGCGCCCAATAAATCTGCATCAGATCGCCGTCTGACGGTTCCATACCATACTGTTTTTTATAGGCGTTTACCAAGGCTTTTTTGGTAATTGGCGGGATGTCACCGGTTTTCATCTTCAGCATCGGCCCTTCGCTGTCGGAAATATAACCGTCGAATATGGCCTTCTTGGAGAAGAGGCTGTCGATGAAAGATGATGTTTCTGCGTCCGTAAACTTCTTGCCAGCCTGCGCTTGGGCCTTCGCTATTTCGTTGTTCACAAATTGGCGGATCGTGCCGACACGCGCGTTAGCTTTTACGTCAGTGTTTTTGGGCGATGGGTTGATGCCTAACTGAGCAAGGCGGTCGTCCAATGTGGTTTTAATCGCCCCAGTGTTAAGGCTCCCCGGGTTCTGTGCCTCCGGTTGGTTGCCGTTCAGGATGCTTGCGCGAACCTGCGAGAAGTGTTTGAAATCTGTGTCGCTGAACGATTGGCGCAAGGCAACAAACTGATCGTCGGTGAGCGCAGCCAGTTCCCGGGGGTTTTGTTCAAATTTGTTATAAAGGGAGAGATCGGTGGTGTTGTCGCCATTGCTAATGCGTTTTGCAAAATCCATGACCGAAGTGATTTTATCCGGCGGTAGATTTGCACGCATATCCGCAGGCAGGGATTTGTAATCGCCGCCATTTTCGACCAGCGCGCGCATGGCGTTTGCAACACGTTGTTCATCACGTTGCGCTATGGATTTTGTTACGTCGGTATATTGGCGCTCGGCTTCATCTAAAGCGAGACGGACGCGCGTAGGATCGGCGTCAGGGCCGAGGGCCGCACGAACCTGATCCTGCACCGCCGTCAGGGTCGGGCGCTCGTTTACACCCTGCCCGGCCTTATAAGCTTTCATGTTGCGCGAAACATACGCCTGCGTTTCCTTCGGCATGTAGTTCACCCAATTTTCGGGCTCACCTGCGGCCTCGGCCTTAGCAATGCCGTCCTTTAAGCGCTGCGGCCCGGCATTGTACGCGGCATAAGCTTTGGCGATGTTACCGCCGAAGTCTTTTAGCTGCTGGGTGAAATACGCTTTACCGAGAGCGTGGTTGTACGCCGGGTCGTTCTTGAATTTGTTCTCGTCCCAGACCAACCCGGCCATTTGCGCAGCCTCGGGCCCTGTGGCTGGCATGACCTGAGCGATACCGATGGCGCCCGCTGCGGATGTCGTGGGCTCGTTTGGCCCAGCAACGCTACCCGCGCCCCCAAAGTGCTGACCTGAACTCTCAGCCCCGACAGCAATGTTAAATGCGCGGTCGCTGTCTGGGGTGTCAATGTTACTGCGTTGTGATTGCATCACGTTCGTCGCAGTTTCGACCGCCACTACTTTGTCAAGTTCACCAGTGAGAAGAGCGTGGCCCCGAAGAATATCGTCAGGAGCCATATCCTTGGCAGCTTTTTTAAAGTAATCATCTGCATATCGTATTTTTCCTTTCGCCACTGCCGTTTCAATAACAATGGTGTGCCCTTTACTCATAGCATCGCGCGAAAGCGAAGTCATTTCCTCCGCGGATTTACCTTGTTGTCTGGCAAGATCAATTGCCGACGCGCGTATGCTGGCCAGACTTTCATTTACCTTTTCGGGGTTGTCGTAGTTCAACGCGATATTTTGCGTCTGGTTTTTTATTGTGCCTTCACGCACCGACATCGACCAGTCACGGAACTCGGAGCCCTCATAACGCACAGCGTCGTTTTTAAAATCAGATAGCAATTTACCGGAGGCTGCCGCGAAAGCGTTTTTCTGGGCGTCGTTGCCGAGCGTGGCGGCTATAGACCCGACGGTTGTTTCAAGTTTGCCCGCGTACTCGTCACCTAAAGGGACGCCATCGGGGCGATTAAGAGCGTCGTAGCCTTTGAATTGTGTGTAGCCCTCTTTTGGGTCGTGCTGCAATCGTATCGCGTGTTCGCGGGCTTGGTTGACAGCATCAGCAACACGAAGTTGGTTAGCCTCGTCCATAATATCGAGACGGATTTCTGCGCCGCGCTGGGCGGTACGCTGCATGGCATCGCCCATCGCGGATACCTGAGCCGCGCCCGCGGCTGCACCTTCGGGGGACATCGTGTTACGGATGTTCGACGAAGGCGCCGTCGTCGGCTTAACACTAAAGTTATCGCGTGTTGGGACAACCGGCACAGCTTACCTCTTGTTCAATTTGTCGTATACGCTCCCGTAAATGGAGCCTTTTAAATCACCGGCTTTGCCGAGTTTGTACCACGTCGCCGCCACGTCACCGGAAGAATTGATCAAAGACGTTAAGGCTGAACGCCCGGGGTTTATGTTCTTCGCTTGGGCGCGCGCCGTAATTGCTTCGTTCTCGTGCTGTGTGCGCTCCATCCGGTAGCCCCAAGCTGAACGCGCGGCGTTGGCATTGATGGTGTTGGCATCAACCTCACCGATCACATCGGTCGAAGTCAGGATACGGTTAGCGGTATCGCTATCAAGAGCAATGCCGTTGCCCGCCATGCTGGTTATCTGTTTGCCTTTCAGATTGGCAGTCTCGAGGCGCGACGCCTGCTCTTCGCGCTGGCCGCTGAATAACGCTGATTGAGCGGTAAGTTCGCTAGACCGCGCGGATATGTCAGCCAGATTGGCTGTGGTGTTGTAGTTGGTTTTCTTAGCTGAAGCTTCGCCCCATGCCCCAACTGCTGAGGTCATAGCGCCTGCGATTTGTGATGAAAGAACTGCTTGACCTGTGCACATTGCGAAAATCCTGCCTATAAGTGATGTTACATTTTATAGCCGGTATTTATGCACACCCGAGCGTGAACCTGTGAAACAGCCTTTGTTCTTCCCCATAAGGCTGCGCTGGGTGCATCTTAAACCCAAGCGCTCGTAGCCACCGTATGCTCACCGAGTTCCGGGCGTCGACGTAATTCTCGAGCCCCTCCGGGAACAGATCGAGCATCCTTTGCACGTACGCTCTTCCCCCTTGGATGAACCCTCGGGGCGCTGTAGCGACGCCGGGGGTGCCAAGCATCCAAGGCTTTCCAATGCCGCCGCCGAGCAGCGTGGGCGCTGCGGCGCCGATAATGGCAATGGGCTCCCCGGTTGTGGGTGAGATCGCTGTGACGGCCTCAGGGGTATCCAGTAGTGATGAACGGATAACACCTGCGATAGAACGTAGCGGGCCGCATTTGGCGCGGACTTCATCGCGATCTTGGTCGCGGATATTAGCCGCGATAAATTCAACATCGCCCTCTTGCACAGGGCGAAGATATTTCTGGGTGTAAACATCACGCAACGGAGACCTCCAAAGTCATGGAGACAATTGTGAGAGGCAGAGGATCAGACTGGCGGATACATACGGTCCCGCTGTCACCCCATTTACCTTGAACTTTCAGGGACAACTCTTCATCCTTCAGTACCGGTGGGGTGCCGTAAGGCTCAGTAGTGCGCTGCTTTTTCTCGGTGAGGTTATCGAAGCTAGGCCCCGCGAATATCCCGCTTGATTGGTACACGCGCAGCCAGACTTGGTTGACGTTTTTACGCCGACCCTGACCAAAAGCCTCCGCTTCGAAAGCCAGAGGCAGGGTCTCTATATCAGCCTCAATAGGCAGCCCTATCTGGATAACGCTTGCTGGTTCGTCCAGTGTTATGGCGCCGCCTACGACAGTCTGCTGGGGCTGCACTGCACCGTTGCCCAGAACAGCGACGGTTTCGCCTTCGAGGTGATCCAAACCGGAAATAACTTCACTAAGAACAAGGCGCGCGTAACCACCGCCGGTGTATGTGGTGAAACTTGTCGTGTTGATGTTGACGCCGAATTCATCGACAAGTTCAAACGTCCCCCCGGTCACGTTCGCAGCGTAGTAGCGTTGCCCGTTGACCTGTTCCATGCCACTCACTTCGTCGATGTCGACAGGATCACCATTTGATAGGCCGTGGGCTGGCGCGCTTACAACACCCGGGTTAGCTTTTGTTATACCGGTTATGGTGATGGGCTCGTCATAGGATACTCCGCAGTCGACGAAGTACGCGTTGGGCAGCGTCTCGAAATTGCGGCTGGCAAAGCGCTCGATGTACTGGACTGTATTACCGTTGATCTCGCGCTCGACAATAGCGTACACAGCATCTTCATCGCCCTCGGCAACGCACGTTACGGATTTGAACGAACTGAAGATCGGTGTCGTGGCGTCGCCGTTATTGGTATAAGTATCGTGCCAGTGCCAAGCTTCTATCTCTTCGTCAGGCACATAAGTTATGCCCAGCAACAGGCCGTTTGAAGAGGTTGCAAACACCACCGGGTAGGGCGCCCGCGCGTACGCCATATCGACGATAGCCCGATTGTTGAATAAATGTGGTGCGCGCAGGGACAAATCTTTTGACTTGTATGTCTGCTCTATGCCATAGCGCGCAGCCCAAACGTGCCCGCCCCGGTTGGCCGCGTATACGACAGCATCGTTAGCAATTACTGGTTGGGCATTTGACGCGCCGATGTTGTTCTGCTGCTTTACCGCGATTGATGTCGGGGTGATGCTGTCGGAGTTCACGGAAGTGACGCGCCACAGGCCTGACGATGTAAGCACAAGCAAGTCCAGCAGCGGTACGAAATGACGGACTGTATTGCGGTCACGCGCGGCAATGCGGAAGCTGATCGCGTCGTTGTCCCGGGAGGGGATGGAATAGTTCAGGTTGCTTTCGGTCCCTGATCTTGTCATCCAGATTGTCGCGGGTAAGTTTGTCGTGCCGCCAAAATCGCGGCGCTGTTCATAGTAGCTTATAGCAGCCGGGTAATTCCCCGCGCCAACGAAAGGCGTTTGCGTGTTTGGCGGCGTGCGCGAAATATCCGCCGTGATATTGTCGTCGATAAATGACAGGTTCGTTGTCTGGCCGATGTAACCGTATAGCCCGTTTGAAAGCTTATACACGTTGTACCGGGTGGCCCCGGTTGTGGTCCAGCTTATCGTATTGTAGTTGCCGGTTGTGAGCAGATTGTTGGAGCAGGTGCTCGAAGTACTCGCAAGACTTTCGTCCACGCCGTCCGAGCCGACTGCTGTCACGACATACGACATCGGGGCAAGCCCGGAGCCGGTGGCCACAGTCGCTACCGCAGAGGTGCCGGTAGGCGTCGTGAGCGTCGACCCTGTGCTGATATTGACTAGCTGCCAATTCGTCGCCCCGTAACGCCTTAACTCCGCGGGTGGGTAGTTAGGGTGCGCCAAGGACAAAACGTCCTGAGACTGAACGAAATGTATGTCGAAAATATCGCTGCTGCTGTACGGCGTGGGTATCTCGTAAGTGCCGTCGGCGGGCATTGCGTACCAATAGGTCGGGCTAGAGGCTGGGGTGTGGCCTGTGTTGCCTGCTTGGAGGCTGTAGTAACGTATGCCGCCGGATGTCACCAAGTCCGCGAGAGCGTAAACAGTGGCGCCGTTGTACGCGGCAGGCGTCCCCGCAAGCAGCGTACCACCCATCGTGTGAAATCGAATATACTGATGGCCTAGTTCAAGCACCATTGTTTGCGTATCAGAATACGCGAAGTCAATGAGGCGTGTGTGGCTGGTGCTGTCTTTCACCTCTTTGACGAAGCGCGTGCCGGTGCGGTTCGCTACAGGGCCGTGGGGTAAAACTTGGAAATTACGGCATCGACCCAAGCCGGTCAGGTTCTTCACGTCGTCAACACGACCGAAGAATTCAGGCGTGACTTCACCCCCGGCAAAGGAACGGGCAAGTGATCTGATTGATGACGATTTGCTGGCCATTACCGATTGCTCATCCATGGTACGACTTGTTGAACTTCATAGCGCTCTTGATCCGCGTTACTTTCGACTGCTTTCGCCCAGAATTGTTGGAACAGCTTCAACATCTGCGCGGACATCTGCACGCCGGTCTCACCTTTGTAGATAGGGCCTGCGATATAGTGCGCGAGTAGATACCCCATGCAGCTTGTGAACAGCGGAGAAAATCTGGTCGTGTCGGTTTCGCGGAAGGTGCATATAGCATCGGCGTCTTCAATGTTCGCGAGAATGGCTCGTGTTTTCGAAGGGCGCATGGTCTCGCACTTGAAGGGAACCGGGGTGTATAGACCTTGGCCCGCCGGGCGTTGTTCGCTCAGCCCAAATACGTTGTTCGTTGTACCCCCGGCGAAGCTTAGGGAGTAGTCATCCCCGGCATCGGGTGGTAGCAAACCATGGACTTTAATGCAATCTGTGGGGCGTTGG
>Ga0209066_10000806_pt1 | contig 44396 bp, 28 predicted proteins | sample All_14_2_FD_187198 | JGI IMG/M metagenome (GOLD analysis project Ga0209066, IMG submission 187198) | Freshwater microbial communities in response to fracking from Pennsylvania, USA - Allegheny Zone_MetaG_DW_15 (SPAdes) (version 2) ... | reverse complement strand
GGCCTATGGTTGCTGGGGGTGGCGGCGTGCGCGGCTTGGGGGAGCACGGCGGAGCCGGAGCGGGTGGCGCAGGTCGAACGGGGTGAGCTGAAGGAGGCTCGCGCCTCGTGGTGGGGGTTTGACAAAGAGGACGCCACGCGCGCGCTGCAGGCCGCGATCGACTCGCGCGTGCCGCGTCTGATCGTGGACCATACGGGGGCGCCGTGGGTCACCGACCGGCTGACGTGCGTCAGCGATCAGGAGATCGTGTTCGAGCCGGGCGTCGAGGTGCTTGCCAAGAAGGGCGCGTTCACGGGCAAGGGCGACGCGCTCTTCTCGCTGGTGGGGGTGACCAACGTGACGCTGCGCGGGCCGGGGGCGACGCTGCGCATGCGGCGCGCGGACTACGATGCGCCGCCCTACGCCAAAGCCGAGTGGCGGCACGTCCTGAACATCAAGAGCAGCGCGAAGATCCAGGTCCTCGGCCTGACGCTCGCGGAGAGCGGCGGGGACGGTATCTATCTCGGATGCCTGCGGCCCGAGTGGCCGAACCGCGACATTCTGATCCGCGACGTGGTCTGCGACCGCAACTACCGGCAGGGCATCAGCGTGATCTCGGCCGAGGACCTGCTGATCGAGAACACGGTGATGCGCGACACGGCGGGCACGCCGCCTGCGGCGGGCATCGACTTCGAGCCCAATGCCGCAGGCGAGCGGCTCGTGAACTGCGTCATGCGGAACTGCGTGACAACGAACAACCAGGGCAGCGGCTACGACTTCTATCTGCCGAACCTGACGAAGGCGTCCGAGCCTGTCTCGATCCGGATCGAGAACTGCCGTTCGGCGAACGACCGCGCGGGCGTGAAGATCACGACGGGCAATGCGGAGGAAGCGGCGGTGCGGGGTGCGCTCGTGTTTTCGGGATGCCGTGTTGAGGGGGCGCAGCGCTCGGGCGTGACGGTGTCGCGCAAGCCCGCGTTCGGTCTGGCGCTGGCGTTTGAAGGGTGTGCGGTGGCGGGCTGCATGGTCACCAACCTGACGCCCGACGTGCAGCTGGTGAGCCGCCTCGAGGACGAGTGGCCGGTGGGCGGTATCCGGCTGGATGGGCTGACCGTGTCGCAGCCTGTGGCGCGGCCGTGGATCGGGTGGCAGAACAACACGGCCGTGACGGAGCCGGTTGCGGCGTTGACGGGGACGGTGTCGGTCGAGCAGGGCGGGACGAAACAGGAAATCCGGCTGACGCCGGAATGGGCGGCGCAGCGCTTCCCGCCCCGTTTCACGGTGCGCGTGCCGCGAGTGGCGGGCGATCTCGGCCGGATGCGCGTGGTGGAGGAATCGGAGGGGCTGCGGCCGCTGGAGCCGATGCGGGTCCGGCGGTCCGCCCGGTATGTGTTCTTTGCGCGGGCCGGGCGGGAGGCTGTGCTGGTCGGACGGCAGTCGCAGGTCGGGCGTTACGGGGCGGCCGCGAAGCCGCTGCGGGTTACGGGGCCGGCGGGACAGAGTGTCCGGCAGGTCGCGCTGCCGGGATTCGGCGAATCGGCGGAGATCCGCTTCGTGCCGGAGTCGGACGGCTTCTTCCGCCTCGACGTCGAGGTGGGGGCCAACGCCTTCGCCTTGCTCCAGGCCAATGTGCCGGTAGCGCTGGACGCGACCGCCGGGGCGGTCGACCTGATCGCCAGCACGGGCTCGGTCTACGCGTGGGTCCCGGCGGCGACGGATGTGTTCGCCTTCGGCGTGGCGGGTGAGGGCGAGGGCGAGGCCGTCCAGGCGACGGTCCTCGACCCGGCTGGGCAGACGGTGTGGTCGATAGGGCGGGCCACGCAGATGGAACGCTGCACCGTCGGCCCAGGGCAGAGCGTGAAAACGGGACTTTGGCGGCTGAGCCTTGCGAAGCCGGCGGCGGGCGGCTTCGAAGATTTCCATGTGGAGGTGCTGGGGGTGGCGGGGTACCTGTTTCTGGACGGCTCGCGCTACTGGCGTCCGTCGGAACCGTGACAGGCGGAGGGGGGAGAAGCGTGCGGGGCCCGCGTACGCAAGGCCGATGGGCCTCGCCATCCCGGCCGTCCCTTGTGTCCGGCGCTCTGAGCCGGACGTTCCGGACGAGAACACGCCGTAGGGGATCGTCGTTTCCCCAGCGATCTTCTTGACGCGCATATGCAGAAGGAGCATACTGTTTGTTAATGCTATATCTGGATTTTATGCACGGAAGGTCGCACTTCCCGTGTCCGGATTACGGTGTGGTGGCGTGTCTTTTTAATCAGCGCAGAGGAGTGGCTATGAAAATGCTCAGAGGGTGGGTGGTCGGCGCATTGTTTTCGGGGTTGACGGCGCAGGCCATCGAGGTCGCCGAGCAGCTTGTGGTCGATCTGGATGCGGCCAAGCTCCCGTTAGCTGACGGCGCATACGTGCAGCACTGGACCAACAACGCGGCTGCGGGCGGCGTATTCACCAATCTGATCGCCGGTCGGGGACCGATTTTTCAGGCCAACGTGGGCGGCGCGACGGGCGTGACCTTCCAGGCCTTGAACGCTGACTCGATCATGACCAACATGGCGCCGGTGCCGGCATCGATTTGCGGATCGGACACCTGGTCGATGGAGGCGTGGGTCCTGAACCCATCCGTGTCGGCAGGCGAAGTTGCTTTTTCGTGGACGGCGCGCAACAAGTGGCCGGACGGCTTCAGCCGCGGAGCCTGCTTTGAATTCCGCTATACCAGCGACAGCGGAAACGCGGTTGAACATATTACAAACAATGTGCCTTGGTATACGGGTCCCCTTCCCGCATCGATTCCGGCGACAGGCGTTTGGCATTATGTCGCCTGCACGCGCGATGCTGAAGGGCGGGAACGGCTGTATGTGGACGGCCAGATGCGGACGCTCACGACGCCTCAGGTGATGCGCATCCGTACGGACGGGGTCTTTACGTTGGGGTCGACTCGCGATTATACCTACACCAACCAGAGTGCTTATTCGGCATGGTACATGCCTTTCAGCGGCACGATCTCCAAACTGCGTGTGCACGACGGCGCGCTGAGCGAGGCGCAGGTGTATGCGAACTTCCAGGCTGAGCGCGCGGCGTACGGCGTGGCCGACGTTTCCGACAGTGTCTGGGCGGCGAGCCCGGCGGCGACCGGGGCGTGGGAAGATCCGGCGAACTGGGCCGGCGGGGTGATGCCGGCGTATACGAGCCGCGTGTGGATCGCCAACGGCGCGACGGCGGTGGTGAACTCGGCGGCCGGCGACATCGGGCGCTTCCTGCCTTTCCACGGCGGGCTGATCCTGAGCAACGGGGCCTCGATGACCGCCTCGCCGTGGCAAAACAACCACGTGTACATGGGCAACTACACGAACAACATCTTCAATCTGGCCATCCGCGAAGGCACCTTCACGGCGATGGACTACACCAATGGCAACAATTTTTACTTCGGCGTCAACCGCGGTCAGGCCTACGGCGTGATCGGCGGCGGCGCGGGGCCTGCGGTTCTCGACGGCGGACGCGACGTGCAGATCGGCGTGGGCGACGGTAGCGTGGCGCGCCTGACGCTGGAGCCCGGAGGAGCCCTCTACACCTCCAACGGCTGGATCTACGTGGGGGTCAGTGGCATCGCGGACTCGAAGGTGACGGTCAACGGCGGGTTCATCGGCCACCGTAAGCCGGGACTCGACCTGATCGTGGCCCACGGCAGCGCGTACGGTGTGCTGGAGGTCAACAGCGGGCTGGTGGCGCCCTCTCAGGACCTCCAGCTGACGCGCGACATGACTTCCGGGCGGTGCACGGGCATTATCCAACTGAATGGCGGCGTGGTGGAAGCCCGGCGCATCTACCCCGAAGAGACAAACCAGGGTACCAACATGGTTTGCCTGAACGGCGGCACGATCCGCAACCGTGACTCGCGTACCGATTTCCTACAGAGCCTCGATTGGGCCTATGTGCAGCCGGGAGGCGCAGTCTTCGAGGTGATCCCCGGCACCGCGATCACGGTGGCGCAACCGCTGCTGACGGACCCGGTTTTGGGCGACGGCGGGCTGACCAAGATCGGCAACGGCGCGCTGACCCTGAGCGGCGCGAACACCTTCACGGGCAACGTTACGGTCACGGCCGGCGACCTGCTGTTCAGCAACGCTGACGGCCTCCCGGCGGGATATGCCGGCACCGTCGCCGTGGCGGCGAACGCCTCGATCGCCTATGCGAAGGCCGGCAGCGTGGCTCAGCTGATGGCGCGGATGGATGTGAACTCCGCGGGTACGATCGCGCTGACGACCTCCAACGCGACCGACACGATCGACCTGAGCGCGTGGCCGAACCTGCGGCTCGGGTTCTCCTCCGGCGTCACCTACACGGGCACGTTGACCCCGTATGGCGGCAACTACCTCTTCGCGCCGGTGAGTTCGGGCAACGTCTTCGCGCCGGCCATCGGCGGCGCGGCGAGCGTCACGGTCAACGGCGGCGCGGCGGGCGTGCTGGAACTGACCGGCAACAACAGCTACACCGGCGGCACGACGATCAACGGCGGCATGCTCTCCATGGGCCACGTCAACGCGCTCGGCGATCCCGGCACGGTGACGATCCCCGACATCGGGATCTACAACGGCGCCGCGCTCAAGCTGAACTCGACCGGCATTCCCGCGTCGATCGTGAGCCGCATCAAGCCGGATTCCCAAGGCTACATCATTCTGGGCGCCGCCTATACGAACCTCAACCTGGATCTCTCCGGGCTGCCAGGAGTCAAGGTGGGCACGGACCAGGCCAACCTCTACTATAACGGCGTGATCACGCCCGAAGGCAACGTTTACCGCACGGGTGGCGGACGCGTGGCTTATGCCAGCGTCAATTACGGCCTGGCCTTGACCAACCTGGTGGACGACGGGATCACCCCGCGGACGCTGGTCGTCGACGGCAACGGCATGGTGCGCCCGGCCGGCACCTACAACACCTACTCCGGCGGCACGGTGGTGTCCAACAGCGCGGTGCTTCATCTGCGCGAGGACAGCGGACTCGGCAAGGTGCCGACGGACTACGATCCTGACAACGTCTATGTGAATAACGGCGTTTTCCGCCCGGGTGGAACCTCGTTCACGATGAACGCGAAGCGCGGACTGACGGTCGGCCCTGACGGAATGACCCTGCACCCCACCAACAGTCAGACCTTCACGATGCTGGGCAGTCTGCACGGCTCGGGAGCCATCACCAATACGGATGGCGGCACGGTGGTGCTGGGCGGAACAAGCAACACCTACAGCGGCGCGGTCACGCTGCGGACCGGCTCGCTCATCGTCGGCAACGGCGCCAATTTCACCTGGAACACGAACGCGCTGGTCAACGGTTTCGACGGGACTTTCGTTTCTTACTTTAACGGCGACCTCGCCTGGTCGACGGCTTTCGGCAATCCGCTGGGCGCGGGAGGCTGGCCTTTCCTGAACTTCCGCAAGACCGGCAGCGGCACACTGACCATGGATGTGCCGCAGACCTACACGCGCAACACCACGGTCGACAACGGCACGCTGAAGATCGGCACGCCGACGGGCGTCCCTGCGGGGCACAGCCGTGGCAACGTGACGGTGAACAACCTGAACTACGTGCCGCCCGCCAAATTGGATGTGAACGGCTACAGCATCGGCCTGAACGGGTTGAGCGGAGCTGGCGTGGTGACCGACTCGCTGGCCACGGCCTCGTCCTTCAGCGTCGGCGACAACGGACAGTCCACCACGTTCAACGGCAAGATCGCTCCGAGCCTGCCGCTGAATAAGATCGGGAACAGCACGTTGTCTTTGAACAAGGGCGCCGAGATTTACGATGCGAATGTGACGATGGGTGCGCTCACGATGTGGCCCGGCGCCATCTTGGCTGGAAACGCGGACCTCCTTTCGGGCACGACCCTGAACATCGGCAACGCGACCAATGAAATGAACGGCCTCTTGGGCGAGTATTACGATTTCAGCAACACGGCGCTGCGTCACTACGCGACGGTCACCACCTTGGTCTCGTTGGTCAAGCTGAATCAGGTCTTGGCCCCGTTTGCGCCGGCGACCATCGCGATGAGTTCGGTCAGCAACGTGTTGAGCTTCGGCTCGAGCGGCGTGCTTTTCGCGAACAAGGGCGATTATCGCGTTCTTCGACTGACGGGCAAATTCCAGGCGGAGAAGGATGGCGAGTACCGCTTCGATACGGCCAGCGACGACGGCAGCATGGTCTTTATCAACGGCTCGATGGTCGTCTCGAACAACTTCAGCCAGGGGTACGGACGGAATGTCAATCGGGTCCTGAAGCCGATCACGCTTGCGGCCGGTTGGCACGATATCGTCGTGTCCTACTACAACGGTGGCGGCGGATACGGATTGACGGTCTTCATGACGCCGCCCGGCGGCGTGGAAGCCGAGTTGCCGCAGAAGCTGTTGCGGCCGCCTGCGATCGAGATCGGAACGCTGACGGGCGGTGCGAACGCCAACGCCTGGTTCAACGCTCCGAATGCCGCGTTGCGGATCGGGGCGTCGGACAGCGCATCCTTTGAAGGTATCTTCAAGGGATCCAACGCGCTCATGGTGGTGGAGAAGGTCGGCTCCGGTTTGCAGACCCTGAAACGGGTCTCTTTCCAAGGCGACGCGAACGTGCGCGAAGGCACGCTGGCACTGCAGGGATCGCCCATGATCGGCGGCGCCGTGCAGTCGGTCAGCGGCGCGGTCTCCGTGGCGCAGGGCGCGGTGCTGAGCGCGCGCTCGTATGACCCCTCGTGGCCCAATGCCGGTTTTGCCGGTTCTTACCACAGCATCGGTGGCTTTGACGGAAACAACTTCAACGGAATATCGACGCTGTTCAATTATTTCAACTCGCGCGTGCCGACTTACCTGTTGGGAACGTATCTGGCAGGGGATTATGCCAAACTGGACCCCTACACGCTCTTCCCGCCGCCCTACAACGGCGGATATATGGACTTCCAGGCCATTTTCCAAGGTAAGTTCGTGGCTCGCGAGTCGGGCACCTACGGGTTCATTCTGAACAGCGACGACCGCACGGACCTCTATTTGGATCTGGTCCAGGTGATCACCAACGCAAGTTCGGGAGGCGCCAAGTCCGGGACCGTTTATCTGAGTGCGGGAACGCACGATATCGTGGTGCCCTTCCAGCAAGGTGCGGGCGGGTACCGGTTCGCTATCAACGTCACGCCGCCCGGCGGTACGAACGGCACGATGCCGAATGCGCTGCTGCGCCCCTGCGTGGCGCAGACCGGTCCGCTCACCACGGAGTCGGGTGCGACGGTGGCCCTGCCCGACATGGGCTCGTTCCTGCGGGTGAACCAGCTGACCAACACGGTCGCCGCCGGCACCTTCGCGGGTGTCGAGGGCGCTGAGATCGAGAAGTCGGGGCCGTCCCGGCTGACCCTCGCCGGCGACAACGCGGCGGTCTACGGCGGCAACTGGTTCATCAGCCAGGGCGAGCTCTGGGCGGGCGACGGCGCGACCGGCGGCACGCTGGGCGGCTCGAACGTCTACATCAGCGGCGGTGCGGCTCTGGTCTTCAACCGTTCGGACGACATCACCTATGCGGGGACGATCGCTGGAATGGGCGAGGTCCGCTTGGCCGGCAGCGGCAAGGTCACGCTGACAGGCGCGCTCACGAACTTCGCGGGCACTGTGCAGATCGGTAACGGCGACAGCATCACGCTGGAGCGCACGATCATCGGCACGAATTCGCTCGTCAACAACAGCGGCGTCTTCGTGCTCTCCGGGCCGCTGGCCTATTTCAACGGTGCGCGCATCACGGGCAACGGCGAGACGCGGCTCGACAATGGCGGCTTGCTGGGCCTCGGCGTGCCGGAGCAGAGCTTCGGCAACACGCTCTCGGTCTCGAACGGCGTGCTGGCGCTGGCCATCACGAACGCGCCGGCCGACTGGCACCTCGACCGCCTGACGCTGACAGCCGGCTCGACGCTGCAGGTCTGCTCGAGCGGGTTGCGCGGGCGCTTCTATGACCTGCCCAGCGGCGATGCGGGCACGATCCTGTCGAACGCGTTCCTGACCTACACGGGCGTGACCAACTACTTCGCCTCCAAAACGCCGGCGCTGATCGAGTCGTCCTGGCTGCAGGGCGAAGGCTTCGAATTCGGCTCCGATGCTTCCGGCACGAATGGCACGGCGCTCTTCCCCGGCAAGTACCGCAAGCCGTTTGGCCAGGCGAACAGCAACTTCGGCGCGCTCTGGCAGGGCAAGATCCGGATCACGGAGCCGGGCAGCTACACGTTCAGCACCTACAGCGACGACGGCAGCATGCTCTTCATCAATGAGCAGGTGGTGGTGAACAACGCGGGCGGCCATGCTATCCAGACCCGCTCGGGAACGGTCGCTCTGACCGCCGGGTTGCATGACATCACCCTCTGCTTCCAGCAAGGAACCGGCGGGTTCGGCCTGAACGCCAGTGTGGTGCTGCCGGGCGATACGGTGGCGCGCCGCCTGCCGAACTGGATGCTGGTCGAGGACGCGGCTGACACGCCGGCCTATTCGCTGACCGTCGACACGGTGGCGGTCACCAACGCCCCCGGCGCCGGCACGGTCGCCTTCACCGGGCCCGGCACGCTCAAGATCACCGATCTGACGGTCGAGACCGGCGCTTATCTGGCCGTAACCGGCAGCGTCGCGGCGGCCGGCAGCGCGCTGAACGTGACGGTCTCCGAAGAGGTGCCGTTCGGCACGACAGTCGTCGGCGACTTCACCGGCACGGCGGCGGGGCTTGACCTGACGGGCGTGAGCCAGACGCTGACCGGTTCAGAAGGCATTCTCCGTTACGACAACAAGCGGCTCTTTATCGGGCGCAGCTCGGGTACGGTGCTGATGCTGAAATAGCGGTTGCAGGACCCGCCTGACGGGTCCCTCATGACGTATGTGCCCCGCGCCCGATCACTTTGGCGCGGGGCTTTTTTTCGAATCTGGCATCCTCGGAAGCAGGAGGCAATATGAGACCCTTAGTCGTCTGCGGTGCATCCATCGGACTCTTGTTGCTGATAGGCCGTCCTTGTGAAGCGGCGGATTACACGTGGTCGGGAGGTGACGGCCTGTTTTCTGATCCGGCTAAGTGGTCCCCGGCGGGCTCTCCAGGCCCGGGCGACAGCGCGAAGTTCGCCACGGTGGAGCCCGGGACCGTCATGTGGACCGGCCCGGTTTCCAACAGCCTGATGGTGGCCGGTGCACTCAACGGCAACCCGTTCGTGTTGGCTCTCGCCGGACACACCTATACGCTCACCAACCGCTTCTACTTCGAGAGCGATAAGGCGGCGTCATATTTGGTCGTCAGCAACGGCACGTTTGTTGTGCCGACCAACACGTGCGACGTGAAGATCAACGCCGGCGTCGCCCCCGCAAGGTTGACTTTTGCCGACGGCGCGGTGGCGCGTCTGGACCGGCTCTACACGTGGCGTTCCGCTGTGAATGTCGAAAGCGGCGCGACAGTATTCTGCAACAACGAGGTCAAAATCGGCGACGGGCAAGCCAATTCGGTCAGTGCGCTGAATGTGGCAGGCGGCTCGCTGTTTCTCACTAACCACCTCTGGGTCCACGGTGGGGCCGTCTCCACGTCGTACTTGAACATCGCCTCGGGTTTCGTCCTGGCGCCCAAGTATCTGTCGGTGGGGGATGGTGCCGGCGGGACCGCCTGGGGTATCCTGAACCTGACGGGCGGCGCGCTGGAGACGAGCGGGAGCGTCTGGATCGGAAACGCCAGTTCGGCGCGCGGCGCGGCCCGCATCAGCGGAGGCGTGTGGACCAACCGGGTCGACCTGGAGGTCGCGCACGGAGGCGGCGCCAACGCGTGGCTCGACATGGACGGCGGCGAGATCGTCATGCCGGTCAGCGGGCGGAATTTCATCGTGGCGAACGGGGGCAACGGGCACATGACCACCGGTACGGTGTCGATCACCGGAGGCCAACTCACGGCCACCAACGGCGTCACGGTCCTGGTCGCCAACGCGACCAACGGGCTCGGCCGGTTCTTTCTGGGCGGCGACGGCGCGGTGCTGGCGCGCGATTTCAAGGTGAGCTCCGCGAAGTGGTCGCGCGGCGAGTGCGTCGTGACGGGCGGCCTTCTCTGGGCGGTGAACAGCCTGCTGGTCGGCGACAACGCTTCTTGCGACGGGATACTGACGGTCGACCAGGGAGAGGTCCGCTCCGCGTTGGTCCGCATCGCGAGCGCGTCTGGCAGCAAGGGCGGCCTCGTGCTCTCCAACGGGATGTTGCGCTCGAGCGGTTACTTCTACGTGGGGCACACGGGGACCGGCACGCTGGAGGTGGTCGGCGGCGGGCTGGCCGTCTCGAACGAGTTTTCGATCGGACTGGCGAGCCGCTCGCTGGGCCTTGTCCGGCAGGCGGGCGGAGAGGTCGTCAGCACGAACCACGTGAAGATCGGCGATTGGGGCGGCGAGGGCCTCTACGAGCTGAGCGGCGGCACGCTGACGTGCACAAAAGGAAGCCTCCTGGTCGGCAACGGCAACAGCAGCACGGGCCGCCTGTCGGTCACCGGCGGCCGCGTGGTGAGCATGAACAACCTGACCGTGGCCAACAACGGCCAGGGGTTGACCCAAGGCGCGGTGTTGCTCTCAGGCGGCGAGGTGATCTCGTCGAACACGCTTACACTCGCGAGCAGTACGAACACGACGGGCTTCTTCATGATGACCGGCGGCGACCTGAACGCGAGCGCCTTGACGGTGGGCGGCGCAGGCATGGGCTATTTCACGCTGTCGAACGGGACGGCCTTGTCCCGCGGCTCGCTGTCCCTCGGCACCAGCTTGACCGGCACGGGCTCCGTGACCGTGGCGGGCGGCCTTTTGACCGTCAAAGGCTCGTCCACGGTAGGCAGCGTGGGCGGCGGCGCACTGACGGTCACCGGCGGCGCGCTGACGCTCGAGAATTCTCTGACGTGCGGCAGCGCGGCCGGTTCGACCGGCGCGCTCGTACTTGCGGGCGGCCTGGTGTCGGCGAAATCCTGCACCGTGGCGAACTACGGGCCTTCCAGCGCCTGGATCGCGGGCGGCACCAATACGTTTGTCGGCGGGTTGACGGTTGGCTTGTATACGCAGGGCGTGATGGTGGTGAGCGGCGGCAGCAACACGGTGGGAGGCGATGTGTACGTGGGCCGCAACACGGCGGCCTCTTCCGGCCGCTTGACCGTGCAAGGGGGGCAGTCGTCGGTCTCGGGCTACACCGATGTCGGCCAGCTGGGCGCAGGCTTTTTCGAGGTGGCCGGCGGCGAGTGGACCACGCGTTTTCTGCGCCTGAACGCGGGTTCCGCGGTCTCGCCGGTTCCGCCCCAGTCCGAGGTGCGCGTGTCGGGCGGCCGCCTGGCCGTCAGCGAGGCCTGCTATATGCCGGATACGGCCTCGATCACGGGGCGTCTGACGCTGGCGGGCGGCGTGTTTGCCGTGCCGGTGTTGCGGCAGCACTGGGGCAAGCTGCACGTGCGCTTCGACGGCGGCACGCTGCAGGCCACCAAGGGCGATGCGGCGTTTATCCGCGAGCTGGACGTCTTTTCTCTGACAGGCAACGGGCTGAAGGTGGACACCGCGGGCTTCGCCTGCGGCACGTCGCTGGTGCTGCCCGACGCCGCGGGCGAGCGAGGCCGGTTCGTCAAGCAGGGCGCAGGCACCTTTACGCTCTATGCGGCCAACACCTTCACGGGCCCCGTGGTGGTGGAGGCGGGCGAGTTGGCGCTCGGCGCCAGCGGCTTGGTCACGCTGGCGGACGGCTGCACGGTGTCCGCGGGCGCGCTCTTCAATCTGTCTGCGCGCGACCTCGATTTCACGCTGCCCGCTCCGAGCGTGTCGCATGTGGACGGAGAGCTTCGGCTGGCGAGCGGCCGGACGCTGACCGTCGCGGGCGGCGCCGCGTTGGGCGGCACCGGCGTGGTCGGGCGCGTGGTTTTCGAGGCCGGTGCCACGCTGGCGCGCGACGCTGCGGACGGCGCCGCGTTGCTGCATGCGGACGAGTGCGTGATGCCGGCCGGCGCGGGGATCGCACTGACCGGCTATTCGACCTCCGACCTCCGCCAAGGGATAGCGGTCGTGTCGGGCGCTTCGCTGGCTGTTGCGCAGGGCGGCACGGTGGCGGTCACGCTGGACGGCGTGCCGCAGTCATCCGTGGCGCTGCGCGTGTCAGGCGGGGTCCTGACGGCGCAGTCCTTCAATCCCGGCACCCTGATCCGCGTGCAATGAGCGCGGCTTGCGCTCAATACAGCTTGATGAGTGTGCCCCGGATATAGCTCAGCGAGACCGCCTTCTCGCTGTGCCGGATAACGGCGATCGGATTCTTTTCTCCGGTGACTGTCCAGCGGGTGGGGACCGGCATGTGGAGCTCGCCGTCCCACGTGAGAATGGGTCGGCCCTCTGCCGCGGTCGTGGCGGCGCCGTTGACGGTCAGCAACAGGGTTTCCGGGAGCGTGAGGTTGCCGGTCACATGGACGCTGCTAAAGAGGTCGCTCGCCATGTTGAAAAAGAGCTGGCTGTCGGCGTCGAGGGTCAGGTCGCCGTCGATGGTGAGAACGGCAGGTTCTGACGCCGTGCCGCCACTGAGGGTGGCTGCGGCGCTGAGACGCAAGTCGCCTTTGACGGTTCCCGCGCCTTGGAGCGCCTGTCCTCCGACGATCCGAAAAGGCATGCTGCGGTCAACGCTGACGTCAAGCAGGGCGTCGGCTTTGATGTCGATGAGGGCGCTGGCGAGGCTGGCCACCGCGTTGCTGAGGGCTAAGGTTCCAGCCTCGACGACGGTGGGCCCTGTGTAGGCCAAGTTGCCGCCGAGCGTGACGGTGCCGCCGTCCCGTTTTGCGAGGCCGCCATTGCCGCTCAAAGAACAGGTTGCGGCCACGGTGCGCTGGGCGCCGTCCTTGTCTGCGGCGCTCAGCCCGAAACGGGTGCCGGTGTCTCCCGATCCGATGTCGTTGGTCAGTGCGGCGCTGAAGGTGAACGCCGTGTTGCGGTTGTAGGGGTGCAGGGTTCCACCCGCGAGGGTCAGCACGCCGTAGCCGCCTCCTTTGGTCAGGGCATTCACGTAGAGGTCGCCTCCGGCGATCGAGACGAGGCCGGTGCAGCCGGCGTCGCGCGCGTATACGAAGATGTTGGTCCCCAGAAGTCTTCCTCCGGTCATGGTGAGGCTGCCGAAAGTGCCGGCGTCGCGGCCGACCACGATGTTCTGGTTGGCGTTGACCGACGGTCCGATGGCCTCGATCTCGCCTCCGCTGAGGACCGCGGTGCCCCAGCCATAGGAACCGATCACCCAGCGCGTTGATGTGAAGAGCCCGCCGCTGCTCATGTCGAACATCCCGACTCCGCCTCTGACGGCGCCTGTGCCGTGTCCGATCAAGACATCGCCTGCCGCATAGATCGAGCCTCCTGCGATCTGGACGGATCCCGTGGCGCCGAGCACGTTGCCCGCGGTGATGCCGCTGTTGGTGATGGCTCCGCCGGAACAGACGAGCGAGCCGGAGCCGCCCAGGCTGACGCCCAATGTGGCCGGTCCCGCCTGTGTGACCCGTCCGCCCCGCATCTCGAAGCGTCCGGTGTTGTTGGTCTGGCCGACGTTCAGGGCGCCCGAGAGGCAGAAGTCGCCATTGCTGACGATCATCAGGCCGCTGGCGGTGCTGGCCGCACCCACGAACGCGTTGGCGTTTGTGATGAGACCGCCGTTTTGGACGAGCACGCCCGCTCCGAACGCGGCTGATCCGATGTTGAGCGTTCGTCCCGGCGCAAAAAGCTGTCCTCCGGAGACGGTCGCGAGTCCGAGGGCGTTGCTGGCGTTACCCAGGTTGAGCGCGGCGGAGGCGGTTTGCAGGGCGAGTGTTCCGTCTGTCAGCGAGATCGATCCGGTGCTGCTGGCCGCGGCTCCGCAAGCCAGTGTCCTTTCGAAGACCGCAAGGCCGCCGTTGATGTCGATGGCGCCGTATCCCCTGGCATAGGATCCCACCTGCGAGGCGCCCTTGTTCGTGAAGACTCCGCCGGTGAGGGTGAGAAAGCCTTTGGCGGCGCCGTCTCTGCCGCCAAGGAACAGCGAGTCGCTGGTGTTCTGGATCGTGTACAGGCCGCCTTCTAGCCGGTAGATGCCGACCGCGGACGAGGTGATGGGTGCTCGCAAGTTCCCGCTGGCGTGGGTCAGCGTGCCGCCGATCTGTTCCACGACGCCGGTGATGATCAGATTGCCCAGCCCGGTGTGCCCCACCTCAAGGTCTCCGGCGACGTTCAGCTGGCCTGAACGCAGCTGAAGGACGTTTCTGAGGGCTTTGCCGCTGGCGTTGCCGATTTCGCGCCCGATCGCGATGGCGGCGGTGTTGAGCGTGCTGTCCGCGATTTCCCAGACGCTGGTTATTGAACTGCCTCCGAGATACGAGGTGAAGGAGGCGTTGAAAGTGGCGTTGCTGACCAGCACGCTGCCGCCGTAGATGCGGAACGCCGCCGTGGAGGTGTAGCAGCCGCCGTTGACGATCTCGAGCCTTCCGGGGGTGTTCAGGTTGTCGGCGCCGATGAGCTGGCTGCCTGTGGCGTAGACGGCTCCGCCGTCCACGGTCACGCGGCCGGCGACATCCGGATTTGAACCGTTTTGCGCGATGTTGAGGCCCACGGTCGGCAGATAGCCTCCCGGGCCGATGACGAGCGTGCCTCGCTGGCTGCCTCCCAATTGGACCAGCGCGAGACGGTTGGTGTCGGTCAGGGCGGGGGATGTGAGATTGACGGTGGCGCCGTTGGTGACGGTGGCGGTGTCGGTGTTTTCGGGGGCTGAAGCCGCGACGCCGTTGGTGGTCCAGACGCCGGCGTCCATCCAGTTGGCCTCCGTGCTGCTGTTCCAGACGCGCTCAGCCGCGCTTGCAGATAGAAGCATCGAAGCGATGCAGGCACACACATAAGCGATACGGTTCATGGTTGATCAGCTCCTGTGTCCGGGCCATGCGGCCAAGGACGTTTTTTCGAGAAATGCAAACCGCCGCTACCTTGAAATATGCGGAAGCGGGGCCCACAAGCGAGAAATATAGATTCGGCGCGTCACTGGGCGGGATGCTTGATCCCGCCCAGGAGGACCGTGAGCGGGGGCGAGGGGCTATTCGTGAGCTTTGATCTCGTCCCAGATGCGGGTGTAGAGCGCCGTGGCGTCGCCCAGGTAGCGCATCACCTCCGCGCGGCCGAGGTCCTCGTCCGAAGGGAAGATCGCGGTGTTGTTGCGGTACTTGGGGTCGATCTTGGCATAGGCGGGGGTGACGGGCGAACAGAAGCCGGTGTAGCCGATGTTCTTGGCGGCCCAGTCGGGGTCGTAGACCATGTTGATGAAGGCGTGGGCGAGCTCCACGTTCTTGGCGGTGGCGGGGATGGCCATCTCGTCGCACGAGCAGGGGTAGCCCTCTTTGGGATAGATGAAAGTGACCTCCGGGGCTTCTTCCTGAACCTGGACGATGTCGCCGCTGTAGGCCATGCAGAGCAGGAACTCGCTGGAAGCCAAGCCGGTCTTGTAGGCCTCGTTCTCAAAGCGGGCGATGTTCGCCTTCCACTTGATGACGAGGTCGCGGGCCTGTTCGAGCTCGACCACGTTGGTGCTGTTGAGGCTGTAGCCGAGCGTTTTGAGCGCCGCGCCGATGGTCATGTGCATGTCGCCGATCAGGGTGGAGCGGCCCTTGAATTGCGGGTCCATGTAGAGGTTCCAGGAGGGGGCCAGCCCGGGCGTCTTGTCCTTGCGGTAGGCCAGGCCGGTGTAGAAGACCGTGTAGGGGACCGTGTAGGTGAGCGAGCCGTCGTAGATCTTGTCGCGGAAACGCTTGTCGAAGTTGGCGCCGACGTTGGGCAGCAGGTCGTGTTTGAGCGGCTGGATCATCTGGTTGTCGACGAGCATTTTGATGAAGAAGGTGCTCGGGAAGATCACGTCGTATCCGCCGCCGCCGGCGCGGAGCTTGGCGTACATGGCTTCGTTGGTGTCGAAGGTGTCGATCTTGACGGTGCAGGCGTGCTGCTTTTCAAAGGCGGCGACCAGGGTGGGGTCGATGTAGTCGGACCAGGTGTAGACGAAGAGCGTCGGTTTTTTTGCGCCGCAGCCGGAGAGGAGCAGCGCGGTGGCGGCGGCGAGCAGGCAGAAACGGATGGCGGTCATTCTCTTTGACAGTGTCATATCACCCTTTCTTGGTTGTGTCCGTGAATGGAGCATTAGCTTATTCGGAAAGGCCCGAGGCTTCAACGGTTATTTGTGAAAACAGAAGAGGCCGGGCTTGCGCCCGGCCTCTCCGTGTCATGGGGCTTGCCGCCTACTTCGCGTAGATCTTCTTCGCGTGGTAGTGGTTGTGCAGCAGGTGGTGGGCCTTCTCGCTGAGCGGGGCGCCCAGGAACTCGGCGTACAGCTTCTGCACTTGCGGGTTGAGGTGCGACATGCGCAGCACGCACTTCTCGTCGTCGGTGTAGATGCCGGCGGTGCGGGCTTTGCGGACCTCGTCGGTCGCGCCGGTGGGCTGCCCGCCGCCGCCGATGCAGCCGCCGCGGCAGGCCATGACTTCGATGAAGTCGTAGCGCGGCTTGCGGCCGGCCTTGCGGTCATCGCGGACGGCGTTGAGCACCTGCTCGACGTTGCCCATCTGGTGGGCCACGGCGATCTTGACTTTGGTGCCCTTGATGTCGATCTCGGCCTCCTTGACGCCCTCCATGCCGCGGACGGCCTGGAAGTCGATCGAAGGCGGCTGCGCGTCGCCGGTGATCAGGCAGTAGGCCGTGCGCAGGGCCGCCTCCATCACGCCGCCGGTGACGCCGAAGATCGTGCCGGCGCCGGTGTAGTCGCCGAGGATCGAGTCGGCCTCTTCCTGCTCGAGGCTGGTGAAGTCGATGCCCGTGCTCTTGAACATGCGGGCCAGCTCGCGGGTGGTGAGCACCACGTCGATGTCCTGGTGGCCGCTGGAGAACATGTTCTCGCTGCGGGAGATCTCGTACTTCTTGGCCGTGCAGGGCATGACCGAGACCATGAAGATCTTGGAGGGGTCGATGCCCATCTTCTCGGCGTAGTAGGTCTTCGAGAGCACGCCCAGCATCTGCTGCGGGGACTTCGCGGAGGAGAAGTTGTCGATGAAGTCAGGCGCGTACTTCTCCATCCAGTCCGTCCACGCGGGGCAGCAGGAGGTGATCAGCGGAAGCGTGCCGCCCTTGGTGAAGCGGTGGATGAACTCCGAGCCCTCCTCCATGATGGTCACGTCGGCGCTGTAGTTGGTGTCGAAGACGGCCTTGAAGCCGAGGCGGCGCAGGCCGGCGTAGGTCTCGCCGGTCATCAGCTTGCCGGGGGGCAGGCCGAACGCCTCGCCGATCGCCACGCGGACGGCCGGGGCGATCTGGACGACGCAGTACTTGTCGGCGTCGCGCAGCGCGTCCCAGACCTTGCGGGTCTCGTCCTTCTCGTAGATCGCGCCGACGGGGCAGTGCGCGGAGCACTGGCCGCACTTGATGCAGGGCGACTCGTTGAGGGTCACGTCTGCGGCGGGGGCCATGCGGGTCTTCTCGCCGCGGCCGATGAACTCCAGCGCCCAGACGTCCTGCATCTCCTGGCAGACCAGCGCGCAGCGGCCGCACTTGATGCACTTCTCGGGGTTGAGCACGATCGAGGTCGTCGAGTTGTCGACCGGGATGGCCGGCACGTCGGTCGGGAACGGGATGTCGCGGATGCCGAAGTCGGCCGCGATCTTCTGCAGCTCGCAGTTCCCGCTGCGCGGGCACTGGAGGCAGTCGTTTGGGTGGTTGGCGAGGATGAGCTCCAGCACCGTGCGGCGCACGCGGACGATGTCCGCGTCGTGCGTCGTGAGTTTCATGCCGGGAGCGACGTCCGTGCAGCAGGCGCGGAGCAGCTTGGGCGAGCCGGCCTGGCGCACCACGCAGATGCCGCAAGCCGCCCACGGCTTGAGGTCCGGGTGATAGCAGAGGGTGGGGATCTTGACGTGGACCGCCCGCGCGGCGTTCAAGATCGAGGTCCCGGCCGGGACTTCGACCGGGATGCCGTTGATTTCGAGTTGAACCATGTTAGACATTGCAGAAAACCTTTCCGATTACGCGCGGTTGACCGCGTGGAACTTACAGACCTCGAAGCACTGGCCGCACTTGATGCACTTGGCCGCATCGATCGTGTGCGGCTGCTTGCGCTCGCCGGTGATGGCGTTGACGGGGCAGACGCGGGCGCAGGCGGTACAGCCGACGCACTTCGACGTGTTGATGGTGTAGCGCAGCAGGTTCTTACACTTGCCGGCGCGGCACTTCTGCTCGTCGATGTGCTCTTTGTACTCGTCCATGAAGTAGCGCAGGCTGGACTGGACGGGGTTTGACGCCGTCTGGCCGAGGCCGCACAGGGAGGCGCGGGACATGGCCTCGCTGATCTCCTTCATGTTCTCGACGTCTTCGTGGGTACCTTCGCCCTTGCAGATCTTGTCGAGGTAGTTCAGCAGCTTGCGGCCGCCGATGCGGCAGGGCGCGCACTTGCCGCAGGACTCGTCCACCGTGAAGTCGAGATAGAACTTCGCGATGTCCGGGATGCAGTCGTCCTCGTCCATGACGATGAGGCCGCCCGAACCCATGATCGAGCCGATCTTGCCGAGGTTCTCGTAGTCGATCGGGGTGTCAAGGAACTGCGGGGGAATCATGCCGCCCGAGGGGCCGCCGGTCTGGGCCGCCTTGAAGGCCTTGCCGTTGCGGATGCCGCCGCCGATGTCGAAGATGATCTCGCGCAGCGTCGTGCCCATCGGGACTTCGATCAGGCCGGAGTTGTTGATCTTGCCGGTGAGGGCGAAGACCTTGGTGCCCTTGGAGGTCGCGGTGCCGATCTTGCTGAACCAGAGGCCGCCCTTGAGCAGGATGACCGGGATGTTGGCCAGCGTCTCGACGTTGTTGATGACCGTGGGACGGCCCCAGAGGCCCTTGACGGCCGGGAAAGGAGGCCGCGGGGTCGGCATGCCGCGCTTGCCTTCGATGGAGGCGAGCAGGGCCGTCTCTTCGCCGCACACGAAGGCGCCGGCGCCGAGGCGGATCTCGATGTCGAAGGAGAAGTCGCTGCCGAGGATGTTCTTGCCGAGCAGGCCGTATTCGCGGGCCTGGGCGATGGCGGTCTCCAGGCGCTGGATCGCGAGCGGGTACTCCGCGCGGATGTAGACGAAGCCCATGTTCGAGCCGATCGCGTAGCCGGCGATGGCCATGGCTTCCAGCACGGAGTGGGGGTCGCCTTCGAGCGTCGAGCGGTCCATGTACGCCCCGGGGTCGCCCTCGTCGGCGTTGCAGACCATGTACTTCTGCCCCGCGGGCTGCATGGCCGCGAACGACCACTTCTTGCCGGTGGGGAAGCCCGCGCCGCCGCGGCCGCGCAGGCCGGACTTGGAGACCTCGTCGATCACGTCCTGCGGCTTCATCTCGAAGAGGACCTTCTCGAGGGCCTTGTAGCCGTCGCGGGCGATGTACTCGTCGATCTTGTCCGGGTCGATCACGCCGCAGTTGCGCAGCACGATGCGGAACTGCTTCTGGTAGAAGTCGATGCCCTCGATGCCGACGTTGATCTTGCTCTGGCTCTTGTCGTAGAGCAGGCGGGAGACGACGCGGCCCTTGATGATGTGCTCCTTGACGATCACGGCGGCGTCTTCAGGCTTCACTTCGACGTAGAAGGTGTCCTGCGGCAGGACCTTGACGATCGGCCCCTTCTCGCAGAAACCCAGGCAGCCGGTGCGCACGACCTGGACGTCGTTGACCAGGCCGTTCTCTTCGACCGCCTTCTTCAGGGCGTTGAACAACGCGATGCCCTGGTTGGACTCGCAAGCCGTTCCGCCGCATACCAAGATGTACTGTTTGTAACCCATGATGTGTGTTCCCCGCTCAGCGAACAATGTCCATTGCCGGCTTGTCGCAAATGTGGTTGTCGATGAGATGCTTGTTGATGATGTGCTCGTTCACGATCTTCTTGCCGGTCTCCGCGTTCACGTTGCCGTAAATCACGACGGGCATGTGAGGAACGATCACCTCGACGGTCGGTTCGGAGTGGCACAGCCCCATGCAGCCGGTCTGGCGCACCAGCACGTGGGTGATGCCCTTGGCGTCCAACTCCTCGATGATCGCGTTGAACGTTTCTTTCGCGCCGGCGGCGATGCCGCAGGTGCCCATGCCGACGATGATCTGCGCGTCCTTGTTGGAGGGATCGCGCTTCAGCATCGCCTTCTGTTTGTCGTCACGCAGTTTGCGTAAATCATCCAGCGTCAACTTAGCCATTTTCGGTTCCTTATCAATGATTCAGACTCTGTTCTTGTGATCTCAGAAAGTCCCGCGCCAGGATCAGGTTGGCGGACTCCGCGAGGTTCCCGAGGGCTTCGGCCAGCTCGCCGCGCGCGACCGCATAGCGGTCGGACGGGGTTTCGCGGGTGAAGACCAGCTCGAACGCCTGGTCGAAGGTCATCAGCCCGAGAACGGTTTCGGAGAGGTCGCCGAGCGGAGGGGTGTCGAGGTGTCGCGCGTCGAACGTGAATGCGACGGCCGTTCCCTTGCCGGGCTCCGACCGGATGTCGACCTTGCCGTTGACGGCCTCGGCCGTCTGGAAGAGGAGCGGGAGCCCCAGTCCCACGCGGCGGTGGTCGTGTTTGCCGGCCTCACTGAAGAAGGGGTCGACCGCTTTTCTCAGCGTCGCTTCGTCCATACCCTTGCCGTTGTCCGCCACGCGGACCCTGATCGTGTCTGGCCCCGTGTACACGTCCAGTTCGATCCGTGACGACCCCGCCTCGATCGCGTTCTGCACCAGATCGGCGATGTAGTCACAGACGGACGCGTGCACGTGGATCAGCCTTTCCGGATTTTCGCGATGATGCCCTGCAGGTCTTCGGTCTTGACCTTGCCGAACACTTCGCCGTTGATCACCATCACCGGCGCCAGCCCGCAGCAGCCGAGGCAGCGGACCGCCTCCACCGAGAACTCGCCGTCGGGGGTCACCGTGTTGAGGCCGACGCCCAGGATTCCCTCGATCTCCTGGATGATGTCCTCGCCGCCCTTCAGGTAGCAGGCGGTTCCCATGCACACCTGGATCTGGTTGCGTCCCGGCTTCTTCAGCTTGAAGAAGTTGTAGAACGTGATGACGCCGTAGATCTTGGCCAAGGGCACATCCAGCAGGTCGGCCACTTCAAAGGCCACTTCGCGCGGGATGTAACCGAAGCCCTGCTGTACACGATGCAGGACCATGATCAGGTTGCCCGGCTTGTTTTTCCATTCGGCGATGAAGGCCTTCAGCTCTGGGGTCAGCTTCTGAATGCCTGCCGCCTGGGTCGGTGCGGTGCTCACGGATTTCCACCTCCACGTTGTCCCGGCCCTGTACCGTGCCAAAGCCGGGGAGTTTATCGATAAAGAAGTATCTATAGTCTCAAAACGGGGCTGGGCTGCCAAGCCCAAAGCGGAGGATTTTTGCGGGCCCCGGGCGGGCGGATTTTTTCGGGTTGTTCTGCGCATCCCGCTCCGCTATGATGAGCGCTTTCATTCACGTACCGTCGTGGCGGGGGGCCCAGACCGCCGCCGGACAAGGTACGGCAAAAGAGGCTTTTTTATGACGATGATCGAGGTCGCGGAGGTTCTGAAGGCAGAGGTGTTGGTCAAAGGCGAGGGCGTCCATAAGGCGATCCGCCACGTCGTGGCTTCGGACCTGATGAGCGACGTGCTGCTGGTGGACGAGGAGGACATGCTGCTCCTCACCTCCCTGGCGAGCGACCAGGTGCTGCGGACCGCCCAGATCGTGGGCGCGGTCGGCGTGGTCGTGGTGAACGGCAAACCGCTGCCCTCGTCGATGGTGAACGTCGCCAACGACCTCCACATGTCGCTCGCCACCTGCAAGGTTTCAAAGTACGACGCGTGCGTCGCGGTGCATGCCGCGCTCAACCCGGCATGAGCACCGCGCCCCAGACGACTGCGGCTCCCGAAACCAAGCCCGACGCCGACGCCGGCAGCGAGCCTTTGGTGCTGTTGGAGCTGATCCAGCGCCTGAAAGTGCGCGATGTGATGACCTCGCAGCTGACGACCGTCCCGCGCTCGTCGACCATGCGACAGGTCCAGGAGCTGATGCGGCAGAAGAAGATCAGCGGGGTGCCCGTCGAGGAGGACGGCCGCTTTTTCGGGCTCGTCAGCATCGACGACATCATCCGCGCGCTGGGCGGCGGCTACATCAGCGACCCCTGCAGCCGGCACATGACCACCAAGCTGGTGGTGCTCGAGGACGACATGCCGCTCTCGTTCGCGCTGCGCTACTTCGACCGCTACCACTACGGCCGCTTCCCCGTGCTCAACCGCGACCAGCGCCTGGTCGGCATCATCTGCCAGCGCGACATCAACCGCGCGCTGCTCGTCGAGCTCACGCACGAGCTCAACCGCCTGGAGAACGTGAAGGTCCACGCCGTCGACAAAGAGGGCAACTACAGCATCTACGTGCTGCGCGAGTTTCCCATCTGCAAATACGATTTCGAGAACGCCGGCAAGGCCGCCAACCAGATCAAGCAGGTGCTGCAGGAAAAGAAATTCCCGCCCAAGGTCATCCGGCGCATCGCCGTGGCGGCCTACGAGCTGGAGATCAACCTCTGCGTGCACTCCGACGGCGGCGTGCTCTCGTGGCTGATCTCCAACGGCCGCGCCGAGATCGTGGCCCGCGACGCCGGCCCCGGCATCGAGGACGTGGTGTGGGCGTGCCAGGACGGGACGTCCACCGCCAACGAGTGGATCCGCTCGCTCGGCTTCGGGGCGGGCATGGGCCTGGCGAACGTCAAGCGCGTGTCGGACGAATTCGAGATCACGTCCAAGAAAGGGTCGGGGACCACGGTCAAATCGGTGATCTACGTCGATGTGCCCGCAGGGACGTGAACGGTTTTTGGGGGAGGGGGATATGACGCTTCAGGGACTCATGGAGGCGTGCGGCCTCGAAGGGGTGCTGGTCGAGGACGGCTGCGTGGACGTGACCGGCGTCTACACGTCGGATCTGCTGAGCGACGTCATGGCGCACTGCCCGGACGGCGCCGTGCTGGTGACGGTCCAGAATCACACGAACACGGTGGCGGTCTGCACGCTCGTCGGCGCGCCCGCCATCCTGATCGTCCACGGCCGGGCGATCCCCGACGAGATGCTGGCCGCGGCGCGGCGCGAAAAGATCGCGCTGCTGCGCACCCGCGATGACCAGTTCGCGGCGTCCTGCAAGCTGGGGCGGGTGCTGGGGCTGGGATGAGGGCCCCGTCAGAAATCACACGTGAGAGGTTACAGGAAAGGGGAGGCGCAATGAAGAGGATGCCGTTGATGTGGGGGGTGGCGCTGCCGCTGCTCGCGCTGGCGCAGTCGGTGGAGATTTCGGCGGACCGCGCGGAGGCGGTCTACGCCTGCGGCGAGACGGCGACGTTCACGGTCCGCGCGCTGGGCGCGGACGGCCAGCTGCTCAAGGCCGGCCGCGTGAATGTGGCGCTCAGCAACTTCGGCCCGCAGGGCGTCACGAACGCGGCGTTCGACCTGGCGGCCGGGAATCCGGTGACCTGCGCCGGGACCCTGCGCGAGCCCGGCTTCCTGAAGTGCGTGGCGACGGCCAAGCTCGGCAAAGAGGTGCGCGGCGTGTGCGGCGCGGCCTATGAGCCGGGCAAGATCGAGGCGGGCTCGGCGCGGCCGGCCGATTTCGACGCCTTCTGGGACGCGGCTGTCAGGCGGCTCGACGCGTTCTGCAACGAGAAGCACGAGTGCTTCCGCGTGAGCTTCGCGACGTTCGACAACCTGCGCGTGTACGGGTTCCTCAGCGTGCCGAAAGGCGCGGGGCCGTTCCCCGTCGAGGTCAATGTGCCGGGCGCCGGACCCGGGGTGGTGGCGCCCAACACGGGCATGGCGGACCGCGGCTTCATCTACCTCGTGATGAACGTCCACCCTTTCGAGCCGGCCGCCGACGCGGAGGCGCAGAAAGCCTTGTACGCCGAGCAGGACAAGCGGCTGCAGGCGCTCTATGGCGCGCCGCGCTACTGCCAGGCCGGCGCCGCCAGCCGCGAGACGTATTTCTACTACCGGGTCATCCTCGGCATCAACCGCGCGGTCAACTGGCTCGCGGCGCGCCCGGACGCCGACAAGACGCGCTTCGGCTACGGCGGCACCAGCCAGGGCGGCGGCTTCGGCTTCATCCTCTGCGGGCTCAACAAGAATTTCACCAAAGGCGTCATCCACGTGCCCGCCATCACCGACCTGCTCGGCTTTCAGAAGGGGCGCGACTCCGGCTGGCCCAAGCTGGTCGAGGGCGTCCGTCCCGAAGACAAGGACGCCGCCACGCGGGTGGCCCCGTATTTCGACGGCGCCCATTTCGCGGCGCGTATCACCTGCCCCGTGCGCGTCTCGGTCGGCTTCATCGACGAGACCTGCCCGCCCGCAGCGGTCTACTCCGGCTACAACGCGCTGCGCGTGAAGGACAAGGCCATTGTCCACGGCATCGGCATGCCGCACAAGGTGTTCCCGCAGTTCTACGATCAGCTCGACCAGCAGTGGCTGCGGCAGAAATGAGCGCTTTTTTTGGGCGCGGCTGTTGACAACGCCCCGCCGTTCCGGTTATGTTATTGCAAATCATGAATTCACGTTGGGACATGACGATTCTCGTGAGCAGCCTCCTCGTTACCGAGCGGGTTACGCCCGTATTTCGCGTAACGGTGGGTCAGGCGGGCTCCTGATGGATTGAGTCACTCTGTGATTTCAGACTTCGTACAGAAACCCGCCGTTGTATCAGACGGCGGGTTTTTGCATATTCAGAGAACAGCGGACGGGCAGGCTCCTGTCCGGACGAGCGACGAGTGAGGGAAACATGAAAGACAAGACAGCGGCAGATACGGCTTCGGATGCGGCGCAACCACTCAAGACCGGCGCGCAATGCGTCATCGACGGACTGGTCAAGGCGGGCTGCGAGGTCCTCTTCGGCTATCCGGGCGGGGCGGTCTTGGACATTTTCAACTGCCTCTACGACGCGCCTTTCAATTTCGTGCTCACCCGCCACGAGCAGGGCGCGGTGCACATGGCCGACGGCTACGCGCGCGCCACGGGCAAGCCGGGGTGCTGCCTGGTGACCTCCGGCCCCGGGGCGACGAACACCGTGACGGGCTTGGCCACGGCCTACATGGACGGCATCCCGCTGGTGTGCATCACCGGGCAGGTGGCGCTGAACATGATCGGCAACGACGCCTTTCAAGAGGCCGACGTGATCGGCATCACGCGCCCCGTGACCAAGCACAACTTCTTGGTGCGGAGCGCCGACGAGCTGCCCGACATCATCGCGAAGGCCTTCTACATCGCGACGACCGGCAAGCCCGGCCCGGTGGTGATCGACATTCCCAAGAACATTCAGAAGCAGAAGACCGCCGCGCTGCCGCCCGAGACGGTCACGATGCGCGCCTATCACCCCGACATGCCGGTGAACCCGGCCGAAATCGCGCAGTTCGCCGACCTCATCAACCGCGCGGCGCGCCCCCTGCTGTACGTGGGCGGCGGCGCGATCAACGGCGACGCCTCCGAAGTCTTGTCCGCGCTGGCGCACAAGGCCAACATCCCCGTGTGCACCACGCTCATGGCGCTGGGCGTCTTCTCGGAGGACGACCCGCTGTCGCTGCGCATGCTCGGCATGCACGGCAGCGTGGCGGCGAACTATGCGGTCGACCACTGCGACCTGCTGATCTCGGCGGGCGCGCGCTTCGACGACCGCGTGACCGGCAAGATCTCGGCGTTCGCCACCAAGGCGACCATCGTGCACATCGACATCGACCGCTCGTCGATCGGCAAGAGCGTGCGCGCCGATCTGGGCGTGCACGGCTACGTGAAGCCGGTGCTGGAGGCGGTGCTGCCCTTCGTGCAGCCCGCGCAGCACGAGGAGTGGCTGGAGCAGGTGAACCGCTGGAAGGACCGATTCCCCTTCGCCTACCCCGAGCAGGGCGACGTGATCATGCCGCAGTACGTGATCGAGCAGATCTACGAGGTGAGCAAGGGCAAGGCCGTGGTCACCACGGACGTGGGGCAGCACCAGATGTGGGCGACCCAGTTCTTCCGCTACACGGTCCCGCGCAACTTCATCTCCTCCGGCGGCCTCGGCACCATGGGCTTCGGCCTGCCGGCGTCGATCGGCGCCCAGCTCGGCCGCCGCGACGACCTGGTGGTGTGCGTCACCGGCGACGGCGGCGTGCAGATGAACTTCCAGGAGCTGGTCGTGGCCGTGGAGCACCAGCTGCCGATCGTGGTGGTGATCATCAACAACGGCTTCCTCGGCATGGTGCGGCAGTGGCAGGAGCTGTTCTATGGCCGGCGCTACTCCGGCGTGATGCTCAGCCAGCACGGCCGGGCGCCGAACGAGCAGATCCCCGAGGCCCAGAAATACCTGCCGGACTTCGTGATGATGGCCGAGGCGCACGGCGCGTGCGCGCGGCGCATCTTCAAGCCCGAGGAGGTCGCGCCCGCGCTGGCCGAGGCCTTCGCGAGCCGCAAGACGTGGGTGATCGAGTGCATCGTGTCGCCCGAGGCCAACGTGTTCCCGATGATTCCGCCCGGCTCGCACGTGGCCGAGATGATCAACCGCACGGTGTAGCCCGTGCCCTTTCGAACGAGGAGAGAGACGCCATGAAAAACATCATCAACTGTCTTGTGGAGAACCAGCCCGGTGTGCTCGCGCGCATCGTGGGCCTGATTTCCGGCCGCGGCTACAACATCGACACGCTCAACGTGGGCCCCACCGCCGACCCGACGGTCTCGAAAATGACGATCGTGGTGCCGGGCGACGCGCACGTCATCGCGCAGGTGACGCACCAGCTCTCGAAGCAGGTCGACGTGATCGAAGTGGTCAACATGACCAACCGCCGCCACCTCGACCGCGAGCTGATCCTCGTGCGCGTGGCGACGCAGGACCACCACTCCCGCGCTGAAATCGTGGACCTCGCCGCGCTCTTCATGGCCCGCGTGGTCGCGGTGCAGGAGGAGTCGGTGACGATCCAGATGGTGGGCAACCAGGAGACGGTCGCCGACTTCCTGCGGCTGCTCAAGCCTTACGAGGTCATCGACATCTCGCGCACCGGCGTGATCGCCGTGGGCCGCGAGGTGCTCGAGCACGACGCCCGGCACGCCGCCAACCACGCCTGAGGCCCCGCATGTCGCGCACGCTCAGATTCGGCCTGTTCGGCTACCCCGTGAAGCACTCGCTCTCGCCGGTGATGCACGGGGCGTCTTTCCGCTCGCTGGGCCTCGACGCGGAGTACCTCTGCTTCGAGGTTCCGCCCGAGGCGCTCGCGGAGCGCCTGGACGCGTGCCGCCGCGAGGGTTTCGACGGGCTGAACCTGACCGTGCCCCACAAGGAGGCGGCCCTCGCGCTGATGGACCGCCTCGACGCCTCGGCGCGCCTCTACGGCGCGGTCAACACGGTCCGCTTCGACGGCGACGGCCTGACGGGGTTCAACACGGACGCGGCCGGCTTTCTGGAAGACCTGTCGGTCAACTTCCGCCTGACGCCGGAGCGCCGCAGGGTTTTGATCCTCGGGTGCGGCGGCGCGGGACGCGCCTTGGCCATCGCCTGCGCGAGCCGGGGCGCGGCGCAGGTGTTCCTCGCCAACCGCACCGTCTCCAAAGCGGAGCAGGTCGCGGCCGACATCGCGCGCCTGTTGCCGGACTCGCCGACGGAAGTCCGCGTGCTGCCCCACGGGGCGGACAGTTGGGCCGCGTGCTGCCGCGAAAGCGAGCTGGTGGTCCAGTGCACGACGTCGGGTCTGCACGAGGCAGACGCGCCGGTCCTGCCGCAGGAGGCCTTCCGGCCGGGGCAGTTCCTGTACGACATCGTCTATACGCGGCGCGTCACGCCCACGATGGGCTCGGCCTTGGCGGCCGGCGCGGAGGCGGTCAACGGCGCGGGCATGCTCGTCTACCAAGGCGCGGCGGCGTTCACGGTCTGGACCGGGCGCGCCGCAGACACCGCGGCAATGCGCGCCGCGCTCGAGGCCCGCATCTACGGCGCGGGCTGATGCGCTTCCAGGGCGCCCGTGCTCAGGCGCGGTCCGACCGCCGCGACGGCCGCCTCGAGGTTCGCCCGGGCCTGCGGCGTGAGGCCCTCTTCGAAGCCGTCGAAAGCATAGCCGCGCAGCGCCAGCAGATAGGCCTGAGGCGCCCTGCCGAACAGCGCCCGCGTCAGGCCGAGCAGCGCACCGGCCGATAGCCGGTGGCTGTCCAGGCTGGAACCGCCAGACTGTTCTTCCAGCCGCGAAAGCGTGAAGGGCGCGGCCCCCTCGAGGCAGGCGTCCGCGAAGAGCACCACATCGTGTCCGGTGACCGTCAGCGCGTCTTCGACGGTGAGCTGGTAGTCTGCTTCCGCCGTGACGTTCGGCAGGGCCAGCGCATACACGCGCTCGGCGAAGGCTGGCCCCAGACCGTCGTCCTGCCGTCCCGGATTGCCGTAGCCCAGCACGAGCACGCGCGGCTCGCGCGCCGCGCTCATGACGAAACCCTCCGGTCGAGCAGGTTTCCGGCGGCGTCGCGCAGCTCGACGGCGAGGGGCATCTGGCCGAGCGCGTGCGTCGCGCAGGAGAGGCAGGGGTCATACGCGCGGATCGCCACTTCGATCCGGTTGAGCAGTCCTTCGGTCACCGTCGCGCCGCCGAGAAAACGGCGTGCGACGTCGGTCACGGCGCGGTTCATTGGCGTGTTGTTGTGGGTGGTGGAGACGATCAGGTTGGCCAGGGTCACCTGGTCGTTGCGGTCGACCCGGTAGTGGTGGAAGAGCGTGCCGCGCGGCGCCTCGATCAGCCCGACCGCCTCGTCGCGCCGCTCGCCCTGGACGAGCAGGTCATGGCCCTGCAGGTCGGGGTCGTGCAGCAAGTCGCGGATCGTCTCGGCCGCATACAGCAGCTCGATCATGCGCGCCCAGTGGTAAGCCATCGTCAGGTTGTTCGGACGGCCGCCGGAGGCCGCTTTGAACGCTTGCCGGGCCTGTTCCGCCTCGGGGGTGGGGATGAAGTCGCAGGCGTTGACGCGCGCCAGCGGTCCCACGCGGTACCAGCCGCTCTCCGGGCCGAGGCTGGAGATGAAGGGAAATTTCATGTACGACCAGGGTTTGACCTCCTCGGCGATGTAGTGGAAGTAAGCCTGGTAATCGACGTGGTCGAAGAGCGTGGCGCCGTCGGGACCGATGGCGCGCAGCCCGCCGTGGTAGAGGTCCATCGCGCCGTCGGCGCGCACCAGCGCGACGTGGTTCGAGCCGAAGCTGCCGAACGCCGCCAGTTCATCGAGGTGCGCCTCGGTGTAGTCGCGGGCGAGCTGTAACGCGCTCCGGCTCCAGAGCAGCATCTGGTCGATCTGGCTCAGGAAGGCGTCGCGCTCGGCGGGCGACAGGTTCTTGTTCACGCCGCCGGGCACCGCGCCGGTGCCGTGGATTTTTTTGCCGGCCGTGGCCAGGATGATCTCCTGCCCGAATTTGCGCATCAGCACGCCTTGGCGCGCGAGTTCGGGGTGCTGCCGCGCGACGCCCACGATGTTGCGCACGGCGGGGTCGGCGTCGAAGCCGAAGAGCAAGTCGGGCGAGGCCAGGTGAAAGAAGTGCAGGGCGTGGCTCTGGAAGACCTGCCCCGCGTGCATCAGGCGGCGGATCTTCTCGGCTGTCGGCGTGAGCCGCTCTGCGCCGACGATGAGGTCCATCGCCTTGGCGGCCGCGAGGTGGTGGCTCACAGGGCAGATGCCGCAGAGGCGCTGGACCAGCACCGGGACCTCCCAGTAGGGGCGGCCCTGGATGAAGCGCTCGAAGCCGCGGAACTCGACGATGTGCAGGCGGGCCTGGCTGACCTGGCCCTGGCCGTCGAGCAGGATCGTCACTTTGCCGTGGCCCTCCACGCGGGTGACGGGTTCGATGGTGACGGTGCGCGTCTGTCCGCTCATGGCGCCTCCCCTCAGTCGTATTTCAGCAGTTCGTAAGGCAGCTCGACCGGCCGGCCCTCGAGCAGGGCTGTGACCGCCGCCCACAGCGCGTCGGCCGACGGCGGGCAGCCCGGCAGAAAGTGGTCGATCTTCACCACCTCGTGGCAGGGGTAGACCCGGTCCAGCAGCAGAGGCAAGGCGGGGTCCTGCGGCGTGACGCCGTCCGGGTTGAAGACCGTCACGCCGGTGTGGTAGGCCTCGTCGATGCAGGCCTGAAGGGGGATGTTGTTGCGCAGGGCCGGGATTCCGCCCATGGTGGCGCAGTCGCCGACGGCGACCAGGACGTCGCAGCGCTCGCGGAACTCGAGGAGCACGTGGACGTTCTCCTCGTTGCAACAGCCCCCTTCGATCAGCCCGATGGCGCAGCGCCGGGAGATGTGCTTGAGGTCGTCGATCGGCGAGCGGTCGAAGTCGACGAGGTCGATCAGCTGCAGGAGCCGCTCGTCGATGTCGAGCAGCGACATGTGGCAGCCGAAGCAGCCGGCGAGCGAGACGGTGGCGATTCGGGGTTTAGACATGGGGATGCGCTCCTTTCCGGCAGAGATTAACGATTGTCCCGCGCCTCGATCTCTGCGCCGATCGGCCGCCTGTCGTACAGGCGCTGGCCGATGGGGGTTCTGAAGCCCACCCGCTTCCGCAGGATGCAGCCCACGGGACAGACGTCGGCCGCGCGGTCGTCGGCCGCCATGTCCGTGTCTCCCAGCGCCTTTTCGCCGTCGACGCCGATGCGGCGGCGGAAGCCCCGGCCGACGGCCTGAAAGACGTTTTTGCCGTCGAGCTCCTGCGAGGCTCGCACGCAGCGGGCGCACATGATGCAGCGGTTGTGGTCCAGCAGGAGGTCCGGGTGCGACGCGTCGACCGCCTTTTCGGGGAACTGGTAGGGGTACTGCGGCGCGGTGATGCCGAAGCGGTAGGCCATGGCCTGCAGCTCGCAATTGCCGCTCTTCTCGCAGAACATGCAGAAGTGGTTGCCCTCGACGAACATCATGTCGATGATCGCGCGCCGGTGGCGCAGCAGCTCGGGCGTGTCGTTCTCGATCACCATGCCGTCCATGGCCGGCTTGACGCAGGCGGCCTGCGGCCGGCCGTCGACGATCACGGTGCAGAGGCGGCAGCTGCCGATCGGGTGGAGGTCCTTGTGCGAGCAGAGCCGCGGGATGTAGAGGCCGGCGGCGTCCGCGGCCTGCATGATGGTTTGCCCGTGCTTGGCCTCGACGGCGTGGCCGTCGATCGTGATGCGGATGACGTGGTTGTTCATGTCCACCTCCTCAGGCGTGGAAGAGTTCCGAGCGTCGCCCGGCGATCTGGCTCGCGGCCTCGACCGCCTGCATGATGTGGAAGGACTTCTGGACGCCGCTCTTGTTCTCCCGCACCAGCGCGTTGTAGACCGGCCGGAAGTTGCGCAGCGTGGAGAGCACCGGGTTCGGCGAGGTTTGTCCGAGGCCGCAGCGGCTCATGCGCTTGACGCTCTCCGCGAGCGCCTGCAGGTCGAGCAGGTCTGCAGGGGCGCACTCGCCCGCGCGGATGCGCTCGATGCGGCTTTTCAGCAGCACGTTGCCGACGCGGCAGGGCACGCAGTAGCCGCAGCTCTCGTCCACGAAAAAGGTCAGGAAGGCCTCGACGATCTCGAGGATGTCGCGCGCGTTGCTGAAGACCATCACCGAGCCGCCCGTGGCGAGCGCCTCGTAGCTGATGCACTGGTCGAACTGGGCCGGGCCGACCATCTGTCCGGACGGCCCGCCGACTTGGACCGCCGCGGTGTCTTCGGCTCCCGCGCGCCGCAGGATCTCGCGCAGCGACGTGCCGAAGGGGACCTCGTAGATGCCGGGGCGCGCGCAGTCGCCGCAGACGCTCAGCAGCTTGGTGCCGGTGCTGCGGGGCGTGCCGATCGCCGCGAACCAGCCGGGGCCCTGGTCCATGATGCGGGCCGCGCAGCAGTACGTCTCGACGTTGTTCACGGCCGTGGGCGAGACGAGGTAGCCTTTGGCGACGGGAAAGGGCGTGCGGTCGGTCGGGTCGCCCCGCGTGCCTTCGCAGGAGCTGATCAGCGAGGTCTCTTCGCCGCAGACGTAGGCGCCTGCGCCCATCTGGATGCGCACGTCGAAGTGGAACGCCTTGTTGCCTTGGATGCGCCTGCCGAGCAGGTTGGAGGCGCGGCGGCGGTTCAGCACGTCCTCGAGGTAGGCCCGCAGATAGGCGTACTCGCCGCGCAGGTAGATGATGCCGGTCTGCGCGCCGGTGGCGTAACCGGCGATCGTCATGCCCTCGACCATGAGGTCCGCCCGCTCGGTCAGCAGCACGCGGTCCTTGAAGGTGCCCGGCTCGCCCTCGTCCGCGTTGCAGAGCACATATTTCTCGGAGCCTGGCGACTGCCGGGTCAGCTCCCACTTGAGCCCGGTCATGAAGCCCGCGCCGCCGCGGCCGCGAAGCCCCGACGCCTTGATGTCCGCGATCACCTCTTCCGGCGTTTCGACCAGTGACTTGAGCAGTCCCTTCTCGCGTTTGTAGTCAGCGAGCACGACCGCGCCGCTCTCGCGGATGTTGTTGCAGACCATGGCGCGGATCAGCGGGTGGGCGTTGTTGCCGTCGCCGGTCGTCTCGACCAGCGCCTGCGGGTCGCCGCTCTGCCTCAGCCGCGCGATCAGCGACGGGATCTGCCCCGGCGTCAGATGCGTGACCATGACGTCGTTCACCATCATGGCGGGCGCCTGGTCGCTCATGCCGATGGAGGGCGTGCGCTCCAGCGTGACGCGCCCGTCCGGCGTAGTCTGGCCGAAGTCGATGCCGAGCGCTTGGGCCAGCGCCTCGGCGACCGCGTCGCCGCCCTGGTAGCGGTCGATGATGTCGTCGCACAGGCGGATGACGATCGCCCCTTTTTTCCGCTCCGAGAGAAAGGCGTAGAAGGAGATGACGCTTTCGACCTCGACCCTGTGGGTGTGCGCGCCCTTCGCGATCAGCTCAAAGGCCTCGCGCGGCACGTGCCCCAGCTCCTGCTGCACGTCGCGCACCATGTCGATCAGCCGGATGCGGGTGTTGCCGTAGCGGTTGCAGATTTTCGTGACCACAGACCTGAGCGTGCTCATGAGGCGGACCCCTTTCCTGTGGCGCGCCCTCGACGCGGGACGCATGACGACACATGAATAAGGTAGTCCAGCCTCCGCGCTGATGCAAGCTTTATGGCGGTCTAAGCAGCGCTTCAGCCGCGCGGCCGGATCACCAGCGGCCGATATGGACGGCGCCGGCGCGGAAGCGGGAGCGCGGCGCGGGGGCTTCGGCCGGGTGGCCGACGGCGATGGCGGCGATCGGCAGGATTTCGGGCGGCACGCCGAAGCGCGCGCGGATGCCGTCCACGCGGTCCGCGTTCGGATGCACGCCCAGCCAGACCGCGCCCAGCCCCATCAGGCTGGCGGCCAGCAGCAGGTTCTCGACGGCCGCGCTGCAGTCCTGCAGCAGGTAGGAGAGCTCTTGCCGGTGGGCGCAGGCCTGCTCGCCGCACACGACAATGCCGACCGGCGCGCTGTTCAGCATTTTGCCGTGCGGCAGGATGTCGGCGAGCGCGGCCAGGTCGGCGCGGTCGCGCAGCACGAGAAAGCGCCAGGGGTCTGTGGCCATGGCGGAGGGGGCCGACATGGCGGCTTCGAGCAGGGCCTGCACGTCGCTGTCGGTGACCGGTTCGGCGGTGTATGCGCGGACGCTTCTGCGGCTCAGGATGGGGAGGATGGTGTCGTTCATGGGGTGTCCTTTTAGAGGTCTTTGTCGCCGTCCGCCCGGGCCTTGAGGTAGGCGCGGGTTTCGTTCGCCACAATCGGGGAGAGCAGCACGAGCGCGACCAGGTTGGGCAGGGCCATCAGGCCGTTGAAGATGTCCGAAAGCGTCCAGCACGTTTCCAGGCGGAGCACGCAGCCCACGTAGACCACCGAAACGAAGACCGTCCGGTAGACGGGGATGGCCTTGTCGCCCGCGAGATACTGGAGCGCCTTCTCGCCGTAGTAGCCCCAGCCGATCAGGGTCGACCAGGCGAACAGCACGAGGGCGACGGTGGCGAACTGCCCGCCCCAGGCGCCGTAGACCGAAATGAAAGCGGCCGAAGAGAGCGATGCGCCGGTCAGGCCGCCGCCGTCGGCACCGGTCTGGGTCCAGGCGCCGCTGGAGAGGATCACGAAGGCGGTCATGGAGCAGACCAGCAGCGTGTCGATGAAGGTCTGCGTCATGGAGACGAGCGCCTGGACGACCGGGTGGCTGGTGCGGGCGGCGGCCGCGGCGATGGGCGCGGAGCCGAGCCCGGACTCGTTGGAGAACAGGCCGCGCGCGAGGCCGACACGGATCGTTTGGGAAAGCGCGGCGCCCGCGAAGCCGCCCGTGGCGGCGGCCGGGGTGAAGGCCTGCTTCAGGATGAGCGCGAAGACCGAGGGCAGGTGCTCGGCGTTGGCCCAGAGGACGCCCGTGGTGATCGCGAGATAAAACAGGATCATGAACGGCACGAGGACCGAGGTGACGCGCGCGATGCCTTTGATGCCGAAGAGCAGGACGAGGCCCGAGAGGAGGGTGAGCACCATGCCCGTGTCGCGCGTGTCAATCCCGTAGGTGGCGTGCAGCCCGTCGGCGACGGCGTTGGCCTGGGTCAGGTTGCCGATGCCGAAGCTCGCGAGGACGGTGAGGCAGGCGAAGAGCACGGCCATCCATTTCTGGCCGAGGCCCTTCTCGATGTAGTACATGGGGCCGCCCGCCATGGTCCCGTTCGCCGCGACGACGCGGAATTTCACCGCGAGCAGGGCTTCGGCGTATTTCGTGACCATGCCGACGAGGCCGGTGAGCCAGAGCCAGAACACGGCGCCGGGGCCGCCGATCGCGATGGCGGTCGCCACGCCCACGATGTTGCCGGTGCCGACCGTGGCGGCGCAGGCGGTCATCAGCGCCTGGAAGTGGCTGATGTCGCCGGCGCCGGTCGACTCTTTGCGCTTGATGAAGGCCAGCCAGAGCGCGTGCGGCAACAGGCGGAACTGAAGCCCGCGGAGCAGGACCGAGAACCAGAGCCCGGTGCCGATCAGGAGCGTCATCAGCGGCCAGCCCCACACATAGCCGCAAACGGTCGTCAAAACGGGTTGGAGAGAGGATGTCATATGATGGCCCTCAGTTTAGCGGGAAGGCGCGCGTCCGACAAATCAAAAGGCGGCGGACCAGGGGAGTAAAATGACCTTGCTTTGTCGACGCGAATGTGGAACAGTGCTCTGTATAGCGGGTGTTGATCGGGCCGGGTGTGCGGGCGGGTGAAGATATGTTGGATTTGCGAAGCGTAGTGATCACGGGCGTTCTCTCCAATGTCATCTGCACATTGGTGGTCGTCGCTTTGTGGCGGCAGAACCGCCGGCGTTTTGCCGGATTGGGTTTTCTCGCGGCGGATTACGTGTTGCAGTGCCTGGGGCTCTTCTTGATCGTCCTGCGAGGGAGTGTTCCGGACGCCCTGTCGATCGTCGCGGCCAACGTGTGCGTGGTGGCGGGTGCGATGTGCGGGCTGTGGGGCCTGCAGGGCTTCACGGGGCGCAAGGGGCCGCAGGGGCAGAACGCGGCGGTCCTTGGCGTGTTTATTGTCCTGCACGTCTACTGGACCTATGCCCAGCCCTGCATACCGGCCCGAAGCGCGAATGTCGCCTTCGCGTTGCTGCTGATCTGCGCGCAGTGCGTGTGGCTGCTCCTGCGGCGCGTAGAGGGCGAGCTGCGCGAGGTGACGCGGGGCGTCGGCGTCGTGTTTGTCGGCTACTGCGTGTTGTTCTCGTGCCGTCTGGGGGCGCTCGCGTTTTTCCGTGATCCGTCGGAGGAGTACTTCCGGTCCGGCGTCGCGGAGACCGTTTTCCACGTGTGCACGCAGATGCTGTTTCTGCTGTTGACCTACGCGCTGGTCCTGATGGTCAACCGCCGGCTGCTGATGGAGGTCCAGCTGCAGGAAGAGAAGTATTCGAAGGCGTTCCACTCGGCGCCGTATGCGATTCTGCTCACGCGCTTGTCCGACGGCCAGATCATCGAAGCCAACGAGATGTTCTACACGATCACGGGGCACGCCTGCGGGGAGGTCGTCGGAAAGACCACGTTTGATTTGGGCCTGTGGGCGAGCGCCGAAGACCGCGCGTCGGTGGTGCATGAATTGGATTCCGGACGCAGCGTCCGCGATGTGGAGCGGTGCTTCAGGAGGAAGTCGGGGGAGCTGTTCCACGGGATGTTCTCGTCCGACGTCATCTCGGTCAACCACGAGCGGTTCCTGCTGTCGAGCGTCAAAGACATCACGGAGCGGAAGCGCATTGAGGCGGAGCGTGAACGGCTGGTGTCCGAGCGTGAACGGGCGCTTTCTGAGGTCAAAGTCTTAAGCGGGCTCTTGCCGATCTGCGCGGCCTGCAAAAAAATCCGCGACGAGAACGGCCGGTGGGCGCCTGTCGAATCCTATGTCCGCACGCACTCGCAGGCGGACTTCAGCCACGGGCTCTGTCCGGAGTGCGCGCACAAGCTTTACCCCGAATTTCACGACGACAAAACGACGCCGGGGCGCTGACGTCTTGCGGGCCCCTGTTTTCTGGAGGAGGATGGAGATGAACGTGACCCGATGGATCGCCTGTCTGGTTGTGCCGGCCTGTGTTCTGGGAGCCCTGCCGGCCGCCGCCGCGCCGGCGGCAGGTGCGGCCGAGAAGGGGCCGCGCCTCTCGGATGCCCAGTTCTTTTCGATGGTCGACGTGGATCGCCCCGAGCTGGCGGGGGTGCGCGAAGCCGTCGCCAAAGCCGATTGGCCGGCCGCCAAACAGGCGTTCGCGGAGCACCTGCGGACGCGCACGTCGCCGCGGTGGACGTTTGACCCGAAGGCGGTCGGCCGCGACCCCAAGCGCCGCCACGAGAGGGCCGACAAGGCGCTGCGGCACACGCTCTCCAGCATCGGCATCGAGTGGTCGTTCGGCGAGACGATCGACTGGGCGTTCAATCCCACGACGCAGCCGGATTCGACGTGGCCGGCCAACCATGAGTGGACCTGGCAGCTGAGCCGGCACGCGATGTGGGTCGATCTCGGGCGCGCCTGGTACGCCTCCGGCGACCGACGCTACGCGGAGGAGTTCGTGCGGGAGCTGAAAAGCTGGGTGGAGGCCTGCCCGCTGCCGCGCAAAAAGGCCGACAACAGGGCGTTTTCGCGCTGGCGCACCATCGAAGCCGGCATCCGCGCGGGCTCGGTCTGGCCGGAGGTGTATCACCTTTTCTTGGCCGCGGGACCGTTCGACGACGACGCGATGATCCTGTTTCTGAAGAGCTATGCGGAGCATGCGCTGTATCTGATGCAGTTCCACACGGGCGGCAACTGGCTGACGATGGAAGCCAACGGGCTTTACCACGCGGGGGCCCTGTTTCCCGAGTTCCGGGACGCGAAACTCTGGCGCGACACCGCGCTGGAACGTCTCGGGAAGGAGCTCGATATCCAGGTCTATCCGGACGGGGCGCAGGTGGAGCTTGCGCCGGGTTATCACGGGGTTTCGGTGCAGAATTTCCTCGGGCCGGTCAACCTGGTGCCGCTGACGGGCTTCGAGGTGCCGAAGGAGTACACCGCGAAGATGGAGAAAATGTTCGACTATTTCCTCTACTCCATGCAGCCCACGCGGTGCACGCCGGCGCTGAACGACTCGGGCGCGGGCTCCGTCGTGAAATGGATGGAGACGGGGGCAAAGCTGTTTCCCGGCCGGCAGGATTTTCTGTGGGTCGCGACCGACGGCAAGCAGGGGCGGGAGCCTGAGCCGGTCTCGTACGTCTTCCCCTATGCGGGACAGTGCTTCATGCGCAGCGGGTGGGACCGTCAGGCGCGTTGGCTCTGCATGGAGGTCGGGCCGTTCGGCTACGGCCACCAGCACGAGGACAAGCTGGGGATCACCCTGACGGCGTTCGGCAAGCCGCTGCTGGTCGAGGGCGGCGTGTACACCTACGACGCCAGCGCGTGGCGCCGCTATGTGCTCAGCAGCCGCGCGCACAACGTGGTGCTGGTCGACGGGATGGACCAGAGCCGGCGCAAGGCGCCGCGGGAGAGCTATGTCGTCCAAGCGCCGCTGCCGCACGTCTGGCACAGCACGGCGGAGTACGACTATGCCGCCGCCTCCTATGACGAGGGCTGGGGCTCGAACGCGGTGCGGACGGTGAAGCACACGCGGCAGGTCTATTTCGTGAAGCCCGATTTCTTTGTCGTCGCCGACGAGCTGGAGCCGTCGGACGGGGCGCCGCACACCTACGAGGCGCTCTTCCACCTGGATGCGGAGGACGCGGCTGTCGACGGCCTGCAGGTGGTCACCCGAGGGGATGGGCCGGTCTTGACGCTTCAGGCGTTTGGCGCCGGCGACGTGCGGATCGTCAAAGGCCAGAAAGAGCCGGACGTGCAGGGGTGGCTGCCCGATTCTTCGGCCGGGTACGGCGGCGTCCGTCCCATTCCCACTGCGATCTACCGCACGCAGGCCCCAGGCAAGGTGACGGTGCTCTATGCGCTGGTGCCGAGCGCGTCCGCGGCGGCCAGCCCGGTGAAGGCGCTGCAGTTTGCTGACGGGGTCCTGCGCATCCGGTTCGCGGACGGGAGCGAGAAGGTCCTCCGCAACCCGCGCGAGGCCGGCCGGTGAGTGCGAAACGCGAAAGACGCAAGGGAGGCGCTGACATGCGGAGTCTGAAAATCCTTTTGCAGGTGGGGATGGCGGCGGTTTTTGTGCGGGCCGCCGGCGCGGCCGAAGCTTTGGCGGCGCGAGGGTTTGCCGAGACGCGCGGCGGCAGCGGCGGGCAGGTGATCCGCGTCACGAATCTGGCGGCCAAGGGCGCGGGCTCGCTGCGGGCGGCGCTGGAGGCCAAGGGGCCGCGCGTGATCGTGTTCGATGTCGGCGGCGTCGTTGACCTGGAGCGGTCGACGCTGAAGATCGCGGAGCCGTTTGTGACGCTCGCCGGCCAGACCGCGCCGTCGCCCGGCATCACGCTGATCCGCGGTTCGGTTTCGGTCCAGACCCACGACGTGATCATCCGGCACATCCGCGTGAGGCCGGGCGATGCGGGCGCGCCGAAGGGCAAAGGGTGGGAGCCGGACGGACTCTGCGTGGCCGGCGGAGAGGCCTGCAATGTGATCGTCGACCACTGCTCGCTGAGCTGGGCGGTCGACGAGAACCTGAGCGTGTCGGGGCCGCGGCTTGAGGGGCCGCAGGCCACGGCGCGCCGCGTGACGTTCAGCCACTGCATCGTGGCCGAGGGCCTCAGCCGCTCCACCCACGCCAAGGGCGAACATTCGAAGGGCTCGCTGATCCACGACTGCTGTCAGGAGATCGCGGTCATCGGCAACCTCTACGCGCACAATGTGCAGCGGAACCCCTATTTCAAGGCGCACTGCACGGGCGTGATCGTCAACAACGTGATCTACGACCCCGGCTCGGCCGCGATCCAGCTCAACTATTCCGACAAGGAGTGGGAGGGGGCGAAATTCGCGCCGACGAACTGCCGCGTGGCCATCGTGGGCAACCTGCTGGTGCATGGCGCCAGCACCCGCAAAGGGCTGGCGCTGGTCTCCAAGCGGGGCGACGCCTTTATGGCCGACAATCAGGCGTTCGGGGCCGACGGAACACCGGCGCCGCTGGTTTCCGGGGCGGTGAATCTGCTGTCCGAGCCGCCGGTCTGGCCGGCGGGTCTGCGGGCGCTGCCGTGCGGCGACGTGGCGGACCACGCGGCACGGCACGCCGGGGCGCGCCCGAAAGAGCGGGACGAGGTGGACCGGCGGATCGTCCGGAACTTTACGGAGCGCCAAGGCCGCGTGATCGATTCGCAGGACGAGGTGGGCGGCTACCCGCAGGTCGCGTTGACGCGCCGGACGCTTGACGTGCCCGCGGATGGCGTGGACGCGTGGCTTGAGCGTCTGGCGCAGGAGCTGGAGTGACTCCCGTTACGCCTCGCGGATGACGGGGTTGGTCAACTCTCCGATGCCGTCGATCGCGATGGTCACGGTGTCGCCGGGTGCGAGATAAACCGGCGGCGTGCGGGCGAACCCGGCGCCGGAGGGCGTGCCGGTGAAGATCGCGGTGCCGGCCGGCAGGGTGGTGCTGCCGCTCAGGAAGACGATCAGGTCGATCACGCTGAAGATGTGGTCCGCCGTGTTCGAGCACTGGCGGGTCTCGCCGTTCACGACCGCGCGCAGGGTCAGCCGCTGCGGGTCGGGGATCTCGTCGCGGGTCACGAGGCAGGGGCCCAGCGGCGCGAAGGTGTCGAACGATTTGCCGCGGCACCACTGGTTCCCGCCGAAACTCTTCTGCCAGTCGCGCGCGGTCACGTCGTTGCCGCAGGTGTAGCCCAGCACGTGATCGAGGGCGTTTTCGCGCGTCGCGTTTTTGCACGTTTTCCCGAGGATCACCACCAGCTCAGCCTCGTAGTCCACCTTCGTGCTGGGAAGGTGCGTGGGAATCACAATCGGATCGCCGGGGTTCTGCGTGCACCAGGGGTTTTTCATGAAAAGCACAGGGAAATCGGGGATCGGCTGGCGCGTCTCGTGCGCGTGCTCGCGGAAGTTGAGGCCGATCGCCAGAATGAGCGGCGGCTGTATGGGGGCCAGCAGCTTGGCGATGCGCAGGCGGCGGCCGGAGGGGCGCCACGCGCCGAACAGGTCGCCCTCGAGGGGCTCTGCGGTGCCGTCGGAATGGAGGATGCCAAAGAGGGTCGAGGCCGACGTGTCGGCCGTGAAGCGGATGAGTTTCATGGGGTGAGGACTTTCAGGGTGTAGGGGGCTTTGCCGATCGGCGTGAGGCGCTTGGCCAGGCCGGACGTGGCGAAGAGCGTGAAGTGCGTGGGGTCGTCGGGGATCCAAAGGGCTTCGCAGCCGGGATGGTTGCGCAGCAGCGCCAGGCCTTTTTCCGGGCCGAGCACGAAGAGGGTCGTGGAGAGCGCGTCGGCCAGCATGGCGTTCGGCGCGATTACGGTGGTGCCCGCCATGCCGGTGACCGGGGTGCCGGTGCGGGCATCCATGATGTGGGCGTGGCGGATGCCGTTGATCTCCACGAAGCGCTCGTAGTTGCCGGAGGTGGCCACGGCTTCGCCGTCGCGCAGCAGAAACAGCCCCACCAGAGCATTTTCTTCGAAGGGATTGCGCACGCCGGTGCGCCAGCCGCCGCGGCCGGGGGCGGCCTCGCCCATGACCCTCAGATTTCCGCCGAGGTCGATGAGCAGGTTGGTGTGGCCCGCCGCCCGGAGCCGTTCCCACGCCACGTCGACCGCGTATCCTTTGGCGATGGCCCCGAGGTCCAGCAGCATGCCGCGCGCGGGCAGCGCGACGGCGGCGCCGCCATCCGCCGAGGGCGTAACCTGCACGTGGCGCCAGTCGCACAGGGCGGCTGCGGCCTTGAGCTCTCCGTCGCCGGGGACCGCGGGGCGCGGCTCTGCGCCGTTGAAGCCCCACGCGCGCATGACCGGGCCGATGAGCGGGTTGAAGGCCCCGTCGCTCTCGCGGCAGATGTCGAGGGCTTTGCGGAGGACGCCGGCGAAAGCGGGCGAGACGGCGACGGATTGTCCCGTGCCGGCCGCCCGGTTGACGGCGGACATCGCGCTGTCGCCTTTCCAGGCGGAGAGCTCGCTGTCGAGCGCGTCAAAGGCGGATTGGGCGATGTCCCGGGCTTGCGGTGCGGCTCCGTGGTCGGCGCACTGTACAGCGGCCACCGTGCCCATGGTGAGCCACTGGAGCCGCAGCGGTTCCGGCTGCGGGGGCCTGCACGCGCAGACCAGCAAGAGGGCCGGGACGAGCAGCTGGAGAGCGGCGGGAGGCCGGACGCTGCGGAGCGTGTGAAAATGGGGGGTGTGTGTGGTCATGGCATGCGGACGCGAATGCGGAAGAAGCCGTTGCTGGAGGTTTGGGGGATGGAGAGCGCGAGGGGGTGCCCCGTGCCGGGGATGTCAGTCCAGCCGGGGAGGGGCTGCCACGCGGGCGGGGAGAGCGTCGGCGAGGTCTGCACCGTGTAGAGCCGGCCCGGCACGCTGGGCCAGGAGAGGTCCAGCGTGCCGGCAGCGGCGGTGCAGGCGGCAGCGAAACGGTCGGCCGGGTTCGTGGCCGAGGTTCCGGCGACCTCCTCGTCGGCCGTCGACATCCCGTCCGCGTCGTAGTCGCCGAGCGCGTCGAGCACGAGCAGGGAGGCGCCGAGGGGCTCGCTGGCATTGCCGACGTGGTCCAGCGCGACAAGCTCGAAGGTGTGGGTTGCGTCGAGCCGGCCGGCGAGCGGCACCGTGACCTGCGTGAGGGGCGTGAGGACGGGATCGCCGGAGACCCGCAGCCGGTAGGCGAGGTTGGTGAAGGGCGCGTCGGTGGCGGTCGGCCACGACACGGTGAGCGCATCGGGGGTGACGGCGTAAGGGCCGGCCGCGCTCAGGGGCGCGAAGGCGAGCGCGCCGGGCAGGAAGGACGGAGGCACGTTGTCCACGCTGAAGAGGGGCGTCGTGTAAGCCGCGCCGAAATAGCCGTTGTGCGCGGTGACGCGGAACCGCATCTGCGTGTTGACCGTGATGGCCGGGAGGATGTCGCGCGAGAGCCACACGGCGCCAAGTTGGTTGGTGGCGGGCCTGGGCCCTGCGAGGGTCGTCAGGTTGGCGACGTCGCCGGTGGCGGTGCCGGACTGGACGGTGCCCAGCGAGGCGGTCAAGTTGGTCAGGGCGGCGGGGAACCAGTGTTTGCCGCTGTCTGGCGACCACTGTGCGGCCAGGGTGACGGGCTCGCCGTCGCGGTCGAACACGCCGGTCGAGAGTGCGACGCGGCCGTCGCCGGTCGCGAGCTGGGCGGCGCCTAGGCCGGGCAAGAGCGGGGCGTCGCGCATTTTGAACTGCCAGTAGAAACTGAAGAGCGGGGCGACCGGATCGTTGGAGGTAATCAGCACCGAGAGGTTGTCGTTGCGGAGGGCCATGCTGGAGGGCAGGTTGCTCCAGAGGATGCGGCGATAGCCGCCGGCGGGAATGACGTAGCTGTAGGACGGCTCGATGTTGTGGGCGAACCCGTTCTGCGCATAGAGCGGCGAGACGGTGACGTCGTCGATGTACCAGCCTTCTAGGTCGGTGTTGTTGTCGCCGCCGTAGTGGAAGCGGAAGAGCACGGTGCGGCCGTTGAAACCGTTCAGCTCGGGGTAGAGCGCATAGAGGTCGAAGGTGACGGTCTGCCAACCCTCCGTGCCTTTGCCGGCGAAGCACGGGGTTCCCTCGGCCCAAGGGGAGGCACCCCAGCCGTAGATGGTGTGGGTGTAGGGGCCGCGCAGCTGCTGGAAGGTGGCGCCGTTGTCGAGCGAGAATTCGACGATGCCGCCGTCGAACGCGCGGGTGGTGCTGCCGTAGACCTCGGCCTGGATCCAGTGGCGGAACGAGAGGACCGCGTTGGCGCCGAGCAGGGTCGGCGGGAAGGTGACGCTGGAGCGGACGGGCGTGTTCACCTGCCCGGTCGAGAGCAGGCGGCTGTGAAGCGCGTAGGGCGCGGAGGCGCACCGGTTGGTGGAGACCTCCCATGGCTGGCCGAGGGAGCCCAGTCCCCACGCGGCCAGGTTGGTGGAAAGCACGCTTTCCACGCGGGCGAACCGCAGGGTCCAGACCAGGTCCGCGTTGCCGGCGTTGTGGAGGTCCATGTAGGCCGAGGTGATCCACTGCGTGGTCTGGCCGACCAGCTCCAGGTCGTGGAAGCGGGAGAAGTCGGCGACGGGGTAGCGCAGGTAGAAGAAGTACACGGGGGTCGACGCGGTGTTTCCGGAGGGGTCTGCGGCGATGATCTGATATTCGAAGTCGTCGCCGGGGGCGGAGAACGCGCCGATTTGCGCTTCGAAGAGCGTGTTGGAGGTCACGGCCATGGGCGTTTCCTGCCACGGCTCGGTCCTGCGGTGCCAGCGGACGACGGCGCGGGCGACGTCGTGGGTGTCGGTGATCGACGCGCGGAGGGTGAAGGGGCCTGGCACGGACTGGGTTTCGGCCAGGGCCGCGTGGGACACGAGGGGCGGCGAGGGGATTTCGTCGCTCAGGAGCGGGTTGGCCCGGTCTGCATACTCTTCGGCGAGCGTGTAGCCGTCGTGGTCGGTATCGGAGGCGGGGTCCTGTCCGTTGGCTCCGAAATAGCGGAGCTCCCACCAGTCGGGGAGCGCGTTGCCGTCCGCGTCTTGTGACGTGGGCAGATAGCGGGCCTCCAGCGTGTGGGGCGCGTCCATGACGAGGCTGCCGAGGGCCGGCGCGCTGTAGCCGGGCGCGGCCGGTACGCGTGCGCCGTCGCGCCGCCATTCGGCGAAGGTGTGCGGCGTGCCGTTGGTGAAGGTTTGCGGGGCGGTTGGCACCGGGCATGCGCTGTTTTCGGCGGTCCAGAACGTCTGGGTCGGGAAGAGCGCCGGTGCGGCGGCGAGCGTGAGCCGGTGCTGGCGCTGCCACGCCCAGACCAGCAGCGAGTGGCCGTCCATCTGGAAGGTGACCGTCCGGTTGGTGCCGCTCTGGGGGACGCTGCCGGTGCCGAAGAAGCCGGTGTTGAGAAAGCGCGTGT
>Ga0209066_10000805_pt1 | contig 44400 bp, 52 predicted proteins | sample All_14_2_FD_187198 | JGI IMG/M metagenome (GOLD analysis project Ga0209066, IMG submission 187198) | Freshwater microbial communities in response to fracking from Pennsylvania, USA - Allegheny Zone_MetaG_DW_15 (SPAdes) (version 2) ... | reverse complement strand
CCGAGAGCGCGACGAGGCTTTCCGTCGGCACGCCATTCACGATCGCTGTGCCATCCTCATTCCAGACCAGCGCAGCGCCGGCCACGGGGATCGGCAGTGCGGTATCGACGTCAGCCAACGACACCGGGACGCGTACCGCGCGGTCGTTCTCTTCGCTGACTTGCGCGACCAGCATGGTCAACCGGTCCAGCGCATCTTCGTACGTCTGCGGGTAGAAGCCGCCCTGGTTCGTGAGGTCTGTCTGCTGCTCGATCTCCAGCGCGCCGCGAATCGTCAGGCGCTCGCCGGTTGCCAGCGGTGAGCCGCTGATCGGGTAGGTCACCGTGCCGCCGGGGTTCGCATCTTGGTCGGCGTTGAGCGCAACGGTGTAGTCGCTGTCGAGCACCAGCGTCGATTCGACGTCGAGCGCACTGAGCCGCACGATCTGCAGATCAGACCGCGTGAAGACTTTGAAAGCGAACGGGAATGACGTTGCGGAACCGTTGCCGTCGTACGGACCAGCGATTCGCGGGGTGTTGGGGACCATGCGCATACCCTCGTGTGGTGCGGCGCATGATCCAGTCGGTCAGCCTTGTGATGTGTGCATCGGCGTCACTGCTTCCTCGGTGGCCCGAACAGCGGAGCGGTCAGCATGCCCACGCCCTCGACCTCGCCTTCGCTGATTGCCATGACACCCGACACCGCGCGATTGACCGCGCCCGACGGGTAGTGCAGCAGCACACCGGCCGAGTTGTTCAGCGCCTTGAAGAACGCGCCGTCAGGCTCGCCCTGTTCAAGCTGCTTGCCCAGTCGCGCGAACTCGGCGAAGAAGCGCGTGCCCGCTGGGCCGCTGTAGCCGGTGTAACCCTGAAACGCTGCAGCCAATTCGCGCGCGCCCACGACGGTGCCGAACACGGAGTTCAGTTGCTCGCGCGCAAGCTTGTCGGCCAGCTTTTCCGGCTCCCAGTCATCGTCATCGCCGGTGAGTGCGGTCTTCATCAGGGTGATGATCACGGTCGGCACGGTGTAGAGCAGCAGGTAATCCATCGCGAGCCGCGCCACGTCCGACGGCTGCGAGAAGTCGGTGCGCTTTGCCGACTCGATGCTCAGGTTGTAGGTCGTATTGAAGAATGAGTAGAAGTTCGTCCAGAGCTTCAACATCGGACTGCCGCGCTGGATGCCGGCCAAGTCTTTCACCATGCCGCCGCCCTGCGAATCAACCACCGCCTGGTCGGCCAGCGACACTGCGCGGTCGTGCTGCTCTCCACCGTCCAGTGCCTTGTGGTACGCACCCAGCCAGGTCGGCAGATCGACGGTGCGCTGCGCCCACGCGATGAACATGAAGTAGCTGTCGGCAACAGTGCGTCGAGCGGCTTCCGTCTTGGGCAGCGTGTCGGCCAGCCAGTCGAAGCCGGACGCGGATATCGTGTTGCGGATTTCGTTGATCTCGCGCTGCATCGTCTTGCCGCGCAGGCGCATAAAGTCCGACTGTTCATAAACCCACGCGACCTTCTGGTTCATCTTCGCCGGCTCACCGAACAGGTCCATCATCCCGCGCCCGACGTGCTTGGCCCCGATCCGCACGATCGACTGCGTGAGACCCAGTGGCTGCATGAGCGAGGTCATCAGGTTCCAGCCCAGTCCGGCGATGGTGGCACCCACACGCAGATGGTTGATGCCGCGTTCGAACACGTTCTGTGCAGGCGGCTCGCCGACGGCGATGTCGCGGATTGCGTCGCGCATCAGCTTCACGAACTCGGGGCCGTAGTGCTCGCGCATGGCCGTGTCGATCGGTGCGGCGTTGATCAGCCGGTTCGCGTCGATCAACCACTCGTGCCACGCCAGGTCATGCGTGACCTGCGCCAGATGGTCGGTGATGACGTTCAAGTCCTTGCGCACCGGCCGATTCACTGATTCTGTTCGCGCCTTCGTGTGACCCCTGCGTGTGGTGGCGCGCGCGTACCCGCCCTGCAGTTGCTGCTTGACCACCTCGGCCGCTTCGTCGGCCATGCTGCGCGTAGAACGGTCGGCGTCGTACTTGATCGGGTAGTAGCCGCCGCGCAGGTTGATCGTGGTGCCGTCGGCAAGCGTCACGGAGAACGGGGCCGCTGCGACCTTCTCAGGCGCGCTGCCGGTGACGCGACGTTCCTTCTCGGCGATCTGCGGCCAGAAGCTGTCGATGTATTCCCACACGCCTTCGACGAACTGCCATTCCTCGCGCGTGAGTGACGACAGGATGCGTTCGGCCTGGTACTGGTTCCAGCCGTCACCCTCCATCACCCGGCGCCGGTTTGTCTCGTTGCCCCAGTTGAGAGCGATCGCCAGGCGCCCTTCGCGCGACAGGCTGATGCCGGTGCCGGGTACGACCATCTTCTGGCGCAGGCGACCAGCCTCAAGGATGGGCTTGTACAGGTCGAACAGCGCCATCGTGACCTGCTCGGCATGACTGATTCGGCGTCGCCGCGCTCGTTCATCGGGCGCACGAACAGATCCCAGAGCACGCCACCGTCCTTGATGCCGTCCATCTCGCGCACGACGCTCGCGAGCTTGCGGTGCATCGCGAAAAACTGGCGCACGCCCTTGCCGAACTTGGCGCCGAAGGTGTTCGACTCCACCCGGTCAGGCAGCGTCTGGCGCGCGTTGTCCCGGATGCTGGTCGCTGCTGCATCGACCGCAGCGCGGAAGTCGCGTTGATCGCGCGCCGTCAGCAACTTCGATTTCAGCCGACCCAGATGCTCGATCTGCTTGACCGCATCCACGAGGCCGCGCAACTCCTCCATCGACATGTCCTTGTAGGACTTGCGGAACGCCTCGTTCTCCAGCCGCTCGTCCAGCTGCGGCTCGATGCCCTGCTCGCGCATTGACTCGATCCACGCGGCCAGGCTCTTGCGCCGCTCAATGGCGCGCAGCGTGACACCCTTGCGCAAGTCGAAGCGCTCCAGCATGGCGTCGATCTGGTCGGCGTAGTCGGGGTCGATGCTCTTGCGGATGCGCGGGCTGACCATCCGGTTGAAGTAGCGCACAGCGCTTTCGATCTCAGCCTGCGCTTCATACGCGGCCTTCGTGGCCACGTTGTTGAACAACTGGTCCTGCTTGGCCTGCGCAGCCCGTTCGGTGTCGCCGGCCGCCAGCGACTTCTCGGCATCGCGCCCGGCTCGCGCCTCGGCTGCCGCGAATTGCGCCGGCTTCATGTCGCGCACACGGCGTGAGGCAATCGCCGCATCGACGGCTTGGCGGATCGCGCGCAGCAGCAGATTGCGCTGCGGCATCATGCCCCGGATGGCAGCCAGTTCGGTGGAGATCATCTTCGCCCGCGCTTCGCTATGCACCGCCTCGTCCGCGGCACGCGCGAGCGCCTCGGGGCCCGTGATGTCGCCGTAGCGCTCGAGCATCGTCTGGTCGGTGCGCTCCTCGATGACCTCGCGCATCGCAGGTGCGGCCAGCAACTCGCGAACCATCTGGTCGCCCGACTGATAGCGCGGCACGCCCAGCACGATATTGACGATGCGCGCCACCTCGTCCGGGTGCATGCCCTCGGTCGCCGCGAGCCCGTTCTTGCCGACCGGCAGGTATCGCCACGGCGCGGCAGGATCCTCGCCGTACATCTCTTTCAGCGCCGGCAGTGAGAGCTTGGTCGACATGCCGGCCGCCGCGTCAATCGTGCGCCGTTCGGCGTTGGACAGGTCGCGCTCCGGCAACTCGCCGCGTGCAATGAACGCACGGGCCACATAGACCGGTTCGCGCGCAACCTCGGCCTCGACCTCAGCACGCACGGCTTTGCGCTGCTCGGCCGCGCCCTTCTGCAGCGCCTTCATCACCTTGCTGCGCGCGTTCGACAGCCACTTCATGTCGCGCATGCCGCGCAACTGCAGCGCGTCCTTCGCGGATTCCTGTGCGTTGAGTGCGCCGCGCGCGTACTCGTCGAACTCCTCGGCACTCATGCCGGCCGCCTGCGCGTCCTCGATGGTCTTGAAAAGCGGCACCATTGCGCGCGCCTTCTGCGTCTCGGCGATGGCCTCGTCGGTCGCGATCATGCGGTCCATCACCGCGCGCACCTCGGGCGAGAGGCCGGCGTTCTGCGCGCCACGCAGGAACTGCTCCAGGCTGCGATAGACGGATTTCAGCCACGCCCGGAAGCGGGAGAACAGCGCCTGCAGTTCGATCGTCGGCGCCGTGCCTTCGAACAGGTACTGCTCGAACGACTCGGCGAACTTCTCGTGGCCGGCGCGTCGCACATCGACCGGTTGCGCCAGCCATTCGGCAGCGCCGCCTCTAAAGCCCATCCAGTCCAGCAGCGTGCGCATGTCCTGCTGCACCTGTTCGGGTGCTTCCGGCTGCGCGGCCATCGTGGCCGTCATTTCGAGGAAGGCGTGACCGGCTTCGTGCAGGAATGTCGAGAGGTCGGCGTTCTCCAGCAGCGCGATGTTCAGTGACGACGGGTCGAAGGCGCCGCGAGCGCCCTGTTTCAGGATGCTTGCGTCGGCTGGGTCGAACGTGCCGCGGTTGCCGGTGGCGGATTTGATCTGAGTGGGCCTGTTTATGATGAACCCGGTCATCGCCCCGTCTTTTTCCGGCAGTACCGCGCCGTCAAGCCCGCGTGACTTAAACTCGTCAAGCATGAGCTGGTCGTACTGTTTCCAGTCGGCCGGGTTTTCGATCTTGGCGTATAGCTCCATGATGAAGCCATTGCCGGAGGCTCCGACTTCCCCAGCCTCAATCGCGGACCTGTCAGACGCGAACCAGAAAAGGCCTTGCGCGCCTTTCTTGAGGTTAATCCTGGAAAACTTCTCCCCCGTCCCGTGATACACCACCAACGGCCGCCCGTCGGCATCGACCACCTTGCTGTCGCCGAACCAGCGCCAGAAGTTGCGCAGCCCTTCCTCGGTCTGTGCGATGCGCTGCCCGTTGCTGTTCGTGGCCGGGCGGATCACGCCATCGACCTCGATGGACACGGGGGCGGATGTGGGCGACTGATATAGCGGCTTCCCGGGCGCCTCGCGATACATGCTCTCTGTCGTCGAAAACGCCCGGTTGCGACCTTTGTTTTCCTTGAAACCCAGCTTCTTGTAGAACGCGGTGAGCCGTTTCTTGTCGCCGCCGAAGTCAGCCGACGGCGACAGCACGATGGCCTTGCCGGCCGCATCAGCCTGATCGATCAGCTGCTGCATGGCGCGTGTTCCGGCGCCCTGCCCGCGCGAGCCTTCCGGCACAACGATCTTGGAAACCGTGATTCGATCCGGCGATTCCGAGATTGCGAAGTCGATGCCTTGGCTCTGCCACTGCTGGCGAACGGCATCAAGACCCGCGCCACCGGTCACCGGCACATCACCCTGATCCAGCGCGATGCCGCCCCCCACCCCTTGCGCCGACACCGACAGCGGGAACCGCTCGTACAGCGCATCCGGCGTCGTGCCCATGCGCGCGGCCATCGTGGTGAAGTAGTCGCGCACCAGCGTGGCGTAGGCCTGATTCACGTCCGGCGTGAAGCGATTCGCGGCGTTCAACTGGCCGAGCACGCCATCGAACACGGTCTGCGCCTGTGCACCGGCTGCCGTCTCATCCTGCTGCTCGCCGATGATCCGATCGGCTTCGGTGCGCAGCATCTCGCCAGCCTTCGACTCGAACTCACGCGCCTCGGCAACGGTCGGGCCGTCGGCCTGGAAGCGGATGTTCTCCAGCAGCGACTGCTCCATGCCCGTACCCGGGAGCGCCGCGGCCAACTCGCCGATGGGGATCGCCACGTCGTGACCCTGCGCAATGGCGTCCTGCAGTTGGCCCGCGATGGCCGGCATGGCCTGCGCCGGATCGATGCCCGACTGCGCGAAGGCGTCAGCCAGCATGCGGCCATCGACAAACACTTCGGTCGGCGCCTGCCCGGTTTCCTCGGCGGCGGCCTGCACCATCTGGGCGAAGGTCGCCGGCTCGCGCGTGCGCAGCGTGGATTCGGATGCGACCTCGAATAGGCGCTGCATGGCCTTGGCCGCTTGATCCGTGGTGCCGGCCTGTTCCTGCTCGCCGGCCAGCCGGTTCGCGACGACGTTGATGCCACCCATGGCGCCGGCCATCGTGACGGTCGCCACCAGCGTCTGATAGGCGGCGTCTGGTCGCTCGGCGCGGTACTCGGCCCACGTCTTTCCGGGGTTTGCGACGGCGGTGTCGATGGCGTCCTGCACAAGCGTTGCGATCTGCTCGCCGGGGATCTCGCGCAGCAAGAGGCCGGACAGGAACTCACCAGCACCGGCCTTGCCCAGTCGATTCACGAGGAAGCCCATCGGCAGCATCTCGGTACCGACCTCGACCGCCGCTTCGCCGACCGACCCAATAGTTGCCTGACCTGGGGTTGCGCCGCGTTCGCGATACTTGGCATACGCATCCGTCTCAGTCTGTGCGCCGATGACAGCAAGACCGGCGTAGGGGTTGCGCGTTGCCACACCGGCAGCGATGCCCGGCACGGCACGGATCAGCGACTGTGCGCCGCTGTAGATGCCCGACGCGGTGCTGCTGTCGAACTCGGGTGTCGTGACCTCGCTGGCGAAGTCCATCTCACGCCGCTGACGGATCTGCTCGTCGCGCATGTCGTCCAGCCCAAGCGCGTCGGCGAACCGCAGGCGCACGCCTTGGCGGAACCGGTTCAACGTCTGCCCGGCGTCAGCGGCCAGACCGGTAGCGATGTTGGCGGCTGTCGCGGGCGGTTTGGCGATCGGCCCGAACACAAACGGCCGCGGCTTGATGATGTTGTTCACGACGTCGGTGCTTGACTGCGGGCGCATGAAGTCATCCCGCATCAACTGCTCGATCTGCGCCAGACGCGGAATGTCGTCCTGCGCCACGCCGGCCACGTCAGGGTTGCGCATCTGGCGCGCGACAGCGGGCGCCGTCTGCATCATCTGGTCGTACTCGTTGAGCTTCACTTTCTGCTCGACAGCCGGCAGGTTGCGCAAGCTCACAGCCAGCGGCAGGCCGGTCTGTTCGGATGCGCGCCGGGCGCGGGCGTATTCGTCGGGGTTGTGGCCGGCGGCAGCGGTCAGACTCCCGCGCGCATCGCCCGCGGCGAGCAGGTCATCGTATTCGTTCAAAGTCCCACCTTCTTCCGGTAGAGGGATTGCACGGCTTCTTCGGTGACTTCCTTGTTCGCGCGGCGCAGCGCCTCGACGATCTTGCCCCGCTCGCTGTCCGGCACTTCGGCGCGAAACTCTTCGGCCTGCGGCGTGCCGGCGACCTCGTACCAGCGCCGACCCCCTCCGGGCCATGCGCCATTGACGTCACCTTCGACCAGCATGCGGTCGATGATCTTCTGCCGCTCGTCGGCGCCGAGCGCCTTGCCCCGTGCGGCAGCCTCGGCATCGATTTCGCGCAGCGCGCCGATCTTGAACGCCGCCGCAGCCTCGCCCTTCAGTTCCATCAGGCCCACCGTGTTCGTGATCTGGTTGTCGGCAGTGCGGACCTCGGTGATCTTCTTCTCGTCCTTGCGCAGCGAGTCCCGAAACTTGAGCACCTCCTGCTGGTCGCCACTGGACAGGCGCGAGAACTCCGGCATCGCCAGCAACTTGCCGGTCTCCATCTCCGGGTTGGCCGTGACCGCGTCGCGCAGCAGCGCATAGGCCGTGATGTCGGTCTTCATGGCCTTGCCCTGGGCATCGGACTCGGCGCGCTTGGCGCGCTGGTAGAGGTAGTCCTTGATCTGCGTCTGCGTCTGCCCGTCAAGTTCGTTCCAGAGCTTGACCGGGATCTGCTTCTGACCACCGCCCCCGGCGATGACCTTCCACGCCTCGCTCTCGACTTCCTTCTTTTGCATCATGTCGGCCGCGTTGCGGTCAGCGCGGCGCGTGCGCCATTCCTGCTTGATGGCCTTCTCGTCGTCTCCGGCGTGGTTCTCCTGAATGAACTTGATCGCGGCCTCATCATCCAGGCCCATGCGCTCGATCTCGTCGGCCACGCCCTGCACCTTCGCTTCCCGCCCTGCGGTGTCGAGCAACTTCGTGATCTTCTGCTGCACGGCGCCGTCGATCTCTTCGCGGTGCTTGTAGTAGTAGGCCTTGGCATCCTCGGGGTTCTGCTCGACCAGATTGCCGATTGCGGCGGTGTGCAGCTTGGTCAGGTTCTCGGTGCGCGCGCGGGCAGTGATCTCCGGCGTCCAGCCGCGCAGCGCAGCCTCCGAGTCGATGTTCTTCATCAGCCGATCGCGCTCGGCATCCGCCACGCGCGGGTCCGCTGCGACCGCGCTCACGCCCGCCTCGCGCGCCGCCTGCATGCTCTCGGACAGCGACTTGTTGCGCTCACCCAGCTCCAGTTCGGCCACGCCGGTGCGGAACGACGACTGCCTGCGCAGCGCGATGTTCTGGAAGGCGCGCCGCTGCGTGTCGTTGCCCAGACCGTCGGCCATGCGGCGCGATTCTTCCTCGAACCACTTCGTCGCCTCGTCCGTCAGCCCGTATGCGTTCTGACCGCGCCGCTCGCGCGCCTTGAGCGAGAAGTCCGTGACCTTGTTGATCAGCTCGGATTCGGCGCGCACAACGGCATCCATGTCCGCGCGCTCCTGCATCCGGAGCTGGATGTTGCCCAGCACCGCACCCCCAATCGCAAGCCCTTCTCCGGCCTGCTCGGCGAGCCGCTGACCCGCGAACAGTGCGGGTGAGGCGATGGAGGACTGTCGCGCGTTCGGCAGGGGTGCAGCATTGACGGCGCCGCCCGCCGGGTAGGTTGGGATTGTGGCCATGTCAGTTCTTGTCCTTGTCCTTCAGGTAGTACCACTGCTTCGCAACCTGCCCCGCACCGGTCAGCAGAGACGTCGCGCCCGCGCCGATCGGGCTGATTGCGTTGCCTGCGCCGCGCAGCACGCCGGCGTTGTTCGTGTCGTTCTGCGCGCCCTGCCGGATACCCCACGCCTCGCGCCGGCTGTTGTCACGGATAGTCAGCGCGTCGATCTCGCCCAGGTAGTCGGTGTCGCTCAGGATGTTGAGCGCGCTGCCGGTGCCGATGTCCAGGCCACGCGCCGCAAGGCTCGCCGTCTGCGCGCCTTTCAGTTGCGCCGTCTTTCGCCGCTGGTCGATCTCGGCCCGCTCGCCGCGCTTCATGGCGTCCTGCGCCTGCCATTCGCCGATCTTCGCGTTGTTCTCGGAGACGCGCGACTGATAGGCATAGGACGCCTTCTGCGACTGCGCGGTCTGGTAGGCACCGATGGCCTGCATGCCGGTGCCGGCAATGGAGGCGATGGTCGCGATGGTTGCCAACTCACACATGGGTGTCTGCCCTCATTTCGAACGGGTGATACAACTCGCCGCGCCGGCCGATCCGCTGCGCGGGCTTCACATCGAATCCCAGCCATTTGAGCCAGCGCACCGCTTCGGTGTAGCGCGCATCGACGTAGTTGCGCAGCACCGGGTAGAGCACCAGCATCGCCGGCACGTACTCGCGGCTTTTCTCAAGCACCGCGCGCCTGTGGTGGCGCATCTCGTTCGTGCCCAACAGCCACGGCACACCGGTATCGGACAGCGTGCCCATGCTGCCCACGCCGAATATGCACACCAGCCGACCGTCGCATTCAGCCGCCGCCACGTAGCGCGAGCGCTCGACGGAATATCGCGCCGCAGCCTCGAGGGATGTGTGCATGCCCATGATTTCCAGCCGGTCCGCGTCACGCAGATTGGCGACTAGTTCCTTGACGTCGCCCGGGCGCACCGCGCGGATGATGGCCTCAGGCAACGGACGCCTCCAGCACCATGGACAGCACGGTCAGCGGCAGCGGATTGTCCTGACGCACGGCAAGGTGCCCGCCCGACTGCCACACCCCGCCGATGGTGATCTCGATCTCGTCGGACACCAGTGCGGGCGGCGTGCCAGGCAACTCGGACGTGCGCTGCTTGTACTCGGTAAGCCGGCTCGTGCTGGGTCCGGCCTTGATGCCGGACGAGCGATAGACGCGCAGATAGACCTTGTTCACGTTCTTCTGCCGGCCCTGTCCGAAGGCCTCCATTTCCAGCGCCATCGGCAGTGTCTCCAGATCGCCCACGATCGGCAGCCCGACATGCACCACCTCGTGCTCTTCGGCCAGCGTGATGGCGCCATTCGTGACGACGCGCCGCGGATGCACCACACCGTCGGCCAGCACATTGACCGTCTCGCCCTCCAGATGCCACAGGCCGGTGATCGTGTCGGTGAGCGCGCCGCTGTAGGTGAGCCCCGCGTCGACGTGAAAGGCGCTGATGAGCGCATCGGCGTCGAGAACGTCAGAGGGTGGCGCAATCTCCATGCGCTCGACGTAGCGCATGGTCACGCCGTTGATCGTGCGATTGACCGTCATGTAGAGCACGTCGGCACCGGACTCGCTCACGCCGGCAACGCTCTCCACGAGGCCATCGGTGTCGTGTCGATGCCACGCCCACACGCGCTGCGCAGGCATGTAGGTCATGCCCAGCAGCACGCCGTCGGAGCGCAGCGCCCAGACCACGGGAACGGGCGTGCGGGTGAGCGCCATCTGGGTGATCGAATAGCCGTCGAACATGTGCGGGGCCATGATCGACACGTCGTCGGACTTGTAGCTGTTCTGCTCCCACGTGTATTGCAGCTCGTAGATGCGCGCCGACTGGTTGCGCACGTAGAGCGCCGCACTGCCGGTCAGCACCGGTTGTGGCAGGCCCGCGCCGTTGAACGCCTGCGGCCGGGCTGACACGCTGGCCGGCGTGATGGCGTCCGAGTTCTGCGCCCAGATGCGCCACTCGCCGTTCGTGGTCAGCAGGATCAAGTCAGCCAGCGGCAGGATGTGGCGGATGCGATTGACCTGACGCGCTTTCAGCCGCAGCGTGATGGCGTCGTTGTCCTGCGCGGGGATGGAGTAGTTGAGGTTCGATTCGGTCGCCGACCGGGTAAGGCGCGCGGTCTGCGGCTCGTTGTTGGAGCCGGCAAACACGCGCCGCTGCTCGAAGTAGCTCACGCACCCGGGGTAATTGTTGGCGCCCGAGAACGGGTTCTGCGACTCTGGAGGTGTGCGCGTGACGTCAGCCGTGATGTTCTCATCGACGAATGACACGCCGTCCGTCTGCCCGATGTAGCCGTACAGGCCGTTGCGCTCCTTGAACACGTTGTAGCGCAGCGCCCCGGACACGGCCGACCAGCTGATCGTGTTCTTGTTGCCCGAGGTCGCGAGGTTGTTCGTGATGCTGTCGGATGCTGATGCCACCGACTCGTCCAGCGTGTCCTCGTCGATGGCGGTCACGACGTAGCTGTACGTGACGGCGCCCGCCCCGACGGTCGCCACCACGTTGATGCCGGTCGGCGCGCTGATGACCGGGACGAATGAGATCGTCGTCAGCGACCACGACACGGCAGACAGCCGGCGCAACTCTCGCGGAGCGTAGCTCGGGTGCGTGATGGTCAGCACATCCGCCGACTGCACGTAGGTCAGGTCCAGCAGGTCGGCCTCCAGGTACGGGCTGGCGATTTCATAGACCCGCGCCGCCGTGCCACCGCTCGAATACGCCGACATCGCGCTGGTGTCGATAGCGTTGCCGAACAAGTCCTGTAAATCGAATGTGTTCGCGGTCACGTTCGCCGCCTTCACGTAGCGCCCGTTCAACTCGGTCATGCCACCCGTGAAGTCCGACAGATAGATCGTGTCGCCGTTGGAAAACCCGTGCGCGACGCTCGTGACGACGCCCGGATTCGCCTGCGTGACACCGGTCACCACATCCGCCGCTTCCAGCAACGTGCCGCCCTGCGTGTGGAATCGGATGTACTGGTCGCCCAGTTCGATCGCGTAGGTCTGATCGGTCGAGTAGGCGAACTCGATCACGCGCGCGGTCTTGTCGGCATGCTTCTGCGACAGGATGAAGCCCGTGCCGTTGCGAAAGCGCACCGGCCCGTGCGGCAGCACGATGAAGTTGCGGCAGGTTTTCAACCCGGTCTGGAATTTGTCGAGGTCGAGCCGGCCGAACATCTCCGGGCTGATCTCCCCGCCCGCGAACGAGCGCAGCAGCGTGCGCAGGTTCATCGCAGCACCCGTGCCGCGTCCGGTGCGAAGCCGCCGCGGTTGCGCAGCGTGGTCGGCATGTGCTCGGGCTTGGCGTCCTGCGAGTTCGCATCCGACGTGACAGCCAGCGCCAGATCGTTCTCAGCCAGCCGGCGCAGCGCGACCGCTTCCTTGCGCCCGGCATCGCCCTTCATGAGCGGCCCGGCCAGATATCCGGCGAGCTGGTAGGACAGTGCGGACACGAACAGCGGGGAGAACTTCGCCGTATCGGTCACGCGGGCGATGTAGGTGATGCGCGGCGTCTCGATGTTGGCAAACAGCACCTGCGTGGTGCCGACCATCTCGATGATGAAGGACTCGCCTTCCTGATCGTCAGAAGCGTCGGTGTTCAGCAACCGGACCGGGCGGATCATGTCGGACGGCACGCCGAAGGCGTACTGCCACGAGGGCAGCGTGATCGATGACAGAATCGCCAGCTCCTGCCGCTTCGTGGCGAACCGCCATGTGTGCCGCTCCAGAATGAAGTCGCGCGCCACCGGGTAGAAGCGCTTGCAAAGCTCGGCCTGCAGCGACGCCTCAGGCGGGTCGATGCTGGAGACGTTCGCCGCGTCACCGATGTGCGACAGCGCCAGATTGCAGATATCGACAGCCGAAGCCATTGCTCAGTGCTCCATGAAAAACGGGGGCGCGCGGCCCCCGTTGGTGGATGTCCGCGCCGGTTACTGCTCCGGCACGGGGTCAGTCGGAACGGGGTCGGCCTTGGCCGCCGGCGCCCGCTTTCCGCGCTGCGCCCGGACCTCGTCAGCCGGCACGGGGTCGGCTGGCACGGGAGAGGCGCAAGGCCTCGCCCACGCCGGGCACTCGTCGCCGGGCGTCAGTTCGAAGACGCTGCCCTCGCGCCGACGGCCGCCGCGGTAGAAGCCCATCTGCACAGCCTTTGCGAACTCGCGCATGACGATCTCCCGTTACGGCGCCGAGCCGTCAGCGTAGGCCTGCCACGAATACGGCTCCTGATCCGTGAAGTGCGCGGACAGGGTGACCGTCGGCGTGGTGCCGCCCAGCGTGTAGTAGGCGCGCAGGTAGCGCTCGTTTCCGTAGGGCATCGGGATGACGAACATCGCGCCCGCCGCCGTGCCGCGCGGGATGGTGACGGTCGTCAGCGTGGTGGCAGACGAGAAGCCCGAGTTGTCGTCGGTCTGGATCGCCACGGTGTAGGTCTCGTCGGCCGTCGTGCCATCGGCTGCGACATCCACGGTGACGACCAGATAGATCGTCTTGCCCTGACCGATGTCGCGATCCGAACCCAGATCCACGACATCGGTCGATGCGGCGGAAGCGGTCAGCGCCTGGGCGTCGCTCACTTCCAGAGTGTTATCCACGTACATGATGCGTTCTCCTTGAAGTGATGGCTTAGACGACGCGGGCTTCGGTCAGCAACAGCTGATCGACGCGGCGCACCGGGATGTCGTCGAAGGTCATGACGCGCTTGCCGGCGACGGTTTCCCAGGCGAGATTCGACGTGATCTTCTCGATGATCGACATACGCAGGTTCTCGCGCACGGTGCGATTCACGTAGAAGACCGGCCGGCCAATACCCATCGATTGCACGCGCTCGGAAGCGCGGGTCATCACCTTCAGGATGTTGGTCGCGGCCGCGACGGCTTGGGTGCCGGTGAGTGCGCGCAGATCGGACACATCGATGTTGCAAACACGCACGACGTAGCGCCAGTCCTTCACGCACAGGCCGGCGTCCCACTTGTAGTGCGAGCGGTATGCCTGCATGCGGCCACCGGCACCGTCGGCGTTCTCGATCGTGACCTCGCCCATGTCGCGCGACTGCAGGCCGGCCATCGAACCCTTCGGGTAGATGCCGTGACAGGTCTGCTGACCCCATACGACCAGGTACACGGAGGTGTTGTCCGTGCTCGTGCCACCGGCATCGATGATGTTGTCGGCGTTCGGTGCGGACAGACTATTGAAGCGCGGCGCAAGACCCGTGAAGGCTTCTGCCTCGGTGCCTTCGTTGCCGTAGAAAATGGTCTGCGCCATTTCCTGCGACATGCCCTCGATGTGGCGCATATCTTCGATCAGGCGGAACGTCGCGCTGTTGCCGTTCAGGTCGGCCAGCGCCTTGTCAACCTCGGCGTAGGCTTCCAGCATGCCGCAGTTGTCCGTGATCTGTGCGTGCGTAGCCTTGTTCGGCTGCACGCCGCCGTAGAGCTTGCGCCACGTCGGGGCCGGGATGCCGGTCGAGATGCTGGTGCGGTGACCGGTCGGCAGGTTGCCCTCGACCCACGTCATGTCGCCCAGGATTTCGTTGGTCTGGGCAAGGATGTCGACGATGTTGGCGATATTCATCTTGCCGTCGGGATCGGTGACCTTGGCGGCATCGGCCAGGGTCGGGTTCGTGATGCTCAGGACTGCCATGATCTGATCTCCTTACGGGTTTGCCATGCTCGGGAACATCTGCTGCGCTTGCGACTTGGCTTGCGCGGCAGGGCCGCTCCCCTGTTGGGTGACCAGCTTGTCGTCGCTGATCGCTTTGCCGACGCGGTAGAAGGCGCGCACGATTTCGGGGTGATCCCCGAAGCCCGAACCCTCCAGCAGGCTTTTCAGTTCCGGCGTGCCGAACGTGTCGAGCGCTCGCTTTGCCAGACCCACATTGGCGTCGAGGCCATCACCGCCGATCTCCTGATCGGACTTGATCGACTCGACCCAGCCATCCCGCGTCTTCTGGTACGCCTCCGCCTTGGCCTGCTCCATCTGCACGCCCAGCGCGGTGAGTTCTTTCGCTGCCTCGGCCGGCAGCTTGTGTGTGGAGAGGAAGCTCTTCAGCGCGTCACCCACCTCCGGCTGCAGATCGAAGCCATCCGGCAGCGACAGGTCGTATTCGACGGCCTGCTCTTCGCCGGTTTTCGCGGCCTCGTCACCCTTGGCTTCGCCGTCCTGCTGCTGCTCGCCCTCGGTAGGCTTCGTGGCAGGCGCAGCGGTCGTGTCAGCCGGTGCGGTGGCCGTCGCGTCTGCCGCTGCAGCGTTTGCTGCGGTCTGATCGGCGGCCGGCGCCTGGTTGGCGCTCGTCGCATCCGTCGTTGCAGCAGTGGTGACCTGTTCCGTCATTGCTTGGCTTCCCTCGTCATCTGCATGTAAGCGTCGGGGCAGAACTCCATGACCTTGTCCAGCAGCTGCAGCCCGGTGTTGCGCAGCCCTTCGTTGAAGGCCATGCGCTGCGCGGACTCGCTGAACACGGTGCGGAACACACCCGCCTCGTCGAGCAGACGCCAGACGATCCGGCGACCTTGCTTTTCCGACATCAGCCACTCGATGTCCGCGCGCTCGGTCTGGGTCCGGGTGAGGCGCGCGGCCTCGGCTTCCTGCCGGCGCGCTTCAATGTCTGGTGTCGTGCTCATCGGCGCAGATGGTCACGGCGGCGCAGCGGGTTATGTGTGCAAGGGAGGTGGCAGTGCGGGCGATGGGCGAAAAAAAGCCGCCCGGAGGCGGCTGCGTGGAAGTGTGGCGCGGCCGATTACAGGCGCAAAGCCGACAGGTTCTTCAGCGACGGGCGATTCTTGATGAGCACGGTAAGCGCAGAACTTGCGCTGTTTGCCATGAATCGCAATTTCGGCTGCATGGCCGTCGTGCCGGACGGAATGACGTACTCGGGCGTCGTGAAAAGCCGGCGATTCAGCGGGCGCGTTGTGGATACATTCAGACCGCTCCCGGTAGCGGGAAGAGCGAATTCACCCATCGTGTCGACGTTCTGTCCGGCCCCGTTGATAGTGAGTTGCATATTCACAGCCTTCATATCGACGGCAGACACAATCTCGTACTCGACCGCGCCTTGTACGGTGTCGCCGACGGCGAATGTTGATGCCCCGATTGCAATGGTGTCGACCAGCAGTTGATACGTGGTATCCGGCAGCGATGGTGTAGCCAGAATCAACTTCGACCAGTCCGACTTCCCGTCGCTTCCGAGTTCGCCGTGTGTCAGCGTTTTCGTAGTCCAGGTTCCAACAGCTTCGGAGATCGCCCAGCTTGCCGGAGCAACGGCAACCAACTCGCCGCCATAGTTGTTGTTGGTGATCTGGTAGCCGCCGTTCGGGAGGATGTCCGACGCACCTTCGTAGAAGCATTCCGCAATCAACTCTGCGCCAGTGGCCCCCGGATGCACCGGGTTCGTGTCCCACATCACACCCGTCAGCGGCGCGCCGGTGGACGGCTCAACAAGGCGAGTGAATAGGTCGACAGAGCGGAATCCCGGCACCAAGGAAGAAAGGTCTGAAAGGTGCATATTCCCTTGCGCCACCAGCGCGCGCTCGGCTGGGGTATCAAATCCCGCCGAGTTCGTCACGGTGCGCGGCATGATGTTGCCGGCAATGACGACCGGAACGCGCTTGCGCAGCTCAATCACGATGTTGGTGATCACCTCGCGAAGTTGCGCTGCATTGGTGATGACGCCTTGATTGATATCGTTGCCGGACGGTATCCAGAAAAAGTATTTGATGCCGTCCAGGTTGATGTCGCCAGACCGAATTCGGTCAAGCATCGTCGTCATGGTCTGTCCGCTGACGCCGTAGTTCGCCACCATCTTGAGGCTGCCCCGAAGACGAGCGTTCAGGTAGGTGAAGTACCCGAAGTTCGAACGCACCCGCGGATTTGCCGTGCCCGGCCCGCGGCACTGCTCCGTGATGCTGTCGCCACCGAGAGCGGAGAGGTTTCCGTAAGCCACCCCGCCAGAGGCAAGCAGCGCCGAAGCGAAGTCGTTGACTCGCTCCACCCCCCGCTCATCCCGAAACCCCACAATCAGCCCGGTGTCCGGATTGCGCAACCACTCCACATTCGGCTTGATTTCCAGTGCAGAACCCATGTCTATCCCCTTCAGCTATAACCTTGGAATTGCGCCATCACGTCCGTGAGCGCGTTCTTGCCTGACGTATCTGCCCGGCTCATCTGTTCGGCCATCTGCACGCCCATTGCTGCCTGCTCTGCCTGCTGCGCGGCGCGCTCCATCTCGGCGCGCTGCTGCCGAATGAGCGCCACCTTCTCGTCGGCCACGATCAGGTCCGGATCGACACCCAGCATGTCGCTGTAGGTATCGACGATCTGGTCGGTGTCGAGCTTGTCCATCACGTCGGGCTTGAGCGCTGCCATGTTTCCGACCGTGCCCAGCAGGCGATCGACGCTGGACAGGCCAACCGCGCGCTGTGCCTGGGCGAGCGTCGAGACAAACTCCACCTTGAGGTCCATGCCCTGCAGTTCAGGTGGCGGCGTCGGCACGATGCCTGCGCGCACCATCATTGCAAACGTGATGTCGATCTTCGGCGACAGCAACTCGTTGTGCAGGCGCTCAAGCACCGGCCCCAGCATCAGAAGCTTCTCTTCGTGGCGCTCGGCCACTTCGGTCGCGGTGATGCCGCTGCGCGTGTCGTTCGCCAGCATCATGAAGAGGTCGACGTAGAACGAGGACCGGATCCGCTCACGCATGTCCTGGATGTCCAGCAGCATGTGCTGCAGGTCGAGTTGCGGCTCGTAGATCGACCGGATCATGTCCGGCTGCTGGCCGGTGTAGTAGGTGATGCCGCCGGGCAACAAGTCTTTCTGGTCGTTCTTCATGGCCGCCGGCATCGAAAGCGGCGGATCGACCTTGTAGTCGATGGCCTTCGCCTTCTGGAACTGCCCGTTCTGCAGCGAGATGATGTCGCCCAGCGCTTCGCGGCCCGGACTCGACCCATAGACCGATGCACCGCGCACGACCCAGCGGGAAGCCAGCGCCGGGAACTCGTCGAACCCGGATTCACGCAGCGGATTCGTGCCGTCGCCCGTGGCCTCGTAGTAACAGGACTTGAACGGCTTGTTCATGGCGTCGCGCTTGCCGTACTGGCGGTCCTTGCGCGGGCTGACCTCGTGATAGACGGTCAGCCATGTGTCGTAATCGTGCCGTTCGTAGCGGTTCTTCGTCTGCGCGCACACGTTATCCAGCCCGAACTCACCGACAAGCTGCTCGACCGTCATGGGTATCTCGCGCACCAGCGTGTCGACCACGCCGTCGGCGTTCGCAGCGAGCGCGTAGCTGCCCACCGTCAGCGGCATGTGATGCAGCACGGTGTTGAAGTTCGGCTTGATGAAGCTCACGCCCGTACCGAATGCGCCCAGTTCCTCGTATGTCTGGTGGAGCGCGCGGTACGTGTTCGAGCGCGCGAAAATCTCGCGCATGATCCGGGTGACGCGGTGCATCCAGAGCTTGACCGCTTCACTCTCCATGAGATCGGAGTCGGTCGTCGTGAGACGAAACCACGGGCGCGCCGGGCTGGTCATGCCCGCCATCAGGCCGGCGGCCAGCACGGCAAGCGAGCGCTGACCGGTGTTGTCCAGCACGCGGATGTGCCGGTTCTCTCCCCGGTCGCGGTCGAGGTCGTAGAACTGCCCGGCGTCCGGCAGCATGTAGTCGCGCATGTCCCGCCAGCGCGTCGTCCAACTGCTGCGCTCGTTCCACATCGCCTGCTTGCGACGCAGAAGCTTCTGCCGCGGTGTCTGGCTGTCGGTCACGAGAGCATCGCCTTACGTGTTGCCGGCGCGTTTGTGCCGGTGCGGTTGCCCAGATTCACCTCGGTGCCACGCCCGCCCAGCATCGTCGAGCCACGCGGGCGCAGGCTGTCGGCCTCCAGTTCTGGGTTGAGCGCTTGACGCGCGTAGGCGACGGTGTAGCCGCCGTAATCCGGCGATCGCACATCGGCCTGAAACCCTTGACCCTCGGGCGTGAGGTAGGCGACGTTGTTCGGTGTGCCGGCGATGTCGCCGCTGACCTGGCTGGGGTCGAGATTGAAGCCCTGCAGCGGCACCCATGAGCCCGGCGTGCTGGTTGCGCGCGGTGCGCCATCCGTTCCGGCCGTGACCACCGACGATTGCGGCGCACCGATGAACGCGCTCAGGTTGCCGGATGCGTCCGTGCGCAGCGACTGGATCTTGCCGCCGGCTGCGAACGGGTCGGCAGCCTTGGGCGCGACACGGGTCAGGAGCGAAGAGCCTTCCTGCGGCTCGGCAGCCTTGGGCAATCCCGCGCGATCAATGCGACCGATCTGGCGCTGACCGCCATCGACGTCACCGAACACGTTGCCCTCGGCGTCGAAGCGCAGCGCGGACAACTGGCCCGTCTCGGGGTTGTACTCGGGCACGGTGCACATCGGCGTCACTGGCCCAGCAACGTGGAGCGACCGATCTGCGCGGCCGGTGTGCTCGCACCCATCGGTCCGGTGATCATGGTCGAGCCGGCGCTGGCGCGCGCGACTTGATCGCGATTGCGGGCGGAATAGGTCTCGTACTCGGGCGCCTTCGACTCAGCCGGCGGCTTCACGGGGTCGGGCAACTTCGGGACTTTCGGCTTGGAAAAGAAACACACGGTGCGCGGCCTCCTTGGACGGCGCCGATGGTCGCTGCCGGCAAGCCGGTTATGTGTGCAGTCAGCGCATGCGCGAGGTCGGGTCGTACCGGCGGCGCTCGCCATCCGATTGGTGGCCACGCGACAACTTGGCAGAGACAGGGTGCGCGAACGAGAGCACCAGCGCGTCCGCCCTGTTCGGACTGGGTAGGCCGCGCCGCTTCATGTCCTCCTTCGACTCCAGCTGCAGCTTGCCGTCGAGCCGCGCCACCGTCTCCGGGCCGATCAGGTCTTGATGCAACACATCGTCGTCCGGCGGGATAGCGCCGCCCTCCTTCAACCAGTCGCGCGCGAGCTTCCACATCTCGGCGCGCTTGTTCAGACACCCTTCGTCGCCGCTCTTTTCAGAGAACCACACGATGGTCCAAGAGCGCCCCATCGTCGTGCCTGCAGACACGATGCCGGTGCCGAAGCCGCCGTCGATGAACACGGCGTCCGCCTTGTGCTCGTCCTCGAGGTTCGCCAAGAGGTTCGCGACCCAGACATCGTTGTCGTTCTTTGGCAGCGTGCGCAGGACTTCGAACTTCAACCCCTGACGCTTGCTGATGACCAGTTCGTCGTCGCCCGACCACGCCGGGTCGCACGTCAGGATGACCGGCGCGAACTCGTACTGCTCGCGCCTCAGGTGGCGCGCCTTCGCTGCATCGACATCGGTCTCGCTGATGTACTGCTTTGCCGACATGGCCGGGAATTGACCGCGCACGCGCACCTTGAAGAAGTCGGAGTCCTCGCCATAGTCGGCCGCCCACTTCGCGATCTGGTCTTTGTTCGTGCCCTCGACCGTGCGGCTGTCGATCTGCGCGGTCTTCCACCGATGCCGGTACTTGCGGAAACACTCGCGGAACCGCCCCGTAGCCCGCGTGGGGTTGCCGAACGCAATCCAGATGATCTCGGTGTCCTCGTCGGTCAGCGCGCCTTCTGCCACCTCCCATACCCTGTCTGCGATGGCTGACGCCTCGTCGAAGATGAGCACGATGCGCTTGCCCTTGTTGTGCAGACCGGCGAAGGCCTCTGTGTTGTGCTCGGACCACGGCACGAAGTCCGCGCGCCATGTCTTGGTGTGAGCGCTGTCTCGCGTCGAGACGCTGGTGGATTGCACATCGAACCAGTGCGCGGTCAGGCCCAGCCGCATCCACTTGCCCACCTCGGGCGAGGTCTTCGTGCGCAGCTGCGTGTCGGTGTTCGCCGTGATGACGACCTTGCAGTCCTCGCAGGTCGAGAGCGCCCAGTCGGTGATGATGCCGATCAAAGCCGATTTCCCAATTCCATGCCCGGACGCACGCGCCATGAGCAGCGGTTGGTGCCGCGTCTCAGGATTGCTCAGGTGATCGCGTATCTGCGCCAACGCTTCGGTCTGCCAGACGCGCGGACCTTTGACTGCAGCAAGTTCGCCGTGACCCCAGTCATAGGCCTTGTGCGCCCAGCGCAGCGGGTCGGTCGAGCACTGCGCGGCGAGATTGATCAGATCCTGCTCGGGGTCGTTTGCCGTGTTGCGGCTCACTCATCACCCCTGTTGCGCGCTCGTGCCAGACGCTCGGCCAGCGCATTGCCGAACGACAGGTCGAGCTTGTCGTTGAACAACCCGAAGTGCCTGCCCAGCAGTTCCAGGTTCTTGGTCTTGTCCGGCCATTTGATCTTCTTCAGCGTGCCGACAATCTTGCGCTGGTCGCCACTGCCCTCGGCAATCTCAGCCAGGTCGAACCCGCTCAGGTACTGGCGCCAGACCTTGGGCCACTCGCTGACCGGCTTGATCGCCATCTGGTCATCCATGATGTCGAGCACGTCCATCGCATCGATCTCGACCATCCGCTTGAGCACGTAGTCGGCGTCGACTTCAGTGCGTGCGGCGCGTGCAGCCATCGCTTTTTCAAGCCGGCGCTGAATCTGAACATTCCTCAACAGCCGTTCGCCTATCTGGCTCGCGGTCTTCGCGCTGTACCCGGCACGGATCGCTGCTTGTGTCGCGTTCAAGTCGATCAGGTACTCGCGCACGAATTTCGCCTGCCTGGGCGTGAGTTCCTTCACGATTCCTTCTCCCTCACGCACTGATTCCTGACCTTGTAATTGACGATTCGGCTTGCCGTGTTGCGATGCACGCCGAACTTCTCGGCCAGCACATTCACCGGCAGACCGTAGTCCTCGTGGAGTGAGCGCATCACATCGACCTCATGATCGGTCAGCACGGACAGCGGGTGATCCTCGCCGATTCTTCTGTTGTGCTCGTTCGTTTTCCACTGCTTGATCGCCATCGCGGTACCTCTCCGGGTTCAAGTCGCGTGCCTTCTGCTCGGCGGCCTCGACGGCCTTCACCACATCGATCTGATCGCGATCCTCATCCGCACTTGCTGCCCGGCGCAGTGCGTCCTGCGCTTCACGGCTCAACAGGCTGTGGTAGGCGTCAGGCTTCAAGCGACCTCCCTGATCTCGATGACGACACCCGGCGTGTCCAGCGCATCGACGTCTTCCATCGGGTAGGTCTTCCACAGCTTCGTGTAGCCGATGACCCGGGCGTCGTCCGCCCATATACCGGCATCGGTCAGCGCATCCTCGGTGGAGCGGACCAGCTTGGACAAGTCTGGCGTGCGCATCGGGTACGTGCGCCGACGCTTGGGCGCACTGGCCGGCTTCGGCAGCGTGAATACCATGCTCACGATGACCGGTCCGTCGATCGGCGCCGCGCCGGTTCGCTCGCGCAGCGCCTCGGCTGCAGCTTTCACGTCCTGCCGCCACGGACGGACCTTCTTCGACGACTCCGTGAGGATCGCCCGGCCGGCCTTGCTCATGCCTTTGAAGCTTTTCGAGCCCTGCGGCGCCGGCGTGCCCCGAACAATCAACCGGATGACCTGCCCGACTTCCGTTGCCTCTCCCATTCCGCATCCACCTCGTTTTTCAGTTCCTTCTGCGCCGTCTCCCCGCGCCGGCTCGCCACCATCGCGTAGTACGCCGCCAGTTGCGCCGATGACATCCGCAGCACCATCCGCACCTCGCACGCCCTCATGTGCGCCTGCGAATAGGTCGGCAGTGGGTCCGCTGGTCTGCATGCCTGGCATCCGCATGGCGTTACGGTACCCACTCGAACATGTTCCCGTTGCCGCACGGGATGACCCGCACATGCACCGATGCGTCCGCTGCGCGTCGCAGTTGCGCCTTATCGATATCGAGCGCGCAGATGAGGTCCATCGTGCCGACGCGCCGGCCCTTCGCCTTCAGGTGCGCGACGAGCCGGTCACGCCGTTCGATGTCTGTCTCGGTCGGCGCCATCCGGTGATGATTCGAAATTCCGGGCAGGTAGCGCGTGCCGGGCGGGATTGCGGCGCGCAGGTTTTCGATGGCCAGTGCCCACGGGGTCATTGCGTTGTCTCCTCGTTCAATCACTCAGGCCGCGGCTGTTCCGCGGCTTCGTTGTGTTGGCGCGCTCCGCGGCCTCGCGATATGCACCCTGCTGCGCATTGCCGTAGAAAACGTGCTCACCGACCCATGAAAGCGGCGTACACCCACCGGATTCGCCGCTGCGATTCTTGAGCCACAACAACTCTGCGAGGCCTTTGTACTGGCTTTCCGGGTTGTAGGCTTCGTCTCTGTACAGACCCCAGACGATGTCTGCGTCCTGCTCGATTTCACCCGACTCCCGCAAGTCGCTGAGTGTCGGCCGCTTGTTAGGCCGGGACTCCAGTCCGCGATTCAGTTGCGACATTGCAATGACAGGCACACCCATGTCTTTCGCCAGCGCCTTGAGCCCGCGACTGATGCCGCCGACCTCCTGCGTGCGGTTCTCGCCTTCTCCGCACATGAGCTGCAGATAGTCGATGACGATAAGGTCCAGTCCTTGTCGGCGCTTCACCTGGCGCGCCTTTGTTCGGACATCCCAGAGCTTCAGCGCCGACTGGTCGTCGACCGACATCCGCATGCTGCTGATCCGGGCCATAGCGCCCGACATGCGATCCCACTCACACTGATCAAGGGTGGCTTCTCCCAGAACACCGGAAAGCGGAATCCGTGCGAGGCACGAGAGCAGGCGATCGGTCAGTTGCTGCGCCTCCATCTCAAGCGAGCAGAAGAGCACCGATTGACCGGATTCAGCCACGTTCGCGGCAATTCGCAATGCCAGGGCGGTCTTGCCCATACCGGGTCGCGCAGCGAGGATGACGAGGTTCCCCGGTTTGAGCACAAGAGCGCGTTTGTCGATGTCGGTGAAGCCGGTTGGCGTGCCGACTGACTCGGTTCCATCGAGTCGGCGCTGTATCCGGTTCAGGCTGTCGGCCATCACCTCCTGAACGGTTCTCGGCTCGCGAGTCGTCGCCTGTTCGCACAGCTCCATGATGCGCGACTGAGCAAATTCAAGCTTTTCCGATGTCGCGCCGGGCTGATGCGTGCGCGCCGCGATCTCGTCGCCGGCCGACATCAGCGACCGAAGAACCGCCCGATCGGCCACGGTCTCAGCGTACCGGTGGATGTTCGCCGCGGATGGTGTGCCGTTGGCAACCTCGCCCAGGTACGCGAGCCCACCGACCCTCTCCGCTTCTCCGGCGCGCTCCAGTTCGTCGAAGACGGTGATCACGTCGGCCGGTTTGCTCGCGCCGATCAATGCGCAGATCGCGACGAAAATTCGCCTGTGGTCGTCGCGGTAGAAGTGCTCCGGGCGCAGCGCTCCGATGCGATCGATGGCCGCGTTGTCGAGAATCAACCCACCGATGACCGACTGCTCGGACTCGATGCTGTGCGGCGGCAGAAGCAGTTCGTCACGCCGCATGTTCGGCCCCCGCGGCGTGCAGCCGCTGCGCCTGGATGCCGACCGTCGTCAGATCGTAGCCACCGTCCGGCTTGGCGTACCACAGCCGGTAGTAGCCCTTCTCGACGTAGGTCAGGAAGTGCCGCCGCCAGTCGGCTTGCAACCGGGCGTGATTTGCGCCGGGCGGCAGGTGCTCGCGCTTGAAGTGGTCCCAGGCGAGCTGGACGAAATCCATCGGTAACGCCGTCGCTTCCACGTACTCCAGCAAAGGCGCGTAGTCGCTGACAGCCTTCTCGCCTGCCTGCTGGCAGCGGTCGAGGAAGGTCTTCAGGCTGATGCGCGGTTTGCGTTCCCGCTTGTTCGACGGCAAATCCGATGACGGCTCGCCCCCCGGCACGGGGGGTTGGGGGGGTATTTGTTCTTCTCTGGTGTCTGGAGTCTGGTTAGTGCTCTGTTCGTGCTCTGAGCGTGGCACGCTTGGAGCACGCTTCGTGCTCTGTTCGTGCTCGTTTCGTGCCTCTTTTTCCGCACGTCTTTTCGCTTCTCGTGCGAGCGCAATCTCACGATTCGTGTCCGATACAGCACCCGCTTTCTGAAGCTCCGCCTCAATTCTGCTGTGCATGAGTCCGCTTTCGACCCGCTCGAAAAACGACATGACGGCCTTCACGGCGTCACGCTCTTGACGCGTGATTGCGCCCGCGATTCGGCACAGTGATGTGTGGTCGGTTGGAAGCGGTTTTTCTGTCGCGTAATAGTGATGAATCAGCGCGAGATACGCGCCGCGCTCCGTCAGGCTCAGGTGCCCTGTGTCGCGCTGGAAGTCGCCGATGTAGTGCTTGTAGAAGTTCAAACCCCGAGCCTCCGCGCGATATCGCGCATTGCCTGGGCATACTGCTGAGGCGTCGCGCTTGGGTGCTTGGCGACCCACTGCGCCTTCATGCGCTCGTACTCGCTGGCCACTTACGCAGCGCTCGAAAACAGGTCATCCATCTTTCGCGTGGCGGCGTCCAGGTTCCGCGTGGCCTGCCCGTAATAGCTCGCCTTCAGCTCCACCCCGACGAATCGCCGGCCCATTTCAAGCGCGACGTGACCTTCCGATCCGATGCCCATGAACGGACTCAGCACGATGTCGTCAGGATTTGTCCAAAGCATCACGCCACGGCGGATAACCTCAAGCTGCAGCGGGCAGATGTGGCGCTCGTCGTCGTGTTCGCGTGCGCTGGTGTATTGCAACGTCTCGGACGGGTTGATATCCATCCAGACCGGCGATGCGTACCGCTGCCACATATCAACCGGGAACTCATCAACCGTATGAGTGACGTGTTCAGACTCACCCGGCGCGCGCACCGTGATGAGATAGTCAGGGATGCCCATGCGGCACATTTCCGAACGCTCACGGATCGACTTGTGCAGCAGCCCGAGTGCCTTTGTCCGGGTCATCGCCGTCACCGGGTCTTTCCAGATCGTGGCCTTCGAGTGATAGATGAAGCCGTGGCGCTGGAAAGCGCGAAGCAGATCGCCGGGGAAATCCTTCAGTCCGATCACGCCGTCCCGTTCCTTGCTGCTCGGCATGTCCATGCAGTGAAACGACACGTTTCGTCCGGGCTTCATCACCCGACGCAGCTCTGCAATCAGGTAGTCGAAATGGTCGAAGAACTCCGCGTCGTTCCTGACGTTTCCCATGTCGCGCGGGCTGTTTGAATAGGTGTAGAGGCTGGCGAACGGCGGTGAAAAGATCGAATAGCCGATACAGTGATCCGGCAAGCCCCTTAATGCTTCAATACAATCCCCATGAATCGCGGTGTAACGGTCGGTCACGACTTGATCGATACAACTCATGCTGCGCTCCTCAGAAATGCCGGCACCACTACGAGCTTCCCGGCGTTGTAATCGTTCGTCTCGCGCTTCAATCCAGTCACTTCGGCCATGACTGCATCGCGGGTTTCAGCACTGAGGGACTCGGCCATCTTTCCGGCGTCACGCTCTTTTCTTGTCAGGTTCGCCACGACAGCGCCTTCCGCCCTGCTGGCGAACACATGCACATGCACGTCACGCGTCTGCCCGAAGCGCCAGCAGCGGCGGACAGCCTGGTAATACGCTTCATAGGAGTCGGTCACTCCGACGAAAGCCATGCGCGCAGCGTGCTGCCAGTTCAAGCCCCATCCGCAGATCGACGGCTTGCTGATCAGCACACGCGTGCGGCCTTCTGCGAAGTCCATCAATCGGCGCTCTTTCGTGTCTGTGTCGTCGGCACCCGATATCTGCACTGCGCCGTCGATTGCCTTGGTGAGCGCGTCACCCTCCGCATTCAGGTCGCACCACACAATCCACGGCTCGTCGGACTCGGCATTGACCAGCGCGGCACACTCGGCAACCCGATCCGCCATCGACGCACGGCGGGCTTCGCGGCGCTCACTCAGGCTTTGCGCATCAGTCGCAAACAACATCCCATTGAGCGGCATTTCGTAGCTCACCTGATGCTCATGCACATGCAGGGCCGGCAGGTTGTATGCGCCGTCGTCAAAGCCAAGATCAGACGGGCGGCGGATCATCGCGCCCCAAGACGACACCCAACGCCAGAAGATGTCCCTCGCGTGGCCTTTCAGCCGCCATACGCTTGTGTCTCCACCGTCATGCGTGAAGAACTCCGCGAGCATTTCCTGCTTGGTGCAGATGCCCAGAAACTCGGCGTGTGTGCCAAGCTCAGTCCAGTCATTCGGGGCGGGCGTCGCACTGGCCGGCAGCTTGAACGGCGTATCGCGGTAGGCTTCGGTCAGCGTCTTGAATGTGCGTGTGTCGCTGTGCTTGATGCAGCCGGACTCATCCAGCACGACGGCCCCGAAGATCGATGTATCGAACTTGTGCAGCCGGTCATAGTTCGTGATGTTGATGCCCTGGATCAGATCCGATTGTTCGCGGCAGACCTTCGCCACAATGCCGACCTCTTTAGCCTCGCGCGCAATCTGTGCAGCCACAGCCAGCGGGGTATGGATCATCACCGGCTGATTGGTGTATTTCTGCACCGCGTCAGCCCATGCCAGCTCCATCCGCATCTTCCCAAGCCCAGTGTCGGCAAAGATTGCCGCGCGGCCGCGCTTGAGCGCCCATTGCGTCAAAGCGGCTTGATGCGGGAACAGTGAGCCGGCCAGATCAACGCGGCCAGTGATGCCGGTCGGTGGGACGGTCGAAAGCTTGCGGGAGACGAAATCTTGGTAGCTCATGCTTGCCTCATCTGCAATGTCTCGATCCGGCTGGCCGTCCGCATCAGCAGCTTGGTTGCCTCGATGTAATCGCGCTGAAGCCGCGCGACTTCGGACTCCGGTTCGATCGGCTGCGGGTCCGCGTAGCCGCACTCCCGCGCTAGGTACAGCATTCCGGCGTGCGCCCCGACCTCACGTCCCATGCGCAGCAGCAGCACGACCTGGTCCGCGCTGAATTTGTCGCGCTTCTCGGGATTGAGGCAGTCACGCACCCAGCCTGCGGCCTGCTCGATTGGAAGCTCCGGGCGCATCTTTTGCCCAACTGGCTTAGATCCCCCGCACGCCTGGACAACCTCGCGCAGCGCATCACTGATCGACTCGTGCATTAGCCCTAGTTGCATGAAAGCCCCCTGCTCAGCCGTTGTCCGTAATTCACGGACATGCACGGACAGACAAATTCAGGCAAAAAAAAGACGATGCGGCCATGAAGACCTACACCGACCCGCCCGAAGTCCTCGCGACCGCCGCCGTGCTCGAGCAACTGCCGCGCTGGTACCTCGCGCTGATGCTGGCGCGAGTGATGTGTAGAAAGGCCGCGCAGCCGGTCGACGTGGATGCCGCGCGGCGTGAAGCCGTGGTTGTGCGAACCCACGACGGAGGAGATGTTGTTCATTCGACGGACGCCCTGAGCGCCGGACGGGAAGCGCGCAACGCACCTTCCGTTGCAAGCTCAATCTGATATTGCCGGCCCTCAGGTATGCGGCCAGCGTCAAACCATTCGGAAACGCTCGACTGCGCGCAGCCCAAAGCCCTCGCGATGGCCGACTGCGTTTTGAAGTGAGAGAGGAGGTCTTGTGGTGTCATGCCCTAAGTTTCGGAGTTCCGATGTTCAAAGTCAAGACCTCGCGCACTTTTTATATCGGCACTCCGAAGGTAGGATTGTGGACAATGTCCGGACCATGCAAACACCCGGGCAGCGGATAAAGAGCGCTCGCGAGTCGGCTGGTTACAAGCAAGGCGAATTTGCCAAGGCTATCGGTTGCGCGCAGAGCACTCTTTCTGAGATCGAGAAGGGGGATTCACATCTCCCATCGGCTAAGGTGCTACAGAAGATGACCGAAGTCTTGGGCAAGTCTGCACGTTGGATCGTTTATGGTGAGGAGGGGGAGTTGCTTATTCCGACCCCCGAAGAGCAAGAGATTTTGACGGCGTTCCGCAAACTCACCCCGAATACCCAGCAGCACCTGGCTGAAACCATCAAGTCGCTCGCACCAGAAAATCAGTAGGCCGAAAGCAGTACGTCGGGCCGCTGTAACCTTCCGCGTAATTTATTTTCGGTTTTCCGATTGACATCTATTTTCGGATGTCCGATAATTACTCCATCGACAACGCACCCGGAGGGCGCACCGATGGACACCAGACAGCAGGCCGAAGCAGTCATCGAAGCACAGGTACGGAGCCAGATCGAGCAGCGCGGCCGCATGCCGTCTGGCTCGCTCGAATACAACGGCGCCGACATCGAGATGTTCAGCGGCGCCGTGCTCGTGGCGATGGCCACATGCGACACGCCTGACGCGCTGATGGTCGCGCTGCAGCAGGCTCGCGAGACGCACATCGTCATGCCGCTTGCCGAGATCGCGATCCAGTCCCGCGGCGAAGACGTTGCCGCCGATTTCGAGGACGAAGCGCGCGAGTCCCGTGCCGCAGCGAACCGCGCCCTGATTGCAGGAATCTGCTTCGCAGGGGCGCTGCAATGAAGCCCGCACCGGTCCTGACCGGCTACGTCGCCCCGTCCCTGCTGCGTGCCGGGTTTCGGCGGGGCGAGTGCGTGACGCTCGACGCCAGCGAATTCATCCCGGCCGGTTCGGTTGCTCGGCGCGACTACGGTTCCGTCTGCACGCTGTCCGACCGCAGCGCGCTCGACGCCTACGAACAGACCGACCGGAGCGCGGTGCATACCGACTGCGCGAGTGTTCCGGCATGAACGACCTGACCCGCAAGGCCACGCCCTATGAACTGCGCGCACTGGCGATCGATTGCGCGCTGGTGCTGATCCCCACCGCAGGCATCGTCCTGCTCCTGACTGGAGGTGTGTGATGACGATGACGTTTGAAGATAGCCATAAAGGCCAAGCGGTTGAGTTTGGGCAGATGGATAAAGGTGATTGCTTTGTTGATTCTGACGGCGACTACTGCATGAAGATTGAGGACACAGATGAAGGCAACTGCGTGCTGCTTTTCGCCGAATCGGCGGGGCTTGTGGTGTCAGTAAGTGAATCGTCTCGTGTAAGAAAAATATCGCTGATTGTGCGCGTCGGAGGTGTGTGATGGACCCGAAAGATGCACCGAACGGTGGGCCGGCGTTTCCTTACGAGGAAAAGAACCCAGACGGAACTCCGTACCACTTCAACCCCGGCATGACGCTGCGCGATTATTTCGCGGTTAAGGCGTTGCCGACATGCCACTTAATCTGCGATGAGTTCCCGGATGAAAACTGGCGGATTGGCGTCGCGATGGATGCATACGCAATGGCCGACGCCATGCTCGCCGCGCGCAAAGGAGGTGTGTGATGGAGGCGCTAATCGCAATGGCCTACGGGCTAATCATGCTGGCGCTTGGTCGGGTGCTGGAATTCGACGAGCGCTGCCCGGACGACGACGAGATCGGGGCGAGCGATGAATAGGCGCCGCGCTGCTGCTCGACTCCGGGCCCGTCTGCGCGTGGTTCGCGCTTGGCTCGACGAGCGTCACGCTGCGATGGCTGCGCTCGGGTCAAGAACAACGCTGGCGGCTGACGAGTGGATCGGCGCCGACGCAATGACGATCTGCCCGGATCACTCAAGACACGTCGCGCATCTGGAAGCCCTGCGCATTGCGCGGGAAGAGCGCCGGCAGGCATCGCGCCGGTTGAAACTGATTGGAGCTATTCGATGAATGCACCCGAACGCATCAACGGCATCGAGCCGCTGGCAACTATCCGCGCCAGCTCGTGGCCATCCCTGTTCGACTGCGGGCACCGTTGGTACTGGCAGAACATTGTCGGGCTGAGGAGCCCGTCATCCGGCGCCGCCGCGCTCGGCACTGCAGTGCATGCCGGCACCGCGGCATTTGACGCGGCCCGCCTGATTGACGGCTCGTCGATCAGTGTCACCGACGCGGTCGACGCGGCACGCGACAACCTCGCGCACCCGGAATACGAGGTTGCCTGGGATGAAGACCTGTCGCCGAACGAGGCCGACAGCTTCGCCATCAAGCTTACGACGCGGTACTGCAACGAGATTGCGCCGATCCGCACCTATTCGGCGGTTGAGCTCGAATGCGAGGCGCTGGACATCGCCACCGAACACGGCGTCGTTCGTGTCACTGGAACGACCGATCGCGTCCGTGTGCTGGAAGACGGACGCCGCGGAATCAGCGACATCAAGACCGGTGGCCGCGCGACGGAAAAGGCGCCGGACGGCAGCCGCCGGGCTGTCACCAAAGGACACCACCTCCAGCTCGGTATCTACACGCTGATGGCCGAGCAGGCCAGCGGTGAGCGCATGGAGGCGCCCGCTGAAATCATCGGCCTGCAGACGACCAAGGAAACGCCGTGCGGTACCGGTGAGATCGCGGACGTGAAAACGCCGCTTCTCGGCACTGAAGAGCATCCCGGCCTGATCGAGATCGCCGCGCGAATGCTTCGCGACGGGATCTTCCCGCCGAACCCGAAAAGCATGCTCTGCAGCAACAAGTATTGCCCGGCCTACGCCGCGCACTGCCGCTACCACGACTGACCAACACGAGGACAACAAGACCATGAACGCACCCGCGAACAACACAAGCGTCACCGCGCTGCGCAGCCAGCAGACCGCGCCGCGCGAGAACACATTGCCGGCCGTGCGCGCCGGCTTTTTCGACCTGCAGGCCTTCGAGTTGATCCAGCGCGTGAGCAAGGCCTTTGCCTCGTCCGACCTCGTGCCCAAGCAGTACCAGGGGAATCTAGCCAACTGCATGATCGCGATGGACATGGCTCAGCGCATCGGCGCGAACCCGCTCATGGTCATGCAGAACCTGTACATCGTGCATGGCACACCGGGTTGGTCGTCGAAGTTCCTGATCGCGACGATCAACGCAAGCGGCCGATACAGCTCGCTGCGCTACGAATGGAAGGGCAAGCCAGGCGAAGCGGACTACGGCTGCCGCGCCTGGGCGATTGAACGAGAAACCGGTGAGCGTCTGGACGGAATCTGGGTGACGTGGGCCATGGTGCGCGCCGAGGGTTGGGATTCGAAGAACGGCAGCAAGTGGAAAACGATGCCCGACCAGATGTTCGTGTATCGCTGCGCGGCTTTCTGGCAGCGCGCCTACGCACCCGAACTCGGCATGGGTCTTCAGACCGTCGAGGATATCCAGGACACGTTCGAAGCGTCACCGGACGGCCGGGGCGGGTTCTCGGTCGACCTGAATGCCTTGCGCGACGCAGCCCCGACAACGGCGGAACCCTCCCCTGAGAAGCCCGAAAGCCCGGCCGACATGGACCGCCGACAGGACAACGAGCTGCGCCAGATCGAACAGGGCAGCACCAACCGCGTACCGCCCGCCACCGTCCAGCAGTCGGCCGGCGACTGGGTTCCGACGCCTGAAGAAGAGGCAGCGATCCGCGCGCGCGAGCTGGCCGAAGCGGGTGGCGAACAGCCGCCCAGTGCGCCGCGTGGTCGCGGTCAGCGCGCGATGAATCTGGAGTAAGCCGCCATGTTCAGAAACGCAATCGCCTACCACCTCCCGACCGGCTGGCCGTGGGACGCAGCCGGGACCGCCGAGCTGCTGTCGCGCCGCACCTTCCAGCCGTGTTCGCCGTCGCAGATCGACTCCAGCGGCTTTGTGCCGCCACGCGACCAAGCCGAACTGTGTCACGAAGTCCATGGGCGCTATCTCGTGTGTTTCCAAGTCGAGGAAAAGCTGCTGCCTGCTGCCGTGATACAGGAGCACGTCGACATCCGAGTCGCCGACATTGAGCTGGAGCAAGGCTACAAGCCCGGCCGTCGTGAGGTGCGCGAGATCAAGGATCAGGTCACCCGCGAACTGCTGGAGCTGGCCTTCACACGCAAGCGCCAGACGCTGGCGTGGATCTGTCGCCAGCGCGGCCTACTGATCGTGGCTGCCGCCAGCGCGAACCGCGCCGAGGAGGCAATCGACGCCATGCGCGAGGCGCTGGAGAACATGCCGGTGTCGCTGATGAACACGCAGATCACGCCTGCGAGTGCCATGACCTCCTGGCTCGCCGCTGACGAGGCGCCGGAGCAATTCACGATCGACACCGATTGCAAGCTGGTGTCGTCGTCCGAGAGCAAGGCCGCAGTCAGCTACACGCGGCACAGCCTTGACGCCGAAGAGATCCGGCACCACATCGCGCAGGGCAAGCGCGCCGAACACCTTGGCCTCACATTCCGCGACCGCATGAGCTTCATCCTTGGCAGCGAACTGGAGCTGAAGCGGATTCAGATGCTCGACGTGCTCACCGAGTCGCAGCAGCCGGCCGACGACGAGATTGAGAACTTCGACGCGCAGTTCCTGCTGGAGGCTGCCGAGATCGAGCAGGCCTTCTTGGCGCTGGCGGCGGCCCACGGCGGCATCGAAGTGCCGAAGCGTGACGACCTCGTTGAACGCGCCGAAGGTTCGGCAAACGACGGCGATCCTGACCCGCTGTACGACCAGGCGGTTGAGGTTGTGAAGAAGACTGGGCGCCCGTCCATATCGCTCATTCAGCGCCATCTTCAGATTGGCTACAACCGCGCGGCGCGTCTGATCGAGCAGATGGAGCAAGCCGGTGTCGTCAGCCCCATGAATTCCACCGGACAGCGTGAGGTACTCGCAGCATGAAAATCACCCGAATCTCAGCCCAGAATTACTTGGGCATCCGCGCGGCTGATGTCGCGCTGACCCGCCCGGTGAATCTGTTCGCTGGCGCCAACGCCGCAGGCAAGTCTTCGCTGCAGGAAGCCGTCCGCCACGCGCTCACCGGTGAAACGGTGCGCGTCAGTCTGAAGAAGGAATATGGCGCACTGCTGACTGAGGGCGCTGAGTCCGGCTTCGTCGAGGTCGTATCAGACGGCGGCGCCTACGCTGTCGCGCTGCCGAGCGGCAAGGGTACTTGCTTTGAAGAGGGCGCCATCAGCTACGCGCTTGACGCCCAGCGATTCGCTCGCCTGTCGCCGGACGAGCGCCGGGCGTTCCTGTTCGGCTTGATGGGCCTCAGCTCAAGCGGCGAAGCCGTGAAGAAGCGGCTGGCCGACAAAGGCTTTGACGACGCCCGCGTCGCGCTGGTCATGCCGCTGCTCAAGGCCGGCTTCGAGGCCGCATGCAAAGAGGCCCAAGGCAAGGCGCGCGATGCAAAAGCCGCGTGGAAAACCGTGACCGGTGGCGAGACGTGGGGCAAGGAAAAGTCCGCCGGCTGGCGCCCGGCCGCGCTGCCCGATGACGCCGGCCGCGCACCGCAGTTGCTGGAGAACTCCCGCGCGAAGCTCAAGGAAGCCGACGCGGCCCTGTCCACAGCGCAGCAGGCGCTGGGTGCCGCGCAGTCGGCCGCCCGAGCGCGCGAAGAGCAGGAACAGCGGCGCGCCCAGCTTGAAGAGCGCGCCGGCCGCATCGACCGTATCCGCGCCAAGCTCGCCAAGGACGAAGCCGAGTTCGCTGAGTGGCAGAAGGTCGTCGCGGACACCCGCGCGAAAGCTGGCCACAAGCCCGAGAAGGTGCCGACCTACAACTGCCCGTGCTGCGCGGTCGTGCTCACACACAGGCCGGCTGATGGCGCGCTGATTGAGTACGTCGAGCCGGAATACAGTTTCGACGCCGACGCCGCGGCGACGCTGCCGGAGAAGGAGCGCGCACGCGACCTGATGCAGAGCGCGGTGAACAATGGGCGGCGCGATCTGGCGGCTGCCGAAGCCGCTGAAACCGCGCTGAAGGAACTCGCGCCCGATGACGCCGAAGCGCCGAACCTCGACGAGCTGCGCGAGGACGTGCAGCAGAAGACAGAGGCACGCGACGCGTGGCGCACCGATGTCGCCAAATACCAGTCGCTGGCCGAGCAGGAGGCGCAGAAGGACCGGGTGATCGAACAGGCTGCCCGCCATCACGCCGACGTGCTTGCGTGGCTGGAGATCGCCGACGCGCTGTCGCCGGACGGCATCCCGGGCGACATGCTGGCCGAGGCGCTGGAGCCGATCAACGATCGGCTTGATACCTCATCGCTGCGCGCGCAATGGATGCAAGTCCACATTGGGCGCGACATGTCGATAAGCGCCGCTTACCACCGCGTGGAGAGCCTGTGTCGCCCCTACGCGCTACTCAGCGAGTCCGAGAAGTGGCGCGCCGACGCAATGATCGCCGAGGCGGTCAGCCATCTGTCCGGCCTGCGCCTGCTGGTGCTCGATCGCTTCGATGTGCTGGACTTGGCCGGCCGCGCCGATGCGCTCGAATGGCTCGACCAGCTCGCGGCAGATGACGAGATCGACACAGCGCTGGTGTTCGGCACGCTCAAGACGCTGCCGGGCGGCTTGCCGGAGACGATCGGGGCGCACTGGATTGAGGGTGGCGTGGTGGGGCAGATGCGGGAGGCTGCGTGACATGGCTCTACATACCATCGAGCTTTTTGCCGGCGTCGGCATGCTCGGCGAAGGAGTGCGAGCTGGGCTCCGATACCTGGGCGTCGACACTCGCTGCGTCTGTTACGTCGAGCGGGAAGCTTACGCCGGCGCTGTACTGGCGGCGCACAGCGAAGGCGGCGGACTGGACCCGACTCCTGTCTGGTCCGACGTATGCACCTTCGACGCTCGCGCGTGGCGCGGAGCAGTGGATTGCGTCGTTGCGGGTTTCCCGTGTCAAGACCTCAGTGTTGCCGGGCGCCGCGCTGGGCTTGACGGCAAGCGGTCAGGACTGTTCTTCGAAGTCCTGCGCATTGCCGACGATTGCGGTGCGTGGCTCGTTGTTCTGGAGAACGTCGCAGGCATCGCTTCTGCCACCGCCACCGTTGTGGACGAAGCCGAAGGCGAACTGGAAGAGCGCGCAGCCGCCCGAGTCCTGGGAGAACTGGCCGACCGCGGGTGGAATGCGGAATGGCTCACTCTTTCAGCGTCCGATGTGGGCGCCAGCCACGGCCGGGCGCGATGGTTCTGCCTCGCGTGGCGAGGCATGGGCGACGCCAGACTGCAACACGAGCACCTACAGCAATGGCCGCATGGGACCGAATATTCGGGAACAGGCTGTGCAGTGGCCGACGCCGGACGTATGCAGTGCAGCACGGGATATGAGCAAAGTGGCCCCTGCAGCGCAGAAGCGAGCCGACACCAAAGTGACCATCGGACTGCCGACGGTGGCGCAGATGTGGCCGACCCCGAGCGCAGCCGTGGTGAACGATGGCGAAAGCCCGGAAACATGGCATGCACGAGCACAGAAACTGAAGTTGAAACACAAGAACGGGAACGGTGCCGGCCTACCCCCAACTGTCGCGTCGGTGCAATGGCCGACGCCTGCAGCCCGCGATGGCAAGGGTGCGAACTCGGAAACGCATTGCACGCTGACAGGGGGGGGGCAGGAAGCACATGGACCAACTAGCGAACTTCGCGGCGTTTTCGCCCCTGGCCCAGCAGATCCCGGATGGCCCGTCATCCTCGATGCTCACCCCTACCTCGCGCCGGCACTTGAGCCCGCTTTTCGCGAGCTGGTTGATGGGGTGGCCTTCGACATGGGTGATTGCCGATCCGCTCGCCTGCGATGCGTCGGCAATGGAGTCGTACCGCTTCAGGCTGCAGCAGCACTTGTCGTGCTTGCTCGGCGAGCCGGAATTTTTGGAGGTTGATGCAGCATGAGCGCCACACAGGAACTGATCGCCGCTGCGCTGACTGCGGCGGAGGTATTCGAGCTATCTGCTCGATTCGAGGATGAAAAGAACGCTGTTGAAGCACTTCGCGAAGCCTGCGCCCGCGCGATGGTGCAGCCGGACATCGCGGAGGTGGAGCGGCTGGTGCAAAAACTGGAGTCGTGTGCGGGGTGGGCAGGAGAAACACAAGGCGAAAATCGACGCATCTGGCGAGAGGAACAAGATATTTCACGCACCGCCCTGCTCGACGCTGTGCGGGTGATGGCTGCGGAGCGTGATGAATGGCAGAAGCTGCGTGATCCGGCGACGCTGCACGCCAATCTGCTACGCGGCGAGCCCGCGCGCCTGACGCGCGAAATGCTGCTGCACTTGCTTGGTGACTCAGCCCCGCAGCCCGTCGGCGATGTGCCGATGCCGGAGCCTGATGGCTGGCTTAGTCCGGACTGGAATGTGTCCGTGCGGTTAGATTTCGAGATGTTTAATGACGGCGGCAACATATATGCGGCGGAAACACTGCGCACCTACGGCGAGCAATGCCGGGCAGCAGGTTACACGGCAGGGGTGGCGGCAGTTTGTGGGCAGGTAGCGAACGCGCTCGGGCTTGGTTCCGACGGGGGGTTTGCATCGTCATACCTGCTGGCGCAGATTGCCGAATGCGCGGCACTGGAAGCGGTAGTGCTGGCAAGCCGACAGGATGCGGAGCGGTATCGGTGGCTGCGGGACAAATCACCTGCCACTTGGATGGCGCAGGTTGGAGACTTGCCACTGTTCAAGGGTGACTTCGACTCAGCCATTGACTACGAAATAGACGCAGCCCTGCGCGGGGAGGTGAAGCCGTGAGCGAGCAGACGATCAAGCTTTTCCGGCCATCCAACGGCACACAAGGCGCGGGATTTATCTCCGGCTGGTGCGGACGCTGCAAGCGCGACCGGGTAATGAACGGCGAAGTAGAGGCGGACATGGCCAGCGAACAGGACTGCTGCCCGATCATCGGCGCGACTTACGCATACGACGTCAGCCATCCGGAATATCCGCAAGAGTGGCGCTACGACGATGACGGCGACCCGGTATGCGCTGCATTTGATCCGGTTGGCGCACCGGACGGCCCTAGCTGCGCCACGCGTGATGCCTTGACCGTTGATATGTTTGAGGTGACGCCATGAGCCTGACAGACCGAGAACTACAGCAACTCAGCAATGAGGGATACGACGACGCAGCCGACGAAATCGCCACCCTCCGCAACGACTTAGCGGACGCGCTTGACTGCAAATCCGGGACCGGACCGACAGCACTGTCGATGGTGATCGCAGAGCGCGACACCCTACGCACCCAGCTCGCAGCGTCCGAAGAACGGGAAAAGCAGCTTTGCCGCAAGTCGAACAGCTACGTCATAGAGAATGCAAGGCTGGCCGAACGGCTCGCAGCGGCAGAGTCGCGGGCGAAGCGGCTTGCGTTGCTGCTGCGCGATGTCGATGACGTGGCGCTGAAAATCGTCAGCGATTACGGGGTATGCGACTGCATCGACAACGACGGCGACGCCTACCAGTCACAGGCGCTGCGTGACGAACTGCAAGCGATCCGCGCAGCACTTGCCGAAGGGGAGGCGGGATGAGTAAAGACCGAGTAACTAGCAATCCGGGTGGATGCGAGTGTGTAACCTGTGGCGCGATATTTATCGGCGGGCCAGATCATGACGAGTGCGGCAGGTGCCACAACACTCTAGAGCCGTGCCCATTCTGCGGGTCGCCTGCGGAAATCATAACGCTTGAAGGCGAGGATGGTGACGTTGGAGTTGGCGCGCAGTGTGTGCAATGCACAAGCAGTTTATGCGGAGCGTCAAGCGGACTGATTTACCCGATCATGGATGATGTAACCGGTCTGCTCCGCGAGCGGTGGAACTCCCGAAAAGGCAATGCGCAATGACCTCACCCCTCTACAACATCTGCACGCGCTGCGGTCGAAAAGGCCACTGCGCGGCAAGCTGCAAGGAGCCGACACGATGAGCCGCAGCGGATACAGCGACGATTGCGACGTATGGGCACTGATTCGGTGGCGCGGTGCGGTGAAGTCCGCTATTCGCGGCGCACGCGGTCAAGCCATGCTGCGCGAACTGATCCAGGCGCACGTCTCAGCGCTCGTCGCGCGCTGGCCAGCCTTCGACCTCGCCACCTACCTGCACCAGTTCCGCGTGGCCAGCGAGTACGCCTGCGGCCCCGGCCTCAACACCGGCCACCTGGCCGAGTCGTGCCTCACCCGCCTCACCCGCGCCCTGACCGAGCCCCAGCTGCAGCGCAACTGGCTCGACCTCATCACCTTCGGCATCGACGGCGCCCAGCGCACCGGCGCCACCCCGGCCGACATCGTCGCCTTCCTCGAGCACATGCTCACCCGGTTTCGTAACCGCGCCGCCGACCTCTCAGCGCGCGACCCTTACGAGCAGACCGACCACACCGCACGCCACACCGACGTGGCCAGCAGGGAGGTGTGAGCGATGGCCGAACGACCGATCCTTTTCTCCGCGCCGATGGTGCGCGCGCTGCTCGACGGCACGAAGACACAGACGCGGCGGGCGGTTGCCTTGCCACGAAAGCGGCAGGGCTTTGTCATGCTCAACACCGGCGCGGGCTGGTGGCCGTATCAAAGCGACGACGGCGAAAGCGAGTTGTGCAACGACGGGATGGAGCACCCCTATTCGTGCCCCTACGGCCAGCACGGCGACCGGCTGTGGGTGCGGGAAGCGTGGAAAGCCCACACAACATTCGACCACCTGCCACCGCGCGACATCCCCGAAAGCCACGTCTGGTACATGGCCGATGACGGCTACAAGGCCGAGTCACGCCACCGCCCCGGCATGTTCATGCCCCGCTGGGCGAGCCGCATCCTGCTCGAAGTCGCCGCCGTGCGCGTCGAGCGCCTGCAGGACATCAGCCGAGGCGACGCCATGGCCGAAGGTTGCCCGTTCCCGAACATGGCAGAGGGCCGTGACCCACGCCAGTGGTATGCCGATCTGTGGGAGCAGATCAACGGCGCCGGCAGCTGGGCCGCGAACCCGTGGGTCTGGGTCGTCGAATTCAAGCGGGTGCAACCATGACGCCCTGGACCCTCGCCATCGAGCAGATGCGCCGCCCCGACGCGCCGCCGCCCATGGCGCGCGAAGACCGCAACGCCCTCATCTACGGCGCCGCACGCCGGCTCATCGCGAACAGCGCCGGTGCGCGCTGCCGCATGAACGCCATCGTCGTTGAGTCGGGCATTCCCCTGCACTACGTGCGGTGCGCGATTCAGAACAGCGACGAATTCCGGGTCGACACACAGCCCGGCGAACGGGCGCTGTGGGTGTCGCTGGCCACCAGGCGAAAGGGCCGCGCATGAGCACACCGATCTACCTGTCGCTGCCGGACGTCGCCGCCCACGTCTCGCTGAGCGAGGCCACGGTGCAGAAGATGGTGCGCGAAAAGAACTTCCCGAAGCCGCGGCTGTTGTCCGCCAACCGGGTCGGCTGGCTGTACCGCGAGGTGATCGAATGGGCCGAAGCGCGGCCGGTGTCAGATCTGCCGCCACCGAGGAACACCGGCGCGGGCAAGGGCAAGCGGGGCGCGGCTACGGCTGCGCAAGACTCGACCACCGCTGATCAAGCCGCGTGAGCCACTCGCGCCGCTCCCGATCGTAGCTGTGCAGGTTGTAAACCCCCTTGATGCCGGCCTGCATGTGCCCCAACACCGCCTCAGCCACCGAGTCAGGGCACCCCATGCTGGCCAGCGCCGTGCGCACGGTGCGGCGCAGGTCGTGAGGCGACCAGTGCGTCACCGGCAGGCGCGACCGCTTCACCTCGGGCCGCACGTTGCTGTACGGCTGGTGGTAATACACGTTCTCCTGGATGACCTTCTGCGCGGTGTGCCCGCCGGCGCCGCGACTGGCCGGGAATAGGTAGCCCGACGGGTAGCGCGCCAGGCGGCGCTTCACCACGGCCAGCGCGCGCCCCACCAGCGGCACCCGCAAGTCGCTCGCGCTCTCGTGCCGGGCGTTCTTGGTCTTGGCCTTCGGTATCGTCCACCACCAGCCGTCGGCCTCTTCGGCCACCTCGTGCGCCTCGATGGCCATGATCTCGGCACCGCGGCACCCCGTCCAGAGGTAGAGCGTGAGCGCGTCGTCGAGCAGCTGGGTGAAGTTCGGCAGCCAGGCGATCAGCATGGCCACCTCGGCATCCTTGAGTACGCGCTTGATCGTGCCCTGGCTTTCGCCGGCGATCTTCTTCCCGCGCGATCGCAGACGCCCCCGCATAATCAGCCGCCACCAGTTCGGCGCAGTCTCGGGCAGCTGGCCAGCATCGAGCGCGTAGTCCCACGCCGCGCCCAGCTCGGCACGCAGCTTGCCGGCCTGCACTGGCGAATGCGCCCAGCGCTCGAGCAGCGCAAACGCCTGCGATCGGGTGTAAGTCGCCGCCGGCAGATCCGCGTCCGGCTCCAGCATCTGGCCGAACATGCGCCGGATCTCCGCCGCGCCCTTGGGCTTGCGGTTGCGCTCCACATGCCCCACCAGGTACGCCTCAGCCACCCGCCCCACCGTGAGCACCGAATCACTCCGCGCCCGGGCCACGGTTGCACGCGTCTGCGCGCGCGTCGCACGCCTGGCCAGCGCCGGATCATCGCCCGCCTCACGCGCCCGGCGCATATCTTCCCAGGCCACAATCGCCGCCGGGCACGACATCGCCGGCCACTCGCCAAGCTTCACCTGGCGCATGCGCCCGTCGACCGGGCTCTTGTACCGGTACGTCCACGCACGCGTGCGCGCCGTGGCCTGCAGGCGTAACCCCGGGCAGCCCTCAATGGTAAGGTGCGTGCCGGGCTGAAGTTGTTTCGCGGCGCGGGCGTCGAACATCTGGCGTAGGTTTCCCGGTGCGCGCCGACGGGTGCCGGCGTAACTTTCGCGGATGGTACGCCGAAAACCTACGCCAAAACAGCAAGTGCGGATGCGTGGGGATAGGTGCCGAACAATCGGCCGAACCGCTCACGGTCGGCAGCAAAGCAGCGACCGGACACGGTTTCAGAGGAACGCGGGTGGAAAATCAACAGCTTGCAGCGGCATCGGCCAGCGGCGTTACACCGATGATGGCGCAGTATGTTGGTCAAGCTGGTAAAGGGTTTCCGGGCTGATGATCTGAAAAGCTACGCCGCGACCTACTCCGGGCGGGCAGGCTTTTCCATGGCGATCGAGGCGACCTGTCGCCAGCCGTCACGGTCACGGCGGACGCGCTTCGTTTTTCCGCGTTCGCGCCATAACGCTGCGGCGAGGATCAGGATGATGCGGGCCTCGAACGATCGAAAGCCGCTTCGGCGCAGCACCTCAGCGAACGCAAGCGCTTTACGGACTGCCGGCAGCATTGCCCAGGGCTGCCTGCTCGCGTACCCACTGTTGCAGGGCGCGCAGGCGTTCGGCGATCAGGTGGTAGGTGCCGTAGTTCGTGGCCACGGTCTTGGCGGCGGCGGTGACGGTCACGGGCTGGTCGCGGTCACCGGGGATCTGTTCGAGCCGCGGCGGTGGCGGCTCCATCAGGATCTGCGGCGGGTTCGGCAGGGCAACGACCGTTACAGGCGCCGGCGTCGTGCACCCAGCGGAAACCAGCAGGCAGACGGCCATCAGGATCACATTTCGCGGGGACATGGACGGGCACCTCTTTAATGATGGTTTCGGCCGCTTCGCGCACGACGCGCACCCGGTCGACGTACTGCGTGACGACGCGCTCGGTGACCTGAGCCTGGGCGGCCTGTACGCGCAGGACGGTGATGGTCTGTGCGGCGCGCTCGGCATCCCAGTCCTGCTGCACGCTGGCGGCGCCCTTGACCCAGCCCCAGCCCGCCGAGACCGCCACCAGCGCACCAAGCGCCAGCCACATGACCCAGCCGGGCAGCGCGCGGATGAAGGTGCCGACGATCACATCAAATCCTGTGTCTCGCGCATGGCGAAAGCGTGCAGCAGCGCAACAATGAAGCCCTGCGGAACCCGCGTGCCCTTCGCTGTTTCGACCGCCTGAGCAAGCTGGTTTTCGAATTGCTGGACAGCCGCTATCTGCTCTCGCGAAAAGGCTCCGCCGGGAAACATGGTCACCACATCGGCGCTCACGGCTTCGGGTCCGGGTAGGTCAGTCTCGGCAGCTCGAAGTGCGGTCCGTCCTTGAACTTGCGCCACGATCCACCCCAGATGACCGGCGTGTTGAGTTCATCGGCGGCGCGCTGCATGGCATCGGCCACCTTGAAATACAGCGGCCAGTCCCAGCGGATTTCATTGCCGGCGATCGCGGCCAGATCAACCGCGAAGCCGTGCAAGTGACGGCCCTGCAGCGTCTGGCTCGCGCCGGCCTTGACCAGTTCGGCCTGCCGCGCCTTCGTGCGCATGCCTTCGATGACAACGAACGGCACCGCGGTGATCTCGCTGGCGCGCTCGACTACGGCGACCAGAGCCGGATGCACACCGGCCAGGTTGCGCCGGCTGCGCGCGTCGAATTTTTCGATGCCTGTGTTCATGTTTCGAGCGCCTCCGCTTTTTTCCGCAGCCGATCTTCGAACACCTTGACCGCCTCGGCGGACATGTGCCCGGCCAGCGCGCACGAGATGCCTGTCCATTGAATCGTCACGTCGTACTGGTCACAGAGCAGCGCGGTGATCAGCCCGGCCAGCGCGCTCGACGACATGTGGCTGACGAACCACAGCCACCGGAATTCCTGCCCCTTGACCAGCGTGCGCAGGTAGCTCACGAACCCCGCCCACATGGCGAGGATGACGAGCAGGATGGTGGTCATCCACCAGTCGTGATGTTGAGGGTCGATCATCAGCAGCTCACCCCGCGCTTCGCCCACGCCCGCCGAATCGCCCCCTGCCGCTGTGTGTAGATCACGCGGTAGAGCGCGCCAGTCGGATGCACACCGTCGAGCGTGCTGCCGGCCGGCAGATAGCCGGCGGCGTCGCTGAACGTGGCGAACTGGTCATTGAGCACGGCGCCGTAGTTGCGTGCGACGGCGCGGATGTGCGCGATGATTTCGAGCAGCACTGCCTGATCGAAGTAGTCGGCCCCGAGAGGCTTCCCCTGCTCCACCGGCAGCGGCGTTTCGAACACCGGCGTGATGCCGCGCTGAAACATCAGGTAGGCGATGCCGTTGTATTTCCGCTTCCAGTCGGCAAGGTCCGTCCATTCGTGTGCGTCGTTGATCCCGATCGGCACCACGGCCACAGCAGGGCGCGTCAGGTCGAATATCCGCGCGACACGGGCGTGCAGCATTTCTGTGTTGGCACCGCCTGATCCGGCGTTGATCAGCGCCCCGCACGCCGTCGAGTTCCAGAAAAACGCCTCCGCGATCGAGTCACCCATCAGCACGGTCTTGCCGTAGCCGGCGCCCTCGGCCATGCCCTGCAGCATGTTCACGCGGTAATCGAAGTGGATTTCCTGCGGCGACTGCTCGACTTGAGCCGCCGCAAAGGCTGAAAGGAAGAAAAGAACGGCAGCGAAAAACAGTTTCATGGTTTGCCCTTGTGTCGTGAAAGCCTGTGTTCGAGGTCGCATTATCGGCGGCGTCGCGCGATCAGTCGGCCATAGGCCGCGTTCGATCCGGATGCAAAGGTCGCCTCAGCCACGAGATAGACCGTGGCCGGCGCATTCAGCTTGATCCGCGTCATGGGCAGAGCGGACTCCCGTGCCCCAATCAGGTTGCCGGCGGCGCCGACTCGCTCATACACCCGGTTCGCCGCGTCCTGTGTCGCCGACACCAGGCTGATACTGGCCTGCCAGATTGTCGAGGTATTGACCAGCGTGAAGGCAGCCTGCCCACCGACATCCCAGTCACCGGCCGTCAGGGGGATGAAGAGCACATTTTTCGATGTCGCGGTGACCAGTGCTGTCGCGGACCCTGATGCCAGCGCGCCCTCGATGGTTTCGCCGATGTAGCCGGCCGCCGCATCGTCGTTCGTGGTCGTTCCGATGGGCGAAGCGGCGCCGATGGTCGTGCGGACCGCGGCGGCGTTTGCGTCGTCGAGGATGGTCTGCGCGAACGCGGACACGCCCAGATCGCCCAGCACCTCGGCCGCATCCGCTGCCTGAATGACGTTCGCCATGTAACCCGAGAGCGCGACGAGGCTTTCCGTCGGCACGCCATTCACGATCGCTGTGCCATCCTCATTCCAGACCAGCGCAGCGCCGGCCACGGGGATCGGCAGTGCGGTATCGACGTCAGCCAACGACACCGCACT
>Ga0209066_10000803_pt1 | contig 44480 bp, 36 predicted proteins | sample All_14_2_FD_187198 | JGI IMG/M metagenome (GOLD analysis project Ga0209066, IMG submission 187198) | Freshwater microbial communities in response to fracking from Pennsylvania, USA - Allegheny Zone_MetaG_DW_15 (SPAdes) (version 2) ... | reverse complement strand
TCGTGTTCGAGAAGCTGATCGCCGGTGAGACGCCGCGCATCAACGGCGATGACTACGACACCGCCGACGGCACGAACGTGCGCGACTACGTGCACGTCGGCGACATCGCCGCCGCCCACGTCGCCGCCGCCCAGCGCCTGATCGCGGGTGAGCCGATCGAGGCCGCCTACAACCTCGGATCGCAGAACGGCCTTTCGGTGCGCGAGATCATGGACGCCATGGCTCGGGTCACCGGGATCGCCTTCACCCCCGAGGTCGGGCCGCGCCGCCCCGGCGACCCCGACCGGATCGTCGCCACGGGCGAGCTTGCCGCCCGCGACCTCGACTGGCAGATGCGCTACTCGATCGACGAAATGGTGCGCACGGGCTGGGAAGCCCGCCAGAACGCGCTCTGAGCGCGCCGGACCGACAGCCCTACGCGGACTCGCGCCAGATGATGGGCGTGGGGAGCAACTGCCCCGCGTCGGGGACATCCTGGCCCCCAAGCTGAGCGAGAACCGTGGCTGCCGCTGCACGGCCCACTCCCTCGGCTGGCTGATGGACCGTTGACAGGGCAGGAACCGTGCGCCGCGCCCACGTGCTGTCATCGAACCCGACAACGCCGATGTCGCGGGGAACGCGACGCCCGGAAGCCTTGATCGCCTCGATCGCACCGGCGGCTACGGCATCCGAGGCAGCGAAGACTCCCTCGATATCCGGCGCACGCTCCAGCAGCCGCGTCATACCGGCAACACCGTCGGCATAGGAGTACAGCTCGACCTGCTCGATGAGGTCCGGGGCGAAGTCCTCTCCCATCGCATCGCGGAAACCCGCGAGTCGGTCGGCACCAGAGTCGCGGTCCAGGGCGGCGGCGATCATCCCGATACGACGGCGACCGGTCTCGCGGAACCGCAGCGTAAGGGCGCGCGCCGCCCCTCTGTTATCCACTCCGACCCAGGCGGCATTGATGCCCGGCGGATGCCCGACGAAGGCCGCGGGAAGCGCGAGACGCTCGACGACATCCGTGATGGGATCCTCGTGGCGCGCAGAGACGATCACGACGCCGTCGACGAAGCCTCCGGACAGGTACCGGGCCACACGGTCGGTGTCACGCACCGAGTCCACCACGAGACACACCATCTGGTAGTCGGCATCCGAGAGAGTCGCATTCGCACCGAGCATGATGCCACCGATGTTCGGGTCCTCCAGGAACAGCGCATGCGGCTCGTGCACGATGAAGCCCACCGCCTGCGTACGCTGGCGAACCAGGTTCCGGGCGGCGTTGTTCGGGACATAACCCACGTCTCGAATGGCTCGCTCGATCGCTTCGCGAGCGGCATCCGACACGTATCCACCGTTGAGAACCCGGCTTACCGTACCCCGCGAAACGCCGGCTGCTCGGGCCACATCGTGCACGGTGCTGCGACGCGGCGGAACCCCCGGATGAGCCATGGTCGACAGCCTATCGAGGGTCGGGACTTGACACTCGGGTAAGACTCATGACACTCTGTGCACGTTCACACATTTTCCTCAGCACCTTTTGAGACCCGAATGTGTGCACGTGCACAGATCCCGCAAAGGAGCGCCACCAGATGCCCGCCGCCACCGTCGCCGACCTCGTCCCGACCTCGGGAGTGCTCTTCGGGTGCGACTACAACCCCGAGCAGTGGGATCGCGAGACCTGGCGCGAGGACATGGTCCTCATGCGCGAAGCGGGCATCGATCTCGTCGCGATCAACATTTTCGGGTGGTCGACGATCAATCCCGCACCCGGTGTGTGGGACTTCGCAGCCCTCGACGAGATGATGGCGCTGCTGCACGAGAACGGCATCCGCGTGAACCTCGGCACCGGAACCGCCTCTCCCCCACCGTGGCTGAGCAGCACCTACCCCGAGACACTGCCGATGGCCCCCGACGGCACCCGCCGCTACCCCGGCGGGCGTCAGGCGTTCTGCCCGAGCTCACCGGTCTTCCGCGAGCACGCGGCACACCTGGTCGAGACCGTCGCTGAGCGTTATGGAGCGCACCCCGCGCTGGCGCTCTGGCACGTCTCGAACGAGATCGGATGCCACAACGCGCTGTGCTACTGCGACGAAAGCGCTGAAGCCTTCCGCTCCTGGCTGCAGTCGCGCTACGGAACCATCGACGCCCTCAACGTGGCATGGGGCACCAACTTCTGGAGCCAGCGCTACACCGACTGGGCGCAGATCCTGCCCCCGCGGGCGACACTGTCACTGCGAAACCCCGCGCAACTCCTGGACTTCTCGCGATTCAGCTCGGACGCAGGGCTGGGGCTGTACCGCGCCGAGGCCGAGATCATCCGTCGACACAGCGCAGCCCCGGTCACGACCAACTTCATGGTCACAGCCCACATCCGCACACAGGACTACTGGACCTGGGCCGGCGAGATGGATGTCGTCGCCAACGATCACTACCTCGACCGCCGCCTCCCGGACCCCGCTGCCGAGCTTTCCTTCGCCGCCGACCTCACGCGAGGTCTTGCCGGCGGAGAACCGTGGCTGCTCATGGAAACCTCGACGAGCGCCGTGAACTGGCAGCCGCACAACCTCGCCAAAGCGCCCGGCGAACTCGTGCGAAACGTGGCGAGCCACATCGCCCGCGGGGCCGATGGCATCTGCTTCTTCCAATGGCGGGCCTCAGCCCAGGGCGCTGAGAAGTTCCACTCGGCCCTGCTCCCGCACGCCGGGGCCGACAGTGCGCTCTGGCGCCAAAGCGTCGAGCTGGGCGCGCTGCTTCGGCGCCTGGCGCCGGTCGCGGGCACGCGGGTCACCGCATCCGCCGCCCTGCTGTTCAGCTGGGAAGCGTGGTGGGCACTCGAGAACGAGGGGCGCCCGAGCGAGGCGCTCAGCTACCTCGAGCAGGTGCACGCCGCCCACAACGCTCTGACCGCAGCCGGCCTGACTGTCGAGGTCGTGCGACCCGGAGCAGAACTCCACACACGCCGTGTCGTCGTTGTTCCTGCCCTCCATGTGCTGCGCGCCACCGAGGCTCAGGCGATCACGGATGCCGCCCGCGGCGGCGCCCAGGTGCTCGTCACCTTCGCCACGGGAACCGTTGACGAAAATGACCGCGTCGGCCTAGGCGGCTACCCGGCGCTGCTGCGCGAGACCCTCGGGCTGCGCGTCGAGGAGTTCGCACCGCTGCGCCCCCAGGACACGGTCGCGCTCAGCAACGGATCGACCGGTTCGGTGTGGAGCGAGCGCATCACGGTGACGGATGCCGAGGTCGTGGCATCCTTCACCACGGGACCGGCAGCCGGCGGCGCTGCCCTCACCCGAAAAGCCCTCGGATCGGGAGCCGCCTGGTACATCGCGACCGCGTTGGCGCCCGCAGACTACGCCGCCCTCATCGATCGCCTCGCTACCGATGCGCAGGCCCCGCGGCTGCGGGCGAGCTCGGGCGAGCTCGAACTCGTGCGGCGCGAAGATGGTGCGCGCCGGTTCCTCTTCGCCATCAATCACACCGACCAGGACGCGACCGTGCACACCAGCGGCCACGACCTGGCGACCCAGGAAGACGTCTCGGGCACCGTTGTGGTCGCAGCCGGGACGGTTCGCATCATCGAGGAGTCCGCATGACGACGGCGACACCCGAGCGCACCCGGCGGCGCGTGCGCGTGCCTCACAAGGGGGCGATCCTCGCCCTCTTCCTCCCCTTCGGCATCCTGTTCGCCCTGTTCTATCTGGTGCCGATCGGCTACGCGGTCTGGCAGTCGCTTCTGGTCGTACAGCGCGACGGGACCTTCGGACAGGCGAGCCTCGTCTTCGGCGGGCTCAGCCAATACGTGTTGGTCTTCCAGAGCGAGGCGTTTTGGACGTCGGTCGTACGGATGCTCGTCTTCGGCATCGTGCAGGTGCCGATCATGCTGGGCCTCGCGCTGCTGTTCGCGTTGCTGTTGGACTCGCCACTGGTGCGCGGACGCCGCTTCTTCCGGCTGGCCTACTTCGTCCCCTACGCCGTGCCCGGCGTCATCGCGGCGATCATGTGGGGGTCCCTCCTTTCCCCCAACCTGTCGCCCTTCACGGCGATCACCCAGAACATCGACTTCCTCGGCGCCGACCTCGTGCTCTGGTCGATCGCGAACGTCGTGACGTGGGTCTACGCGGGTTACAACATGCTCATCATCTACTCGTCGCTGCTGTCGATTCCGACCGAAATCTACGAAGCAGCACGGCTCGACGGTGCCGGTCAGTTCCGCATCGCCTGGTCGATCAAGATCCCGCTGGTACGGCCCGCGATCATCCTCACCGCCGTCTTTTCGATCATCGGTACCCTGCAGCTGCTCGCCGAGCCCCAGGTCTTCCGGTCCTTCAGCTCGGCCGTCACGAGCACCTTCACGCCGAACATGACGGTCATCGCCACGGCCGCGATCCCGAACACCAACCTCGCCGCGGCGTTCTCTGTCGTACTGGCACTGACGACCTTCGTGCTCTCCTTCGGCTTCCTCAAGTACATGCAGCGGAAGGACAAGCAGTCATGACCGCGCTCTCCCCCGTCGGTACCCGCATCCGCGAGCCGCTCGTTCCTCGCATCTCGGCCATGCTCGTCATGAGCGTGTTCACCGTGTACTTCCTGCTGCCGCTGTGGTGGCTGCTGGTGGCATCCAGCAAAGACACGGGCGACATCCTGACCACCAACCCGCTGTGGTTCGCCGACTTCTCGCTCTTCCAGAACATCGGCGACCTGTTCGCCTACCGCGACGGCATCTACCTGCGGTGGCTGCTGAACTCCGTGCTGTACGCCGGTCTCGGCGGTGCGGTCGCGACACTCCTGGCGGCAATGGCCGGCTACGCCCTGGCTAAGTACCGGTTCCCGGGTCGCGAGTTCTTGTTCAACGTCGTGCTCGGCGGCGTGCTCGTCCCAACGACGGCCCTGGCTCTTCCGCTGTTCCTGCTGTTCAGCCAGGTACAACTCACCAACACGTTCTGGGCGATCTTCCTGCCCTCGATCGTGAGCCCCTTCGGCGTGTACCTGGCCCGAATCTTCGCAGCCCAGTCGGTGCCCGACGAACTGCTCGAGGCCAGCCGCCTGGACGGCGCCGGCGAGGTGCGCACCTTCTTCACGGTCAGCGTGCGCCTGATGACGCCCGCCCTGGTCACGATCTTCCTGTTCCAGTTCGTGGCGATCTGGAACAACTTCTTCCTCCCGCTGATCATGCTGCGCAGCGAAGAGCTGTTCCCGGTGATCTTCGGTCTCTACAACTGGAACACCCAGCTCAACCAGATTCCCGAACTGCGCTCTTTCGTGCTGGTCGGATCCCTCGTCTCGGTCATTCCGTTGATCGTGACCTTCCTCTTGCTTCAGCGGTTCTGGCGCAACGGCTTGGGCGCCGGTGCCCTGAAGTAAGACCCCGTCGGACGGAAAGGCCCGTCCGATAACCCCCAGAAAGGAAATCGCATGCACCTTCGCACCACGGCAGCTGCGGCGGTCCTCGCCGTCGGAGCCCTGGCCCTCACCGGCTGCGGCGCAGACTCATCAAACGGCGGCGGCGATGCCGCAGCCTGCACCCCCGCAGGAGAGCCGGTCACCCTCGAGTTCACCTCCTGGATCCCGGGCATCGAGGATGTCGTGCAGATCTGGAACGACGCCAACCCCGACATCCAGGTCGAGGTTCAGACCGGCCCCAACGGCAACAGCGGGACCTACCAGAACTTCTTCAACCAGATCGCCGCCGGCAACGCCCCCGACCTCGGTCAGATCGAGTACGACGCTCTTCCGAACTTCCTCGTTCAGGGTGGCGTCGAAGACCTGAGCGCGTGCGAGAACGTGGTGGCTGCCGAAGGCGATTTCGTGGACTGGGCTTGGGGGCAGGTAACCCTCGGCTCCGAGAGCAGCGTCTACGGCATCCCGCAGGACATCGGCCCGATGGCTCTGTTCTATCGCGCTGATCTGTTCGAGCAGAACGGCATCGCCGTCCCCACGACGTGGGAAGAGTACATGGATGCCGCGCGTCAGATCCGCGCGCTCGGTGGCTACATCACCAACTTCTCGCAGTCCGACATCAACCAGTTCGCAGGGTTCGTCTGGCAGGCGGGCGGCCAGTGGTTCTCCAACAACGGCACCGACTGGACCGTCGACTTCACCGACGAGGCGTCCACGACCGTGGCCGACTACTGGCAGCAGATGATCGCGGAAGACCTCGTGTCCACCGTTCCGGCGTGGACCGACGAGTGGAACAACGCTTACAACTCGGGCGCGGCGTGGACCTGGCCCTCGGCGGTGTGGGGCGCGAACTCGATCGCAAGCGGCGCTCCCGACACCGCTGGCGACTGGCGTGTGGCTCCGCTCCCGCAGTGGAACGCGAGCGACGCGGCGGGCGGAAACTGGGGTGGCTCGTCCATCGCTGTGCTCTCCGGCAGCGACCACCTGTACGAGGCGACCGAGTTCGCACTCTGGCTGAACACCTCTGACGAGGCCCTGGCCGCCCTCAACGAAGCGGCGAACCTCTACCCTGCCGCGACGAGCGGTCTCGCGCTGCCGAGCCTGGCCGAGGGCGTGGAATTCTACGGCGATCAGGCCATCTACGACGTGTTCGCCCAGGCTGCAACGGAGGTCTCGCCCGACTTCGTGTGGGGTCCGACGATGACCCAGACCTACGCCGACATCTCCGATGGCTTCAAGGCAGCAGTTTCGGGTTCGGGCACCCTGCTCGAAGCTCTCGAGCAGGGTCAGGCTGCGACGATCCAGACGATGGAATCGCAGTCCATCCCCGTCGCGAAGTAACATCCCCCCGTCCGTGGGTGCCGACCCGGCACCCACGGACGGATCATCTTTGTGGAGGAACACCCGTGACCGACTCGCGTGCGACGATCCACCTGCGCTCCGCCGGGGTCAGCGTCGTCATCGCCCCGAGCCCCGAGCCCCGCATCCTGCACTGGGGTGGAGCGCTCGATGACAGCGATATCAGCGCTCTCGAGGTCTCGAGCACGGGTGGTCAGGCGTATTCGAGCTTCGATCTTCCCCGCATCTTTCCCCTGCTGCCTCGCGAACGCTCCGGGTGGTCGGGGCGCCCCTCCCTCGCCTGGCATCGGGGCGGGCAGTTCTCCGACCCGGCCCCCCGGCTCGCCGCGATCGAGCGGCCGGATGCCGAGACCGTCGTGTTGCGGTACGACGATGCCGCAGCATCGGTCGATCTGACCCTGCGGCTCGACACGTTCGGCATCCTGCACCACAGCATCCGCGTCAGCGCGGCAGAGGGCACTGATCCCCTCGACCTCGTCGCGGTTCGGGCCGTACTCCCCGTGCCCGCGGAGGCTACGGAGATCCTGGACTTCACCGGGCGATGGACACGGGAACGGCACCCGCAGCGACAGCCACTCGGATACGGCGCCCACGTCCGCGAAAACAGGCGCGGCCGCACGGGTCACGATTCCGCGTTCGTGATGGTGGCCGGAACCCCCGGCTTCGGGTTCCGCACCGGCCGAGTGTGGGCCGCGCACACCGCGTGGAGCGGTAACAGCGAACTCGCGGCCGAGCGACTGCCCGAGGGCGCAGGCGTTCACGGCGCCGCACTCTCGAGCGGCGAATTGCTGCTTCCCGGCGAGATTCGCCTCGCTCCCGGCGAAAGCTACACCTCGCCCGAGACGGTCTTCCTCTTCAGCGCGACCGGTCTCGACGGCCTCAGCGCGGGCGTGCATTCATTGCTGCGCTCCCAGCCCGCGTATCCGTCCGAACCTCGACCACTCGTCCTCAATACCTGGGAGGCGGTCTACTTCGACCACGATCCGGCGCGCCTCGCCGACCTCGCGCGCCTCGCGGCATCCGTCGGGGTCGAGAGATTCGTGCTCGACGACGGATGGTTCATCGGGCGGCCCGACGACCGTTCGGGCCTCGGCGACTGGACGATCGACCCGGTGGCCTGGCCCGATGGCCTCGGCCCCATCGCCGACCTTGTCCACGAGCTGGGCATGCAGTTCGGCCTCTGGTTCGAACCCGAGATGGTGAACCCCGACTCGCGGCTGGCCCGTGAGCACCCGGATTGGATCCTCAGCACCGACGAAGATCCCGCGCTCTGGCGCCATCAACTTGTTCTTGACCTGACGCGCCGCGAGGCGTGGGAGCACATCCTCGAACAGATGGATGCCGTCATCACGCGAACCGGTATCGATTTCATCAAGTGGGACCACAATCGCGACCTGCACGCCGCCGTGTCGCGCGCGACGGGACGCGCGAGCGTGCACGCGCAGGTCGAGGCCGTCTACGCCCTCATGGATGAACTGCACACCCGGCATCCGTCACTGGAGATCGAGTCGTGCGCGAGTGGCGGCGCCCGCGTCGACCTGGGCGTCCTCGAGCACACGCAGCGTGTCTGGGCATCCGACACCAACGACCCCATCGAACGGCAGGCGATCCAGCGGTGGACAGGGCTTCTGCTGCCCCCCGAACTGGTCGGCGCGCACATCGGTCCCGAGCGCGCTCACACGACCCACCGAAGCGCATCGCTCGGGTTCCGGATGGCCACCGCGCTCTTCGGGCACGCCGGCATCGAATGGGATCTCGCCGAGTGCACCGACGCCGAGCTCGATGCGTTGCGTGCCTGGAGCGCGCTCTACCGCGAGCTGCGGCCGCTGCTGCACAGCGGCACCACCGTGCGAGCCGATCTCTCGGGGACGGCGAACCTGCTCCACGGCGTGGTAGCCCCGGATGCCGGGCATGCCGTCTTCGCGTGGGTGCAGGCTGAGACGGGTCCGAACGCCGCGGCGGTGCGCGTCCCGATCCCGGGCTTGGATCCGGCATCCCGGTACCTGATCCGCGAACGCGATGAGCTCACGAGCGCCGATCCGCACCAGGTGCTCTCCCCGGCGTGGCTGGACGGGCCGCTGTCGGCATCCGGCGCAATGCTGTGCGAGGCGGGGCTGCCTCTCCCGGTCATGAACCCCGGGAGCGCGCTCCTGCTGGAGTTCATCCGGGAACCCGCATGACGCGGAGCGCCGACGCGCGTCAGGCAGGCTGCACGAAGGGCGCGGCAGTGCTACCGCGCACGACCAGCGGCGCCTCGATCACCGCGCGGGACCCGGCTTCTGCGCCGTCGAGTACCGCAGCTACCGCCCGCTGACCGAGCAGATCGAATCGCTGGCGCACCGTGGTGAGCGCTGGGGTGAAGTTCGCGGCATCCGCCACATCGTCGAACCCGACGACACTCAGCTGTTCGGGCACGAGGATGCCGAGTTCGGAGGCCGCTCGCAGGACGCCGAGCGCCATCTGATCATTTGCGACGACAACCGCTGTCACGGGATCACTGGCGTCGAGGTTCGCGAGAAGCTCTAGACCCGCCCGGTAACCCGACGCCGAGTCCCACGCGCCGCGCAACAGCGCGCCTGGCTGCAGACCCGCAGCCACGAGAGTCTCACGCCACCCGCGCTCACGTTCGGCGGCGGCATAGGACGACTCTGGCCCGGCAATGTGAGCGATGACACGGTGCCCGAGTTCACGAAGGTGCGCCGTCGCGGCTGCTGAGCCGGCAGCGTGGGCGGTTTCCACCCCCGCGTACCGGTCGTCGGGCGGTGAATCGACCACAGCCAGACGCAGGTCGGTGGGCAGCTCGCTCTGACGAAGAAGCGCTGACGCCTCGTTGACCACGATCGCCCCATCCACACCCTGATCGCGGAGCCGCTCGAAGGCCTCGGCCGGGCCACCCTCGCCGATACGTGCGACGGCGACGGCGTAGCCGCGCGCAGATGCCTCGTCGACGACGGCCTCGAGCAGCATGGAGTTACCGACGGTGGCGAGGGTCGACACGACGGCCCCGACGACTCCGGTGCGGCCGGTGCGCAGCGCCCGGGCTGCCCGGTGGACTCGATAGCCGGCCTGGGCCATGGCCGCCTCGACACGCGTGCGCGTCACGGGGTCGACGCGCGGGCTGCCGTTGGCAACCCGCGATACAGTCTGCGTCGACACGCCGGCCAGTTCCGCGACATCGGCCATGGATGCGCGTCGTTGCTGGGTCATTGGGCCCTCCAATGTTGACGATATCACGGCCGAGCACTAGCGTGTTATCGTGAACATGCTTCGGGAACCGATAACCCTCGGCGCCGGTGTCATCAGACGCGACACCACGCTGGCCGATGGGCGAGACCTCTTCTACTACGACGATCCCGATACGACGCTCGGCGCTGATCGCGGAATCGATCAGCGAACGCTCGATCCGCGCCCGACAACGGCGACGATGCGGCAAGACATCCTGACCGGCGACTGGATCTCGATCGCCGCCGCGCGGCAGAACCGCGCCTTCCTGCCGCCGGCAGAGCTGGATCCGCTCGCCCCGCAGACGCCGACGAATCCGTCCGAGATCCCGTCGCGCTACGACGTTGCGGTCTTCGAGAACCGCTCACCCTCGTTCGGCCCGGCCCTCACCGAGGCTCACGGCGACGCACCTGAGGCTGCGAACCCGCCCCGCGGTCTCGATGATCTCGATGCCCTCGGCCTCGGCAGCGTGCGCACCTCCGTCGGCCGGTGCGAGGTCGTGTGCTTCAGTCCCGAGCACACCGGATCGTTCGGAACCCAGTCGGTCACCCGCGCCCGCACCGTCATCGAAGCGTGGGCCGATCGCACCGCAGCCCTGTCTGCCCTCCCGGGCGTCGAGCAGGTGTTCCCGTTCGAGAACCGCGGTGAGGCGATCGGGGTCACTCTGCCCCACCCGCACGGCCAGATCTACGCCTACCCGTATGTCACCCCGCGTACTCGTCGTCTGCTCGAGAACATCTCGCGCACCTCTCCCGATCTGATGCAGCGCGTGCTCGACTTCGAGCGAGAGGGCGGCCGCGTCATCCTCGCCGGTGAACACTGGACCGCCTACGTCCCGTTCGCCGCCCGCTGGCCGATCGAGGTGCACCTTATGCCGCACCGCCACGTCCCCGACTTCGCGGAGTCCACGGATGCCGAACGCGACGAACTCGCCCGCGTGTACCTGCGTCTCCTGCGCGGCATCGACGCACTCTACGAGACCCCGACTCCCTACATCGCCGCCTGGCATCAGGCTCCGGTGAGCGTCGCCCGCGACACCGTGCGGATGCACCTGGAGATCACCTCGCCGCGGCGAGCCGCCGACAAGCTGAAGTTCCTCGCCGGGTCCGAGGCGGCCATGGGCGCCTGGATCGGCGACATCCCGCCCGAGGCCGCCGCCGAACGCCTGCGCGAGGCCGTCGAGGGGGTGCAGCTGTGAGCGCCGGCGATCCCCAGGCCGCTGCCCTCGCTCTGCTCGACCAGATGACGGATGCCGCCCCGCTCGGCGTCTGGTCCGCGCCGGGACGCGTGAACCTCATCGGCGAACACACCGACTACAACGACGGCTTCGTGCTGCCGTTTGCCATCGACGCCCGCACTGCGGTCGCTGTCGCCGCGCGCACGGATGGGGTCCTGCGGGTTCGCTCGAGCTTCGACGAGTCCGGTGCTTCCGTGGCCATCGCCGAGCTCGACGCGCTGTTCGAGACCCCCGCACCGGCATCCGTCCCTGAATGGACGACCTACCCGCTCGGGGTCGCGTGGGCCCTGCTGCACGCCGCCGGTGAGACCGCGAACCCGCAGGGGCTCGACCTCGCGATCGCGTCTTCGGTTCCCGTCGGCGCGGGTCTGTCGTCATCCGCCGCCATTGAATGCGCCGTCGCGGTGGCGCTGAACGAGCTGTGGGGCACCGGACTCGGCGCGAAGGATCTCGCGCGCGTCGGCCGCACTGCCGAGAACGAGGCAGTGGGCGCACCGACGGGGATCATGGATCAGACCGCGTCAATGCTCGGCGAAGCCGATGCCGCCGTGTTCCTGGATTGCCGCACGCTCGAGACCGAGGTCGTGCCGCTGGGGCTGGAGGCAGCCGACCTCGAGGTCCTCGTGATCGACACGCTCGTGACCCACGCACATTCCACCGGCGGGTACCGCGAGCGCCGGGCATCCTGCGAGCAGGATGCCGCGGCGATGGACGTCGCGATGCTGCGCGATCTGACGCCTGTCGACCTCGAGCGGGCGGCATCCGTCATGGACGAGGTCACCTTGCGCCGGGTGCGGCACGTCGTGACCGAGAACGCCCGCGTGCTCGAGACCGTTCGCGTCCTGCGCGAGTCCGGCCCGCGGGCCATCGGCGAACTCCTGCTGGCCTCGCACGCCTCGATGCGCGACGACTTCGAGATCTCGGTCCCGGAGCTCGACACGGCGGTCGAGGCGGCGATGTCGGGTGGCGCAATCGGCGCGCGCATGACCGGCGGCGGCTTCGGGGGCGCGGCGATCGCCCTGGTCCCCCGCGACCGGCTGGACGCGGTGACGGATGCCGTGACCGCCGCCTTCTCGGCATCCGACTTCCGGACTCCGCGCATCTTCACGGTGCAGCCCTCGGCCGGCGCCCACCGCGACAGCTGACCGCAGCGCGACAGTGACCGCTACCCCTCTCGCCGAGGTAGGACAAATCCCCGGGGGAGGACGAATGGTTCACCAAACGTCCTACCCCGGGGATTTCGCCTACCTTCATGAGGCGGCGGGCACCTACTGCTGCGGCGCGTTCGCCATCGCGATGAGGCCGTCGATCATTTCAGGGCTGACCTGGTCGCCGGCCATCATCGACATCCGGCCAATGGGGAACGACATCATCATCTTGTCCATCGACACGCCCTCGGGCATGACGGACTCGAGACCATCCATCCCCGCCATCAGCTGCTGCATCGCCGCCTGCACCATCTGGCCGACGACCGGATGCGCGATCACTTCGCCGAGCGACGACTCGCGCGACAGCGGGACCGCCACCGGGTCGCCCTCGACGCTAACCGTCGCCGAGCTACGGATGTCGCGGCTCGATGCCCCGACCTCCACGGTGTACGCCCCACCCTCGACGACCCAACCGTCGACACGGATGTCCCAGTAGGCGAGGTCCGCGCGGCGCACCGCGATCGCGACCTTCCGGGACTCGCCGGCAGCGAGCGCCACCGAGGCGAAGCCCTTCAGCTCGCGCACCGGGCGCTGCACCGCCGACCCCGGCAGCGAGGTGTAGACCTGCACGATCTCGCGACCGTCGCGCTCACCCGTGTTGGTCACGGTGACCGTCACCTCGAGGTCTCCCGTCTCGGTGACGCGGGCCGCGGCATCCGTGTACGAGAACGTCGTGTACGACAGGCCGTGGCCGAAGGGATAGGCAACCTCGAGGTTCCGCGCGTCGTACCAGCGGTAGCCGACGAACAGACCCTCGCCGTAGCGGACGTGGCCGAACTCCCCCGGGAAGTCCAGGTACGCCGGGGTGTCCGAGAGCCGCCGCGGAATCGTCTCGGTGAGCTTGGCCGACGGGTTCACGTCACCGAACAGCACGTCGGCTGTCGCCCCACCGCCGGCCTGACCGAGGAGCCACCCCTCGAGGATCGCGGGAACCTCGTTCGCGAAGGGGAGGGCGACGACCCCACCGTTGGAGAGCACGACGACGACGTTCGGGTTCGCGGCACGCACGGCATCCAGCACCGCAAGCTGCTCGGCGGGCAGATCGATGTCGTCGCGGTCATAGCCTTCGGACTCGAGGCGCGCAGGCAACCCGAGGAACAGCACGACGACGTCGGCAGCGGATGCCGCGGCCACCGCCTCGTCACGTAGGCTCACCGTCTCGGCTTCCTCGACCTCGGCAGCAAGCGAGAACCCGGGAGCGTAGGCGACCTCACCTGTCGCGAGCGCACGGATCTCGTCGATCGCCGTGTCCAGACGGGTCGGGTTGATCAGCGAGGAGCCGGCCCCCTGGTAGCGCGGCTTATCGGCGAACGCGCCGATGACGGCGAGGTTCGCGTCTTTGGCCAGGGGCAGGATGCCTCCCTCATTCTTCAGGAGCACGATCGAGCGGCCAGCAGCCTCGCGGGCGAGGGCATGGTGTGCCTCCACGTCGAGCGGTCCTGCCACCGCGCCCGCCCCGGCCCGGGCCTTGCGGATGAGGTCGATGACACGGCCCGCTGCGACATCGAGCGCCGACTCATCGAGCTCGCCGGAACGGACAGCGGCGACGAGTTCGGCATCCGTCCGCCCGTTCGAGGAGGGCATCTCGAGGTCGAGCCCGGCGGGAAGTCCCTTCACCCGCTCGTTGACCGCACCCCAGTCCGACACAACCAGACCCTCGAAGCCCCACTCATCGCGCAGGACGCGCGTGAGCAGCCACGGGTCCTCCGAGGCGTACACCCCGTTGATCTTGTTGTAGGAGCACATGACAGTCCACGGCTGGGCGTCGCGCACGACGCGCTCGAACCCGCGCAGGTAGATCTCGCGCAGCGGCCGCGGGTCGATATCGGAGCTTGCCCGCATCCGATCCGTCTCTTGGTTGTTCGCGGCGAAGTGTTTGAGCGAGGTGCCCACTCCCTGCGACTGGACGCCCTTCACGAAGGCGGCGCCCAGAACTCCCGAGATCAGCGGGTCTTCGGAGAAGTACTCGAAGTTGCGCCCGCACAGCGGCGAGCGCTTGATGTTGATGCCGGGCCCGAGCAGGACGGCCACATCCTCGATCGATGTCTCGGCGCCGAGGGCCTGACCGACCCGATCGAGAAGCTCGACATCCCACGAGGAGCCCAGGCCCACCGCCGGCGGGAAGCACGTCGCCGGAACCGACGAGCCGAGGCCGAGGTGGTCACCGGTCCCCCCTTGCTTGCGCAGGCCGTGGGGTCCGTCGGTCACCATGATCGAGGGAATCCCGACCCGCTCGACCGGCTTGGTGTGCCAGAAGTTCAGGCCGCTGGTCAGCGATGCCTTCTCTTCGAGGGTCAGATCGGCGACGGTCGCCTCGACGGCGGCGGTGTCGTTGTCGGTCACGGGGGTTCCTTTCGTAGGGATGGGTAGAGCCCCAAGTACGCGCGGGCACGCCCCGGGGAGATGCGCTATTTGACGGATCGGATCGGCCAGACGGCGAGCGCGCCGAGGATGCCGAGAACAATCGCCACGGGGAAGAGCCCCGCGTACCCGAAGGTCAGCACGATGGCTCCGGCAACCCCGGGCGCGAGCGTCTGAGGAAGGGTGGCGGCGATGTTGACCACCCCGAGGTCTTTCGCGAACGACTTTGCGGAGGGCAGCACCTGGCTGATCAGGGCGGTGTCCACCGCCTGGAACATCCCGAAGCCGAATCCGGCGACGAAGGTCATGATGAACCACGCGGTGACGTCTTGCCAGAGCCAGGGCAGGAGGAAGGCGAGACTCACGACGGCGGCCGAGGCGAAGACGAAGGGCTTGCGCCGCCCGATCCGGTCTGAAAGCGGGCCCGAGACGATGATCGACAGCAGAATGCCTACCAGGCTCAGCAGCCCGAGAAGCGGGATGACGGTTTCGGGGGCCTCGACTCCGAAGTAGTCGGTGAGGATGAACAGCTGGAAGCCCGTGACGGCGAAGTAGCCGGTGTACAGCAGGAGCCGCCCTGTGAACGCCCAGAAGAAGTCGGGGTGGCGGATCGGGTTGACCCAGAAGGTGCGCAGGAAGTCGCCGAGGTGGAACGGCTCCGGATCCAGATCGGTGCTGGGGTAGTCCGGATTGAAAGCGACGAACAGGATGAGCATGACCAGCGCTGTGACAGCGAAGATGATGTAGCCGAGCGTGACGCTGTTGTAGAACAGTGCTCCCAAGATCGAGCCGCCCAGCGCTCCCACCATGAGGCCGATGCCGGTGAGGGAGGCGAAGGTTCCGCGACGAGCGACTGGAACCCGATCCGGCATCACCGCCGAGAGCGGCCCCTGTGCGAAGTTGAAGCTGATCTGCACGAGCGTCCACGCGATGACAACACCGAGGAACGAGTTCGCGAACGCGAGGCCAACGAGCGCAAGCGAGCCTGCGAGGGCACCAATGATCATCCACGGCGCGCGGCGGCCGAATCGCGTGCGAGTGCGGTCCGAGATCTGACCGGCGATCGGCTGGGCCACCATTGCGGCGAACGCGCCGATCGTCGAGGCGATCGCGAGGTTCGCGACCTTGTCTGCCTCACCGAACAGGACGGTGATCTGCTGGGGCAGCAGGATGCCGGGAATCGCGCCCCAGAGCATGAAAATGCCGAGGTTCGCGGGGATGATCCACCACATCAAGCGGCGCAGGCCCTTGATCGGCGGGGGCGGGTCATCGGTACCGGAGGCCGACGCCATGAACGTGGTCTCGGTCATGGGTGCGGATGCTGCGACGAGCGCAGGATCAGCGGGGCTCAGCGGAGAATCAGACGGCGATGTCATTGCACATACCCTTCGGGCGAGAACGGAGTCCGACGATGGACTCGACGAAAACCATATGACACTAGGTTTTGAAAAACAAGCATCATTGGGCACACTCGTTTCATGGCACAGCGAGGTTCATACGCCAAGGGCGTAGCCAAGCGCGAAGAGATCCTCGAACGCGCCCTCGACGTGATCGCGACAGAAGGCTACGACGGCGCAAGCGTCAAGCGCATCGCGGAGGCTGTCGGGCTCAGTCAGGCGGGGTTGCTGCACTACTTCGACAGCAAAGAGGAGCTGTTCACCGAAGTCCTGCGCAAGCGTGACGAACACGACGGCGAGCAGTTCGGTCTTCCGGATGGCAGATCCGGTGACGCCACTGCGATCGATGTCGCCGTGATCCGCGAGAGCTTTCTGCGCGTCATCCGTCACAACATGGAGGTTCCGGGGCTCGTTGAGCTCTTCTCACGCCTTGCCGTCGAAGCCGCCAACCCCGAGCATCCCGCCCACGACTACTTTCTCGAGCGAGGCGAGGCGGTGCGTGATGGCTTCGCCCTGACGGCGCCGCCGGGCCCCATGCCCCCGGATGTCTACGCCCGGATCCTCCAGGCAGTCGCTGACGGACTCCAGCTCCAGTGGCTCGTCGACCCCACCGTCGACATGGCGGGCATTGTCGACCAGCTCCTCGCCACCCTGCAGCAGAATCCCGCGTCAGCATCGTGACCAATCCCCCATCCCGACCGGCCCGCGAGGCACCCGTTGTCGAGACCACTGCCGGAGCAGTCCGGGGCCTGTGGCGGGATAGCCCCGAGGCTCCATCCGCCGCCTTCCTCGGCATCCCCTTCGCCCAGCCACCCGTCGGTGAACTGAGGTTCGCAGCACCGGTTCCGGTCGAGCCGTGGACCGGGGTTCGCGAGGCGACGAGTTTCGGGGCGACGCCACAGCGCGGCCCCGTCGCCGAGGTCACCCTCATCCCCGAGCCGTCGGTGCCCGGAGACTCGACCCTGAACGTCAACGTCTTCACCCCGCGACCCGGCGACACCGCGGCGCGTCTGCCGGTACTCGTCTACATCCACGGGGGCGGCTACGTCTCGGGATCGCCGGCGAGCCCCTGGTACGACGGCGAGTCGTTCGCGCGCGACGGAGTCGTGACTGTGGTGGTGTCGTATCGGCTCGGTTTCGATGGTTTCGGTCTCATCGAGGGCGCGCCGAGCAACCGTGGTGTGCGCGACTGGCTCGCGGCGCTCGAGTGGGTCCAGCGCGAGATCACGGCGTTCGGCGGCGACCCGGATGCTGTCACGATCGCCGGGCAGTCGGCTGGCGGAGGCGCCGTGCTGACGCTGCTCGGGATGCCGGCTGCCCAGCACCTCTTCCAGCGCGTTTGGGCACTCTCCCCCGCGCTCGGTGACGTGTCGATCTCGCGGGCCGAGAACGTTGCGGCGCAGCTCGCTGAGCTCGCCGGGGTCCCTGCCACGCGCGACGGATTCGCGTCCGTCGACCCGGATGTGCTGATCGGGCTGCAGCAAAAGATCAGCGAGCGAGGCGGCACGCGACTGGCCAGCATCCGTGCGCTGCTCGCCGACGGGCTTCCGTGGGGGCCGATGATCGACGGCGACCTGCTTCCGACCACGACACCGGAATCGATCGCGGCGGGCGTTGGCGCCGAGAAGGCGCTTGTCATCGGATCAACCGATGACGAGTTCACGATGATCACGGATGAGGCACGCACCAAGCTCCGGTTCGTTCCTGCGGCTGTAGCACTCGGCGCGCTTGGCATGGATCGCCACACTCGTCGCGGCTACCTCGCCGACAACGCCGAGCAGCACCGGCTCGGCACGGCGGCCCTGCTCGGCCGCTACGTTTCGGACACTGTCTTTCGTAGCGGCGTGGCGCGGATCGCGGCGGCCCGTGGTGCGGCGCCGACGTGGGTGTACCGCTTTTCGTGGGCCTCGACCCGCATCGGCTGGGCCTGCCATTGCATCGACGTTCCGTTCTGGTTCGATGTGCTCGATCGGGATCGCGTCGATGCGCTCACCGGAGAGAACCCACCTCAGCTCCTCGCCGATGCCGCGCACGGCACTGCGTCATCCTTCGTGCGGGTCGGCGACCCGGGATGGGCGAGGTGGTCGAAGGACCCCGGTCGCACCCGCGTCTTCGACATCACCGGGCCTGAGGAGATTGCCGACGGCTACGTCAGCGTCCGAGCCCTGCTCTGACCGACACCGGCCGGCTCACGAAAGCGCCGGCACGACCTGGGTTTCGAACAGCTCGATACCGCTCGTGTCGTATGCCGCTTCGGGGAAGTAGTGGATGGCGTACCCGAGGCCATGGCTCGATCGCTCCTGCAGCCGCTCAGTCACCTGTTCGGGAGTTCCGAATCCGAGCGATCCGCGGTACTCGGCCTCGATGGCCGCAAGACGCTCGTCACCGACGAACGGCGCCAACCGCGCGAGGACCACGCGCAGGCGCTCCTCGGCCTCGGCTTCGGTGGCACCGACGATGGTATTGAAGTTCGAGGACTGGGTAATCTCGCCGGGGTCACGACCGAGCGCGGCGCAGTGCTCGTGCAGGACCGACCGCTTGTGGTCGAATTCCTCGATGCTGCCAGCGAAGTTCGTGTACGACGCGTACTTCGCGGCGACCTTGAGAGTCACCTTCTCACCACCACCGGCGATCCAGAAGGGGATGCCGTCGGTCTGCAAAGGCTGCGGCTGCACGATCGCGCCGTCGACCTGGTAGTACTTCCCGTCGAGAGTTGCCGACCCGGTCGTCCAGGCCTGGTGCATGATCTCGACTCCTTCGCGGAGCATCGCGAGGCGATCGCGAACCTCCGGAAAGCCGTACCCGTAGGCGCGCCACTCGTGCTCGTACCAGCCACCACCGATTCCCATCTCGGCACGGCCACCCGAGATGATGTCGACAGTCGCGGCAACCTTCGCGAGGTAGGCCGGGTTTCGGTAGCCCATGCAGGTGCACATCTGGCCGAGACGGATGCGGGTGGTCGACGCGGCGAAGGCTGACATCAGCGTCCACGCCTCGTGCGTAGCCTCGTGGGTCGCGACGGGCACGGTGTGGAAGTGGTCGTAGACCCAGAGCGACTCCCAGGGCCCCGCATCGGCGCGCTGGGCAAGTCCGTTCATCGCTTCCCACTGCTGTGCGGGATCGACCCCCACGAGGTCGAGACGCCAGCCTTGCGGGATGAAGATTCCGAATCGCATAGCGCCAGCCTAGGTCGCTGGGGCGCGGGCCGGTCAGCTTTCTCTAACCGTCGCGAGCGGCATCCGTTCTCGCATGATCGCTACCGCGTCGGGATTCGCGTCGATGAGCACCGCGTCCCGTCCCAGCCCCTGCGCGACGGCACCCGTCGTTCCCGAGCCGGCGAACGGATCGAGCACTGCTGCGCCCGGGCGAGAGGATGCCTGCACGATTCGCCGCAGAACACCCTCGGGCTTCTGGGTGGGGTATCCGGTCTTCTCGCGTCCGGTCGTGGGGACGATCGTGTGCCACCACACGTCAGTCGGAAGCTTTCCCCGCGCCGCTTTCTCGGGGGTCACGAGCCCCGGTGCCATGTACGGCTCGCGATCTACAGCCTCGGAATCGAACCAGTAGCGCGCCGGATCTTTCACGTACACGAGGATCGTGTCGTGCTTGGTCGGCCAGCGCTTGCGGGTCTTCGCTCCGTAGTCATACGACCAGATGATCTCGTTGAGAAAGTGGTCGCGGCCGAAGACCGCATCCAGCAGCACCTTCGCGTAGTGCGCCTCGCGGTAATCCAAGTGGAGGTAGAGAGTGCCGTCGTCGGCGAGAAGACGCCAGGCTTCGAGCACCCGAGGTTCGAGAAAGCCCCAGTAGTCGTCGAACCGGTCGTCGTAGACGCGCAGGTCGCCGCGGAGCCGCTCGTAGTCGCGGCCGTGGAATCCGCGGCGGGTCACCGACCCGGGAAGGGGCGCATCTCGCGGCGTGCTGGCTGATTCGACCGCCCGCTCACGCACGCGACCGGTGTTGAACGGGGGGTCGAGGTAGACCAGGCCGAATGACGCATCCGGCAGTCCGCGCATCACCGACAGATTGTCGCCGTGATAGATCGTGACGGTCACGGAACCCGGTGCAGCCACGCGTCGGTGGCGAACTTCGAGGCGACAAGGGCTTCCGCCTCGGCGTATTCCTCTTCGGTGATATGCCCGACCTCAGCGCCGTACAGCGTCGTGAACGTGTCGGCGAAGGCCTGAATGATCGCCTCACGCGGGAGTCCTGTCTGGCGTCGCAGCGGGTCGACGCGCTTCGCGGCCGATGTCGTGCCTTTGTCGCTGAGCTTCTCACGGCCGATGCGCAGCACGTCGGTGAGCACCTCGCCATCCATGTCGTAGCTGAGGGTCGCGTGATGCAACACCCCACCGTTCGCGAGGCGCTTCTGCGCGGCCCCGCCGATCTTTCCCTCCGGGCTCGCGATGTCGTTGAGCGGCTGGTACGTCGCATCGATCCCGAGGGAGCGCAGCGCCTGCAGAACCCAGTCGTCGAGGAACGCGTAGGAGTCGGCGAAGGTCATGCCAGCGACGAGTGAGGCGGGAACCGAGAGGGAGTACGTGATGATCGCGTCAGCACCCATGAGCATCGCGCCGCCGCCCGAGATCCGCCGGACGACGTCATAACCGTGACGGCGCGCGCCCTCCGGATCCACCTCGTTGCGGTACGACTGGAACGACCCGATGACGACAGCCGACTCGTTCCACTCCCACAGCCGCAGGGTCGGCATCCGTCGCCCATCGCCGACCCGGGTCGTGAGCACTTCGTCGAGCGCGAGGTTCATGCGCGGCGAGACGGGGCGGTCGTGGACGATCTGCCACGAGAAGTCCTTCCACCCGGATGCCGTCACGAGGGCTCGGCGCACGACGGTGCCCACGGACTCGGGCGTGAACCCGAGCAGCTGCGCCCCTTCGGGAAGCGCGGCCCGCACCGCCGCGGCGATCGTGGGGACATCGGCTTCGGCGGGAAGACCCGACACCGCCCCGTTGATCGCGACGAGGGCATCATCGGGCTCGAGGAAGAAGTCGCCAGCGAGGCGCACGTTCGCCAGGCGCCCAGCTTCGACATCCAGGTCGACGACGACGAGCTTCCCGCCCGGGACCTTGTACTCAGCGTGCATGGCACCAGCCTAGGAGGAGCCGCGCACCGTCAGTCGCGGACGGGAAAGCGGGCATCCAGCCAAGCCAAGAGATCGGCGCGAACCTCGGCTTGCTGAGCCTCGTTGAAGATCTCATGCCGCGCTCCCGGGTAGACGAGCGTGGTGACATCGGTGAACCCCGAGCGGGTGCGGTAGGCATCCGCGAGCCGGTGGTTGCTGCGCGGGCCCCCGACGGTGTCCTCACGCCCGACCATGATGAGGGTCGGCACATCGTGCTCGAGATGACGACCCGGTTTGCCGATCAAGCGGAGTGTGTCGAGGGGACCGAAGAGCTTTGCCAGGGGTGTCGAGGTGGTCAGCGGATCGGCGAGGAACTCCTCGGCGACTGCCGGATCGGTCGAGAGCCATTCCATGCCGTTGGCATTCGGACCCTGCCACGGCGCATTCAGATCACCCGAGTTCAGCGATCCCGGCCACCGCAGCGCCGAACCACTCAGGATGAGTCCGTCGATCGCCGCAGCATGACGGTTCACGAGGATCTGCGCGAGGAACGAGCCCCACGAGTGACCGAGCAGGATGAAGGGAAGATCCGGATGCTCCGCCCTGGCCATCTCGCTCAACTGCCAGACCGCATCGATCGTCGCGCGCAAGCCACCAGGGCCGAGGCGACCGAGGCGCTCGCTGCTGCCGTGCTGGCGCATGCCGGTGCGGCCGTGGCCGCGATGATCGTCGGCGTAGACGATGAACCCGGCATCCGTCAGCGCACCGATCAGCGCGCTATAGCGACCGGCGTGCTCGCCCACGCCGTGCAAGAGATGGATGACGCCGCGGGGAGTGGTGACAGGGGTGGCGAGGTCGTAGACGATCTCGACACCGTGCACGTCGGTGTACTCGGGCATGCCGGAAGCTTAGCGAGCCAGGGGAAGCCAGATGCGAGATGCCTCTTGCGTGGAGTATTTAGCTAGATAAGCTAGCGACATGCAGAATCGTCGCTGGCTCGGCCTCGTTTTCATCAGCATCGCCGTCTCCCTGATCATCGTCGACTCGACGATCGTCAACGTCGCGATCCCCGCGATCGTTGACGATCTCGGGATCACCTCGACACAGGTGCAGTGGGTGCAGGAGGCCTACACGCTGGTCTTCGCGTCGCTCCTGCTCGTGTTCGGATCACTGGCAGACCGCTTCGGTCGCCGCCGCATCATGCTGCTCGGTGTCGTCATCTTCGTGCTCTCATCCATCGCGGCAGCCTTCGCGCCCACGGGGGACCTGCTGATCCTCGCGCGCCTCATCCAGGGCATCGGCGGTGCGATGATCCTCCCGACCACCCTGTCGCTGATCAACGCGACGTTCCGCGGCCGCGAGCGCGGCATCGCCTTCGCCGTCTGGGGATCGACCATCGGTGGCATGGCAGCGGTCGGGCCGCTGCTGGGCGGATGGCTCACGACGGCGTTCTCGTGGCGTTGGGCGTTCGGGATCAACATCCCGCTCGGCATCCTGATCATCATCGGTGTGCTGTTGACGGTTGCCGAGTCGCGCGACGAGAACACGCGCTCGATCGACATCATCGGCGGCGCGCTCTCGTTCATCACGTTCGGCGCCCTGGTCTTCGGCCTCATCGAGGGTCGAACCCTGGGCTGGTGGGCCACCGACGGCGACTTCACGATCGGGTCGTGGACATGGCCGTGGGCGCTATCTCCCGTCCCGGTGGCGTTCCTCATCGCGATCCTTGGCGCCGTCGCCTTCATCGCGTGGGGCATCCACCGCGAGCGCACGGGTCGCGTCTCGTTGCTTTCGTTCAGCCTCTTCCGCATCGGCACCTTCCGAAACGGGAACATCGCGGCGATGCTCGTCTCGCTCGGCGAGTTCGGCATCATCCTCTCGCTCCCGCTGTGGCTGCAGTTCGTCCTCGGGTTCGACGCGCTGCAGACCGGGCTCATCCTGCTGGCCCTCGCTGGCGGGTCGTTCGTCGCCAGCGGCGCAGCAGCCGGCGCGAGCTCACGCATCCCGGCGGTGTGGGTCGTGCGCGTGGGCCTGGCCGCCGAGATCATCGGCGTCGTGTGGGTCGGGCTCGTCATCGCCCCGGATGCCGCGTGGGGATGGCTCATCCCAGCACTGTTCGTCTACGGGTTCGGGGTGGGTCTTGCCACGGCCCAGCTCACCGGCGTGATTCTCGTGGACGTCCCCGTCGAACGCAGCGGCCAGGGGTCGGGCACGCAATCCACCGCGCGTCAGATCGGTTCGGCGCTGGGGATTGCGATCCTCGGCACTGTCCTGTTCACGAGCACCGCCGGAATCCTCACCTCGAGTCTTGCCGACCAGGGTGTCCCGAGCGATCAGTCAGACAAGATCGTAACGGCCGTCGTCCAGAGCGCCGGCGGCACGATCGCGCAGCTCGAACAGTCGCCGGCGACGGCTGCCGCCGCGGATGCCGCGAAGGCTGCCTTCTCGGACGGCACTCGCTACGCCGCCTTCACCGCAGCCGGATTCCTCGCCGTGGGGCTGATGGCAACACTCGCCCTGCCGTCCCGCCGGGCCGGGAGCGATGACACCGAGGAAGCACCGAAGACCGCCGCGGGGTAAGCAAGAGCGCCCGACACGCGACGTTCTCGGCGCGACGTTTGGCCCGACGGTGGCCTCAGCCTCGTACGGGATCGACCGGGATCGTGCGCGCGTCACCGTCGCCCTCGACGCCTGCGCGGGCACGAGCGCGGAACGCGACGGTGACCGCCGCGGCGGTCAGGCAGCCAGCGGCGATGATCACCAGGGTCGGGAACAGCCCGAGGTCTGCCTGCATGATCGGGAAGAAGAAGGTGCCCACGGCAGCTCCCGTCTTGCCTGCGGCAGCGGCAAGCCCCGCGCCCGCACCTCGATTCTCGGTGCGGAATGCCACGGCCGGCAGCGCGAACGTCGTCGAGTTCGGGCCCGCGTTCATGAAGAGATTGAACGCCGCGAACGCCGAGAAGACCAGGGCGAGTTGGAGCGGCGAGTCCTGGGGCAGGAAGCCGGTGATCCCGAGCACGACGAGCCCCACGCCCATCACGATGAAGCCCGTCACCTGCATCACGATGAGCCCGAGTCTCCTGACGAGGAGAATTGCGGCAGCGAACCCGACCACGAGGAAGATGTCGAGGAACGCCGCGCCCTCCGTGGAGGTGATGTCATCGGCGATGAACTGGGTGTTCGCGGATGACGATAGGGCCAGCGCCGCGAGGATCGTCGGAGTGAAGACCCCGACACCGTATGTTGCGATGTCCATGAAGAACCAGGGGATCGCCGTCAGTGCGGTTGTGCCCCGCACACCCTTCGAGAAGAGCTGCTTCTGCTCGACTCGGGTCACGCGCGCCTCGGTAGGGCGAACGACTCCAGCGACTGCTCCCTCTTCGGAGATCTCGCGGACCTCGTCGATCGTGAGCGTACGCCCCGTGAACTGTGTGACGGAGTCAATCGCTTCGTCGTACCTGCGCACCGAGGCGAGCCACATCGGACTCTCGGGGACACTGCGCCGCAGGATGACGATGATGAGCGCCGGGATGACGCCGAAGGCGAGCATCCATCTCCACGCATCCGGAACAGGGTCAAGCGAGAGCACGAGCAGACCAACGAGCGCGCCGAGCAGTTGGCCCACCGCTTGAAAGCTGAAGGCCCCGATCAGGAGCCTCGATCGCAGGCGTCGCGGTGAGATCTCGGCCACATAACTCGACGAGATCGGATAGTCAGCCCCGACGCCGATCCCCAGCAGGAACCGGAAGAGGATGAGCCACCAGATGTCGGGGGCGAGTGCCGACGCGAACGCGAAGACAACGAACATGCCGAGGTCGATGCGGAACGCGAGCTTCCGGCCGATCCGATCCGAGATCCGGCCCATGACCGACGCTCCCACGATCGCGCCGACGATCGCCGCGCTCGAGACCATGCCGGTCTCCAGCGGAGAGATGTTCCACTCCGCGACGATGAGGGGGATCGCGACTCCCATGATGAAGAAGTCGAAGCCATCGAGCATGATCCCCAGGGCGGAGAGGATCCACACCTTTCGGTGGGTGGCGCCGAAACGCAGGCTATCGAGGTGCCGGGCCATCCCACGCGCTGACATGGCCCCCATTGTGGCCAGGCTCGCTTCCCATAAGGAGACGTCGTGGTGAACGGTGGGAGAACCTGCACCGCTCAGTCTTTAGCATGACTAATGAGCTATGCTAAAGATCTCATGAACGAACCCGACTCGCCGCCCGATTCCCACCCCCTTGCAGGCGACGCGTCGCAGTTGCGCATGGGCGTGTTTCGGTTCGCGCGACGGATGCGAACCGAACGTTCCATCGACTCGATGAGCGACGGGCAGTTCGCGGTTCTCGCGGACCTCTACCTGAACGGTCCGCGCACCCTCGGCGAGCTTGCGGAACGCGAACGGGTCTCGCCGCCATCCATGAACCGCACGGTCAATTGCCTGCAAGACACCGGATACGTCGAGCGGTCAGCCGACGACAACGATGGCCGAAAGGTCGTCATCACGATCACGGATGACGGGCGTGCCGTCGTCGACGAGACGACCCGCCGGCGCGATGCGTGGGTCGAGACGGTGCTCGCAGACATCACCGAGCAGGAGCGGGCGACGCTCACGGCAGCGGCAGCCGTCCTGCAACGCTTGGCGGCGCAATGAGCACGATGTTCCGTTCCCTCGGCGTCTTCAATTACCGCATCTGGTTCATCGGCGCGCTCGTGTCCAACATCGGCGCGTGGATGCAGTCCACCGCGCAGAGCTGGGTAGTCCTCACCCAGCTCACCGACGGCGATGCGGGGGCCGTGGGGCTCACGATGGCACTGCAGTTCGGACCACCTCTGCTTCTGGTGGGAGTCACGGGGTGGGCGACAGACCGGTTCGATCGCCGACACATCCTGCTGGTCACGCAGTCCGCGTTCCTCGTACTCGCAGCGACCATCGGCAGCCTCATCCTCGCGGGCCTGATGACACTCCCGCTCATGTACGCCTTCGCGCTCGGCTTGGGGCTTGTCGCCGCATTCGACAACCCGGCACGCCAGGCGTTCGTGTCTGACCTCGTCACGAGAGAGAACACGAGCAACGCCGTCGCGCTGAATTCGGCATCCTTCAACGGCGCCCGGATGATCGGACCAGCCGTCGCCGGGGTGTTCATCGTCCTGGTCGGGACCGGGTGGATGTTCCTCGTCAATGCGCTCACCTTCCTCGCCACGATCGGTGCGCTCCTGGCGATGCGCCGGAGCGAGCTCACTCCGCGAGCGGTCACCCACGGACGCTCCCGGCTGGCGGACGGGTTCCGATACGTTGCCCAGCGGCCCGACCTGATCGTGGTCTTCATCGTCGTCTTCCTGGTCGGCGCGTTCGGCATGAACTTCCCGATCTACGCATCCACGATGGCGCTCGAGTTCGGGGCGGGCGCTGACGGCTTCGGCCTGCTGAACTCGGTTCTCGCGATCGGCTCGCTCACCGGCGCCCTCCTCGCAGCCCGGCGCGACCGCGCGCGCGTTCGCGTCATGATCGCCGGGGTGCTCGGATTCGCCGTCGCTTCGGCGGTCTCGTCGGTCATGCCGACCTACGCGCTCTACGCCCTGACACTCGTCTTCACCGGATTCACGGTGGTGACGATCCTCTCGACGGCCAACGGCTATGTGCAGGCGACGACGGATGCCCATCTTCGCGGCCGGGTTCTGGCGATCTATGTTGCGATTCTGCTCGGCGGCACGCCGGTGGGAGCACCGATCGTCGGATGGGTCGCCGACGAGCTCGGGCCCCGCGTCGCCATCCAGCTCGGTACGCTCGCCGCCCTCATCGCCGCGGGAATCGCGATCACGTGGCTCGTCTGGTCGGGGCGACTGCACCGCGGCACCCGGCTACGTCTGCGCCTGGATGAGACGAGACCGCTCAGCATCGTGACGCAGCCGATCACGCAGAGCCCGGGCCGGTAGCGGAACTCAACGCCCCGTCGGACGCGTCACCGGGATGCCGAGAGCTGACGCGCAAGCGCCTGCCCCGCGAGCTCGAGGTAGTGCCGGGGAGCGGCCAGGGCGGATGCCGCACCTCTCGCGAGCTCAGTCAGTGAGACCGCAGCTGCCAGTTCGCTCAGCTCGGCGCCCGGATCGATACGGCCTGCCACGAGCGCGGCACGAGCGCCCGCGCTGCGGGCAAGCTGGATGACGACCTGCGGCGCCTTTCCCGACGCGGTCCCGGCGTCATACGCGCCTTCACCGGTCACCACGATCGTGTCGGCCGTGAGGAGGGCGGAGAGCCCGACGACCTCGGCGACGTATGCGGCGCCCGATTCGATCTCGCCGCCCCAGGCGCGCAGAGCGAAACCGGTCCCTCCCGCCGCGCCGGCACCCGGTGCGTCAGCCGGTGCCGGGATATGCCGCGCCCACGCGGCAAGCGAGGCATCCGCGTCGGCAATCTCAGCCTGCAGCAGACCCTTCTGCGGACCGAAGACGGCAGCTGCCCCACGCGGGCCGCACAGCGGATTGTCGACGTCGGCGAGCACGATCACTCCGCCGCTGGGCGCGGACCTCAGGCCCGAGAGATCGACCTCGGCGACCTCGCGGAGTCCGCGCAGGCCGGGCGCGACCGGGAGCCCGCGCGCGTCCCGGGTTCCGGCACCCAGCGCGCGCAGCATCCCGGCGCCGCCGTCGGAGGAGGCGCTCGACCCGAGCCCGACGATCAGGCGCGTGACACCCGAGTCCAGGGCCGCGCAGATCGCCTCGCCGAGCCCCTCGGTTCCGGCATCCCACGGGCGAAGCCTGCCGCCGAGCGTCTCGATACCGCACGCTGACGCGAGCTCCACGACTCCCGTACCGCCAGGCGTCTCAGCACCGGGCGGCAGCCACACCCACGAGCCGTCGCTGGGCTGTCCGTCTGCGCCGGTGACACGGATGCGTCGCCGCTGGGCCCCGGGGATCGCGGCGAGGAACGCGTCGAGGGTCCCCTCGCCCCCATCGGCCAGCGGCCGCTGCACGATCTCGTCGTCCGGGGCCTCCCGCTGCCACCCCCGCGCGATCGCGCCGGCAACCTCCGGAGCCGCGAGCGACCCCTTGAAGCTGTCGGGTGCGATGACCACACGCTGAGGCCTACTCACGCCGCGACTCTAGCGGGGCCCGGGAGCCCGGGGCACACGCTCACACCCACGGCGAGTCGACGGAGAAGGCCTCGGCCACTGACTGAATCTCCTCCCGCAGCAGTCCTTCACCCACCCCGCCCGCGGCGAGGTTCATGTACTCATAGCGCGCACCGGTCTCGGCATACTCGACACGGTCGACAGCGCGGGTGACCGACAGATCCGATCGAGCCATGACGCCGTGCTTGCTCCACAGCGAGATGTCACTGAGGCGCAGCGCCGCGACGTTGGCAGCCATCATCTCGGCAGAACCGGGCACGAGGAAGGGGAGCACACGGATGCCCTGAGAGAGCGCGACGATCGATTCCGGTTCCCACCGCAGCAGCCGGCGGTTCATCGTCTCGTCGTCGCGATAGGCGGGGATGTGCGAGAGATACGTCAGATGCGGCGGCTGGGCATGCACGACCGCGTGGAAGTCGACGCCGCGCCGGGCGACATGGTCTTGATGGACGCCGAGGTGGGAATTGAGCTCGCTCGTGAGCCTCTCGAAGAGGCGCCGCGGCGAGCTCCACAGTGTGGCGTGGATGCCATCCTCGGCGATCTTGAGCGCACCGACGCTGGCTTCGGGGTCGGCCTGGATCTGACGCAGACGCCGGCCCGATCCGGTCACGAGCAGCGTCCCGCCCGAGAGCGCAGGAGCGGGTACCGGGAGCTCGATCTCCTGACGCAGCGGGAAACGCCGCCGCACCTCGGTGTCCCACCCGAGGAAGACCGAGATGTTGCCGGCGCCCGCTTCGGAAGCATCGATCGCGTTGATTCTCGCGCCTGCCTCTCCCATGCTCTCGAGGATGTCTCCCAGGCCCGGTCGGATGCTGTGCTCACTCATGATCTCTCCACACGACAGCGCGCTCCCTGCGCGCTGAATCGTTTCAATCCTGCCGCGTCCTGCAACTGGGAGCCAGGGACCTAAGCCTCGATCCACCGATGAGCCTTGGGCGAGGGGGCTCGACTTGATGGATGCGGCTTTGACCGGCCGCGGGCAGGGTTGTGTTCCGGGCGTCGCATCCCGGTCGTCCACTGTGTTCTCGGTCGGGCCGTCGTCGCGGCGGTGGTCAGTTCGTGCTGACGTGTGGTGGGGCGTGGGTGGCCGTGAACAGGCGATCGAACGCGGCCTGCCAGGGCCAGGCCGCGGGCAGGTGCATGGTGATGCGCCGGGCGGATCGTGCGAGGCGTGCCGGGACAGTGATGAGGGTGCGGCGGATCGTCGCGGTTGTCGCTCTGGCGAGCCGCCCGGCGCGGTCGGAGATGAGTCCGGCGGTGCGGGTGAGGTTGAACGCGATCACCGCGAGCACGAGCCAGGCGCTGTTCGCGGTGAACACCCCGGACGGAAGGTGAGCGAGCGGTCCGCCCTTCAGATCGGCGTGGACCTGTTCGATGATCGCGTGGGCACGGTGGGTCTTGTCCGCCGCGACGGTGCCCATCGTCTGCTTGTCGGTGGTGGTGAAGAACGCGTGGTGCCGGTAGACGTCGAACAAGGTCGGCTGCTCCACCTTGTTCGGGTTCAGGTCCGGGATGCGCCGCACCACGAGACGTCCTTCGACCCGTTCGGCGATCTTCCGGGAGCGGAACGCGACGAAGGGCACTTCGGCGACTTCGGCTTTCGAGATCCACCGCCCGGTGGCCTCGTCACGGATCGCGTTCGGATACTCGATCGTCTCCCACCCGTCCTCGGGGATCGACGAGATCGCTGTCTTCACCGCAGGGTCCATCCGGACCGTGACAGATACGTCCGCGCCGGACTTGATCGCGGTGCCAACGGTGCCGTGCCCATAGAACGCGGAGTCGGCCCGCAGCAGCGGCCGGACACTGCTCCCGATGTTCATGCGGCGGAGGGTTGCGAGGACGTCACCGACGATCCTGGCGGCGCCTTTCGGGGAGCCGGTCTTCCCCTGCCGGAGCCGCTGACCCAGGATCACCGGTGCTGACGAGGTCGTCGACGCCGTCGCAAGGAGTGCGTTGAGTCCGCGGACGCCGGAGTACCCGAACGAGGCGCCCGGGCTTGTCAACTCTTCTGTGTAAGCGGGTCGGTGTTGGGGTTGGTCAGAGGTGGGGGTTGATGCGGTCGGGGTAGGCCAGAGCGAGCTGTTCGAGGGCTTGTTTCCAGTTGGTCGTGACGTTGCCTTCAACGAGCCTTCCGGACGCTTTGCGCTGCGCGGAGGGCAGCCCTCGTTCCTTCTCGCGCTCGCGTGCGCGTTTGTCTTCGATGTCGCAGATCGCGAGCCAGAGCAGCTTCACCGCGGCGGCATCGTTCGGGAAGTGGCCCCTTGACTTGGTGACTTTCCGGAGCTGGTAGTTCAGCGACTCGATCGCGTTCGTCGTATAGATCACCCGGCGTAGCTCGGGTGGGAACGCGAGGAACGGGGTGAAGCGGTCCCACGCGTCTTGGAACGATTTCACTGCCGACGGGTAACGGCGCCCGAGTTCTGAGCTGCTGAACGCTTCGAGGGCCTCGAGCGCGGCGTCCTCGTTCGCGGCTTGGTAGATCGGCTTGAGCGCGGCGGTGACGGCTTTGCGGTCCTTGTAGTTCACGAACCGCGTCGCGGCGCGGATGAGGTGCACGACGCAGGTTTGCACCGTCGCTTCCGGCCAGGTCGCTGTGACCGCTTCGGGGAACCCGGTGAGTCCGTCGCAGCAGACGATGAGCACGTCGCGGACGCCCCGGTTGGCAAGCTCGGCGCAGACCGAGGCCCAGAACTTCGCGCCCTCGGTGGCTTGCACCCAGATCCCCAGGACGTGCTTGATGCCGTCCATGTCGACGCCGACAGCGATATGAGCGGCCTTGTTGCGCACGTGCCCGCCATCGCGGATCTTCACGATGATCGCGTCCAGATAGATCACCGGATACAACGCCTCCAACGGCCGGGTCTGCCATGCCAGGACCTCATCGGCGACCTGGTCGGTGATCTTCGAGATCGTCTCGTGGCTGAGCTCGGTGCCGATCGTGTTCGCGAGATGATGCTGAATATCGCGGATGGTCATCCCGCCGGCGTAGAGCGAGATGATCATCCCATCCAGACCATCAAGCCGCCGCTGACCCTTGGGGACCAGCATCGGGGTGAACGACCCATTCCGATCCCGCGGGACCGCCAGCTCGATATCGCCGATCTCGGTCGAGACGGTCTTCGGCGTCGTCCCGTTACGGGAATTCGGATACAGCGACGCTTCCGCATCACCGCGGTCGTAACCGACGTGCTCGGTCAACTCCGCGTCCAGACCACGCTCCAACGCGGCCTTCAACATCCCACCCAGCAGGCCCTGCTCGCCCGTCAGCGGCTCGCCCGCGTCGATCTTCGCGAAGATCTCATCCATCGCGCCAGACGCCTTCAACTGATCGGCAAGTTCCTTCTGCCGGCGGCGACGCTCCTCACGCTCCGGACTAATCGCCATGCTCTCCATGATGTTCTCCTTCGAGGTGAACCTCACTTACACAGACCATCTGACACGCCCAGGCGCCCTGCTTCTTGTATCCGTGGACCTCGACGATCGTGTCGTCCAGATCCACCATCACCCGCTCACCGCCCCGAACCTGCAGCAGCGGTGCGGCCGAGGCGAGGTTCACAAGAGTCCGGGAAGCGACGGCATCGAGCTGGCGGACATGCCCGAAACGGAACTCGCGCAGGAACGAGCCCAACGTCGAAGGCGCATACGTCCGATCGAACAACCGCCCCATCCCGCCGTGACGCAGCAGGTTCATGTCGTCGATCGAGTCCGCACCGGCGAGCATCCCCGCCACCAGCGCCATCACCTTCGACCCGGCGTTCGCGCCCCTGTCCGTCGGGACGCTCAACCTCGACTGCGCGAGCTCGTCGAGGCCCACGGAACGGGCGAGGCGGAGCATCGGGACCAGACCCGCGGCCGACACGAGATTCGGATCATCGAACATCGCTGACACAGCAGCGGGAGCATGCTTGAATTGCACCTACGAGATGCCTCTCGGATCGGTCGAACAGCGGTCTAGACAATCACTATTCTTCCTGATCAGAGGGGCATTTCTGCGTCACCGCGCCCGCTCAACCCCACGGCTCATCGGTGGATCAAGGCTAAGACCCGAGCGCGCCGCAGCGCGTGCCCGCAGCGCCCCACGCCGATAGCCTCGAGGCGTGACCACCGCGCGCCACACCATCCACCAGACGAGCGTCATCGCGGCGCTGCTCGACGGCGTCTACGACGGCGAGACAACGGTCGGCAGCCTTCGCCGTCGCGGCGACTTCGGGATCGGCACCTTCGAGGGCCTCGACGGCGAGCTCATCCTTCTCGATGACACCTGCTACCGCATCCGCGACGACGGCACGGCGACGGTAGCCGGCGATGGCGAGGGTGTGCCCTATGCCGTCGTGACGCATTTCGAGCCGCACCTGAGCTTCGAGATCACGGGGCGGCACACCCGGGCCGAAGTCACCGCGCTCATCGACGAGAAGCTCGGCTCGGCGAACTACATGTACGCGGTGCGGGTCGACGGCGTCTACGAGCGGATGATGGTGCGTGCCGTTCACGTTCAGCAGCAGCCGTACCGCCCACTCGTGCAGGCAACCGCCGAGCAGAAGGTGACGGAGTTCACCGATGTCTCCGGCACCGTCGTGGGCTTTCGAACGCCCGCGTTCGAGGAAGGTCTGTCAGTTCCTGGCTACCACGCCCACGTGCTGCTCGATGAGCGCCGCAGCGGCGGCCACGTGCTCGATCACGTCATGCTGCACGGCCGGGTGCAGGTGTGCGTGGGCACGGATCTGCATCTTGAGCTCCCCCGCACCCCCGAGTTCGCCCAGGCAAACCTCGACCCGGAAGACCTGCGAGAGCAGGTCGACCGGGCCGAGTCCTGAGGAGGTCGATCAGCGCACGGTCACGGATGTCGTGACCGGCGTGGGGTTGGCGAAGAGGTCGAGCACAGGACAGTGCGCGTCGACGACCTGGCGCAGTCGCTCGTAGTCGGCTGCGCTCGCGGCGCCGCTCACGTCGATCGCGACCCGCACCGCAGAGAAGCCGGGGCGCACCGTCTCGTCCTTTCCGAACAGTCGCGCGGCGTCGAGGTCGCCTTCGGCAGTCACCTCGATCTGATCCAGCGGGATGCCTAGCGCGTGGGCGTAAAGGCGGAACACGACAACTTGACATGCGGCGATCGCGCCGAGCGCGTACTCGACGGGGCTGGCGGCTGCATCGTCACCGGCGAGGGCGGCAGGTTCGTCGATCACGAATTCGTGTCCGCCAGCACGGATGCGGGTCGCAACGGCTCCCTCGCCGGTGCCGCGGACGCGATAGGTGAGATGGGACGCGGTGCGGTCGGCGTCGATCCGTGCTCCCCACGCGGATGCCGCAGCATCCAGGCGCGACGCACGCTCGGTAGCAAGGTCATCAGAGGTCGGGGTAAGAGTTGTCATGCCGCGACGCTAGAGGCTCGACAGCATCCTGAATACTCAGCACGACACGCACCGTCACGAAGAGTCACGCACCGTCACGCAGTGTCGGATACCGTCACGCAGTGTCAGATACCGTCACACCGCAGCCCTGACGACGCCGGCCGCGGGGAGCAACACGTCGTCGATGAGCGAGACGAGAAACTCGCGTGTGATCGGCTCGCGCTGCGCAAGCGTGCGAAACGACGACATCGCTGGCATAAGGGCCGCGAGGCGGTCGACGTCGATGTCGGGGCGGGTCTCTCCGCGGTCTCGCGCGCGCTCCAGCAGAATGCGGTTCGCCGTGATGCGCGGTTGCAGAATCGCCGCATAGGCGGTTCGCGCCAGTTCGGGCTCCCGGGACATCAGCGAGAGGATCCCTCCCATGACATGCATCTTCCGATCGGCATCGGCAGCCGACGGCGCTCTCACCAGGGCGATGAGGTCACCGCGCAGCGTTCCCGTGTCGGGCAGTTGCGCGGGGTCGAGATCCCGTTTCTTCATGCATGCCACCGCGTCGATGACGAGGTCGGCCTTCGACGGCCACCGCCGGTAGACCGTCGCCTTGCCCGCCCCCGCACGCGCGGCGACCATGTCGATCGTCATCCCGTCGAACCCCTGTTCGGCGAGAACCTCGATCGTCGCTTCGAGGATGTCGGTGTCGCGAGACGCGTCCCGGGGGCGTCCCAGCCGCGCCCCGGCGGCTGCCGGCTGCGTCGCCTGCGGATCCATCGCACTCCCTGGTTGTCGAACACCGCCAGTCTACTTCAGAAACTGTTCATTTCCGATACTCGAGGGTTTCGTATACGCTGACGCCGTGACGACTCCCGACCTCGCTCCTTCGACCACGCCCGCAACTCGCCGCTGGTGGACGCTCGGCACCGTAGCCATTGCACAACTGATGGTGGTGCTCGACGCGACGGTCGTGAACATCGCGCTGCCCGCTGCACAAGCCGACCTCGGATTCTCAGACGGTGACCGCCAGTGGGTGGTGACCGCCTACTCCCTCGCCTTCGGCAGCCTCCTGCTGCTGGGTGGCCGACTCTCCGACCTCATCGGCCGCAAGCTGGCCTTCCTCATCGGACTGGTCGGATTCGCGGCTGCCTCGTTGCTGGGCGGTCTTGCCGTGTCGTTCGAGATGCTCGTCGCCGCGCGCGCGCTGCAAGGTGTGTTCGCGGCGCTGCTGGCCCCCACCGCCCTTGCCGTGTTGACGACGACCTTCACGATTCCGCGCGAGCGATCCCGCGCCTTCGGCGTCTTCGGGGCGATCGCCGGCGCCGGAGGTGCTGTGGGCCTGCTGCTCGGCGGCTTCCTTACCGAGCAGTTCGACTGGCGGTGGAACCTCACGATCAACGTCGTCTTCGCGGCGATCGCCTTCGTCCTCGCTCTCGTATTCGTTCCCGCAGCATCCCGGCAGGGTCCGCGCCCCCACCTCGACATCCCCGGCACCCTCCTGGCGTCTGCTGGGCTGTTCGCCCTCGTGTTCGGCTTCTCCCACGCCGAGTCAGACGGGTGGGATGCCCCGTTGACGTGGGGGTCACTGGTCGCTTCGGCGGTGCTCCTGGTCGCTTTCGTGATCTGGCAGCGCGTCACGACGCATCCGCTGCTCCCGCTTCCCGTGGTCGTCGACCGCAACCGCGGTGCATCGTTCCTGTCGGTCATGATCACCGGCGCAGGGATGTTCGGGGTCTTCCTGTTCGTGACCTACTACTTCCAGCTGTCGCTCGCCTACACACCGATGCAGACCGGAGTCGCCTTCCTCCCGATGATCGTGATGCTCGTGATCGCTGCGCAGCTCAGCACGAACCTGTTGTTGCCACGGCTCGGGCCGAAGATCCTCGTGCCCACCGGGATGCTGCTGGCTGCCACCGCGATGGTGCTGTTCACCCGGCTCGATGTCCACAGCGCGTACCTCGATGCCCTCCCAGCCCTGCTCACCCTCGGCTTCGGTATGGGAACGATCATGCCCGCTGCGATCCAGACGGCAACCCTCGGGGTGGATCGCCGATACGCCGGCGTCTCCTCGGCCATGGTCAACACCAGCCAGCAGGTCGGTGGCTCCATCGGAACCGCGCTCCTGAACACCCTCGCCGCGACGGCCCTGGCCGATTATGTCGCTGCCAACCAGCCGGCATCCGATGCCGTGCTCGCTGACGCCGCTGTGCACAGCTACACGGTCGCGTATTGGTGGAGCGCGGCGTTCTTCGCGGGCGGGGCGCTCATCGCGGCGTTTCTGTTCCGACGCAAGCGGTTCTCGGTCGCGAGCGCTTTCCACACCGAATCGACCGAGGCGCCGGCTCTCGCACACTGATGCGGGCCAGATCACCCGCGGGGTTCACGCCTCGCGGGTGATCGTCACCTTCACCGACATGTCGCTCTTGAACGGTCCCGCATAGACGCCCCGCACCGGCGGCACGTCGTTGTAGTCGCGGCCGCGCCCGACCAGAACGTGGCGGTCTCCGATCTCGGTGTTGTTCGTCGGGTCGAAGCCCTCCCACGACCCCGCGAACCACTCGACCCAGGCGTGCGACTCTCCCTCGACCGGAACGCCGACCTCGGCGTTCACGCTCGGATGCAGGTACCCCGAGACGTAGCGCGCGGGAATGCCCACCTCTCGCAGCGCGCCGAGCACGATATGCGCGATGTCCTGACAGACGCCCTTTCGCGCCTCCCAGGCTTCTGCCCCGGTGGAGTGCACGCCGGTCACCCCGTGGACGTACTCGACGGCATCCCCGATCGACATCGCGATGGCGTGTGCGGCCTGGCCGGGCTGATCGTGTTGCGCAGCAATCGCCCGAGCGATCTCGGCAACCTCCGGGTGCGGCTTGGTGCGCGAGGTCTGTCCGAGCTGCTCGACGACCTCGACCGAACGCGCCGCCTCCCGGCGGAGCTGATCCCAGGTGATGTCGGTGTGCTCGATCGGACGCGGGCGCACCTCCACGAGGGACCTCGCGGTGAGGGTCAGTGAGGCGTGAGGAGAGAGGATGTCGAACGAGGTCACGCGCGTGCCGAAGTAGTCGACGTACTGATTGACCGAGGTCGAGGGTTCGATATCGAGCGATGCGCTCAGCACGAACTGGCTGTCGGTGGAACCCGGCAGCATCCGTGCCTCGTTGTAAGACGCCGAGACGTCGCCCTGGTAGGCGAAAGCCGTCTGGTGTTCGATGCGCAGGCGCTTCATGAGATCTCTCCGATCCAGCTCGGCTCGGCCTGCGTGGGGAAGAAGCGCTGGCGGATCGCTTCCGACGCCTCGCGGGTGACGACCTGGACCCGCTCCATTTCTTCGGGGAGGTCACTGAGGATGTCGGCCACGGGCTTGTATTCGAGCTCGTTGCGGATCCGGCCAAGGGCCCGCAGCACACTGTTGGAGTGTCCGACCCTGTCGGCACGCGGGTCGATGGCCGACATGCACGCCTCCGCCTGCTGGATCGAGTAGATGATCGAGCGCGGGAAGAGGCGGTCCAAGAGCAGGAACTCGGCGGCGTTGCGCGCGCTCGGGATGCCCCGGTAGGTGCGCAGGTACGCCTCGTACGCGCCGCACGAGCGCAGAATCGTCGTCCACGACGGACCGGATGCCTCGGTCAGGGATCGTGTGGCGAGGAGCCGCGCTGTCATGTCGGCCCGCTCGATGCTGCGGCCGAGCGTGAAGAACTGCCACGACTCGTCACGGCTGGTCGAAGAGTCGACGATTCCGACGGCGAGCGCTGCGCGTTCGCGGGCCCACTGGAAGAAGTCGTGCACCTTCTCGGTCTGTAGGCGCCGCGGCATCCGGGAATTGGTGGTGTTGAGGCATTCCCAGAGCTCGGTCGAGACGATCTCGCGGGCCCGGCGCGCGTTCTCGCGGGCGGATGCCACGGAGTAAGCGATGCTCGACGGGTTCATCCGGTCGACCGCGAGCCGCTGCAGCACATCGTCGCGCCCGACGACCTCCAGACCATCCGGAGGGACGGATCCCATGACACTCAAGAGCGAACGGCAGGCGGTGTCTTCGTCGATCCACGGGTCCTCGAGCAGCAGCTGCAGGTGCACATCGAGGATGCGGGCGGTCCCGTCGGAGCGCTCGATGTAGCGTCCGATCCAGAAGAGGCTCTCGGCGATGCGGCTCAGCATGGCGCACCGCCCTCGGCCTGCTGCTGCTGTTGCTCCTGCTGCTCGGTGTGCGTCCGGGGACGATCCTGCGGCGAGTGCGTCGGCTCGGTCTGTTCGGGGTAGATGATCGGGATCGCCTCGGTGACCGACGCCTGATCGGCGACGAGCCCGGCAAGCCCATGACCCTGCCCGTACTCGACGTGAGTCGGCGCATCGCCTCCGACGATCCACGTGTCTTTCGAGCCGCCACCCTGGCTCGAGTTGACGACCAGCTGTCCTTCGGGAAGCGCGACGCGGGTGAGACCGCCGGGGAGCACCCACACCTCGTCGCCGTTGTTGACGGCGAACGGACGCAGGTCTGCGTGACGCGGCCGAACACCGTCTTCAACGAGCGTCGGGATCGTCGAGAGCATGACGACCGGCTGCGCGATCCAGCCGCGGGGGTCGGCGAGCAAGCGCTTCCGGAGCTTCTCGAGCTCGGCGGGCGAGGCATCCGGGCCGACCACCAGGCCCTTGCCGCCCGAGCCATCGACCGGCTTCACGACGAGCTCGTCGAGGCGGTCGAGAACCTCCTCGAGAGCGTTCGGGTCCTCGAGGCGCCACGTGTCGACGTTCTTGAGGATCGGCTCCTCCGCGAGGTAGTAGCGGATGAGGTCGGGAACGTAGGTGTAGAGCAGCTTGTCGTCGGCGACGCCGTTGCCCACTGCGTTGGCGATGGTGACGTTGCCCAGGCGCGCCGCCAGCAGCAGGCCGGGGGCTCCGAGCATCGAGTCGGCGCGGAACTGCAGCGGGTCGAGGAAGTCGTCGTCGACCCGCCGGTAGATGACGTCGACGCGCTGGGGCCCGCGCGTCGTGCGCATGAAGACCTTGCCGCCAATGCAGACGAGATCCCGGCCTTCGACGAGCTCCACACCCATGAGTCGGGCCAGCAGTGTGTGCTCGAAGTACGCGGAGTTGTAGACACCGGGGGTGAGGACGACGACGTTCGGGTCCTCGATGCCGGGGGGCGCCGAGGCGCGCAGCGCACCCAGGAGTTTGTTGGGGTAGTCGCCGACCGGGCGCACGCGCATCGAGACGAACAGCTCGGGAAGCGTCTGGGCCATCACCCGTCGGTTGGAGATGACATAGCTCACACCGGAGGGCACACGGACGTTGTCTTCGAGGACTCGCATCTCGCCGTGCTCATCACGGATGAGGTCGATTCCCGACACCTGGATGCGGACACCGTTGGCGCTGTGAATCCCGGCAGCCTGCCGGTAGTAGTACTGCGACGACGCGATCAGGGCCGCTGGCAGCACACCGTCGCGAACGCAGTGCTGCCGACCGTAAGCGTCGTCGAGGAACGCTTCCAGGGCGCGAACACGCTGCGAGACTCCCGCCTCCACGCGTGACCACTCGTCGTAGGGGATGACGCGGGGCACAGCATCCAGCGGGAACGGGCGTTCCTCACCGGCGAAGTCAAAGGTGACGCCCTGCGCGAGGTAGGAGCTTGCCAGCGACTCGGTGCGGCCGCGCAGCTCCTCCTGGGTCATCTGAGCGAGCGCCTGATACAGCTCGCGGTAGGCGCGTCTGGACTCAGCGGAACCGTCCTTGGCCGGCGCCGACGCGAACATCTCATCGAACGGCGGGACGCCCGACGAGGTCTTCCGCGTCGATGCGGTGGAGCCGTATCCGTCGAACAGGTCACCCATGGGTTGAGCCTAGTCGCGGCTGTGTTGCACGGATGTTTCCTTCTTTCGGATTCCTTACGAACGGGCCTTACCCCCTGCGAACGCGGTTAGCCTCGGGGACGTGGGTGACACCCGACACAGGCAAGACACCGCCGTCGCCGCTCTCGCAGGAGCCGCCGCGGCGATCCTCGGCGCGGGCCTGGGGGAACTGTCAGCCGCCCTCCTCGCTCCGGCTTCCAGCCCGTTCGCCGTTATCGGCGGAGCAATCATCGACGCCGCACCGCCGTGGGGCAAGGATCTTGCGATCGCCCTGTTCGGCACGAACGACAAGATCGCGCTGCTGACAGGCATCGGGATCGTCCTCGTGCTGCTGGCTGGCCTTGCCGGCATCCTGCAGCTGCGGAAGCCCCCGTGGGGCCTAGCCATCCTCGGCGCGTTCGGCCTCGTGGGCGCTGTCGTCGCCCTCACGCGCAGCGACGCCAGCGGCATCGCATGGCTCCCCTCCGTCATTGCGGGCATCATCTCGGTCGTGGCACTGCGGTACCTCGTCGGGCTGGTGCGACGCAGCGGGGTTCGCGATGACGACACTGCCGACACGGATGCCGACACCCGGCCAAGTCGCCGCCAGGCACTCGTCTGGATGGGAGGCGCAACAGCTGTGGGCGTCATCGCGGGTGTAGCCGGGAACCTCGCCCGCGGTGGCGCCCGCGCCGTGACGACGGTCCGCGAGGCGCTGAAGCTACCGGCCCCCGCGACGAACGCCCCACCGATACCCGTGGGCGCCGAGCTCGACATCCAGGGGATCTCGCCCCTCATCACTTCGAACGCCGACTTCTACCGCATCGACACGGCGCTCGTCGTTCCTCAGGTCGATCCGGCGACCTGGAGTCTGCGCATTCACGGCATGGTCGAGGAAGAGGTCAACCTGACCTGGGACGAGCTGCTCGCGCTGCCGCTGGAGGAGAGCACGACGACCCTGACGTGTGTCTCCAACAACGTCGGCGGCGACCTCATCGGCAATGCCGTGTGGCTCGGCTATCCGATCCGCGAACTGCTCGCGAGGGCGCGCCCGACGGCGGATGCCGACATGGTGCTGTCGACCTCGGTCGATGGATTCACCGCCGGGACGCCGCTGGAAGCGCTCACCGATGACCGCGATGCGATCCTTGCGATCGGCATGAACGGCGAGCCTCTCCCGCCCGAGCACGGATTCCCGGTGCGGATGGTCGTGCCAGGCCTCTACGGCTACGTCTCGGCGACCAAGTGGGTCGTCGATCTCGAGGTCACCCGGTTCGATCAGGCCGAGGGTTACTGGACCCCGCGCGGCTGGTCGGCACTCGGCCCCATCAAGCTGCAGTCGCGCATCGACGTCCCCCGGTCGGGCGTGACCGTGCCGGCCGGCGAGACCGTCATCGCCGGTGTCGCATGGCAGCAGCACGTCGGGGTAGCCGGTGTCGAGGTGAAGATCGACGACGGCCCGTGGCAGCAGGCAGAGCTCGCTACCGCGATCTCGGACGACACCTGGGTGCAGTGGAGCATCCCGTGGAACGCGACGGATGCCGGTCAACACACCATCCGGTGCCGCGCCACGAACGTGAACGGCGAAACGCAGACATCCGATCAGGCCCCGCCCGCTCCCGACGGCGCGACCGGCTGGCACACGATCATCGCCAACGTCGCCTGATCGGTCCGTCCAGTCAGGCGGCGAGGACGTGCTTCAGCTGCTCGACCGCCCAGTCGATCTCGGTGGCGCGGATGACGAGGGGCGGCGCGATCCGGATGGTCTGACCGTGCGTGTCCTTGACGAGCACGCCGCGGGAGAGGAGCCGCTCGGCGACCTCGCGCCCGGTCCCGACCCGCCGATCGATGTCGATGCCGGCCCAGAGACCGGCGACGCGAACGGCGGTGACCCCGTGCCCGACGAGGTCCGCGAGGCGCGATGCGAGGTGCTCCCCGAGTGCGCGCGCCCGCTCCTGGAACTCACCCGTCGAGAGCATCTCGACGACGCGCTCACCGATCGCCGCGGCAAGCGGGTTGCCCCCGAAGGTAGATCCGTGCTCGCCGGGGCGGATGACGCCCAGGACGTCGGCGTTCGCCACGACCGCCGACAGCGGCAGGATGCCGCCGCCGAGCGCCTTGCCGAGCAGATAGATGTCGGGGACGACGCCCTCGCGGTCGCACGCGAAGGTCTCGCCCACCCGGCCGAGTCCGGACTGGATCTCATCGGCGATGAGCAGCACGTTGTGGCGATCGCAGATCTCGCGGACCGCGCGCAGGTAGCCCTCCGGCGGCACGATGACGCCTGCTTCACCCTGGATCGGCTCGAGAAGAACCGCCGCAGTGTTCTCGTCGATGGCTGCCTCGATGGCTGCTGCATCCCCGAACGGAACCTGCGCGAAGCCGCCACTGTAGGGCCCGAAGGCGTCCCGCGCCGAGGGGTCATCAGAGAACCCGACGATCGTGATGGTGCGGCCGTGGAAGTTCCCGCCCGCGGCGATCACACGTGCGGCATCCGCGGGGATGCCCTTGACCCGATAACCCCACGCGCGCGCGACCTTGATGCCGGTCTCGACAGCCTCGGCGCCGGTGTTCATCGGAAGCACCATGTCTTTGCCGGCGAGCTTCGCGAGCGCTGCCGCGAAGGTCCCGAGCTTGTCGTTGTGGTACGCGCGGCTCGTGAGCGTCAGTCGGTCAAGCTGCTCCCGGGCAACGGCAAGCAGAGCCGGATGCCCGTGGCCGAAGTTCAGCGCCGAGTAGGCCGACAGCAGGTCGAGGTAGCGCTTGCCCTCGACATCCGTCACCCAGACCCCTTCGCCGCGGGAGATCACGACCGGCAGGGGATGGTAGTTGTGGGCGAGGTGCTCGTCTTCTGCCCGGATGATCTCGAGCGTGGTCGTGTCGACGGAGATCTGGTCGGCGCTCATACCGACTCCCGCTTCGCGCGCAGCTCGAGCGTGCAGCATTTGATGCCGCCGCCACCGAGAAGGAGCTCGGACAGGTCGATGAGTACCGGGTTGTAGCCGCGCTCGCGCAACTGCGCCTCGAATCCGGTAGCGCGGGGGGAAATGAACACGTTGTATCCGTCGCTTGCCGAGTTCAGCCCGAACACGGCACCGTCGGCATCCGAGACGCGGATGGCGTCGGGGAAGCGCTCGGCGAGGACCTGCTGGCTTGCCTCATCGAAGGCGCCGGGCAGGTACGCGATGTTCGCGGCATCCGGCCCGCCCTGGGCAGCACCGACGACGGGATCGAGCACCGAGATGGCGGTGTCGAGGTGATAGAACCGCGGGTCGGTGAGGGTCAGAGACACGACTTCTCTACCGAAGACCTCGCCGACCTCGCGGTGGCTGTCGCCGGTGGATCGGAACCCGGTACCCGCGAGGATGACATTGCCCGCGAGCAGGAAGTCACCCTCGCCCTCGTTGACCTCCTCGGGGATGACTGTGTCGAACCCAGCGGCACGGAACCAGTCGATGAAGTGGCGCTCTTCGCCGGCGCGCTCGGCGAAGCGGAACTTCGGCGCGTACGCAATGCCATCGATGATGAAGCCGCCGTTGGCCGTGTAGACCATGTCGGGCAGCCCCTCGGCGGGGTCGATCAACTCGACCTCGTGGCCGAGCTGCAGGTAGGTGTCGTAGAGCACCTGCCACTGCGCGACAGCCTTGGCGGTGTCGGTGGGCTTCGCGGGTTCCATCCACGGGTTGATCGTGTAGCTGACCGTGAAGTGCTCGGGACGGCACATGAGGTAACGGCGGCGGTGAGCGGTGCGGGCGGGTGATGCGGCGGGGGCGGGCGTCGTAGTCGTCACGTCGTTCTCCTGGAGAGTGCGGCTGGCGGACGCTGTCCAGAGGCCCGGCGGAGCAGAAAGATGCCGGCGACACGGGCACGCCGGGCTCTATTCTCGCACGATCATTGCGATCGGCCGAGGTCGCGGGCGACGGCGACCGCGCCTGCATCCGGACCGCGTCCGATCCGTCGACGGGGGCGGCGAATCAACCGGGGCTAACTCCTCACTGTTGACCCACGCGATGCAGTTCGGGGGCTGGACCTAGCAAGTCCAACGCGGAATTGAGGAGATAGCCACGGCGCGAGAGCGCTATTCGACCGTCACGACCACCTTGCCGACGGCGTGTCCGGCGTCCACGTGCGCGAGAGCATCCCGCGCCGCGGCGAACGGGTAAATCTGTTCGATCACGGGTCGGATGCTGCCCTGACCGGTCAGCTCCAGCAACTGCGCCAGGATCTCGGGCTTCGCGGTGGCAGCGAGGGAGCGGATTCGGCGGCGCCGGCGTGACACGAAGGCGGCTCTGAGCATCCGTCCCATCGGGCCGAGCACCGGTCCGCCGTTGCCTGACACGAGGACCACCGCGCCACCGTCCCGCAGCAGAGCGCGAAGGGTCGAGAGCGGCGCCGTGCCGACAATGTCGATCACGGCATCGAAGGACGCCGCGGGAAGCTCGGGAGAGCCCGGCTGCACCTGCCGGTAGTCGAACGTGTGGGCAGCTCCGAGGCCAGTCACGAGGTCGAGCGCACGTTCTCCGGCTAGCGCCCACACGTCGGCTCCGCGCTGGGCGGCAAGTTGGACGGCGAAGGTGCCGACACCGCCCGCCGCACCGATGACCAGGACGCGGCTTCCGGATCCGACGCTGGCGGCATCCAGGGCCTGTACTGCGGTTCCGCCGGAAACAGGCAGCGAGGCGGCGAGCTGAGCTGGCACGTGGGCGGGTCGGGATACGGCGCGGGCGGCGGGGATGATCGCATACTCGGCCAGACCTCCGCCGATACCGATCTCGGCAACCACCTCGTCCCCCACTCGAAAGCCTGTGGCTCCGGAGCCGACAGCGACCACGGTGCCTGCGACATCCATTCCCCGAACGGCAGTGCGCGGGCGACGGATGCCGAACGCGAGTCGTACGAGGTAGGGGTCGCCGCGCATCAGGCGCGCATCCCCGGCGTGG
>Ga0209066_10000802_pt1 | contig 44503 bp, 49 predicted proteins | sample All_14_2_FD_187198 | JGI IMG/M metagenome (GOLD analysis project Ga0209066, IMG submission 187198) | Freshwater microbial communities in response to fracking from Pennsylvania, USA - Allegheny Zone_MetaG_DW_15 (SPAdes) (version 2) ... | reverse complement strand
GCAGTCGGCAGTCGCCATGAACACTGCCGACTGCACGTCGATGGCTTCGACGCGGGCGCGCTGGGTACCTTCGACCAGCACCTTGACGGTACCGTCGGGCAGCTTGAGCATCTGCAGGATGTTGGCCATGCAGCCGATCCGGTACAGGTCCTCGGGTTCGGGCTCATCCTTGGCCGCCGATTTCTGGGCGACCAGCATGATCTGCTTGCCGGACTCCATCGCCATCTCGAGCGCCTTGATGGATTTCGGGCGGCCGACGAACAGCGGAATGACCATGTGCGGAAACACGACTACATCGCGCAACGGCAGCAGCGGCAGTTCGAGGGTTTCCGGAAGCGTGTTGGGGTTCGACATCAGTGTGCCTTTGAAATAGGTATGAGCCCCCTAAATGAGGGCAGGGAACCGGATTTCAAGAACCCCCGGCTCAGTTCGAGCCGGAGACCTTGGGCTGGTCGGCGTAGATCAGCAACGGCGGGGTGTCGCCGGTAATCATGTTCTCGTCGATCACGACCTTTTCGACATTCTCCATGCCCGGGAGTTCGTACATTACGTCGAGCAGGGCGTGTTCCATGATCGAACGCAGGCCGCGCGCACCCGTCTTGCGCTCCAGCGCCTTCTTGGCGATGGCGGCGAGGGCGCCCGGACGGATCTCCAGTTCCACTTCTTCCATGTCGAACAGCTTCTGGTACTGCTTCACCAGTGCGTTCTTCGGTTCAGTCAGGATCTGGACGAGGGCATCCGCCTCCAGCTCCTGCAGTGTCGCCACGACGGGCAGACGGCCGATCAGTTCCGGAATCAGACCGAATTTGATCAGGTCTTCCGGTTCGACGTCGAGCAGGATCTTGCCGACTTCCTTGCCGTCGTCCTTGCTCTTGACCTCGGCACCGAAGCCGATGCCGCCGCGCTCGGAGCGGTTGCGGATGACCTTTTCCAGGCCGGCGAAAGCGCCGCCGCAGATGAACAGGATGTTGGTGGTATCGACCTGGACAAAATCCTGGTTCGGATGCTTGCGCCCGCCCTGCGGCGGAATCGAAGCCGTGGTGCCTTCGATCAGCTTGAGCAGCGCCTGCTGCACACCTTCACCCGAAACGTCGCGGGTGATCGACGGGTTGTCCGACTTGCGCGAAATCTTGTCGATTTCATCAATGTAGACGATGCCCTGCTGGGCCTTTTCGACATCGTAGTCGCACTTCTGCAGCAACTTCTGGATGATGTTCTCGACGTCCTCACCGACATAGCCAGCTTCCGTCAGCGTGGTGGCATCGGCCATCACGAACGGCACGTTGAGCATGCGGGCGAGCGTCTGGGCGAGCAGTGTCTTGCCGGAACCGGTCGGGCCGATCAGCAAGATGTTGCTCTTCGACAGTTCCACCTCGCCGGTGTTCTTGGCGGTGTGGCGCAGTCGCTTGTAGTGGTTGTAGACGGCCACGGCGAGGATGCGCTTGGCAACTTCCTGGCCGATCACGTACTGGTCGAGGATCGAGCTGATCTCGCGCGGCGTCGGCAGGTCGGAGCGACCCGCCTTGGCTGACTCTTCCGGGAGTTCGTCATGGACGATGTCATTGCACAGGGCGATGCACTCGTCGCAGATGAAAACCGACGGACCGGCAATCAGTTTCTTGACTTCATGCTGGCTCTTGCCGCAAAAGGAGCAATAAAGCAGTTTTTCCTGGCCGTCCTTCGACATCCCGTTCTCCTTGATCAAGCCGCTTCGCGGCGGGTCAGCACCTGGTCAATCAAACCATATTCCACAGCCTCGGTCGAGGACAGGAAATTGTCGCGGTCCGTATCTTTCTCGATACGCTCCAGCGGCTGGCCGGTATGTTCGGCCATGATGCGGTTCAGCTTGTCCTTGATGGACAGGATTTCCCGGGCATGGATCGCGAAATCCGAAGCCTGGCCCTGGAAACCGCCCAGCGGCTGATGGATCATCACACGCGAATTCGGCAGTGCGAAACGCTTGCCTTTGGTGCCTGCGCACAAAAGGAAGGCACCCATCGAGGCCGCCTGGCCGATGCACAGCGTCGACACGTTGGGTTTGATGAACTGCATGGTGTCGTAGATCGACAGCCCTGCCGTCACCGAACCGCCCGGCGAGTTGATGTAGAAAGAGATGTCCTTGTCCGGGTTTTCCGCTTCAAGGAACAGCATCTGGGCAACGACCAGGTTGGCGCTGGCGTCGTTGACCGGGCCAACAAGAAAGATCACCCGCTCCTTCAGCAGGCGCGAATAGATGTCGTACGCACGTTCTCCGCGTCCGCTCTGCTCAACCACCATCGGGACCAGGCCCAAAGCCTGCGGATCCCAGTTGCTTGCGTTGTCGATAATCATGTTGGCCCTTGTTTGTTGCATTTAAGACGGTTGTCGTATTTCTGACGAGAAACAGCTTACTGCTGCTGGTTCATCAATTCATCAAACACGGCAGCCTTTTCGGTGACCTTGGCCTTGCCAAGAACCCATTCGACCACGTTGTTCTCGATAGCCACACCCTCGACATCGCTCAGGCGCTGCGGTTGGGCGTAGTACCAACGGACGACTTCTTCCGGCTGTTCGTAGCTGGCGGCCATGTCTTCCACCATCGTCCGAACCTGCTCCGGCGAAGCCTGAAGCTTCTCCGTCTTCACCACTTCAGCAAGGATCAGGCCAAGCGTGACGCGGCGCTTTGCCTGGTCGGCAAACCATTCCGGCTGCAGCGGCATGTCGTTGACCTTCATGCCACGCTGTTCCATGTCCTTGCGGGCAGATTGCATCAGACGCTGGATTTCCATATCGACCAGTGCGGACGGCACGGAAATCGGGTTGGCCTTGAGCAGGGCTTCCATGACCTGGTCCTTCAGCTTGGCTTCGATGCGGCGCTTCACTTCACGACGCAGATTGGCTTCGATCTCGGCGCGCATCTTTTCCACGTCGCCATCGGTCACGCCCATCATCTTGGCGAAATCGGCATCGACATCCGGCAGACGTGGTGCCTGAACCTGCTTGACGGCGATTTCGAACTGCACGGTCTGGCCAGCTAGATCCTTGGCGTGGTAATCCTCAGGGAAGGTCAGGTCGAACGTCTTCGACTCGCCAGCCTTGGCACCCTCAACAGCCTTTTCGAAATCCGGCAGCATCATGCCCTGGCCGAGAACGAACGGGTAATCGACAGCCGAACCACCCTGGAAGGCAACGCCGTCCTTCTTGCCGGTGAAGTCGATGACCACGCGGTCTTCCTTCTCGGCGCCACGGTCGGCATTATCGTAACGGACACGCTGCTTGCGCAGGATGTCCAGGGTCTTCTCGATTTCGGCGGCGCCAACTTCCAGCGTCGGACGCTCGATTTCTGCGGTCGACAGGTCGCCCGGCACAAATTCCGGATACACCTCGAACACAGCGGTGAATTCCATGTGCGTGGTGCTCTCGGTTTCCTTCGCCTCAAGGCGCGGGTAACCGGCAACATTCATCTTCTGGGCAGTCACGGCCTCGCCGAAAGCACGGTCCAGCTGCTCCGACAGAACTTCGTGACGCGCCTGATCGCCGTACTGCTGCTTGACCATGGCGTAGGGCACCTTGCCCGGACGGAAACCCGGAACCTTCATGTTGCGACCCATGCGACGGATGCGCGGTTCCATTTCCTTCTCGACATCGGCAATGGCGATGGAGAGATCAATGCGACGTTCGAGTTCGTTGGCTTGTACGGTAGTTGCTTCCATGAAAATTCCTTGTGCTTAAGGCGCCGAAAAATAAAGCTGGCAATAATATCACGCCGGGGCCACTACGGATTGGCAGCATGCACCGTAACGGCGCATCCAAAAAAATAGGAAAGCCTGTAGACACTCGCCGCAGAAGGACTTACAATGCGCGCCTTCCTGCAGCGGCGGCTGTAGCTCAGTTGGTAGAGTCCCGGATTGTGATTCCGGTTGTCGTGGGTTCGAGCCCCATCAGTCGCCCCAGAATTCAAACCCCGTGCAACCGATGCGTTGTGCGGGGTTTTTCATTTCTAGCGTTTGACGAGTAGATCGACGCGCTGGGGTGCCATGAAAGTAGCACCTTCCGGACTCATGTAGCTGATGAATTTCTGGCGCACCGTTTCATGAAGTTCCGGCGACAGGTTGTGATTGGTGTGGGTGACCTGAATCATGCGCGTGTCGAACTCTTCGAAGCTTTCGAAGAAGCTGCGCGTGTTGAAGAACAGTTGTTGCTGCAGCCTTAACGGGCCGTTATCAACAGCGCGACAAATCGCTGCGAAGGCTTCTTCGCGCACAGTCTTTTCGTCATGGAACAGGCGGAACACCTCGTTCAGTTCGCCGGCATAAACCGGTTCCGAAATCCATGCCAGTCCACCAGGTTTCAGGACGCGGGCAATTTCCGCTAACGCCGCATCCATCTGTGCAACCGGTACGTGATGCAGTGATTTGAACATCAATACGATATCAAAGGACTCTGTCTCAGCCGGAATAGCCTCTGCACCACCGTGGGTGAATACTACGTTCGGCAGGTCGGTGATCAGCTGGTTTTTCGCGTGCTGAACCGCGTCCACTTCAAGCGCCACGATCTTTTCAACCCCTCCATTCCGGGCGAGTGCGCGTGTCTTTTCGGCGCGGCCACAACCGAGTTCCAGTACCCGAGCGCCAGAAAACGAAAGTGTTTCCAGCATCAGGTTGATTTCGTTGACGAGCGGGGTTGGGTCCGGGGTGGCTATTAGCATGGGGTTGTGATCGCAAAATTTGAATATTAACCGATGCTGATTTTCTGCGCAGCCTTGGCATCGTCGTTGCGCTTCGGCATTCACATTGCTGTCAGGCTGCTTGTAACACAAGGCGGATAGCCTGAGCACGTCTCGCGGGTTGATCGATGTCGGGTCGGTAGTCATGCGGGGAATGTTCAATCAAAGGCGGTTCACCATCATGAAAATTGCCATTGCCGGAACCGGGTATGTGGGATTGTCCAACGCCATCCTGCTTGCCCAGTACAACGAGGTTGTCGCGTTGGACATCGTGCCCGAGAAGGTGACGATGCTCAATTCCAGGAAATCACCGATCATCGATCCGGATATCGAGAGTTACCTCGTGCACAAGGAACTTGACTTGCGTGCCACGCTTGATAAATCGGAGGCTTATGCGGGGGCTGACTACGTCATTGTCGCTACGCCGACGGATTACGATCCGGAAACCAATTTTTTCAACACTGCCTCGGTCGAGGCCGTTATTCGCGATGTGATGGATATCAACCCGAAGGCCGTGATAGTCATCAAGTCGACCGTGCCTGTGGGTTACTGCGCGCAACAGAGAGTCAGGTTTGGCTACGAAGGCATTCTGTTCTCACCTGAGTTCCTGCGTGAAGGCCGGGCTTTATACGACAACCTGTATCCGTCACGCATCATTGTCGGCGGCTTCGGTAGTTGTGCGGAGGTTTTTGCCGGTTTGCTCACGCAGGGGGCAATCAAGAAGGATATCCCGGTGTTGTTTACCGAGAGTACCGAAGCTGAAGCAGTCAAGCTGTTTTCCAATACCTACCTGGCCATGCGTGTGGCCTATTTCAACGAACTCGATACATACGCAGCTACCCACGATCTGGATGCGCGCCAGATCATCAACGGCGTGTGCCTTGATCCGCGTATCGGCAAACATTACAACAACCCGTCGTTTGGCTATGGCGGTTATTGTTTGCCCAAGGACACCCGACAACTACTGGCCAATTACAGCAATGTGCCGCAGAACCTGATTCGGGCAATTGTCGAGTCCAACACGACCCGCAAGGATTTCGTAGCCCGCGAGATCATTCGTGCCAATCCCGGGGTGGTTGGCGTCTATCGACTGGTGATGAAGGCCGGCTCCGATAATTTTCGGGCGTCCAGCATCCAGGGGGTCATGAAACGCATCAAGGCAATGGGAATTGAAGTCATTGTTTACGAGCCGGTGCTGGCGGGTGATAGCGAGTTTTATCGCTCCCGTGTTGTCAATGATCTTGCTGCTTTCAAGCAGCAGTCCGATGTCATTATTGCCAACCGCATTTCCGACGAAATCCGCGATGTTGCGGCCAAGGTTTACAGTCGCGACCTGTTTGGCGATGACTGAGCGCTGATCTGCCGATGCGGCGCGCACCTCAATTGACGTGATTGCCCACGGCCCACACTGCGGCTTCGACACGCGAGCGGAACTTGAGCTTTTTCAGCAGGTTGCGGATGTGAACCTTGACCGTGCTTTCCATGATGTCGAGTTCGCGGGCGATCAGTTTGTTCGACATGCCGGCGGCCAGGCACTTGAGGATCGCCGTTTCGCGCTCGGTCAGGCTGGCCTGACTGCGTTGCTCGACGACGCTTTCCTCGCGCAGTGCGGTCGCCAGCAGGCTGGTCAGTTCCGGGCTGATGGCGTTGCGCCCGTGCATTGCGCTGTCGATCAGCTTGAGGATGTCGTCGGGGTCGTTGTCCTTCAGGATGTAGCCGTCGGAGCCGGCGCGGATTGCTGCGATCAGGTCTTCCGGCGCATCGGAGACGGTGATCAGGATGATGCGTGCGTCGATCTCCAGGTCACGCATCGTGCGCAGCGTTTCCAGACCGTTCATGCCCTTCATGTTGAGGTCGAGCAGGATCAGGTCCGGGTCGTGCAGTTTGGCCATCTCGATCCCTTCCTGACCACTGGCCGCTTCGCCGATGACGATGAAGTTCGGGGAGAGGGCAAGCAACTGGCAGACACCGCGGCGGAACAGCGGGTGGTCGTCGATGATCAGTACGCGGGTCTTGTCGGGCATGTCGGTGGCCTCAGTGTTCGGTTTGCCGGTATTTCTGCGGCAGGAAATTCAGGTTGATGGTCGTGCCGGCACCGGCTGCGGTATCCACGCTCAACTCGCCTTCGAGGATGTGGGCGCGGTCGCGCATGATGCTGGTGCCGAAATGGTTTTCCGGAATCTCGGCGGGGTTGAAGCCCCTGCCGTTGTCGCTGATGCGGATGCAGACGGTGTGTTCGGCATCGACCGAGATATTCACGGCGGCCTGTGTCGCATCGGCGTGGCGTTCGATGTTCGACAGCGCCTCGCGAATGATGCGGATCACGTGCATTTCCTCGTTGCCGGAAAGCACGATGCCAGACAGCGTGTTGTGCAGTTCGACCGGGAAAGCCAGCTTGGTCGAGAATTCGGCGATGGTTTCTTCCAGCGCGACGCCGAAGCCGCGTTCGTCGATGCGCAGGCGGAAGGTGGTGATCAATTCGCGCAGTTCGCGGTAGGCCGAACTCAGGCCGTCCTTCAGTTCCTCGGCGATGGTCCGGGCATCGCAACCCTGGTCGATGCATTTTTCCAGACGGGTCACCTGGATGCGCAGATAGCTCAGCGACTGCGCGATCGAGTCGTGCAGTTCGCGGGCGATGACCGAACGTTCCTCAAGTACCGCCAGCCGGTGTTTTTCCTCGGTCCGCCGCATGTTGATCAGGGCGTTCGAGACATGGTGACCAACGGTCTCGATCAGGCGGGCAGTGTCCGCCGGCAAGGGATCGCGCGAACGCAGCATGATCGGTAGCGTGCCCTGCAGGCCGCCGGCCTCGCCGATCGGCACCACCACGACGTTGCTGGATTCGGCCTGTTGACTCAGCGTTTCCGAGGTGCGGGCAAAACACTGCCCGCAATCCTGTTGACCGCACCATTTGCTCACTTCGTCCGGGGTCAGGTCGCCAACCACCGGGTGTGCCGGCAGATGACCGTTGTCGCTGATGCAGATCATGCTGTGGCCGAGTTCCAGCGAGCTTTCGACTTCGCGCAGGATGCCCTGCAACTGCTCCAGCGTCAGGTCGCTCGCCGACAGTTTCTGGCTGACCTTGTACAGCAGCTCCAGCGACTCGTTGGTCCGCGTCAGTTCACGCGTCTTCTCGTCGACCTTTTCTTCGAGGTTGCCGTACATGCTGGCAATCTCGGCCACCATGGTGTTGAAGGCGCGTCCCAGTTGTCCGAGTTCATCGCCGCTGACGTGCCGGACGCGTACTGAAAACGAGCCGCGCGAGACTGTCTTCGCCGCCTTGAGCAACTGTGCCAGGGGTTGTACCAGTTGTCGGCGCAACATCCAGCTGGTCACCAGACTGACCAGAAGGATCAGTGCCAGCAGCCCGAATTGCGTTGCCCGCAGCCAGCGCACCTTGTGTTCGAGATCTTCCTCGATCAATTGCACGACGTAATCGATCTGCTGGACGAAGCCGGGGATGTCCTGTGCCATCTGGATCAACGCATCGCCATTGCCTTCGGCGGCAGCGCGCGCAATCGGGCGGATATGTTCGGTCCAGCGCAAGGTGACCACGTTGATGGCCTGTTTCGACGGTGAATCGCCCGCGGTCTTGCTCTGAACGTGGCGGTCCAGGCCATGCAGGCGGCGCTCGAACTGCTCGATGGTGTCGAGCGCCTGGGCCCGCTTGTCCGGTTGCTGGACCTCGCTCAGGCTGCGAAAGCTCATCATGCGCAGCGATCCCGAGACATTGATCGCACTCGCCTGGCCGCTGATGTTCTCGGCAATCACCGTCGATGTGACGATCGAAGCGAAAGAAAGCAGGGCCAGGATGCCCATCGCCAGACCGAGGCGTACCAGGACCGAATCGTGCAGCGCCTGCGAGATCGAAACGACGAAACGCTTCATGGCGTGTATTGGGGATTACCCCTTTTGAACAGCGGGGTATTCGGTTGCCCGGGGCTGAGTGCAATGGTTTTTTTCATGAGCTTGATTTTACGGGAAAAACTGATGTTTCTTTGGTCTGCTGTCCTACCTATTTAGGTGTAGATGGCGACTGTTTCCGGGCTTTTCGACCACTGTCGCACCCCCGTTTCGCCACGTAGTATGCATCGCAGAACAACTTTTCGAGCAATCAACGTGACGCTTTCCCGCCGTGCTTTCCTGGGTGTCGCCCGATCGGGCCGGGGAGATGCCATGCGCCCGCCCTGGGCGTTGCCGGAAGCCCTGTTTATCGATGCCTGCACACGTTGCGGCGAATGCCTCACTGCCTGTCCGACCGGTCTGCTGGTCAAGGGCGACGGCGCATTCCCCGAAGCCGACTTCACCGTCGGCCGGGCGCCGGAAGGTTGCACTTTCTGCGGCGATTGCCGCCAGTCCTGCAAACCGCTGGCGCTGCGCGAACAGCCGGGGCAGTCGCCCTGGTCCTTGCGCGCCTTCTTCTCGGTGGATTGTCTGACCGACCACAACGTGGTCTGCCGGACCTGCGGCGAGCTGTGCGACGTCGGCGCCATCCATTTTCCCCCGACGGTCGGCGGTGTTGCCCGGCCACAGCTCGACAGCGCAGCCTGTACCGGTTGCGGTGCCTGTCTGGCCGATTGTCCGACGCGTGCCATCCGCATCGCGCCGCCGAATTTTCCTTCCCTAGCCCTTCGAGGTGCCGCATGAAGATCGTCAGTCTCGTCCTGAAATACCTGCCCGAGCACACCCGTGATGTCCAGCTTGGCGTCGAGGCCGTGCCGGGCGCTTCCGTGGCCCACGATCAGGGCGACGGACGGATGCTTGTCCTGATCGAAGACGGCGAGGGCTATGCCGTTTCCGATTCCATCATTCAGGTCCATCACGTGCCCCATGTCATGTCGGTGACCCTGGCTTACGAATACTGCGACGACGCGCTTGAACCCGAGGAGGCTTGACCATGACCATGAATCGCCGTGATTTCCTGAAAACCCAGGCTGTTGCTGCTGCTGCAGCGACCGCCGGGATTCCCCTGACTGCCCAGGCCGCGAATCCGGCCGGCTCATCGACCGATGTCCGCTGGGACAAGGCCGCCTGCCGCTTCTGCGGCACCGGCTGTTCGGTGCTGGTCGGCGTCCAGAAAGGCCGTATCGTCGCCACCCAGGGTGACCCGGATGCACCGGTCAACCGTGGCCTGAACTGCATCAAGGGCTATTTCCTGTCGAAGATCCAGTATGGCGAGGATCGCCTGACCAAGCCGCTGCTGCGGATGAAGAACGGCAAGTACGACAAGAACGGTGACTTCCAGCCGATTACCTGGACCCAGGCTTTCGACATCATGGAAGCGAAGTGGAAGGAAGCGCTGGCCGCCGACATGAAGGCCAATGCCGGCAAGCCGGTCAATGAAATGACTTCGTCGATCGGCATGTTCGGCTCCGGCCAATGGACGATCTGGGAAGGCTACGCCGCGGTCAAATTGTGGAAGGCCGGTTTCCGTTCCAACAACCTCGATCCCAATGCCCGCCACTGCATGGCTTCGGCCGTTGCCGGCTTCATGCGTACCTTCGGTATCGACGAGCCGATGGGTTGCTACGACGACATCGAGAACGCCGACGCCTTCGTGCTGTGGGGTTCGAACATGGCCGAGATGCATCCGATCCTGTGGTCGCGCATCACCGACCGCCGGCTGACGCATGCCAGCGCCGAAGTTCACGTGCTGTCCACCTTCGAGCATCGCAGCTTCGAACTGGCGGACAACGGCATGATCTTCTCGCCGCAGACCGACCTGGCGATCCTCAACTACATTTGCAACTACATCATCCAGAGCGGCAAGGTCAATCAGGACTTCGTCAAGAAGCACGTCAATTTCAAGATGGGCGAGACCGACATCGGTTATGGCCTGCGCCCGGCGCATGCGCTGGAAAAGGATGCCAAGTCGAACGGTTATCCCGGCGCCGACGGCAAGCCGAAGGGCGATACCGGTGCTGCCAAGCCGATCAGCTTCGACGAATTCGCCAAGTTCGTTTCCGAATACACGCTGGAAAAGACCGCCAAGCTGTCCGGCGTGCCGGCCGACCGCCTGAAGCGGATGGCCGAGCTGTATGCCGACCCGAAGAAGAAGGTCGTCAGCTTCTGGACCATGGGTTTCAACCAGCACACCCGCGGTACCTGGGTGAACAACATGATCTACAACGTGCACCTCTTGACCGGCAAGATTTCGACGCCGGGCAGCGGTCCGTTCTCGCTGACCGGCCAGCCGTCAGCCTGTGGCACCGCACGTGAAGTCGGTACCTTTGCCCACCGCCTGCCGGCCGACATGGTCGTCATGAACCCGGCCCACCGCAAGCTGACCGAGGATATCTGGCAACTGCCGGAAGGCACGCTGAACGCCAAGATCGGTTTCCACGCCGTGCTGCAGAGCCGCATGCTGAAGGACGGCAAGCTCAAGTGCTACTGGACGACGACCACCAACAACATGCAGGCCGGTCCGAACATCAACGACGAGATCTACCCGGGCTGGCGCAATCCGGCCGCCTTCGTCGTCGTCTCCGACGCCTATCCGACCGTCTCGGCGATGGCTGCCGACCTGGTGCTGCCGTCGGCGATGTGGACCGAGAAGGAAGGTGCCTTCGGCAATGCCGAGCGCCGTACCCAGTTCTGGCGTCAGCAGGTGTCGGCACCGGGTGAGGCCAAGTCCGATCTGTGGCAGTACATCGAGTTCTCCAAGCGCTTCAAGGTCGAGGATGTCTGGCCGGCCGAGCTGATCGCCAAGAAGCCGCAGTACAAGGGCAAGACGCTGTTCGATGTGCTTTACAAGAATGGTGCGGTCAACAAGTTCCCGCTGGCCGATCTGGAAAAGACCAACGGTCACGCGATCAAGGGCTATACCAACGACGAATCGAAGGAACTCGGCTTCTACCTGCAGAAGGGCTTGTTCGAGGAATACGCCGCGTTCGGTCGCGGTCATGGTCACGATCTGGCACCGTTCGACACTTACCACAAGGCCCGCGGCCTGCGCTGGCCGGTGGTCGACGGCAAGGAAACGCTGTGGCGCTTCCGCGAAGGCTACGATCCGTACGTCAAGGCCGGTGAGGACTTCAGCTTCTACGGCCACAAGGACAAGAAGGCCGTGATCTTTGCGCTGCCGTACCAGCAGCCGCCGGAAATGCCGGACAAGGAATTCGACCTGTGGATGTCCACCGGCCGCGTGCTTGAACACTGGCATACCGGTTCGATGACCCGTCGCGTGCCGGAACTGCATCGCTCGGTGCCGGAAGCCGTGGTCTTCATGCACCCGGAAGATGCCAAGAAGCGCGGCATCCAGCGTGGCATGAAGGTCAAGGTGGCATCGAAGCGCGGCGAGATCCAGTTGCGCGTCGAAACCAAGGGTCGCAACAAGCCGCCGATCGGCCTGGTGTTCATCCCCTTCTTCGACGAAGGCAAGCTGGTCAACAAGCTGATCCTCGACGCGACCTGTCCGATTTCCAAGGAAACGGACTTCAAGAAGTGTCCGGTCAAGATCACCCGCGCCTGATGAACCATCGAGCCTGAATCGTGAGCACGAATCCCACCGCCAAGCCTGAAAGGAATCCCGACGTATCGCCCGCATCTGCGGCACGCCGGAAGTTCCTCAACGGCATTGCTGCCGCAGCCGGCGGCGGGGCGCTGCTCACCTTCGGTTCTTTGCTGGCGGTACGGCCGGCTTCGGCCAACCCGGCGCAGGCCCTGCGTCCGCCCGGGGCGCTGGCCGAAGACGAGTTCCTGTCGGCCTGTGTGCGCTGCGGTCTGTGCGTGCGTGACTGTCCTTACGACACGCTGGTGCTGGCCCCCGTCGGCAGCGATGTCGCCGGTGGCACGCCATATTTCCGGGCGCGCAGCATTCCCTGCGAAATGTGCGACGACATTCCCTGCGTCAAGGCCTGTCCTACCGGCGCGCTGAATCCGAAGCTGACCGACATCCACGACGCACGGATGGGGCTGGCGGTGCTTTCCGACCAGGAAACCTGCCTGAATTTCCTCGGCCTGCGTTGCGATGTCTGTTATCGGGTCTGCCCGGTGATCGACAAGGCGATCACGCTGGAAACCCTGCACAACCCGCGCTCCGACCGGCATGCGTTGCTGCTGCCGACGGTTCATTCCAGCCATTGCACCGGCTGCGGCAAGTGCGAGGCCGCCTGCGTGCTGCCGGAAGCGGCAATCAAGGTGATGCCGGTGAAGCTCGCCAAGGGCGCCTTGCCGGACCATTACCGCAAGGGTTGGGAAGAAAAGCAGAAACACGGTGGTTCGCTGATCGGCGATCAGCTTGAAATGCCGGTACGCGGACTGGAAGGCAAGGCCCACGGCGACGTTCGCGTCGATACGCCGCCGGCCGGCCTGGATTCCGGGTGGAAACCATGAGCGCAAAACGCAGCATCAGTCGTCCGGGCAGCGATGCGATCCGCGACAAGGGCTGGCTGGCCGCCAACCGTTACCTGGTTTTACGCCGGATTTCGCAGTTGACCGTACTACTGCTGTTCATGACCGGCCCCTGGTTCGGCCTGTGGATCGCCAAGGGCAACCTGGCCTCGTCGCTGACGCTGGACATCCTGCCACTGACCGATCCCTACCTGTTCGTCCAGAGTCTGGCTGCCGGTTTCATGCCGGCATCCTCGGCGCTGATCGGGGCGGCCATCGTCATCGCGTTCTACGCGCTGTTCGGTGGGCGCATCTATTGCGCCTGGGTTTGTCCGGTCAATGTCGTCACCGATGTTGCCGCCTGGCTGCGCCGCCGGCTCGGCCTGAAGTCGGGCCGGGCGCCGGACGGCAATACCCGCTACTGGGTGCTGGCCGGTTCGCTGCTCGCAGCGGCGGTCACCGGCACCGTGGTCTGGGAGTGGGTCAATCCGGTGACCATCCTGCAACGCAGTCTGATCTTCGGACTGTCCGGCAGTCTGGTCGTAATCTTTGCCATCTTTTCCTACGACGTACTGGTCGCCTCGCGCGGCTGGTGCGGTCACCTCTGTCCGATGGGCGCCTTCTACGGCCTGCTCGGGCAGAAATCGCTGATTCGCATCACCGCCGACCAGCGCGGCCGCTGCGACGACTGCATGGACTGTTTTGCCGTCTGCCCGGAACCACAGGTCATCCGGCCGGCGTTGAAGAAGGCCGGGCAGGAAAGTCCGCTCATCCTCGATCGCGACTGCACCAACTGCGGCCGCTGCATCGATGTCTGCAACAAACACGTTTTCCACTTTACTCATCGGTTCGATCAAAGGAGCGATTCATGAAAAACAAGAGCCGCCTGTTCACTGCTGCTTTGGCCGCGGCACTTATGGCTACCACGCTGTCCTGGGGCCCCGTCCATGCTTCCGAGGGAGGTCTCAAGTCGCTGCGCGGCGCAGCCATCCAGGCCCCGGAGACCGAGTCGGCCGACCCCTTCAAGACGATGAAGGACAGTGCGCCGATCGAGCGCGACTACGTCCAGCAGCCGCCGCTGATTCCGCACAAGGTGGAGGGTTACAACGTCACCATGAAGTACAACAAGTGCATGGATTGCCATTCCTGGACGCGTTACAAGGAAACCGGCGCGACCAAGGTGTCGCTGACCCACTTCAAGACGCGTGACGGTCAGGAGCTGTCGAACATCTCGCCGCGTCGCTACTTCTGCCAGCAGTGCCACGTGCCGCAGGTCGATGCCAAGCCGTTGGTGGCCAACAAGTTCAAGCCGGCCGAAGGCATTCGCTGAAGACGGCTGACGGAGAAGAATCATGGAAAACAACAAACCGGCGGGGTTGACCGCAAGAGTCAGGGCCTGGGTGGCGGGTATCGGGGTACTGACGGTACTCGGGCTGTTCGTGGCCGGCATCGTCTTCTGGGGCGGCTTCAATACCGCGATGGAAATGACCAACCAGGAAGAGTTCTGCATCTCGTGCCACGAGATGAAGGACAACGTGTACGCGGAATACCAGAGCACCATCCATTACGCGAACCGTTCCGGCGTCCGCGCCACCTGTCCGGATTGTCACGTGCCCAAGGAATGGGTACCGAAGATCATCCGCAAGGTTCAGGCGAGCAAGGAAGTCTGGGGCAAGATCACCGGCATCGTCGATACGCCGGAAAAGTTCGAGGCGCACCGTCTGGAAATGGCGACCCGCGAATGGAGCCGGATGAAGGCCAACAACTCGCAGGAATGCCGCAATTGCCACAATTTCGAGTATTTCGACTATGGCATGCAGGGCCGGCGCGGTGCCAACACGCACCAGCAGGCCTTCAACGAAGGCAAGACCTGTATCGACTGCCACAAGGGCATCGCCCACAAGCTGCCGGAAGTCGACCAGTCGATCAGCGAAATCAACGCTGATGGCGCTGCCCCGCAGGTCTTCCATCCGCCTGCCGGCAAGTAAGCCGTTCCATCACTCCTCGGGCCGCCAGGTAATGCAGATTGCCTGGCGGTTCTGCTTTTGGGCGGTGAAATTTCCCGGTTTATTTTGCTGTTGGCCGGCGATTGGCGACACAGATCAAGGAATTGCCCAGTCCGGGTGCGGAAAATGGTGCCCGGAACCTGAGCAGGGACCTTGTTAGCAAGCAATATTCTGGGAGACCACACATGAAACAGCCGTTGAAGACATTCACCTCCACCCTGGTGGCCGGCATCGCCGCTGCCATGTTCTCCGGTGGCGCCCTGGCGCTTGACGTCGATGCCGCCAAGGACCTGATGAAACAGAACAAGTGCACGCAGTGCCACGGCATGGCGAAGGACAAGGATGGCCCCGGCTTCAACAAGGTGGCCGCCAAGTACAAGGGCAAGGCTGACGGTGAGGAAAAACTGGTCACGCACCTGTCGACCGGCCCGACGGTCAAGCTTTCCGACGGTACTGAAGAACAACACAAGGTGGTCAAGACATCCCCGGCCAAGGATGCGGCCCAGATCAAGAACCTGGTGCAGTACATCCTGACGCTGTAAGCCGCGTCGCCCCGCCGGGCGGGGCGCTCACGATGCCTGGGGGGCAATGATGAACAATGAAGGAAAAAGCGGCTTGCGTCGCTGCTGGAGCGTACTCGTCAGACCGAGCGTGCGCTATTCGCTGCTGACCTTGCTGTCGGTCGGTTTCGTTTCCGGGATCCTGTTCTGGGGTGGTTTCAACACCGGGATGGAAGCGACCAACACGATGACTTTCTGTATCGGTTGTCACGAGATGCGCGACAACGTTTACAAGGAATACAAGGAAACCATCCACTACAGCAACCGCACCGGCGTCCAGGCGGTCTGCTCCGACTGTCACGTGCCGAAGGACTGGAGCCACAAGATCATCCGCAAGATCCAGGCGAGCAAGGAAGTCTGGGGCAAGATCACCGGCGTTATCGACACCCGGGAAAAATTCGAGGGCCACCGGATGGAAATGGCGACCCGCGAATGGGCGCGGATGAAGGCCAGCGACTCCCGCGAGTGCAGGAACTGCCACAGTTTCGAGGCGATGAGTGAGGAGTTGCAGCGCAAGACGCCGTACAAGAAGCACATGGCAGCCAAGGCCGATGGCAAGACCTGCATCGATTGCCACAAGGGAATCGCCCACCAGTTGCCGAAAGAATACGAAGAGCCCGAAGACGAGGAATGAAACCAGGTGGGGCCCGGTTGAATAAAACCGTTGCCCTGTCATGGGTATTGAAGCCTGCCTGTAGTAAAATTGCCGCGCCAGAAACCGCTCATACGGTTTTGGAGCAAAAAACAATAAACAAGGCGCCGGTGTGGCGCCACATCGCGGATGGGGTAGGCAATGTTCTGGAACAACAAGGAAAGGCTTGGTGCGCTTGAACGCGCACTGAGCGAAGGCGCACGTCGTGAAGAGGTACTGGCAGCAGAAGTCGCGGCATTGCAGCAGGCACTGGCCGCACAGGCGGCAGAGCGTCAGGAAAAGGAAGTAGAGTGCGACAATCTGCGCGCCATTCTGCGTAACCTGGCTTTGTTCAGCCAGTCGCTCGGTAGTTCGCAAGCCAGTCTGGGCAACATGGCCAACCTGCTCAAGGACGAAAAACAGCAGGCAGTCGAGGCGGCCCAAGTTTCGGCCAGCAGCGGTCAGACGACCACCGAGATTGCCGCCAACCTGCACCGGCTGGCGGAAGGCTCGGCCAGGGCCGCCCGCGATGTCGATGCGCTGGCACACCAGGCGACCGAAATCGGTGCCATCGTCCAGTTGATTCACGAGATCGCCGACCAGACCAATCTGCTGGCGCTCAATGCTGCCATCGAGGCCGCGCGGGCCGGCGAGGCGGGGCGCGGCTTTGCCGTCGTCGCCGACGAGGTGCGCAAGCTGGCCGAGCGCACGGCCAAGGCGACCAAGGATATCGACGGTCTGGTCAGCAGCATCCGCGACGACTCCTCGCAGGCCAGGGAAGCGATGGAATCCCTGGCGCAGATGGCGAATGAGCACAGCGAGCGCGGCAAGCACGCCACCGAAGACATGAACCGGCTGATCGAGCTGTCGCGCAAGATGGAAGGCATCATCGCCGGCAGTTCGCTGAAGAGCTTCGTCGAAGTCGCCAAGGTGGACCACCTGGTGTTCAAGTTCCGCATCTATCTCGGCCTGTTCGGCCTGGAGCAGGTGAATCCCGACCAGGTCGCCTCGCATACCGGCTGCCGTCTGGGCAAGTGGTATTACGAGGGTGAGGGGCGTGAATGCTTCAGCAAGCTCGACGGCTATCGCGAAATCGAAGCGCCGCACATCGACGTGCACCGCTTCGGCATCGAAGCGTTGCGGGCCCGTCTGGCCGGCGACAGCACGCTGATGCTGAAGCATGTCGAGGCGATGGAACAATCCAGTTTCCGCGTACTCGACAACCTGCAGCGCATGGCCGAGGTCGCCGACAGGGACCCGGCGGTGCTGTGTATCGGCCACTGAAAAAAACCCGGCCGAGGCCGGGTTTTTTCATGGTTTGAAGAAGCTTTCCAGTTGCTTGAACACCGCGTGCCCGGCGTGATGCCGGCGTACCGCGGCTACATCCTCCAGCTTTTCGACCTGCCGGATCATCTGCGGCAGACGCTGGTCTTCGATTACCAGCAGCCAGATGCGGCTGGCCTTGCCGTCGCCGACCGGCAGGCAGAGGATGCCTTCGACGTTGTAGGCGCGGCGCGAGAACAGGCCGACGACATGCGACATCACGCCGGGATGGTTGGCGACGTCGATTTCTAGCACGGCACGGGCGAGGGCGTTGTTTTCGTTGCGGTTGATGGCGTTCATGTTCAGGCTCCGATCATGTCGCGGTTGGCGGCGCCGGGTGGCACCATGGGATAGACCTTCTGTCCGGCATCGATGCCGGCGTGGATCAGGCACGGGCCGGGGCGGGCGAAGGCCTCGGCGAGCGTGGCGCAGGGATTTGCCGCCTGGTCGAGGTCGACCGCAGCAATGCCGAGCGCGCGGGCGACGCCGACGAAATCGGGCATCGCCTGGAATTCCGAGGCAAACAGCCGCTCCCCGTAAAACAGCGTCTGCTGCTGGTGCACCAGGCCGAGCACGGCATTGTTCATCAGCACGATCTTCAGGTTCACCCGCTGTTCGGCGGCGGTGACCAGTTCCTGGATGTTCATCAGGATCGAACCGTCACCGGTGAAGCAGACGACGGTGCGCTGCGGTTCGGCAAGGGCGGCGCCGATCGCCGCCGGCACGCCGAAGCCCATCGTCCCGAGGCCGCCGGAAGTCAGCCACTGGCGCGGCCGGCGCAGCGGATAGGCCTGCGCCACCCACATCTGGTGCTGGCCGACATCGGTGGTAATGATCGCATCGCGGTCCAGGCAGGCGGCAATGCTGCGGATCAGGCCGAAATGCGAGCGCGGATCGTCGAGATCGGGCAGCGGTTGCGGATGCGCGGCCTTCAGCGCATTGATGCGGTCAACCCAGGTTTTGCGCGGATTTTCCGGCACCAGCGGCAGCAGCCGGCCGAGCGCCTCGGCGACATCGGCAACGATGCCGACGTGGGCGGTCTTGATCTTGTCCAGTTCGGCCGGGTCGATGTCGATGTGGACGATCCGCGCCTGCGGACAGAAGGCGGCTACCTTGCCGGTGGCACGATCGTCGAAGCGGGCGCCGACGGCGATCAGCAGGTCGCACTCGTCGAGCGCGAGATTCGTATAGGGCGCGCCGTGCATGCCGAGCATGCCGATCGACAGCGGGTGGTCGACCGGCATCGCACCGAGCGCCATCAAGGTCATCACCGTTGGCAAATTTGCCTTTTCGGCGAGGTCGACCGCAAGATCCGACGCGCCGGCATGGATGACGCCGCCGCCAAGATAAAGGATCGGCCGTTTGGCAGCGCTGATCAGCGAGGCCGCTTCGGCCAGCGCCATGCCGTCTGCCGGCGCCGGCATGATGCGGCGGCCCGGCTCCGGCCAGGCGTCGACGTCGATGGCGCGGCTCTGCACGTCCTTCGGGATGTCGATCAGCACCGGCCCGGGACGTCCGGAAGCGGCAATTTCAAAGGCGCGCGGGATGACTTCGAGCAGTTCCTCGGTCGAGGAAACGAGGAAGTTGTGCTTGGTGATCGGAATCGTCAGGCCGTAGGTGTCGACTTCCTGGAAGGCATCGGTGCCGATCATCGATTTCGGCACCTGGCCGGTGATCGCCACCAGCGGGATCGAATCGAGCTTGGCATCGGCGATGGCGGTCAGCAGGTTGGTCGCGCCGGGGCCGGAGGAGGCCATGCAGACGGCGACTTCGCCAGTGGCACGGGCCATGCCCTGGGCGATGAAACCAGCGCCCTGTTCGTGGCGGGCGAGGACATGGCGGATTGCGGTCGACTGCCCGAGCGCATCATAAATCGGCAGGATGGCGCCGCCCGGATAGCCGGTGACCAGCGTGATGCCCTGGCGTTCGAGCAGGCGCACGGTGATCTGTGCGCCGCTCAGGGTTTCGGTGGGGATTTCGTTCATCTGGAGCTCCTTGGGGTTCTGGCGATTCCGGGAGGTCCAAACAAAAACCCCGCCGGTTGCGCCGGCGGGGTTTGGGGGAAACTGTCTGCTGCTTCTGCTTACCCGGTCCGCGACGGCGCGTGCGTAACGACGCCTACCTTAATTACGCGTACGACGACCAGCAGCGAAACTGCGCGGGCAGCAACGGAGCGGAAATTGTCGAAGGCGTTCATGCGGTTTCTCGGGTACAGTGAAAAATCAGCGAAGCGCAACTATCGCCGAAGTCGTTTGAAAAAACAACAACGGGATGCATAGGGTTATTTCCGGTCAGCAGGTTTTTGCCGTCCGGCAGGCGGCGATCGATTGCGTCGCCGGAACGGCCGGGCCACTGGCCCGCAGCCAGCCCATGATGCCGGCGCGCACGTTGTACACCTTGCTGTAGCCGGCCTGCTGCGACAGGAACTGGCTGACTGCCTTGGTCCGGTTGCCGGTGCGGCAGATGACGATGACCGGCTGCTCGGGGCCAGCAACCGGTTTCACCTTGGCCAGCCAGCCGGCAGGATCGGCACGGCCGCGTTCGTCGAAGAAGGTGAACAGGTGGCTGCCGGCGACGATGCCTGTCTGCTCCCACTCGGACTGCAGGCGGATATCGATGACCGGTACGCCCTCCTGGATCAGGCGGGCAAGTTCACGGTTGTCGATGTCGATCACTTCGGCGCGGGCGAACAGGCAAAAGAAGGCTATGCTGGAGGCAATGAGAAATTGGCGCATGATGCTTGGCAAATCCGGTATCGAATGAAAATCAGTCGCTGATTATATAGCGCTCGGCTCGAGATGATTGTCTTGACCTTGATGTCAAAAAAATACAAAATTTGACGTAAGTATCATTGTAAGCAAAGGCATTGGGAAACCATGAAAAAACACCTGCGCTATCTTCCCCTATCGGAAGTCGTCGAAGGTATGGTGCTGGGAGCGTCGCTAACCATCGCCGAAAATGGTGTGACCAACTTCACCTTGCCAGCCGGGCATGTGCTGACTGACTCCAACCTGCGCCAGATTGTCCGGCGTCACGGTGAGTTCGCATGTGTCGCCGAAGAAGATACGCGCAGTGATGAAGTGCGCGAAGCTGAATATGCTCATCTTCAAAGCCGTCTGGACACCATCTTCTCCCGGGCTGACCGGAGCAAGCCGGCGATTGCCGGCCTGTACGCCGCCGTGCTCGCCTACCGGAGCCTGTGATGCCGTTGCACCTGAGCGAAAGCGAGATTGTCGACCGGGCTTCCCTGCTGCCGGCCTTTCCCAGCGTGGTCAACGACATCCTGCAGACCCTGGATGACGACAACGCCACGCTCGGCGCATTGATCCATCTGGTCGAACGCGATCCGGTGATCACCGCCCGCGTGTTGTCGATCGCCAACGCTGCGGCGATGGCCGGCCGGACGCAGCGCGACGTGCGCGACATGCAGGTGGCCGTCTCGCTGATCGGCTTGTCGAAGGTCAGGGAAACGGTGCTCGGCGTCAGCCTGGCCAATTTTTCCAGCGAAAGCCGGATGGGACGTCATTTCTGGGAGCACAGCGTGGCCGTCGGCGTGGCCGCGCAGGAACTGGCGCGTCTCGGCCGGATATCGACCGATTACGCACTGGTCTGCGGCCTGCTTCACGACATCGGCCAGTTGTGGATGGCACGCTGTTATCCGCTGGAATTCCAGATGGTGCGCCTGAGCCTGTCGCTCGAACCGACGCTCGACATTCTTGAAGCCGAGCGCAAGCATTTCGGTATCGATCATTGCGCCATCGGCCGCCTGCTGGCGACGGCCTGGCACCTGCCGACCTCTGTCGTGGCAGCGATTCAGCATCACCACGACGCACATCCGCCAGCCGACAAGCTGGTTGCCGCGACCCACGTCGGCGAGGTTCTGGCCAACGCGCTCGACCTGTCGCGCCAGGACGAGGCACGGGTCGTCAATCTCTCGGAAAGTGCCTGCGATCTGCTGGGGATCGACTGGAACGACGATCTCAACTACCTGTTCGGCAAGATCGAAGCCCGCGCCCGCTATCTGGCCCGGATTTTCAGCTAAGTTCCTGCCAGCGCAGCCAGTGACCGCAGGCCGAGCGGGCGCGGCGTTCCGAGCCGTGCCAGCCGCCGCCTTCGCACAGGCCGGTGACCGTTTCCGCTTCGATCTGCACCGTTTCCGGCGTATCGCCGGGCTGGCGCGGGCCGGACCAGCGCTGGCAACTGGCGCAACGCTTGCGGTCGACGGCCTGGAACAGCATCTTTTGCCGGTTCAGCGCGCCTGTTGCTGACGTTTCATCAGCTCGCGCATCTGCGGGTCCTTCATCATTTCCTGCATGTTGTACTTGCCCATGCCCGGCATGATGATGTCGCCGGCTTTCTGGCCCGCCTGGCATGGGCCGAGCCAGCGTGCTTCCTGGACCATCTTCATTTCCTTCATGCCGTCCTGCGGCGGGCTGAAGCGGGTGATCATGTCGCTGCGGTAACTGCGGTTGAAGTCGCCAGTGATCTCGGCATCGGTCGTCGCCGTCGTGCCGTTGTGGCGGCAGACCGAATGGATGGTCATCTTGCCGACGCCGGGTTTGACCTGCATCACCGGGCAGTCCGGTTTTTCGCCGGGGGCGGACGAATCCTGCGTCATGTTGTCGCTGTTCTGGTCGATGCACATCTGGATCGGTCCCTGGCCCGGCATGCCGGCAGGCATGCCGGACATCTGCGTGCGGATTTCCCAGAGACCGGATTTGCGTTTGGGCAGGTCGGCGGCCCCGGCGGTTGAGGCGATGCTGGCGGCGAGCAGGCACAAGGCGATGCGGGAGGTGTTCATGGCGGCGTCTCCGGTCGGTTAACAGCGCTTATCGTAGTCTGCTTTGGCGGAGGCGTCATGGGATAATCGCGCCTTTTTCCGGGGCTGGTCATGGCGCTCAAATCAACGGTCTTCAAGGCCGAACTTCAGGTCTCCGATCTTGATCGCGGGCATTTCGCCGAATACGCATTTACCGTCGCCCGTCATCCGTCGGAAACCGATGAGCGGATGATGGTGCGGATCCTCGCCTTTGCGCTGTACGCCGGGCCGGATCTCGCTTTCAGCAAGGGCCTGTCGAGCGACGATGACTGCGCGCTGCAGGAAGTCGATCCGTCCGGCGTGCTGCGCACCTGGATTGAGGTCGGGCAGCCCGACGAAAGCCGCATCCGCAAAGGCTGCAACAAGGCCGACCGAGCGGTGGTGCTCAGCTACGGCGCGCGTTCGGTCGATGTCTGGTGGCAGCAGGTTGCGCCGCTGCTCGCGCGCTTTTCCAATCTCACCGTGCTGCGCCTGACGGCCGAGGAAACGCAGGCGCTGGGGCGGCTGGCCGAGCGCTCGATGAAACTCTCCTGCACCATCCAGGAAGGCACGATCTGGCTGGCCGGTGGCGAACAGTCGATTCAGCTGACACCTGAAACACTGTTGAGCGCACAAGCTGGGTAGAATGCCGGAGTGATTTTTTCCATTCTTTCTTAACGAGGTCAATCAGCATGTCTCAAGACGAAAACGAAACTCAGGGTGTGGTCTTCGGCGTTCTCGCCGGTGTGATTTTCGGCGTGATCGCGCTGGTTGTCGGCCTCGGTGTATGGAAGGCCGGCCAAACCGCCGCGCCGGCTGCTATGGTTGCCGTCGCTGAGGAAAGCGACATTGCACCGGTCGGCGAAGCGCTGGCCAAGGTGTATTTCGCCGTCAGTTCCGCCGCGCTGGGCGAGGGCGATCAGGCCGTCGTCGGGCAAACGGTCGCTGCGCTGGCAGCAAAGGCTGACGCCATCGTTCTGCTGTCCGGTTTCCATGACCAGTCGGGTGATCCGGCGATGAATGCCGAACTGGCCAAGCAGCGTGCGCTGGCCGTGCGCGATGCGCTGGTCGCCGGCGGTGTTGCGGTCGACCGCGTGAAAATGCGCAAACCGGAATCGACGCTCGGCAGCGGCAGCGCTGAAGAAGGTCGCCGCGTCGAGATCCGCGTCCAGTAAGCGACGCCGACAGGCACCAGGGCGGACCCGCGGGTCCGCCTTTTTTACGTCAGCGGCGCAGGATGCGCGCGAGCAGGTCGACGCCGGAAACGATCAGGTCGCCGATATCGAGCTGGTTGAAATTCTCGCGCTGCTCGCGCTGGAAACGCGATTTTTCACGCTCGCGCATGACGATCGCGTCGCCGAGCATTTCGACGTCGCGCCGGCTGCGGACTTCCTCGGCCTGGTGCAGGCGATCCAGCGCCTTGTCCACGGCTTGCGGATCGAGGATCGAAATCGGTGCCCGGCAATGCCGGCAGGCATGATCGTGGCGGATGTCCACCGGCGCGCCGCAGCCGGTGCAGCGGATGGTGCCGACCTTGCTGGCCAGGTCGTCGATTTCTGCGCCGGTCAACTGCCGGACGAAGCCCTTTTCGATCATCAACTGGGCAAAGGTCGTGAACCGGCCGTGCTTCTGCAGGCAGCGGTGGTAATTGAAGCGGCCGCCGTGTTTCGACACGTCCAGCCCGTGCAGCAGGCGCTCGTCGCAGCGCGGGCAGTGCAGCACGTCGCGCAGCGGCAGACGTTGTTCGTCGCGATGCTCGTGGATCAGCCGGAACAGTTCGACGACGCCGCCCGGCGTGATCTGCACGCTCTCGAACTCGTCGAACCAGATGCCGTGGCAGTGAAAACACAGGTCGAGGATGACTTCGCCGTGCACATTGCGCTCGAAGCGGCGCTTGTGCATCGGCTGGCGGCAGGAAGGGCAGGCAGTCGGTTGCATGCCGTTATTATGCCGGGCGGATGGTGCCGAGGTTCAGTTTGACGCCTTTCTTCATCTTGCCGACCACGTGCATCTCGCAGGCCTTGCAGTCGAACTTGAGGATCAGCTTCTCGTTGCCGTTGATCAGCGTCATCGGGTCCGGTTTCAGGTGCTTCACTTCCTTCGGGCACAGGTTGAAGCTGTAGCGCAGGCAATGGCGGGTGATCATCAGCGACACCATGCCCTTTTCGTTGCCGGCCTCGTAGGCTTCCTCGATCAGCTTGACGCCGTGCTTCTCGTAGAAAGCGCGGGCCTTGGCGTTGAAGACGTTGCCGAGATAGGTCAGTTCGTCCTGCGGGTAGGGGGCCGGGTCGGCTGCCGGCGCTGCGCGTGGCGGGCGTGGATGGCTGGCGATGCGCGCAGCTTCGAGCTTGCCTGCGGCTTCGCGGCGCAGCGCGTTGATCGCGCCCACCGGCAGGAACCACGGCTGCGACAGTTGCACGTCGACCGATTCGGCAACGAACATCGTGTTGCCGAACTTGCCGAGGTTTTCCTTGAGCTTGGCCAGCGCGGCATCCGGATTCTGGGCGAGTTCGCTGCCGGTTTTTGCGTCTTTTGCCAGGTTGACCGCAACATTGACGCCGTCCTCGTCGGTCAGCGTCAGCACGAAGCCATCGGCGCTTTCCGCGAACACCGCCTTGACGGCCACGCGCCGGTCGGCCGATTCCTTCTCCAGCGCCCGCTCGAATTCCTGGTCGCGATTGCGGAACAGCGTCGCGCCTTCGGTCAGGTCGGCCGGGATTTCGGCGGGGTAGAGTTTCTTCCCTTCCGCCCGGTTGATGCGCATTCCCTGAACATCGCCATGCGCGTCGTGGAAGCAGACGCCGTCACCGTTATGGAAGGTTTCATCGGTGTTGACGACGATCCAGCCGGCGCCGATTTCGGCCACCTCGCCAACCAGTTCGCCGACAAAGGCCGGCGAATCGAAGGCGCCGATGTCGTCCTGGCGGTCGTTGGCGAAATAGTCGGTGTAGCCGCGGTTGAAGGTCTTGTCCGGCTGCGGCGTGAAGGTGAAGGTCGAACGGCCGCTGGAAGCGCGGGTGTATTGCGGGTTGGCAGCGATGATGTCGTCGAGCAGCGTGCGGTAGTGCGCGGTGATGTTCTTGACGTAGGACAGGTCCTTCAGCCGGCCCTCGATCTTGAACGACGACACGCCGGCCTCGATCAGCGCCAGCAGGTTCTCGGTCTGGTTGTTGTCCTTCATCGACAGCAGATGCTGGTTCTCGGTGACCACCTTGCCCTTGTCGTCGACCAGCGTGTACGGCAGCCGGCAGGCCTGCGAACATTCGCCGCGGTTGGCGCTGCGCCCGGTGTGGGCGTGGCTGATGTAGCACTGTCCCGAATAAGCGACACAGAGCGCACCATGGACGAAATACTCGAGCGCCAGCGTCGTCTGCCCGGCCAGTGCCTCGATTTCCTTGATGCTCATCTCGCGTGCCAGCACGATCTGCGAGAAGCCCGCATCTTCGAGGAACTTGGCCTTGGCAGGATTGCGGATGTCGGTCTGGGTGCTGGCGTGGAGCTGGATCGGTGGCAACTCCATTTCCAGCAGGCCCATGTCCTGGATGATCAGCGCATCGGCGCCGGCGTCGTACAGTTGCCAGGCCAGCCGGCGGCTGTCTTCCAGTTCGTCATCGTGCAGGATGGTGTTCACCGCGACGAAGACCTTTGCCCGGTAGCGATGGGCAAACTCGCACAGGCGTTGGATTTCGCCGACATCGTTGCCGGCACCGTAGCGGGCACCGAAAGCCGGGCCGCCGATATAGACGGCGTCGGCGCCGTGACGGATCGCTTCGATGCCGAAATCGGCGTTCTTGGCCGGCGCGAGGAGTTCGAGAGGGTGTTGGATTCGGGTCATGGCGGACTTAGTAGGCGAAGCGCGGCGCAAGTTCCTCGATATTGAACTCGCGCAGGATGGCTTCAGCCCGCTCGCGGGCATTTTTTCTCGGGGCACCGCGTTTGCTGGCGATGATCAGTTCGTTCTTCATCGAATGCTCCCAGCCGACCAGTTCGGTGACGGTGACGTCGTAGCCGTGCGATTCGAGCAGCAGGCAGCGCAGCACGTTGGTCAGGTGGCTGCCCAGTTCGCGGGTGTGGATCGGATGGCGCCACAGTTCGGACAGCGGCGTCTGGCCCAGCGATTCGTTCTTGCGTGCCCGCATCGTCGCGGCGACCTCGGCCTGGCAGCAGGGCACCAGCACGACGTGCTTCGCCTGTCGTGTCAGAGCGAAACGGATCGCGTCATCGGTCGCCGTATTGCAGGCATGCAGGGCCGTAACGACATCGACAGTGGCTGGCAACTCGCGGGAAGTCAGCGAATCCTCGACCGTGCAGGCAAGGAAGCGCATGCGCGGAAAGCCAAGCCGGGCGGCCAGTTCGCGTGATTTTTCGACGAGCTCGGTGCGCGTTTCGATACCGATGACGTCGCCGCTGGCACGCTCCTTGATATAGAGATCGTAGAGGATAAAGCCGAGGTAGGACTTACCGGCACCGTGATCGACGAGGGTTTCCATGCCGTAGAGCAGCGGTTCGATGAACTGGGCCAGGTGATACACCTGTTTCAGCTTGCGTCGGCTGTCCTGGTTGAGTTTCCCGTCGCGGGTCAGGATATGCAGTTCCTTGAGCAGTTCAATCGACTGCCCGGGGCGGATTTCCGGAATGGCGGCAGGGGGATTCTGTTTTTTCATGGGCGACATTATCGCATTCAAACTTCCGTCACTTTTCTATCACTTTAGTGTCAACCGAATGCCGGGAAGGTCGTTATTCGACACATGGTGCCGCTGCACCGTAATCTAACGGAGACATAAATGGGTAGTCTTAGCAACGAATCCTTCGAGCAGTTCCTGGATTCCCTGAAGAAGGCCGGTATTTCCATTTCCAACGAAGCCCAACTGCGCGAGCGGCTGGCAGAGGCGCAACGCTGGCGTTTCGCGTTCCAGACGCTGGCCGCCAACGGCAAGAGCATCGGCATCTGTTTCGAGGATCGCTCGTCGGGTGACAACCTGGCCGAAATCGAACGTGCTTTCTCCGAATTCCAATTTTCCGAAAAGAGTCGCGCGGTCTTCGCCGCGAACCTCAAGCATTGATTTTTTATCCTGCCTCGCAGCAGCGGGGCAGAAAACAGAAACGGGCGCCGATCAGGCGCCCGTTTTGCATGGTGCGCCCGCGGGTGGCGCACTTGGGATCAGCCCGTCAGCGGCTTGACCACGCGCTTGACGGCGGTGTCGTCCGGGTGCGGGTGGATGGTGAAGCCGAGGCTGGTCATCAGGCGGAACATCTTGCTGTTGGTCGACAGCACGTCGCCGACCACGGCGCGGTAGCCCTTCATCCGGGCGCAGTCGATCAGTGCCGTCATCAGCTTGCGACCAACGCCGCATTTCTGCCAGTCGTCACCGACGGCGAGTGCGAATTCGACCGATTCGCCGTCCGGATTGAGGACATAGCGGGCGACGCCGATCTGGCTTTCCTTGCCGGATTCCGGATCAGGCAGCGTGGCGACCAGCGCCATTTCCCGGTCATAGTCGATCTGCGTAAAGCGGACCAGCATCGTCTGCGTCAGTTCGCGCAGCGTGTCCATGAACCGGTAGTAGCGCGATTCGTCGGACATGGCCTTGACGAATTCCTGCTCCATGTCGGCATCTTCCGGCCGGATCGGGCGGATGGTGACGACCTTGCCGTCGTTCATCGTCCAGTCCTGGATCAGGTGCACCGGGTAGGGGTAGATCGCCATGTGCGCATAGCGGTCGCCGGAGCTGTTGGCGGCGTGGTCGATGACGATGCGGGCATCGGCGGCGATGGCGCCGTGCTCGTCGACAATCAGCGGGTTGATGTCCAGTTCGATGATCCACGGCAGTTCGCAGACCATTTCGGAGATGCACAGCAGGACTTCCTTGATCGCTTCGCGGTCGACCGGAGGCATGTTGTGGAACTGGTCGAGAATCTTCGAGGTACGCGTCGATTCGATCAGGTCCTTGGCCAGGAACTTGTTCAGCGGCGGTAGTGCGACCGAACGGTCGCTGAAGATTTCGTTGTCGAAACCACCGGCGCCGAAGGTGATGACCGGCCCGAAGATCGGGTCGCGGATGACACCGATCATGATTTCGCGGCCGTGCGGACGCGACAGGAAGGGTTCGATCGAGACGCCGTTGATCTTCGCCGTCGGGTGGCGCTTCTGCACGGTGTCGATGATGTCGTGATAGGCGTTGCGTACCGCCGGCGCGTTCTGGATATTCAGGCGGACGCCGCCGGCATCGGACTTGTGCGGCAGTTCCGGCGAATCGACCTTCATCGCCACCGGGAAACCGATCTGTTCGGCCAGCAGCAGGGCTTCGGTGGCGGTGCGGGCGACCATGGTCTGGGCGACCGGTACCTTGAAGGCGCGCAGGATGGCCTTCGATTCCATTTCCGAGAGCACCTTGCGTCGTTCGGCGAGCAGCGCCTCAATCAGCATCTTGGCGCCTTCGGTTTCCGGCCGGCCGTGCTGGCGCGTCGGTTCGGGCGTCTGCAGCAGCAGCTTCTGGTTGCGGTAGTACTTGGAAATGTGATGGAACAGTTCGATCGCGGTTTCCGGCATGCGGAACGCCGGAATGCCGCTGTCTTCGAGCAGCTTGCGGGCCTCGGCAACCTGCGCTTCGCCCATCCAGCAGCAGATGATGCGCCGGTTCAGCTTGTCCGAAATCGAGATGATGGCCTGGGCGACGCCAAGCGGATCGGTCATGGCCTGCGGCGACAGCATGACCAGCGTGCTGTCTACATTCGGGTCCTGCGAGATCGACAGCAGCGCGTCGCGGTAGCGTTCCGGCGTTGCGTCGCCGCCGATGTCGACCGGATTGCTGTGTGACCAGTTGGTCGGCAGCACCTTGTTCAGGTTGCCCATGGTTTCCGTAGACAGCTGTGCCAGCGGGATGCCGAGGTCGCCGGCACGGTCGGCAGCCATGGCACCCGGGCCGCCACCATTGGTGATGATGGCCAGGCGATCTCCCTGCGGACGGAACTTGGAGGCCAGGGCCTTGGCTGCATAGAACAGCTGGCCGACGTTCTTGACGCGAACGACGCCGGCGCGGCGCACGGCGGCGTCGAAGACGGTATCCGAAATCGCGGCCATGCCGGAATGGGCCGTGGCGGCCTGCGAACCCGCTTCGTGGCGACCGGCCTTGAGCAGGATGATCGGCTTGATGCGGGCAGCGGAACGCAGCGCGCTCATGAAACGGCGGGCGTTGCGGATGCCTTCCACGTACATCAGGATGTAGTGGGTGCGGCTGTCGTAGATCAGGTAATCGAGGATTTCACCGAAATCGACGTCGGCGGTCATGCCCAGCGAGATCACCGACGAGAAACCGACCTGGTTGGCCTTCGCCCAGTCGAGCACGGCCGAACACATGGCGCCGGACTGGGAAACCAGGGCGAGGTTGCCCGGATCGGCGGTGATCTTGGTGAAGGTGGCGTTGAGGCCGAGTTCCGGGCGGATGATGCCCAGACAGTTGGGGCCAAGGACGCGCACGTTGTAGGAACGGGCAATCTCCATGACCTTGCGTTCGAGCGCAGCCCCGATGTGGCCTGCTTCGGAAAAACCCGAGGCGATGACGATGACGTTGCGCACACCGCTGCGCCCGCACTGTTCGATGATCTGCGGCACGGTCTGCGGGCGGGTGGCGATGACGGCCATCTCGACACGGGCGCCGATTTCCTCGATCGACTTGTAGGCCGGCTGGCCCTGGATCGTCTCGTGTTTCGGGTTGATCGCGTAGAGGCGCCCCTTGTAGCCCGAACCGAGAATGTTCTTGAAGATGATGTTGCCGACCGAGTTCTCACGGTCGGAGGCGCCGATCACGGCAACCGATTTCGGTTCGAAAAGCGCAGTCAGATAATGCTGTTCCAACATGATTCGTCTCTTTTCAGGCTGTTATTCTACGTTGATTGTGCGGTGCAATATTTTCTCACACTGGTGCTGGCAATACCACGTGGAAGGGTGGGTTATTGCTTGCGGATTTCACTTAGTCGGCAAGTTCGCAATCGAGCTGGAAGGATTGCGACAGCGCCCGGTGTACCGGGCATTTGTTGGCGATTTCCAGCAGGCGCTGCCGCTGTTCCATGGTCAAATCACCGTCCAGCGTGATGTTGCGGCGGATGCAGTCGCGGGCGACGCCATCGATCTCGACCTTGGCGTGCGCCAGTTCGACCCTGACATTGCGCAGCGCCAGGCCCTTGCGTTCGGCGTACATGCGCAGCGTCATCGACGTACAGGCGCCGAGGCCGGCCATCAGGAAATCGAAAGGCGCCGGACCGGCGTCGTTGCCACCCATGTCGACCGGCTCGTCGGCGAGCAAACTATGCTGGCCGGCAATGACTTCCTGCTGGTATCTTCCCAGCCCGTTCTCCCTGACGATCACCGTTCCCGACATGACACGCTCCGTGAATGAATTGCCCGAAATCATACGCCCTTCGTCGTGGGTCGAACATTACTGTTCACACTTGCCGGCATCCGGCCGCGTGCTCGATCTGGCCTGCGGCAGCGGTCGCCATGCCAGGCTGCTGGCGGGGCAGAATCTCGCCATTCTTGCGGTCGACCGCAATAGCGAGGCACTTTCCACGCTGGCCGGTGTGCCCGGCATCGAAACCGCCTGCCTCGATCTCGAGGGCGACGACTGGCCGCTGGCCGGTCAGCACTTTGCCGGCATCGTCGTCACCAACTACCTGTGGCGGCCGCGCCTGCCTGATGTACTGGCCATGCTGGCGCCGGGTGGGGTGCTGATTTACGAAACCTTCATGCTCGGCAACGCGGCCTACGGCAAGCCGTCGAATCCCGATTTCCTGCTTGCCCCGGGGGAACTGCGGGAAATTGCCGCTGCCGCCGGCCTGCATGAAATCGCCTTTGCCGAAGGCTACGCCGAGATGCCGAAACCCTGCATGCGCCAGGCCATCGTCGCCATCCGGCCTATCTGAGCAGCGGTTGCAGCTTCGGCCAGACGTGTTCGAGCAGCAGCGGCTGGGCTTCCGCCGTCGGGTGCAGGCGGTCGGCCTGGAACAGTTCGGGGCGGGTCGCCACCGGTTCGAGCAGGAAGGGCAGCAGGGCGGTCTTCTTTGTTTTTGCAATATCGGCAAAGCTCTGAACGAACTGGTCGGCATACGGTCCGTAGTTCGGTGGCAGGCGCATGCCGGCCACCAGTACCCGGGCCCCGGCTTTCTGCGCGGCGCTGATCATGGCTTCCAGGTTGCCGCGCATCTGCTCGATGCTCAGGCCGCGCAGGCCGTCATTGGCGCCGAGGGCGAGGACGACAACCGCCGGCTGATGCGTGGCGAGCGCGGCAGCCAGCCGGGAACGCCCGCCGGCCGTGGTTTCGCCGGAGATCGAAAGGTTGGCGACGGTATAATCGATGCGTCTTTCGGCCAGTCGTTGCGTCAGCAGCGACGGCCAGGCCTGTTCCGGACGGATGCCGTAACCGGCGGACAGCGAGTCGCCGAGCACCAGGATGGTCTTGGCGGCGACGGCCGACGGGGCAAGGAAGCACAGCGATAACAGCACAAGGACAAGCCGCATGGCAGAAAAACCAGTAGTTGATGTAACGGGATTGGGCAAAACCGTCGATAACGGCGGCGAGCCGTTGACGATTCTGCAGGATATTTCCTTTGCGGTCATGCCCGGCGAGACGGTGGCCATCGTTGGCGCTTCCGGTTCGGGCAAATCCACCTTGCTCGGACTGCTGGCCGGGCTGGACGTTCCATCGGCCGGCGAAATCCGCCTTGACGGCCTGTCGCTGGCCACGCTCGACGAGGATGCGCGCGCCGTCCAGCGCGGCCGCTTGCTCGGCTTCGTCTTCCAGTTCTTCCAGTTGCTGCCGTCGCTGACTGCATTGGAAAACGTCATGCTGCCGCTGGAACTGGCCGGCAACAAGGCAGCCGCCCGGATTGCCGGCGACTGGCTGGAACGCGTCGGCCTTGGTCACCGCCTGAAGCATTATCCGAAACACCTGTCCGGCGGCGAGCAGCAGCGCGTTGCGCTGGCCCGTGCCTTCGCGCCGGAACCACGGCTGGTGCTGGCCGACGAGCCGACCGGCAACCTCGACGCGGCGACCGGTGCGCAGGTGATCGAGATGATGTTCGACCTGAACGCGAAGCAGGGCACGACGCTGATCCTGGTCACCCACGACGAGGCGATCGCCGCCCGCTGTGGCCGCGTGCTGCGGATTCAGTCGGGCCGGCTGGCCGGATAGACGGCGCGGGCGGCGCGCAGGCCGCTCCTGACGGCGCCTTCGAGCGTCGCCGGGTAGTCGGCCCAGGTATGGTCGCCGGCAAGGAAGACACGCGGATCGGCGCTGCGGTGATCGGGCCGTGGTTGTTGCGGTCGACAGGAAAAAGTTGCCCGTTTCTCCCGCACCACCTTGTGCCAGTCCGCCTTGCCCAGGCCGAGCGCGGCCTCCATGGCGGCGGCCAGGGCGTCGTCGGACAGCGCTTCCCAGTCGCCGTGGCCGCTGATCGCGCAGCCGAACAGGCCGTGTCCACGGTCGACCGCCCAGGCGCCGGTGTTGCCGCCGAGGTGCAGTAAAGGGAAGGGCAGCCCGGTTTTTGCCGGAAACTGCAGGTAGACCGTGATGATCGGCTCGTAAGCGAAATCGGCAGCGATTTCCGGCAGCAGTGTGCCGAGATGTTGCGGCGCGACGGCGATAATGACGGTGTCAAAGACTTCGCCATCGACGCAGCCGGCGTCCACGGTGCGTACCCGTTGGCCGAAGCGCAGCGTTGCACCATTCGCCGCCAGCCAGCGGCAGGCCGGTTCCGGCAGCAGTTCGCCGAAAGGTACGCGTGGCAGCAGCAGATCGGTGTCGGTGCGGCGCGAACTGCCCAGGCTGTCGCGCAGCACATTGGCGAACAGTTGCGCCGAAGCGCGTTCGGCTGGGGTATTGAGCGCGGCCAGGCAGAGCGGTTCCCACAATTGCTGGCGCAGGACGCCGGTCTGGGCGGCGGCGTCGAGCCAGTCGGCGACGCTCTCGTCGCGCGTCAGGCGAAAGCCGCGCCATTTGATACCCTGCATCCACAGCGCGGTTTTCAGCTTTTCCGGCAGGTCGACCGCAGCAGCGCCAAGCAGCCCCCAGGCGACATTGAGCGGTGCCGGCAACTTCGGCAGGGTCAGCCGGAAACCGCCGGGGCCAACGACCTGCAGCGGCCGGCGCTCGAACAGCAATTCAGGATCGGCGCCGACCTTGCGCATCAGCGCCAGCGTTTCGCGATAGGCGCCGAGCAGGATGTGCTGGCCGTTGTCGAGCCTGCGTCCGTCGATTTCCACCGAACGCGCCCGGCCGCCTGCTACACGGCCGGCTTCGAACAACGTCACGGCAGCACCGCGCCCGGTCAGTTCGACGGCGGCGGCCAGTCCGGCCCAGCCGGCGCCGATGACCGCGACGCGTATCACCTCAGCCCTTGATCCAGGTCTTCGTCGCCAGCCACAGCTTGCGCGTTGCCGGCAGCGAAATGCGCTGGTGCAGGACCTGGAAGTTTTCGTCGCGGATTTCGGCCAGCAGCGTCCGGTAGATCGCCGCCATGATCAGGCCCGGGCGCTGATTTTTGCGGTCAACCGCCGGTAGCAGCGAAAAAGCCTGATCGTAATAACGCTCGGCGCGCTCGTACTGGAACTGCATCAGCGCCGTGAAGTTGTCCGAATACTTGGCGTTGAGGATGTCGGCGGCGGGCACGTTGAACTGCTTGAGTTCGTCCATCGGCAGGTAGATGCGGCCGCGCCGCGCGTCTTCGCCAACGTCGCGGATGATGTTGGTGAGCTGGAAGGCCATGCCCAGGTCGTGCGCGTATTTCTGCGTCTGCCGGTCCTCGGTGCCGAAAATCTCGGCGGCGAGCAGGCCGACGACGCTGGCAACGCGGTAGCAGTACAGCGACAGGCCCTTGAAGTCGAGGTAGCGCGACTGCTGCAGGTCCATCTCCATGCCGTCGATGATTTCCAGCAACTGTTCCTTCGGCAGGTTGATGCCCGGGGCCACCGCCTGCAGCGCCAGGCCGACCGGATGCGTGGCCTGTTTTTCGGCGATGCGCTCGACTTCCATGCGCCACCAGACCAGCTTGGTCGACGCCAGCGAGATGTCGCTGCATTCATCGACGATGTCGTCGACTTCGCGGCAGAAGGCGTAAAGGGCCATGATCGCCTGGCGCCGCTCGGGCGGCAGGAAGAGGAAGCTGTAGTAGAAGGAGGAGCCGCTCTTGGCGCACTTCTCCTGGCAGTATTGGTCTGGGCTCATGGGCTCACATTCTAAAGGAACGGGCGAGCAGCACGAGCCAGTCCGCCTTTTTCAGCGTCGGCCGGTGCCGGAAGACATCGCCACGGACCTGGCGGATGCGCTCGAGGATGCGCAGGCCACCCTGCACGGTCAGGCGGATTTCCCAGCCGAGGCGGCCGGGCAGGGCATGGACCAGCGGCGCGCCGCGCAGCATCAGCGCCTGCGCGCGGTCGATCTGGAAATCCATCAACGCCGCCCAGTTGGCCGAACAACGCTGCTGGGCGATGTCTTCCTCGCTGACGCGAAAGTGCGGGAAATCCGTTTGCGGCAGGTAAACCCGGTCTTTTTGCCAGTCGACCGCAACATCCTGCCAGAAGTTGATCAGTTGCAGCGCCGAGCAGATGCAGTCGGATTGCTCCAGGTGTTCGCGCTCGGTGCGCCCGAACAGGTGCAGCACCAGCCGGCCGACCGGGTTAGCCGAGCGCCGGCAGTAATCGATCAGTTCGGGGTAATCGGCATAGCGTTTCTTGACCACATCCTGGGCGAAGGCATCGAGCAGATCGCGGAACAGCTGGATCGGCAGCGCGTGCGCCGCAATCACCCGGGCCAGTTCGATGAACAACGGCGTCTGCGGCGTGTCGCCGGCAGCGATCCGGTCCAGTTCGGCCTGGTAGGCAGCGAGGTCGGCCAGGCGCTGCGCCGGCGTCGCGTCGCCTTCATCGGCGATATCGTCGGCACTGCGCGCGAAACGGTAGATGACCTCGATCGGCTGGCGCATGCGTGCCGGCACGAGCAGCGAGGCGACGGGGAAATTTTCGTAATGATCGACAGGCATGGGCGTTAATCCTGCTCGGTGTTAGAATGCGCCCCGCCCGCCCAGGTGGCGAAATTGGTAGACGCACCAGATTTAGGTTCTGGCGTAGCAATACGTGGGGGTTCGAGTCCCTTCCTGGGCACCAGGTCCAGCACTTCCGCAAGGAACTGCCCGGCCGGCAGGCGAAAGCCGGCGGCATTGCGATGGCCGCCGCCGCCGTAGCGAACGGCGATGGCCGCGACGTCGTAGTCACCGTTCGAGCGCAGCGAGATCTTGGCGTCGCCGTCGGCCGATATCTGCCAGATCATCCCGAAACTTCCCGATTTTTCCGCCAGCAGGTTGCCTAGTTCGGATGCGAACAGGCCATTTGCGTTGACTGCTACCCCCTCGCAAACCAGCCAGGTGCCGCTGGCGTCGCTGATGATCTCCTGGCCGTGGCGCCGGGCTTGTACGGCATCGACCGGCTCGCCGCGCAGGCGGGCGCGACATAGTAGCTGGCTGTCGGCGAGACGGGCGGATTCGATGCGGAAGAATTGATCGATCGCTTCGCCCTGCAGCACCATCTCGCGATAGCGCGCTGTGTTGGCGTCGGTCGTTGCTGCGACCAGTGCCTGCCAGCCGGAAAAATCGAAAGGCTGCAGGCGAAACTGCCGGCAGAAGGCGCGGGTGTGCGCCAAGGCAAAACGCCACAGATCCTGGTCTTCGATGTGCTGCAGCAACAGGGGCATGGCCTGTTCGCCATGAAAATGCTCCCAGGCCAACCGGGCGCCGGATTGTTCCATGTGGAAGCGGATGTCGAGCGCGCGGGCGGCATCGTGGTAACGCTGCATGCCGCCGGTTTGCCCCTGCAGTTGCCCGGCCCAGTGCCGCATGGCCGAGGCGTGGTGGTCAAGCTGGGTGACCGAGGCGGCGAGTTCGGCCATTTCGCCGAGAATTTCCGGCGTGAACGAAAAATCCAGTATGTATACGTCGCGACCGCGGATTTCATCGGCCAGCCAGCGTTCGCCATGGTGTAGCGGGCGGTAGGTGGCGGCGTCGCCGAAGTGCCGCCAGGCGGCGAAGGCTGCGCCGAAGCCGTCGAGGCAGTCGGCGTGGTAATAGATGGTGCTTGCCATGTTCAGTAATGCGGCGGGATTTCGTCGCGCAGGTTGCGCTGCTCCTGCGGCTGGTCATTGTTGACGACCTGGTCGCGCAGGGCGCGCACTTCGCCGATCAGCCGGTCGATCTGTTGCTGCTGGCGATAGACCACCTTGTTCAGTTCCTCCAGCTGGTCTTCAGTGAAGCTGATCTTGATTTCCAGTTCGGTCAGGCGTGATTCCATCGTGGGCTTCTGTATTGGCTCAGGAGGGGTGAATGTTACTTCGGATCAAAAAACTTGGCGCGGAATGTTGACAAATCCCTTGGGGCGTCTATAATGCGCGCTTCTTCAGGCGGTTAGCTCAGTTGGTTAGAGCGCCACGTTGACATCGTGGAGGTCGTTGGTTCGATTCCAATACCGCCTACCAAATTCCTGACGGAGTCGTTTTGATCACTTTCCGAACTTGCACTGCAGTTCAGAAACTCTAATCGAGTCGGCTTTCGTTCATTCAAAAAAAGTGCGGCTCAGCCCGCACTTTTTTTTCGTCCAGAGAATCCTGTCATGCCAGATATCAAGCTTCCTGATGGTTCCATCCGTTCCTTCGAGCAGCCGGTCACCATCGCCGAGGTGGCGGCCAGCATCGGCGCCGGCCTGGCGCGTGCCGCGCTGGCCGGCAAGGTCAATGGCCAGCTGGTCGATACTTCGTTCCGCATCGAGGAAGATGTCGAGTTGGCCATCGTCACCGATCGCGATGCTGACGCGCTGGAGTTGATCCGTCATTCGACGTCGCATCTGCTGGCCTATGCGGTCAAGGAACTGTTCCCGGAAGCCCAGGTGACCATCGGTCCGGTCGTCGAGAACGGCTTCTACTACGATTTTGCCTACAAGCGTCCGTTCACCCCGGAAGATCTGGTGGCCATCGAAAAGCGCATGGGCGAACTGGCGAAGAAGGATATTCCGGTGACGCGCGAAGTCTGGAATCGCGACGATGCAGTGAATTTCTTCCTCGGTCAGGGCGAGAAATACAAGGCCGAGCTGATTGCCGCAATTCCTGCCGATCAGCAGGTGTCGCTGTACCGCGAAGGTGATTTCATCGACCTCTGCCGCGGCCCGCACGTGCCGTCGACCGGCAAGCTCAAGGTGTTCAAGCTGATGAAGGTGGCCGGTGCCTACTGGCGCGGCGATCATCGCAACGAACAATTGCAGCGCATCTACGGCACCGCCTGGGCGAAGAAGGAAGACCTCGATGCCTACCTGCACATGCTCGAAGAGGCGGAAAAGCGCGACCACCGTCGTCTGGGCAAGCAGTTCGACCTGTTCCACATGCAGGACGAGGCTCCCGGTCTGGTCTTCTGGCACCCCAAGGGCTGGTCGGTGTGGCAGGAAGTCGAGCAGTACATGCGCAAGGTGTACCGCGACAACGGCTACCAGGAAGTCCGCTGCCCGCAGATCCTCGACAAGTCCCTGTGGGAAAAGTCGGGGCACTGGGAGCATTACAAGGACAACATGTTCACGACCTCGTCGGAAAACCGCGACTACGCGGTCAAGCCGATGAATTGCCCGGGGCACGTGCAGGTGTTCAATTCGGATCTGCGTTCCTATCGCGAACTGCCGCTGCGCTATGGCGAATTCGGCTCCTGCCACCGCAACGAGCCGACCGGCGCCTTGCATGGCCTGATGCGCGTGCGCGGCTTCGTCCAGGATGATGGTCACATCTTCTGTACCGAAGACCAGATCGAGTCCGAAGTCACGGCGTTCAATGCGCTGGTCAAGCAGGTCTATGCCGATTTCGGTTTCAACGACGTCGCCGTCAAGCTGGCCTTGCGCCCGGAAAGTCGTGTCGGTTCCGATGAAGTCTGGGACAAGGCCGAGGATGCGCTGCGCTGCGGTCTGCGCGCTTCCGGTCTGGAATGGACGGAGTTGCCGGGCGAGGGCGCCTTCTATGGCCCGAAGATCGAATTCCACATCAAGGATGCGATCGGTCGTTCCTGGCAGTGCGGCACGATGCAGGTCGATTTCTCGATGCCGGGTCGTCTTGGTGCCGAGTATGTTGCCGGCAACGACGAGCGCAAGGTGCCGGTAATGCTGCACCGGGCGATCCTTGGTTCGCTCGAGCGTTTCATCGGCATCCTGATCGAGAACTTTGCCGGGGCCTTGCCGCTGTGGCTGGCGCCGGTACAGGCCGTGGTGCTGAATATTTCGGAAAAGCAGGCGGATTATGCGGCGGATGTTGCGCAAAAGCTGCACCGGGCGGGCTTCCGGGCTGAAGCGGATTTGCGCAACGAGAAAATTACCTATAAAATCCGCGAACATAGCTTGAACCGGCTGCCTTATCAGCTTGTTGTAGGCGACAAGGAAAAGGCGGACGGACTGGTAGCCGTGCGTACACGCGGTGGTCAGGATCTCGGACAGATGACTGTTGAGGCTCTGGTCGGGCGACTTCATGAGGAAGTCGCGGCGCGTAGTGGCACGGCTTAATTATTGATATTTCGGGGGTTTTACCATCGCTCAGAACAAGGCCCATCGTTTAAACGATGAGATTACAGTGCCGGAGATTCGTCTCCAGGGTGTGGAAGGTGAACAGCTTGGCATAGTCAGCATTCGTGCTGCGTTGCAGATGGCAGAAGAAGCCGGGGTTGACCTGGTCGAGATCGCGCCGACGGCGAAACCGCCGGTCTGCCGCATCATGGACTACGGCAAGTTCAAGTACCAGGAACAGAAGCGCGCACACGAAGCCAAGCTGAAGCAGAAACAGGTGCAGGTCAAGGAAATCAAACTGCGCCCGGGTACCGACGAAAACGATTACCAGATCAAGCTCAGGAACATGACGCGTTTCCTGGAAGAGGGCGACAAGGTCAAGGTGACCCTGCGCTTCCGGGGCCGCGAAATGGCGCATCAGGAATTCGGCATGCGCCAGCTGGAACGGATCAAGACAGATGTCGACGCCATCGGTGCGGTCGAACAGATGCCGAAGATGGAAGGGCGCCAGATGATCATGATCATCGCGCCGGCCAAGAAGAAGCAAGTAGTGTAAGTGTTGTAAAAGCAGTTATTAGTGCTTTCGGGTAGTACAAGCGTTCCCGCCGGGAACCACCTGACGGCATGACATTAAGGAGCATCAAAATGCCCAAGATGAAGACCAAGAGCGGCGCCAAAAAGCGCTTTTCGGTCCGCGCTGGTGGTTCCATCAAGCGTGGTCAGGCCTTCAAGCGTCACATCCTGACGAAGAAGACCACCAAAGTGAAGCGTCACCTCCGCGGTGCCGCAGCAGTCAACGAGCGTGACGTCGCATCCGTGCGCGCCATGTTGCCGTACGCGTAAGGAGATAGCATATGTCCAGAGTTAAACGTGGTGTAACGGCTCGCGCCCGTCACAAGAAAGTCCTCGCACTGGCCAAGGGTTACCGTGGTCGTCGCAAGAACGTATACCGCATCGCCAAACAGGCGGTGATGAAGGCCGGTCAATACCAGTACCGTGACCGTCGTCAGCGGAAGCGTCAGTTCCGTGCCCTGTGGATTGCCCGTATCAATGCTGCAGCTCGCGAGCTGGGTATGAAGTACAGCACCTTCATGAACGGTCTGAAGAAGGCCAACATCGAAGTCGACCGCAAGGTCCTGGCCGACCTGGCCGTCTTCGATCAGCCGGCTTTTGCCGCCCTGGCTGCACAAGCCAAGGCCAAGCTCGACGCCTGAGCAGACGCTTGAAGAAAAAAAGGAGGCGCAAGCCTCCTTTTTTGTTGGTGCTGTTTTTCCGCTGGTTTAGTCGGTAGTTTTGTTGGTACAAGTCCATGGACAATCTTGATCAAATCGTTAGCGAAGCGCGTGCCGCATTCGCCGCCATTTCCGACCCGGACGCGCTGGAGCAGGCCAAGGCCCGTTTCCTTGGCAAGAGCGGCCAGATCACCGAACTCCTGAAGGGGCTGGGCAAGTTGCCGCCTGAGGAGAAGAAAACCGCCGGTGCAGCGATCAATGTCGCCAAGACTGCCGTCGAAAATGCGCTGAACGAACGTCGTGAGGCGATCCGCAAGGCGGCGCTGGAAGCGCGCCTGGCTGAAGAAGCGCTGGATGTCACGCTACCCGGTCGCGCCGAAGCGCGCGGTGGCCTGCACCCGGTGACGCGGACGCTGGAGCGTATCGAATCGCTGTTTGCCTCGATCGGCTTCGAAGTCGCTGACGGCCCGGAAATCGAAGAGGATTTCCACAATTTCACTGCGCTGAACACGCCCGAGGATCACCCGGCGCGTTCGATGCACGACACCTTCTACCTGCAGAACCCGGACGGCTCGCTGGCCGACAAGGTGCTGCTGCGTACGCACACCAGTCCGATCCAGGCGCGTTACATGCAGGCGCATGTGGCGAAGTACGGTCAACTGGAAAAAATGCCCGAAATCCGCATCATCGCGCCGGGCCGCGTCTATCGCGTCGATTCCGACGCGACCCACTCGCCGATGTTCCACCAGGTCGAAGGCCTATGGGTGGGCGAGAATGTTTCCTTCGCCGATCTGAAGGGCGTCATTGCCGATTTCCTCAAGAGCTTCTTCGAGACCGACGACCTGACCGTGCGTTTCCGTCCGTCCTTCTTCCCGTTCACCGAACCATCGGCCGAGATCGACGTCGCCTTCATGAGCGGCGCGCTGAAGGGTCGCTGGCTGGAAATCGCCGGCTGCGGCATGGTCCATCCGAACGTCTTGAAGATCGCCGGCATCGATCCGGAAAAATACACCGGCTTCGCCTTCGGCTTCGGCCCTGACCGTCTGACCATGTTGCGCTACGGCGTCAATGATCTTCGCCTGTTCTTCGAAGGCGACCTGCGTTTCCTGAGGCAATTCGCATGAAATTCTCCGAATCCTGGCTGCGTACCCTCGTCGATCCTAAGCTGACGAGCGAGGAGCTTTCCCATCTGCTGACCATGGCCGGCCTCGAAGTCGAGGAACTGGACCCGGTTGCCCCGGCTTTCGACAGCGTCGTTGTCGGCCATGTGCTGGAAGTCGTCAAGCATCCTGATGCCGACCGCCTGAACGTCTGCCAGGTCGATATCGGGCAAATGAGCGGCACCGGCACGCCGGTACAGATCGTTTGCGGCGCCCCGAATGTTGCCGTCGGCCTCAAGGTGCCGTGTGCGCTGCCCGGCGCCAATCTGCCCGGCGATTTCACGATCAAGATCGCCAAGGTCCGCGGCATCGAGTCTTCCGGCATGCTGTGTTCCGCCAAGGAACTGGGCCTTGCCGAAGATGCCTCCGGCCTGCTGATCCTGCCGGCCGACGCGCCGGTCGGTCAGTCCATCCGTCAGTATCTCGATCTCGACGACAATCAGTTCGAACTGAAGCTGACGCCGAACCGTGCCGACTGCCTGTCACTGCTCGGCATCGCCCGCGAAGTTGGTGCCATTACCGGCGCGGCGACCTGCCTGCCGGTGGTGCCGGAAGTGCCGGCGACCATCGCCGACATGCGTGCCATCGTGCTCGACGCTCCGGAAGCCTGCCCGCTGTATTGCGGGCGTGTGGTCAAGGCCGTCAATGCCAAGGCGCCGACGCCGGAATGGATGAAGCGCCGGCTGGAACGCAGCGGCATCCGGGCGATTTCGGCGCTGGTCGACATCACCAATTACGTGATGCTCGAACTCGGCCAGCCGCTGCACGCCTTCGACAACACGAAGCTGGAAGGCGTGGTGCATGCCCGCCTGGCGAAGCCGGAAGAAAAGCTGCTGCTGTTGAACGAGCAGACGATTGCGGTCGACGCCGATATCCTGATGATTTCCGACGACGTCAAGCCGCTGGCCATGGCCGGCATCATGGGTGGCGAGGACAGCGGCATCACGTTGGAAACCAGCGAGCTGTTCCTCGAATCCGCCTTCTTCGCACCGAAGGCCATTGCCGGTCGTGCCCGTCGCTACGGTTTTGGCTCTGATGCCTCGCACCGCTTCGAGCGCGGCGTCGATTTCGGTGGCACGCGTCGCGCCATCGAGCGTGCCACGCAACTGATCCTGGATATCTGCGGCGGTCAGGCCGGCCCGGTGGTCGAGGCCAAAGCGGCAATGCCGGCGCGTCCGCCGGTGCGCCTGCGTACCGCCCGCGCCGAAAAGGTGCTCGGCCTGCCGCTCGGCGCCGAACGCATCGCCGGGCTGTTCAAGGGGCTGGCGCTGTCGTTTGAGCAGCAGGGTGACGACTTCCTGGTAACGCCGCCGTCGTGGCGCTTCGACATGGAAATCGAGGAAGACCTGATCGAGGAAATCGCCCGCCTGTACGGTTACGACAACATCCCGTCGCCGGCCCCGCGTGGCCGCCTGAAGATGCAGTTGCAGCGCGAGGCGCAGCGTCCGGCATTCCGCGTGCGCCAGATGTTGGCCGACCGCGGCTACCAGGAAGTGGTCAACTTCGCCTTCGTCGAAGCGGGCTGGGAAGCCGATTTCGCGGCGAAGACCGAAGAAGCCGACCTGATCCGCCTGGCCAACCCGATTGCCAGCCAGATGGCGGTGATGCGGTCGACGCTGTTCGGCGGCCTGATTGCCAATCTGGTGACCAACCTCAAGCGCAAGCAGAACCGCGTTCGCCTGTTCGAAGTCGGTCGTACCTTCCACCGCGATGCGGCAGCGCAGCCGGTGCAGGGCTTCCACCAGCCGTGGAAACTGTCCGGCCTGGCTTTTGGCGGTGCCTTGCCGGATGGTTGGGCGAGCGATGGCCGCAAGGTCGATTTCTTCGACGTCAAGGGCGATATCGAAGCCTTGCTGGCCCCGGCCGCGCTGCGTTTCGAGAAGCTCGCCCATCCGGCGCTGCATCCGGGACGGGCGGCGCGCATCCTGGTCGACGGCAAGGAAATTGGTTGTATCGGCGAACTGCATCCGGAATGGGTGCAGAAATACGAGTTGACCGCAGCACCCGTGCTTTTCGAACTGGCATTCGATGCGCTGAAGGCGGTTGTCGTACCGGCTTACGCCGAGGTCTCCAAGTTCCCGGCAGTGGTTCGCGACCTAGCGGTTGTCGTCGATCGCGACCTTGCGCTGCAGGCCTTGTTCGATGGTCTGAAAAAGGATCTGCCGGCACTCGTCATCGATCTTCAGTTGTTCGATGTGTACGCCGGAAAGGGCGTCCCTGAAAACAAGAAAAGTCTTGCGTTACGGGTAGTTATGCAAGATACTCAACGCACTTTGCAAGATTCGGAAGTGGATGTTGCGATGCAGCATGTGATCGCCTGTCTGGATAAGACGTTCGGCGCCCAACTGCGAGCCTGACGAAAGAATACATAACGATGACGCTGACCAAAGCCGAACTCGCCGACCTGCTGTTCGAAAAAGTGGGACTCAACAAGCGCGAAGCCAAAGACATGGTCGAAGCCTTCTTTGAGGAAATCCGCAATGCCCTGGAAACCGGTGATGGCGTCAAGCTGTCCGGTTTCGGCAACTTCCAGTTGCGTGACAAGCCCCAGCGCCCGGGGCGCAACCCCAAGACCGGTGAAGAAATTCCCATTACCGCCCGGCGTGTGGTGACTTTTCACGCCAGCCAGAAACTGAAGTCCGATGTCGAGCTTGCCTTCGATGGAATCGCGGCCTAAGAGTCCGGGCAGCGAAGATCTGCCCCCGATCCCCGCCAAGCGCTACTTCACCATTGGTGAAGTCAGCGAGTTGTGTGGCGTCAAGCCGCATGTGCTGCGTTACTGGGAGCAGGAATTCAACCAGTTGAAGCCGGTGAAGCGGCGGGGTAATCGCCGTTACTACCAGCATCATGAAGTACTGCTGGTGCGCCGGATTCGCGAACTTCTTTATAATCAGGGTTTTACCATCAGCGGTGCGCGCAATCGACTGGATGACGGCGCAGGGCATGAGCGTCCTGCGGTCGACGTCGAATCCGACAATAAAATGACGACGGATTTGCGTAGCGAATTGAAGGCGATTATCGAGATGTTGGCGGTTTAAATCGGCTGGATTTACGATATAATGCTCGGCTTGTCGGGGCGTAGCGCAGCCTGGTAGCGCACTTGCATGGGGTGCAAGGGGTCGCGAGTTCGAATCCCGCCGCCCCGACCAAGAGAATCAATGACTTAGGCCAATCATCGGATTGGCCTAAG
>Ga0209066_10000801_pt1 | contig 44528 bp, 36 predicted proteins | sample All_14_2_FD_187198 | JGI IMG/M metagenome (GOLD analysis project Ga0209066, IMG submission 187198) | Freshwater microbial communities in response to fracking from Pennsylvania, USA - Allegheny Zone_MetaG_DW_15 (SPAdes) (version 2) ... | reverse complement strand
GGCCGGCACCAACACGGCGGCACTCGATTTCGATTCGGTGCAACGTGGCAACCCCGAGATCCAGCGCCGCGCGCAAGAGGTGATCAACCACTGCTGGGCGCTGGGCCAGAGCAACCCCATCGTGGCAGTGCACGACGTGGGCGCGGGCGGCATCAGCAACGCCTTCCCCGAGCTGGTAGACGGCGCCGGAAAGGGCGCCACATTTGACCTGCGCAAGGTGCCGCTGGAAGAAACCGGCCTGGCGCCCAAGGAAATCTGGTGCAACGAAAGCCAGGAGCGCTACGTGCTGGCCATCGCGCCCGAATCGCTGCCCATCTTTGACGCCATGTGCCGCCGCGAACGCGCGCCGTATGCGGTGATCGGCGTGACGACTGATGAGCTGTCGCTGGTGTTGGAAGATGGCCCTGGCGGCGATCGTCCCATCGACATGCCGATGGAAGTGCTGCTGGGCAAGCCGCCCAAGGTGCACCGCGACGTCACCCGCGTAGCCCGCGAAGAGCAGCCGCTGCAACTGACCGGCGTGAAGCTGGATGAGGTGGCCTTCAGCGTGCTGCGCCACCCCACGGTGGCGTCCAAGCGCTTCCTCATCACCATCGGTGACCGCACCGTGGGCGGCATGAGCCACCGCGACCAGATGGTGGGCCCGTGGCAGGTGCCGGTGGCCGATTGCGCCGTGACGCTGGCCGACTATGCCGGCTTCCGCGGCGAAGCCATGAGCATGGGCGAGCGCACCCCGCTGGCCGCGCTGGATGCCCCTGCCTCCGGCCGCATGGCCGTGGCCGAAGCCATCACCAACCTGCTGGCCGCGCCGCTCGACTTGCCCCGTGTGAAGCTCAGCGCCAACTGGATGGCCGCCTGCGGCGAAGCCGGTGAAGACGCCGCGCTGTACGAGACCGTCAAGGCCGTGGGCATGGCGCTGTGCCCAGTCCTGGGCATCGGCATCCCGGTGGGCAAAGACAGCCTGTCGATGCGCACCAAGTGGGCCGACGACGGCCACGCCAAGCAGGTGGTGGCACCGGTGTCGCTGATCGTCACCGCGTTTGTGACGCTGGATGACGTGCGCGGCACGCTCACCCCGCAGCTGCAACCTGGCGACACCAGCCTGATCCTGGTCGACCTGGGGCAGGGCAAGAAGCGCATGGGCGGCTCGATGCTGGCGCAGGTGCTGGGCCAGTTTGGCCATGAAGTGCCTGATGTCGACGACCCGGCCCAGCTCAAGGCCCTGGTGGCCGCCATCAATCAACTGCGCGGCCAAGGCAAGCTGCTGGCTTACCACGATCGCAGCGACGGTGGCCTGTGGGCGGCAGCCTGTGAGATGGCCTTTGCCGGCCGCGTGGGCGTAAGCCTCAATGTGGATCTGCTGGTGACCGAAAGCGACGGCATCGCCGACAGCCGCGCCGACACCGGCGACACCAAGAACTGGACCACCCAGGTGAGCGAGCGCCGCAACGAGCTCACCCTCAAGGCGCTGTTCAACGAAGAGCTGGGCGTGCTGATCCAGGTGCCCACGGCCGAGCGCGACGCGGTGATGCAGACCCTGCGCGCCCACGGCCTCAGCAAACACAGCCATGTGGTGGGCAAAACCAACGACCGCGGCAGCGTGGAAGTGTGGCGCGATGCGAAGAGCGTGTTCAGCGCTTCGCTGCCCTCGCTGCAACAAGCCTGGGACGACGTCAGCTGGCGCATCGCCCGCCTGCGCGACAACCCCGCCTGTGCCGACAGCGAACACGCCCTGGCCGGCTCGGCCGAAGACGGCGGCCTGCAGGTGCAGCTCACGTTTGATCCGGCCGAGAACGTGGCCGCGCCGTTCATCAACAAGACGCGCCCCAAGCTGGCGATCCTGCGCGAGCAGGGCGTCAACTCGCATGTCGAGATGAGCTACGCCATGGCGCAGGCCGGCTTCGACACCTTCGACGTGCACATGAGCGACCTGCAGGCTGGCCGCGCCCGGCTGGACATGTTCCAGGGCTTCGTGGCCTGCGGCGGCTTCAGCTATGGCGACACGCTCGGTGCCGGCGAGGGCTGGGCCCGCTCGATCCTCTTCAACGGCCAGCTGGCCGAGCAGTTCGCGCAGTTCTTTGGCCGGCCAGACACCTTCGCGCTGGGCGTGTGCAACGGCTGCCAGATGATGGCCGCGCTGTCGCCCATCATCCCGGGCGCACAGGCCTGGCCCAAGTTCACCCGCAACAAGAGCGAGCAGTTCGAAGCGCGGCTGAGCCTGGTGGAGGTGCTTGACAGCCCGTCGATCTTCTTCCAGGGCATGGCCGGCAGCCGCATGCCGATTGCCGTGGCGCACGGTGAAGGCTTTGCCGACTTCTCGCAGCGTGGCAACGCCCAGCAGGTGCACCGAGCGATGCGTTTCGTGGATGCCAAGGGGCAGCCTACCGAAACTTACCCACTCAACCCGAATGGCAGCCCGGATGGCCTCACCTCCGTGACCACGGCCGATGGCCGCTTCACCGTGCTGATGCCGCACCCGGAGCGCGTGTTCCGCAACGTGCAGCTCAGCTGGACGTCAGGCGACGTGTCGGCCGCTAGTCCCTGGGCGCGCATGTTCGCCAACGCGCGCCGCTGGGTGGGCTGAGGCCCAACACGCCGCACAGGCAACAAAAAAGGATCGCCAGGGCGATCCTTTTTTTTGGTACTCGACGCGGCGGTTGAACCGCTCGCGTCAGTCAGCCGCTACAGCTCAGCGGGGCAGGCGGCCACCGGTGGCCCAAGTCGCGAAGGCGTCACCCAGGAAGGTCGTCCAGGTCGACTTGGCTTCAGCGGTCTGCTTGCCAGCGGTGGAGACCACGGCGACAGGCTTCGTGGCACGGGCGGTGCGGCGGGCGGTGTTCTTGCGGGCGCCGCCAAAGAGACCAAAGGGGCCGCTGGCGGGGAAGGTCATGCTGCTCATGGTGAGACTCCGTATGCGATGGCAAGGTGGACTTGGAAGGGCCGCGCACTTGTGACGCGGGGCCCTTTCTCAAGGGTTAACCCGAGTATAGGGAAAACCCGATTACCTTGCAAATGACCTGCCCACGGCAGCCTTAGTGAACCGGTATTCCTCCCGCCATTGAGCGGCCTGCCCCGCCCAAAAGCGAAGAACCTCTCAGACCAAGCCGCTGAGCAGTTCGTAAGAGCGCAGGCGAGCGCCGTGGTCGTGGATGTGCGCGGTCGCCATCAGTTCGTCCGCCTGCGTGGCGGCCATCAGGTGGGCCAGTTGCTCACGGGCAGTGGTGGGGCTGCCCACCAGGGCGACCGAGAGCATCTCGTCCACCCCGGCGATGGCCGCGGGGCTCAGCACGTCGTCGATGCGGGCCACGGGCCGGGGCAGCGGGCCGCGGGCGCCGGTGCGAATGCCGTGGAAGCGCAGCTGCAGCGAGGTGAAGAGGTGGCGGGCCTGCTCGTCGCTGTCGGCCAGCACCACGTTGACACCCACCATCACGTACGGCTTGGCCAGTTGGGCGCTGGGGCGGAAGCGCTCGCGGTAAACCTCCAGCGCCTGCAGCAACATGGCCGGCGCGAAGTGCGACGCAAAGGCGTAGGGCAGGCCCAGCATGGCGGCCACCTGGGCGCCATACAGGCTGGAGCCGAGGATCCAGATCGGCACGTCCACACCCGCCCCGGGGATGGCATGCACCGCCTGGCCGGCGGGGGCGGCGAAGTAGCGCTGCAATTCCACCACGTCGTCAACGAAGGCGTCTTCTTCCTGGCGCAGGTGGCGGCGCAGCGCGCGCATCGTCAACGGGTCGGTGCCGGGTGCGCGACCCAGGCCCAGGTCGATGCGGCCGGGGTAGAGCGTGCCCAGGGTGCCAAACTGCTCGGCCACCACCAGCGGCGCATGGTTGGGCAGCATGATGCCGCCCGAGCCCACGCGGATGCGCTCGGTGCCTCCGGCCACATGCCCCACCAACACCGCAGTGGCCGAGCAGGCCACGCCGGCCATGTTGTGGTGTTCGGCCAGCCAGTAGCGCTGATACCCCCATCGCTCGGCATGGCGGGCGAGGTCCAGCGTGTGGCGCAAAGCCTGGGCGGCGTCGCTGCCTTCCACGATGGGCGAGAGATCCAGGACTGAAAGCTGAGGCATGGGGAGGGTGTTCAACGAGATGGGCCGAGGCCAGCATCTTCCCTCGTCGCCAAGAACGCCGCTTGATCTGCCCCTGGATACCCGTTTGAGGGCCGTTGCGTCACGGGGCCTGTGCTATCTTCGCCGCCGATTGCCGCGCCCCGGACCAGCCGGGGTTTTTTTCGCCCGCATCGGGCCGCGAGGGAGCGTTAGGTTGGACACCGTTCTGTTATTGAAAGCCCTGGTGATGGGCGTGGTGGAAGGGCTCACCGAGTTCCTGCCGATCTCCAGCACCGGCCACCTGATCCTGGCGGGTTCGCTGCTCGGTTTTGATGACGACAAGAGCAAGGTCTTCGACATCGCCATCCAGACCGGCGCCATCTTTGCCGTGATCCTGGTGTATTGGCAGCGCCTGGCCAGCACGGCACGTGGGCTGGGCTCCGACCCGAAGGCACGGCGCTTCGTGATCAACGTGCTGATCGGCTTCCTGCCCGCCGTGGTGCTGGGCCTGCTGTTTGGCAAGGCCATCAAGGCGCACCTGTTCACACCCATTGTGGTGGCCACCACCTTCATCCTCGGTGCGTTCGTGATCCTGTGGGCCGAGCGCCGCCCGGCCAGCTCGGTGCGGGTGCAGACGGTGGACGACATGACCCCGCTGGACGCGCTGAAGGTGGGCCTGGTGCAGTGCTTCGCGATGATCCCCGGCACCAGCCGCTCGGGCGCCACCATCATCGGCGGCATGCTGCTGGGCCTGAGCCGCCAGGCCGCCACTGATTTCAGCTTCTTCCTGGCCATTCCCACGCTGATCGGCGCGGGGATGTACAGCCTCTACAAGGAGCGCGCGCTGCTGTCGATGGCCGATCTGCCGTTCTTCAGCGTGGGGCTGCTGTTCTCGTTCCTCTCGGCCTGGCTGTGCGTGCGCTGGCTGCTGCGCTACGTGGCCACACACAACTTCGTGCCGTTTGCCTGGTACCGCATTGCCTTCGGGATCATCGTGCTGGTCACGGCCTACACGGGCGTGATCCAGTGGCACGAGTCCTGATCAGCGCTTCTTGAAGACGAGATCCCACACCCCGTGGCCCAGGCGCAGGCCACGGGCCTCGAACTTGGTTTCGGGCCGGTAGGCCGGGCGCGGCGCAAAGCCATCGGCCGTGTTTTGCAGGCCAGGCTCAGCACTCAGCACGGCCAGCATCTGATCGGCATAGTCTTGCCAATCGGTGGCGCAGTGCAGGTAGCCGCCGGGCGCCAGGCGCGTCAGCAGTTGCTGCACGAAGGCGGGCTGGATCAGCCGGCGCTTGTGGTGCTTCTTCTTGTGCCACGGGTCAGGAAAGAAGATGTGCACGCCGGCCAATGAGCCCGGCGCCAGCATCTTGTCCAGCACCTCCACCGCATCGTGCTGCACGATGCGCACGTTGCTCAGGCGCTGCTCGCCCAGCAGCTTGAGCAGCGCGCCCACGCCGGGGGTGTGCACTTCCACGCCGATGAAATCGTGGTCAGGCAGCGTGGCGGCAATTTGTGCCGTGGCACCGCCCATGCCGAAGCCGATCTCTAGCACGGCGGGGGCCCGGCGGCCAAAGGTCTGCGCCAGATCCAGCGGCTGCGGCTGGAACGGCAGCACAAAGCGCGGGCTCAGCTCGGCCAGCGCGCGTTGTTGGCCCGTGCCCATGCGCCCGGCACGCAACACGTAGCTGCGAATGGCGCGCGGCATCGGGGCAGCGGCTTCAGGCGGTCCGTCGCCGCTGGGTAGGGGGGTGGAGGCTTCGTTCATGACAATTGGCACTGCAGCTGGCTGGCCCGCCGCGCAAGTGCGACCCAGAGATGGGCCGTGTTGAGCGGTCTGATCAGGCCATCGAGACCTGCTCGGCTGCTCTAGTTTCAGGGGATGCGTGATTCTGCCCCAGCCCCCGATCTCTTCCCCGCCGGACACACCGGTCGCCGTCAGGTCTTGGCCTTGGCGATGGCTGGCGCCTTGCACGCCTGGGCGTCTCCCGCGCAGGCCCTGCCAATGCGTGCCAAGGCTGCGCCAGCAGCGCAACCGCGTCTGCCTGTGGCGCTGCAAAAGCGGCTGGCTGATACCGGTCTGCCACCTGGCAGCTTTGGTGTGCATGCGGTGGACGTGGACAACGGCAGCACGCTGCTGTCGATGAACGCCAGCGAGCCCTTTGTGATGGCCTCCACCGCGAAGATCGTGACGTCGCTCGCGGCGCTGGACCTGCTCGGCCCCAACTACCGCTGGCGCACCCGTGCCTATGTGCGCGGGCTGCTGGCCGACGGACATCTTTACGGCGATCTGATCCTGGTGGGCGGTGGCGATGTGTTGCTGAGTACCGAGGAGCTGCTCGCCTGGTTTGCCAGCATGCAGGCCAAGGGGCTGCAGCACGTGCATGGTCGCATCCTGCTGGATCGGGCTGCGTTTCGCCTTGGCGCTGACGACTTCGTCGGCACGCCAGAGCCCGCGCCGAATCGGCCGCATCACATCCGTCCCAACGCGTTGACGCTCGATGCCGGTGTGATTCGTGTGGCCGTGCAAACTGCCCGCGGGGGGCTGGCGCAGGTGCATGTCAATCCGCCGCTACAAGGCGTACAGGTGCTGAACTCGGTGGCCACCCACGGTGGCTGCAATGCCTTTGCGACTTACCGCTTGCCCCGCGGCGGAGACGGCGAAATGGCTCAGCTGCAGATCAGGGGCAATTGGTCCAGCAGCTGCGGCACGCGGGAGATCGCTTTCGCGCCACTGCCGGTGGAGGAGCTGATGTCCCGCGCTGTGGGGCAGCTTTGGCGCGACGCCGGAGGGCACCTCAGCGGCGAAGTCTGCGACGACGATGATGCCCGGCGAGATACCACCCTGCCATCCGAGCGCCCGGGACAACCGCTGCAGCTCTGGTCGGTGCACGGCTCACCCTCGCTGGCCCAGTGGATTCATGGCATGAACAAGGTCAGCGACAACGTGGCGGCCCGGCATCTCATGCTCTCAATGGCCCCTGGCTTCCCGCGTCGACCTGCCACGATGGACGGCGCGCAGGCCCGGGTGCGCACCTGGCTTCAATCTCAGGGGTTGCAGGCGGGCGATCTGGCGCTAGACAACGGCTCCGGCCTGTCGCGCGCCGAAAAGGCACGGCCATGGGCGCTGGTGCATCTGCTGCGGCGGGCCTGGTCGAGCAGCCACGCGCAGACATTCATCGATTCGTTGCCGGTGTCCGGCGTAGACGGCACGTTGATGCACCGGTTGGGCGGCCCCGGGGTGCGCGGACGAGCCCACCTGAAGACAGGCACGCTGCTCGACGCGCGTGCACTGGCGGGCTACGTGCATGCCCGCAACGGGCGTTGGTATGCCGTCAGCACCCTGGTCAACCATCCTGAAGCTGCGCTGGGCACGCCCGCACTGGATGCGATCATCGACTGGATCGCGGCGCGCTGAGGACCGCTGGGTCAGGCGACGGTGCGGACGCTGCGCTGGATCATGGCCCGCATCCAGCCCGTGGTCAGCACCTGCAACCGGGCTTGCGATGCCGGGTTGGCAAGGGTGTGATCGGCGTCGGCAACGTGTTCAAGGCCCACCAGTTGCTTTGACAGCACGGCCTGCCACGCGGGTGTGGGCATGGCCAGCTCTTCGAACTCGCGCGCCACTCGATCGTCCTCACTCAGGGCCACGGCCACGGGCAGGCCGCTGGCCCGCAGGCGCCGGGCCATGCGCTGGGGCAGGGGAGTGCTGCTGTCGGTGTCGTCCGCAGGCTTGGCACCTGTGCTGCGTCGCCCCAGGTACTGCCGCAGGGTGTCGCTAAAGGCGCTCATCGAAGCGCTGGCTGAGACGCGCCCGCTGGCCAGCTTCAGCCAGAAGGCACGGCTCACCAGCCGCTTCAGGTAATAGTGCTTGAGCATCGTGGCCGATGCGCCGGCCGGGGTGTGCACCCACGGGTTCACCAGGATCAACCCGCCGATGCGTGGATCGCGGGGCGCGTACAGGCAAGCCGCGCTGGCACCATCACACAGGCCCCACAGGATCACCCGCTCCAGCGAAGGCACTTCGCGGAAGAAGGAGCCCACGGCCGACGCAATGTCGTCCTCAATGTCTTCGAAGCTTCGTTGCGCGTCCCAAGAGTCGCCCATGCCGCGGCAGTCGAACCGCATCGCGGCAAATCCTTGTGCGGCCACATGCCGGGCCATCAACACGAACTGGCGATGGCTGCCGATCCGGTACTGGGGGCCGCCAACAATCACCAGCAGGCCCAGCGTTGGCCGCTGGGCCGCTGGCAGGCTCAGGATGCCAACGGTCGGCTGGGAGGCGCAATCAAACAGCAGCGCGTGTTCGGCATGGTTCATGGGCTGGCGGCCTCAAACGCTGCCATCGTGGGGGCGATCAAAGCAGGCGCCACTTCGATCTCGGCGGTCTGCCAGAACTTCGGGCCACTGACTGCCGCCGCTTCGCGCGGCATGCCCAGCTTTTGCAAGGTGTGGAGCAGCTGCTGGGTGGCCGGGGTGAGCACGGGGATGGCCCCCGGAGAGACCTCCAGCAGTGTGATGGGGGCGGCATGGTTGCTCACCATGGTCAGCACAGCCGATTCCAGCCCCCTGGCCACGGCGGATGACAGCGGGTACCCAGCCACGAGGGCAGGCCGCCCGGCCTGCAGATCGTCGCGCAGCGTGGCCATCAGCGTGCGGGCCGCCGCGCCGTCGGCCATCTCGTTGGCCAGTCGAATGCGCAGAAATTGCGTGAGGTACTGGCCGCCGTTGATCACCGGTTGCCAGCACACCATCGGGAGCGGCCGAGCCTGGGCCTGGCCAGACAACCAACTGGCTGCCAACAAGCTGCCGGCACGCAGGGTCCACAGGCAGATCGGCCCGGTTGTCTGTTCGATCAGCCAAGCGTGGGCAGTGTCCAGGTCGTGCAGCCAGCTGTCCCAGGTGGCGTCGGCAAAGTCGCCTTCGCTGTCGCCGCAGCCATGGTGATCGATCTGCAGCACCAGCCAACCCGCTCGGGCCATGGCCTGAGCGGCCAGTGCCGCCATGCGCCGCGAGCGATTCAGCTCCTCGGCAAACGGCGGGACATGCAGCACGGCGCCGCGGGGCGTTCCCCGCGGCCGAGTGGCCAGGCAGAAACGGCGCTGCGCGCCAAGGCCGAGGAAGAAGGCTTCTTGTCTCACCGGCTTGGGGCGGTTCAGCCCAGCTTGCCTTCCACGAAAGCGGTGAGCGCCCCAACCGTCTCGAACGCCGAGCCATCCACCTCGTCATCGCCGATGGTGATGCCGAAGGTCTCTTCCATCGCCGTCAGCAGGGCCGCCACGGCCATGGAATCGAGCTCAGGCAGCGCGCCCAACAACGGCGTCGCGGGCGTGAAGTCGGCTGCCCGACCCTCCAGGTTGAGGGTCTCATCGAGCAAAGCGAGGATCTGGTCGTGCAAGGGGTTCAAGATGCGGAGCCTGAGCAAGTTCGTGATTTCGTCACGGAGTGTAGCGCTGAGGCTGCATTGCAACAGCGCCGCAGCCATGCGGCGAGATTGTCCGGTGTTGGCCGATTGCGCAGCGACGCTTGCGGATACAGTTACAAGATGTAATTTCAAGGGGTGGCGGCGATCGCCGTGCGCGCCCTGGTGCTTTCCTCCTGTTCCCGATGTCGATGACCGACGCACACCTTCTCCACCAGCTGATTCAGTCTGCGGCCGCACACTGGCCCGCGGCAAGCGCGCTGACCCATGGCGCGGCGACATGCACCTATGCCGAATTGGCGTCGCAGGTGTCAGGCTTCGCCGCCGGCCTGCACACGCTGGGACTTGGGCGGGGGCAGCGTGTGGCCGTGTACCTGGAAAAGCGCATCGAGACGGTGGTGGCCAGCTTCGGCACCAGTGCTGCCGGTGGCGTGTTCGTGCCGCTCAACCCAGCGCTGCGGCCGCATCAGATCGACCACATCCTGCGTGACTGCAATGTGCAGGTGCTGGTGACCTCACCCGAACGGCTCAAGGCCTTGTTGCCGGTGCTGGCCGACTGCCCGGCACTGCGCCACCTTGTGCTCACTGACAACTTCACCGACAAGCTGACCTCACCCGCCCCCGGCGCGCTGACGGCCCATGGTTTTACCGACCTGTGCTGTGCAGCGCCCCAGCCAGGACACCGGGTGATCGACACCGATGTGGCGGCCATCCTCTATACGTCCGGCAGCACCGGCAAGCCCAAGGGCGTGGTGCTGTCGCACCGGAACATGGTGATGGGTGCCAAGAGCGTGGCCCAGTACCTGGAGAACCGGCCCGAAGACGTGCTGCTGGCTGCGCTGCCGCTGTCGTTCGATGCCGGCTTCTCGCAGCTCACCACGGCCTTCCACACTGGCGCTAGGGTGGTGCTGCTCAACCACGTGCTGCCGCAGGACGTGATCAAGAGCATGGCACGCGAGCGGGTCACCGGCCTGACGGCGGTGCCGCCGCTATGGATCCAGCTGTCGCAGCTGCCCTGGCCCGACGGCGTGGCCGAGCATCTGCGCTATTTCGCCAACACCGGCGGGCGCATGCCACTCGAGACGCTCACGCAACTGCGCCGCCTGGCGCCCCGCAGCCGCCCGTTCCTGATGTATGGGCTCACCGAGGCCTTTCGCGCCACCTACCTGCCGCCGGAGATGGTCGACCAGCGCCCCGACTCGATCGGGCAGGCCATCCCCAATTCCGAAGTGCTGGTGCTGCGCCCTGACGGCAGCCCCTGCGATGCCGACGAACCCGGCGAGCTGGTGCAGCGTGGCCCATTGGTCGCACTGGGCTACTGGAACGACCCCGAGCGCACGGCCGAGCGCTTTCGCCCGCTGCCGGCGGCAGCCGGTGTGCGCGAGGCGGCCATCGTGCTGCCCGAGATGGCGGTGTTCTCCGGCGACGTGGTGCGGCGCGACGCCGAGGGCTACCTGTATTTCATTGGTCGGCGCGACGAGATGATCAAGACCTCGGGCTACCGTGTCAGCCCCACCGAGATCGAAGAAGTGCTCTACGCCACCGGGCTCGTGGGCGAGTGTGCGGCGTTCGGGCTGCCCGATGCGGCGCTCGGCCAGGCCATCCTGGTGGTGGTGACGCCAACGGCTGGCAGCGCCGAGTTGGCGGTGGATCACCTGTTGCGTGAATGCCGCAACCGCCTGCCCACCTACATGGTGCCGCGGCAGGTGGTGGTGCGCACGGGCTCGTTGCCGCGCAACCCCAACGGCAAGATCGACCGCAAGGCGCTGGCCACCGAACTGGTACCCGATCATGGCTGAAGCCACCCCCATCAAGGCGCCGCCCGTGCACGCGCCGATCCGCCAGTTTTCCAGCCAGGAGGGCCAGCTGTGCATTGGTGGTGTGCCGTTGAGTCGGTTGGCGGCCCGTGTGGGCAGCACGCCCTTCTATGCCTATGACCGCGCGGCCATCACGCGGCGCGTGGCTGAGTTGCGCGCCGAGTTGCCGGCCACGCTGCGCCTGAGCTATGCCATCAAGGCCAATCCCATGCCCGCGGTGGTGCAGCACCTGTGTGGCCTGGTGGACGGGCTCGATGTCGCATCAGCCGGCGAGATGGCCGTGGCACTGGACGCCGGCATGGCGCCGGCCCGGGTGAGCTTTGCAGGGCCTGGCAAGACGCAGGCCGAGCTGATGCAGGCCGTTGCCGCGGGCATCTTGCTGCATGTGGAGTCGGCCCGCGAAGTGGGCCTGCTGCAGGATGCCTCGCAACGCCTGGGGCTGCCGGCCCGGGTGGCCGTGCGCGTGAACCCCGACTTCGAGCTCAAGAGCTCAGGCATGAAGATGGGGGGCGGGCCCAAGCCCTTCGGGGTCGATGCAGAAGCGGTGCCGCAGCTGCTGCAACAGATCGGCGACGCAGGACTGGCCTTCGAGGGCTTCCATCTGTATGCGGGATCGCAGAACCTGCAAGCTGCAGCGGTGATCGAGGCGCAGCAGAAATCTTTCGACTTGGCGGTGCGTCTGGCCGCCCAGGCCCCCGCCCCGGTGCAGCATCTCAACCTGGGCGGCGGTTTTGGCATTCCCTATTTCCCCGGCGAGCAGCCGTTGGCGCTGACGCCGATCAGCCACAACCTGCACGAGCTGGTGACCCGGGCCAGGGCAGATCTGCCGCAGGCCACGTTGTCGGTCGAGTTGGGACGCTACCTGGTCGGCGAAGCCGGTGTCTATGTCTGCCGGGTGATCGACCGCAAGGTCTCGCGCGGGCAGGTGTTCCTGGTCACCGACGGCGGCTTGCATCATCACCTGTCGGCTTCGGGCAACTTTGGCCAGGTGATCCGCAAGAACTACCCGGTGGCCATCGGTACCCGCTACGGCGAGCCCGTTGCGGAGCAAGCCTCGGTGGTGGGCCCGCTGTGCACGCCGCTTGATGTGCTGGGCGATCGCTGCTGGCTGCCGCAGGCGCAGCCCGGTGACCTGGTGGTGGTGTTCCAGTCCGGGGCCTATGGAGCGACGGCCAGCCCGCAACGCTTCCTGGGTCATCCGGAGGTCAGAGAGGTTGTGGTCTGATGCCGTTGAATCTGCCCTTGTTCCGCCGCTTGATGCGGCGTGTGGTCACCAGTGGGGAAGTGGATGTCTGGTCGCGTAGCGAGCGGCAGTGGACGTTGTGCCCGCCAAGCACCGCGCATGTGGCCCCAGCCATTTTTCCGCCCGGCGCGATCGAAAAGATCCGCACCCTGTCGCCCTGGCGCTCCTGGGCGGTCGAGGCGCCGCTGATTCACGGCGGCACGCTGCAGCTCGGGCCTACGCGTGCCTGTCTCTTGCGGGATGTCGACATCGTCGGCGGCCACCTCTACTGCGGGCCTGCGATGGCGGCCGAGGGGTTGGGCAAGCCTGGCGTGTGGCTGAAGCCGGAGCATCGGCACCAGACCATCGAACACGGGCACCTGGTGTCCACGCTCAGCGGCACGCGCTTCTTTGGCTGCCTGCTGCTGGATGATTTCCCGCTGTCGCTGCTGGCGCCGGCGTCAGACCTGCAGCTGTCCCTGGTGTCCAACCCCTACACGCATGAAGCACAGTACCGGGCGCTGGTCGGGTTGGGCTCCAAGATCACGGTGGCGCGCGCCCGCATCCGCGAACTCATGCACTACGAGGATCCTGCGTTCAACGCCTCGAAGGTTGAGCGATACCGGGTCTTGCGCGAGCGTCTGCGTCTGGGTGTCGGTGCACAGGGAGGCTTCACGTCTCGCGGCGTCTACATTCGCCGCGGCCTCAGTGGCGAGCGGCGCGTGCTGGCCAACGAGCCTGACCTTGAGTCCGCGCTGGTGCGCCAGGGCTTCACGGTGCTGGATCCCACGCACCTGTCAGCGCTTGAGATCGCCCGGTGCTGCCAGGACGCGCCGATCGTGATCAGCGTCGAAGGCTCGCAGATCTCGCACGCCATCTTTTCCATGGCCGACGACGCCGCCCTGGTCGTGCTACAGCCCCCTGATCGCTTCGGCATGGCCTACAAGGAGTTCACCGACGGCCTGGGCATGCGCTTCGCCTTCGTGGTGGGCAACGCCGTGGCGGAAGGCTTCACCATTGACATGACCGAGTTGCTGCACGTGCTCGACCAACTGGACCGGGCCACTTCGCCCGAGGCGCGCGCGATCGCGTAAACTCCGGCCGCATCGCGGGTGTAGTTCAATGGTAGAACGGCAGCTTCCCAAGCTTCATACGTGGGTTCGATTCCCATCACCCGCTCCATCCCACCAGCCCCGCTCCCTGCTGGTGGCTTGAGTCTCGAACACAGCGCCTTGCGCGCTTTGCGGCATGTCGAGTTCTTCTGCGCAGGCCGGCATCCCGGTGTTGGTACTGGGTGATGCCCAGGCATTGCAAGCCTTTGGCCGCGGCTTCCACGCTCAGTTCTGTGAATCGCCCGAGGCGGTGACGGAAGCGCTGGCCACCGGCGCCTTCGAAGCGCTGTTGTGGGTGAATCGTGATCCTCACGGTCTGCAACGTGTGGCCTCGTGGCCGCAGCTGGCGCAGGTGGCGGCCGAGATGGCCGTGGTGGTGGTGGCGCAGCATTCGGCGTTGAAAGATTCATTGCGGCTGGTGCAACTGGGCGTTGAAGACGTGCTGCATGCGCCGGCCAGCGATTCGATGTCAGGCTGGGCCGGTGTGGCCCGCGCCGTGGCATTGAGCGTGGCCCGCAAGCGCCTGGGCGAGCTGCGCCGCAAGGGTGGCTCGATTGACCTGGGAACCGGCCTGCCAAGCCGCCAGGTGTGGCTGGATCACCTGCATCAACTCTGTGCCCTGCGCGAGCGCGAGCCCGCGCCGATGGCCGTGGTGGTGGTCAGCCTGGAAGGCGCCCGCACGGTGGAAGAACGCCTCGGCCCACAAGCCCTGGCGCTGCTGCAACGCAAGCTCGCCGTGCGCCTGCGTGCCGCGCTGCGGGCCAGCGATGTGGTGGGCACCGTGGCGGTCGATACCTACGCGGTGCTGCTGTCTTGGATGGAATCGCATGCCGATGCCGATCTGGTGGCGGCCAAGTTGATCCGCACGCTGGAGCAGCCCACCCGCATCGGCACCGAGCGCGCTGCCGTGGCGGTGCGCACCGGCATTTCCCGCTATGGCGACGATGGGGTGGATGGCGCCAGCCTGCTGCGCACCGCGCTCACCCGCGCCGGCGTGGCCGAGGCCTCGGCCCAATCGCGCCGCCGCGGCTCGATGGCCACCTGGGTGGAAGGTGCCCGCACCGAAGCCGCCAACGACCCCGAGCCGCCGCGCTTTGACAGCACCGAGGCCCAGGACAGCGACGCCAACGACGCCGAGTCCATGCTGATGGACCTGCGGGACCTGCCCGAGCCCGGCCGCCAAGCCGATCCCGACTGACCCGGCGCGCATCGCTCCCAGCGCGAAGGCGGCCGATAATGCCGCCTTTGCCTTTTCTGACGCTCCAAGACAACCCGCGAGACCCGATGAAAGCCGCCGAGATCCGCTCCACCTTCCTGAAGTTCTTCGAATCGAAGGGCCACACCATCGTCTCATCGAGCCCGGTGGTGCCTGGCGACGACCCGACGCTGCTGTTCACCAACGCCGGGATGAACCAGTTCAAGGACGTCTTCCTCGGCTTCGACAAGCGCCCCTACACCCGCGCCACCACGGCGCAGAAGTGCATCCGCGCCGGCGGCAAGCACAACGACCTCGACAACGTGGGCTACACCGCACGCCACCACACGTTCTTCGAGATGCTGGGCAACTTCTCGTTTGGCGACTACTTCAAGCACGACGCCATCACCTACGCCTGGGAGCTGCTGACCGAGCAGTTCAAGCTGCCGAAGGACAAGCTCTGGGTCACCGTCTACTCTGAAGACGATGAGGCCTACGACATCTGGCACAAGACGGTGGGCGTGCCGGCCGAGCGCATCATCCGCATCGGCGACAACAAGGGCGCCCGCTATGCCAGCGACAACTTCTGGATGATGGGCGACACCGGCCCCTGCGGCCCGTGCACCGAGATCTTCTACGACCACGGCCCCGAGATCCCCGGCGGCCCCCCGGGCAGCCCGGAAGAAGACGGCGACCGCTACATCGAGATCTGGAACAACGTCTTCATGCAGTTCAACCGCACCGAAGACGGTGTGATGCTCCCGCTGCCCAAGCCTTCGGTGGACACCGGCATGGGCCTGGAGCGCATCACCGCGGTGATGCAGCATGTGCACGGCAACTACGAGATCGACCTGTTCGTGGCGCTGCTGTCGTGCGCCAAGAACGCGGTCGACTACGCCGCCGGCGTCAAGGATGGCGAGCCTGGCTGCGATGCCACGTCGCCCAGCTTGAAGGTGATCGCCGACCACATCCGCGCCTGCGCTTTCACGGTGGCTGATGGGGTGATCCCCGGCAACGCCGGCCGCGGCTTCGTGCTGCGCCGCATTGCCCGCCGCGCCATCCGCCACGGCTACAAGCTGGGCGCACGCGCGCCGTTCTTCCACACGCTGGTGCACCCGCTGGCCGCCGAGATGGGCGATGCCTACCCCGAGCTGCGCCAGCATGCCAACCGCATCTTCGATGTATTGAAGCAGGAGGAAGAGCGCTTCTTCCAGACCATCGCTCGCGGCATGGAGATCCTGGAAGATGCCCTGAATGCTGGCGCGAAGCAGATCGATGGCGACACTGCCTTCAAGCTGCACGACACCTACGGCTTCCCGGTGGACCTGACGGCCGACGTATGCCGCGAGCGCGGTGTCACAGTGGATCACGCCGGCTTCGAAGTGGCCATGAACCACCAACGCGAACAAGCCCGCGCGGCCGGCAAGTTCAAGATGGCCGCCGGCCTGGAATACACCGGCGTGCCCACCGCCTTCCACGGCTACGAGCACCTGACCTGCGACACCTCGAAGGTCGTCGCGGTCTACGTGGACGGCTCACCGGTGGCCTCGGCCAAGGCCGGTGACGACGCCGTGATCGTGCTCGACCACACCCCGTTCTACGCTGAAAGCGGCGGCCAGGCCGGTGATGCCGGCGAGCTGCGCAGCGCCACCACCCGCGTGGTGGTGGAAGACACCTTCAAGATCCAGGCCGATGTGTTTGGCCACCACGGCCACATCGCCGAGGGCGAGGTCAAGGTGGGCGACAGCTTCGTGGCCAGGGTGGATGCCGAGCGCCGCGTCAAGACCGTGCGCAACCACAGCGCCACCCACCTGATGCACAAGGCCCTGCGTGAAGTGCTGGGCGCCCACGTGCAGCAAAAGGGCTCGCTGGTGAACGCTGAGCGCACCCGCTTCGACTTCGCCCACACCGCGCCGATGACCGAGGCCGAGATCCGCAAGGTCGAAGCTCTGGTCAACGCCGAGATCCTGGCCAACGCCGCCGCGCAAGCCGACGTGATGGCGCTCGACGACGCACAGAAGAGCGGCGCGATGATGCTGTTCGGCGAGAAGTACGGCGACACCGTGCGCGTGCTGTCCATCGGCAGCAGCAAGGAGCTGTGCGGTGGCACTCACGTGCAACGCACCGGCGACATCGGCCTGTTCAAGATCGTGGGCGAATCCGGCGTGGCCGCCGGCATCCGCCGGGTGGAAGCCGTCACCGGCGACAACGCGCTGGGCTACCTGCAAGGCCTGGAAGACACCGTCACCCACGTGGCCAGCTCGCTGAAGGCGTCGCCGGCTGAAGTAGAAGGCCGTGTGGCCTTGGTGCTGGATCAGGTGCGAGCGCTTGAGAAGGAAGTGGCTGCACTCAAGGGCAAGCTCGCCTCCGCCCAAGGCGATGAGCTGCTGCAGAAGGCCGTCGACGTGAAGGGCCTGAAGGTGCTGGCCGCCGTGCTGGAAGGTGCCGATGCCAAGGCCCTGCGCGACACGATGGACAAGCTCAAAGACAAGCTCAAAACCGCCGCCATCGTGCTGGCCGCGGTGGACGGCGGCAAGGTGCAACTGGCCGCTGGCGTCACCACCGACAGCATGGGCAAGGTCAAGGCCGGCGAGCTGGTGAACTTCGTCGCCCAGCAAGTGGGCGGCAAGGGCGGTGGCAAACCCGACATGGCCATGGCCGGCGGCACCGAGCCCGGCAAACTGGCCGCGGCACTGGCCTCGGTGCAGGGCTGGGTGGCCGAGCGGGTGTGAGCCCTCTCCGGCGTGCGCCGCATTTGAGGTCATGGGCCAGACCCCTGCGGCGCGTGCGCCGGCGCTGAACTGGGACGATCTCCGGATCGTCCTGGCCATCGCTGAAAGCGGCACGCTCTCTGCCGCGGCCGTTCAACTGAGCCTCAGCCATCCGACGGTGTCGCGGCGATTGCAGTTGATCGAGCGGCGGCTGGGCACACGGCTGTTCGACCGCACGCCCGCCAGCCTGCAGTTGACTTCGGCTGGACAGGAGATGTGCACGCTGGGCCTGCGCCTGCGTGATGACATCGCCGCCCTCGAACGCCGCATCGGCGGGCGAGATGCCGGTGGCGAAGAGCCCATCCGGCTGACGGCACCCGATGCAGTCTCGGAGTACCTGCTGCCCAGTGTGCTGGCCGAGCTGTACCGCGAACACGCAGACCTGACGATCGACCTCGTGGTGTCCAACCAGGTGCTCTCGCTGGCACAGCGCGCGGCGGACATCGCCCTGCGCATCACGCCCAACCCGGCTGAATCACTGCATGCGCGCCGTGTCGGCACGGTGGCCATGGGGGTCTATGCCGCCCGCAGCCTGGGCGTCAAACCGCCCGACGCAGCACCGCACCGCGAACCCTGGATCGGCTTTGATGCGGCCTTGGCCTGCAGCGGGCCTGGCCACTGGGTGGCCCGCCATGTGGCCGATGAACAGATTCGCTTCCGAGCCAACACGCTGCTGGGCGCAGCCCAGGCCGCGAGAGCGGGCATGGGCTGCTGCGTGTTGCCCTGCTTCGTGGGCGGCGCCATCCCGGAGCTTCAGCGCGTGGGGCCGACGCTGCCGGAATTGTCACTGCCCCTGTGGCTGATGGTGCACCCGGACATGGTGCGCCTGCCGCGCATCCGCCGGGCCTGCAATGCACTGGCCGACAAGCTGGAACAGGCTGCCCCGCTACTGGCAGGCGAGCCGTGAGCCACCTCAGGCAGTAGCCTGCATGTGGCGCGACAGGTGCGAGCCGCGCTCGATCAGGTACTGGCGGAAACGGTCCGCATAGTCTGGGACCACGGCCTGCCGCACGCTGTCTCGGCGGGCCAGTGCCGCGCGGTAGTCATTCACTCGCTGAGTCGATTTGAAGATGCCGAAGTCGCCAATGGCGTCGAAGGTGTCGAACAGCCGGAAGATCGGCGCAAAGGCCGCATCGACCAAGTGGAACTGCTCGCCAGCGAAGTAGGGGCCCTCACCCAGGTGGCGCTCCAGCCAGGTGATGCGGGCCGATAAATCAAGGCACTTGCGCTCGAAGGCCTGGGCATCCGGGGCCATGTAGAAACCGTACACGTCAGCAATCGTTGCGCTGGCCAGCTCAATCCAACCGCGATGGTGCGCGCGCGACAGCGCCGCCGCCGGATGCAGCGGCGCCAAGGGCGCCACGTCTTCGATGTATTCGCAAATCACGGCCGTCTCAAAGATGGCATCGTCGCCCACGCGCAGGACAGGCACCTTGCCCAGCGGCGACAACGCTGAAAACCAGGCCGGTTTGTTGGCCAGGTCAATGTAGACCCGCTGGAACGGCAAGCCCTTTTCGGCCAGCTGGATGGCGGCACGCTGGGTGTACGGGCAGAGGTGGTTGCTGATGAGTTCAAAGGCGGGCATCCGCGGGCTCCGTGTCGATGGGCGCCCCATGGCACCCGGGCCCTCACGGTAGCCATGGCACCCTGCGGATGCCATTGCAAAGCTTTACAGCCCGCTGTGCGCAAATGTTCAGGGCCTCATCAATCCGCCGTTTTGTTGCGGCGCGCGGCGGCTGCCGCCAAAAACTCATTCAAGATTGGCCGCCCATCCAGCTGCTGCGCATGCGTGTGCCCGGCCGCCATGAACTCCGGATGCCATTGCATCCCGAACACGTAGCTCGGCCCCTTCCAGCGAATGGCCTCCACGATGCCGTCGGGGATGGCGCGCGCTTCCACGGCCAGGTCGTTGCCCACCGATTTCACCGCCTGGTGGTGGATCGAGTTGATCATCGGCTCGGCCACACCCGGAAACAGGCGGGACAGCGATGAGCCCGGCACCAAGTGCACCGGGTGGAAGCTGTCGGCATACAGCGCCGGGTCCAGGTGCACATTGGCGGCGGGGCGCTGGGTGGGAATATCTTGGTACAGCGTGCCGCCCAGGGCCACATTGATCAGCTGGCAGCCGCGGCAGATGCCGATCACCGGCTTGCCCGCGCCCACGAAGGCGCGGAAGAGTTCGATCTCGTAGCGGTCGCGCACCCGGTCGCCGGCCCAGGCGGGGTTCAGCGGGGTTTCGCCGTAGCTTTCGGGGGCGAGGTCGGCGCCACCTTGAAGCACCAGACCATCCAGCGCGGCGGCGTAGTGCGTGAGCCGCATCTCGCTGCGCTGGATCAGACCATCGCTTTCCACCGGCGGAATCATCACCGGCAGCGCGTTGCCCGAGAGCACCCAGTGCGCCACCGATTGCTCCAGGTAATGCAGCGTCTTGGTGAAGATGCCCCCGATGTCGGCCACCGGGCTTTGCGGGTGGTAGATGCGGGCGGAAACGCCGATCAACAGCGGGGCAGGGGAGCTGGGCATGTAGGTGGCCTGGGACTGATTTGATTGTGGCAAAGCCGGGGTGTCATGGTTTAACCCGCGCTGCGCCTGTGTGGTTGACCCGCACCGGTTGGGCGCAACCGCCGGGCGCAGCCGGCCTGAGACAATCTCCCGATGCTTTCCTGGTTGATCCTCGCACTCCTGATCATCGTTGTCCTGCTGTTGCTCTGGCTGGCCCTGCGCCGCCCTGACGACCGCGCCTTGCTGGCCCTGGCGCAGACGCTGCAAGACGACACCCGCCAACTCGCCGAACAAGCCCAAGCCCGCGGCGACCGCCTGGCGCGCGACCTGCGCAGCGAGCTGCAGGACACCAGCCGCCACACCCGGCTGGAACTGGGCCAGACCTTCGGCACCTTCCAGCAGACCCTGCTCACCCAGCAGGGCGACGTGGCCCGCACGCAGAACGAACAGATCGACACCTTCCGCACCCAGCTCGCCACGTTGCAGCAGCAGGTGAGCGACGCCCTGCAAGGCGCCACGCAAGGCCTGGCGCTGCAGGCCCAGCATGCCCGCGATGCGCAGGAGACCTCGTTCAAACGCCTCACCGACGGCAACACCGAAGCCCTGCAGCGCTTTGGCCAGCAACTGGGCGAGCAACTGCGCCTGGTCACCGAAGCCAGCGACAAGCGCCTCACCGAGATGCGCCAGAGCGTGGAGCTGCGCTTGGCCGATGTGCAGCGCACGGTAGAGCAGCGCCTGCTCTCGCTGCAGGCCGACAACGAGAAGAAGCTTGAACAGATGCGCGCCACCGTGGACGAGAAGCTGCACGCCACGCTGGAACAGCGCCTGGGCGAAAGCTTCAAGCAGGTGGCTGATCGGCTGGAGCAGGTGCACCGCGGCCTGGGCGAGATGCAGACGCTGGCCCAGGGCGTGGGCGACCTGAAACGCGTGCTCACCAACGTCAAGACCCGCGGCGTGTTTGGCGAAGTGCAGCTGGGCGCGCTGCTGGAGCAGGTCTTCACGCAGGAGCAGTACGCCGCCAACGTGGCCACCGTGCCGGGCAGCAACGAGCGGGTGGAGTACGCCATCCGCTTGCCCGGCAAGGGCGACCGGCCGGGCGAGGGCGGTGTGTGGCTGCCGCTGGATGCCAAGTTCCCGCGCGAAGACTACGAGCGCCTGCTTGATGCCCATGACCGGGCTGACCGTGAAGCCTTTGATGCGGCGTCAAAGGCGCTGGAACAACGCATCCGCGACGAGGCCAAGACCATCGCCACCAAGTATGTGTCGCCGCCGCACACCACCGATTTCGCCATCCTCTTCCTGCCCACCGAAGGCCTGTACGCCGAGCTGCTGCGCCGGCCCGGCCTGGGGGAATCGCTGCAGCGCCAGTACCGCGTGATGCTGGCCGGCCCCACCACCCTGCTGGCCCTGCTCAACAGCCTGCAGATGGGCTTTCGCACCCTGGCGCTGGAGCAGCGCAGCGTGGAGGTGTGGAAGGTGCTGGGCGCCGTCAAGACCGAGTTCACCAAGTTCGGTGACGTACTCGACAAAACCAAGAAGAAGCTCGAAGAAGCCCAGAACACCATTGACCAGGCCGGCGTGCGCACCCGCGCGATGGCGCGCCAGCTCAAGAGCGTGGAGGCGTTGCCTGAGCACGAAGCCGCGGCGCTGCTGGACCCGGATGCGCCCACGATCCTGCCGCCGCCTGGCGACGTTGAATGAGCGGTGGGGCCAGTCATCGCGCGCTGGCCGGTGTGATCATCGGCCAGGTGTGCCTGCACAGCGCCATGGCGGGCCTGCGCATGAGTGCGCCGCTGATGCTGCTGCAAACCGGCGGCCTGTTCGGCCTGAGCCCCGCGCTCACGGCCGGCGCGATGGTGGCGCTGTTTGCGGCTGCCCCCATCTTCACGGCCATGCACATCGGCCGCTGGGTCGATCGGCGCGGCTTCCACAAGCCCATGGGCGTGGCCGTGGCCATGGGGGTCAGCGGTGGGTTGCTGGCCATTCCGGCCGGCCTGGGGCGACTGTGGATAGGCTGGGAATCGGCGCTGTTGGCCGATGGCGTGCGGGCGTTGCTGTTGACGCTGGGCGCCTTGCTGCTGGGGACCGCGGCCAACCTGACGCACATCTGCGCCCAGCGCACCGTCGGCCGCTTGGCCGCCTTGGCCAGTGGCGACCCTGCCACGCGTCGCAGTGAACTCAAGCGCATGTTCAGCTGGCTGGGCCTGGCACCCTCGCTGAGCAATGTGGTGGGCCCGCTGGTGGCCGGCCTGTGCATTGACCACTTCGGCTACGCCATCACCTTTGCCGTGTTGGCGGGCATGCCTGCGCTGACGCGTGGGTTCATGCGCTGGGTGCCGCGTGAAACGCTGGCCGGCGATGCCGCCAGCACCCGCGCCCGCCAGGCGCAGACCGGCATCCTGGCCAGCGCCCGTGAACTGCTGGCCCTGCCGGGCATGCGACGGCTGCTGATGATCAACTGGTTCTTTTCCACGGCGTGGGATCTGTTCAGCTTCCTGGTGCCCTTGCACGGGCATGCGCTGGGCCTGTCGGCCACCGCCATCGGCTCGGTGCTGGGTGGCTTCGCCTTCACGGTGGCCGCGGTGAGGGTGGCCTTGCCCTTCCTGATGGGGCGCCGCTCGGAAGCGCAGGTGATCTCGATCTGCTACGTGGTGGTGGCCGCCATCTTCCTGCTGTATCCCTACACCCGCGCGCTGTGGCACATGTTGGTGCTCGTGGTGCCGCTGGGCATGGCGCTGGGCGCGGTGCAGCCCATGGTGATGACCACGCTGCATCACATCACGCCAGATGACCGCCAGGGCGAAGCCATCGCGCTGCGCTCCATGTGCATCAACCTCTCCAGCGCCACGCTGCCGCTGGGCTATGGGGCGCTCGGGGCGGTGTTCGGTGCGGCCACGCTGTTCAGGCTGATGGGCGGCCTGCTGTTGCTGGGTGCGCGCCTGTCGACGGGCATGCCCACCTCGCGCCACTAGCCTTGTGCGGCGGCATAAGATCGCCACCCCACCCCAAGGAACACAAGATGCCCGGCTTAATCCAAGACATCGATCCAGACGGCCTGCTCGAATATTCGGTGGTCTACACCGACCACGCGCTGAACCACATGTCGCAGCGCTTCCAGGGCGTGATGAAGGACATCTCGGCCACGCTCAAGCAGGCCTACAACGCCCATTCGGTGGCGGTGGTGCCCGGCAGCGGCAGCTACGGCATGGAGGCCGTGGCCCGCCAGTTTGCGCAAGACCAGCGCTGCCTGGTGTTGCGCAACGGCTGGTTCAGCTTCCGCTGGAGCCAGATTCTGGAAACCGCCAAGCTGCCCGCGGCGCTGACGGTGCTGAAGGCCCGCCCGCAAGGCAGCGGCTCGCAGGCCCCATTCGCCCCGGCGCCGCTGGACGAAGTGCTGCACACCATCGCCACCGAGCGCCCGCAGATCGTCTTTGCGCCGCACGTGGAAACCGCCTCCGGCATGCTGCTGCCCGATGCCTACCTGCGCGCCGTGGGCGACGCGGTGCATGCGGTGGGTGGCCTATTCGTGTTGGACTGCATTGCCTCGGGTGCGCTGTGGGTGGACATGGCCGCCTGCGGCGTCGACATCCTCATCAGCGCCCCGCAAAAGGGCTGGAGCGGCTCCCCCTGCTGCGCCTTCGTGATGCTCAGCCCCACCGCGCGCGAGCGCATCGATGCCACCGCCAGCAACAGCTTCGCCTGTGATCTGAAGAAGTGGCTGCAGGTGATGGAGACCTACGAATCGGGCGCCCACGTCTATCACACCACCATGCCCACCGATGCCTTAGCCCGCACGCGCGACATGATGCTGCGCACCCGTGATCTCGGCTTCGAGACCCTGCGCGCCGCGCAGCAAGACCTTGGTGGCCAGGTGCGCGCGCTGATGCAGGCCAAGGGCTACCCCAGCGTGGCCGCGGAGGGGTTTGAGTCGCCCTCGGTGGTGGTGAGCTACACCACCGATCCCGAGATCCAGTCCAGCCGCAAGTTCCTGGCGCTCGGGCTGCAAACGGCCTCGGGTGTGCCACTGCAGTGCGATGAGCCGGCTGACTTCCGCACCTTCCGCGTGGGCCTGTTCGGCATTGAGAAGCTCACGCATGTGAGCCGCAGCGTCAGCACACTGGCGCAGGCGCTAGAGAAGCTGTGACGCCTGCGGCTGGTGGAATCACCCTGCCAGCCGCAGATCCGGCGTGGCCGCCCAGCGGCCCTGTTTGTCGACCCACAGCACGCCCACCCGCCATTGCCGGGCCAGGGCCGGGATGCGCCCGGGCCCGCCCACGAACATCACCTTGGTCAACGCATCGGCCAGCATGGCCGTGGGCGCGGCCACGGTGACGCTGCTGAGCGTGGTAGGTGAATCGCCGGTGGCGGGGTCGAAGATGTGGTGATGGCGGTGATCGGGCGTGAAGGCCGAGCGGTTGTCGGCCGACGTGGCCAGGCAGCGGCCATCCAGCTGCAGTGCGGCCAGCAGGCGGGTGGTATCTCGCGGGTCTTCCACGCCCAGCGTCCACGGGCGTGACTGCGCGTTGCGGCCCAGCGCGCTGAACTCGCCGGTGTCCAGCAGGGCGTGTTCAATGCCGTGGGCCATCAGCGCCTGCCGCGCCGCATCCGCTGCGTAACCTTGGGCAATGCCGTTCAGCGTGACGGCCATGCCGGGCTGGGTGAAGCGCAGCCGGTGGGGATCGATCGACAGCTTTTGCCAGCCCACCTGGGCGCGGGCTGTGGCGATTTCCAACGCCGTGGGCAGGCGCCCCTCGCGCCGGGCACGGTCGTGCAACGCCCACAGCGGCTGCACCGTCACATCGAAAGCGCCTGCGCTGGCCTGGGAGACTTGGCGTGCCGCACGCAGCACTGTGAGCAGGTGCAGGCTCGGGTCGGCCAGGCGGCCCAGTTGGTTGAGCTGGCTCAGCTCGCTGTCAGCACGGAACAGGCTCATCGAGGCTTCCACCTCGCGCGCGGCCCGCACCGCAGCGTCCAGCGCCTGGGTGAGGCGGGCTGGGTCAACGTGGGCGGCCTTCAGCTGCACGGTGGTACCCAGCGCCACGAAGCTGCGGCTTTGCCATGTGGCGGTGGCGGCCAGGCCCAGGGTCTGCGCGCCCAGTCCGAGCGATGCAAAGAGGAAGGTGCGGCGTTGCATGAAATCTCCTCAGTCAGCGACGGCCGTGTGGGGCACGGCATGCACGGGTATCACCTTGCCCTTGCGCTGCGCCAGGATGCGCGGGGCGCACAGCTGGTCGCTCTCGTAGATGGCCACGCAGTCCAGGCACTGAAAACATTCGACATAGTCGATTGCGCCCTGGGGCGTGATGGCTTGGTATTCGCAGCGGTGGCGGCAGGTCTGGCAGGGCTGGCCACATTCGGCGCGGCGGGCCAGCCAGTCAAAGCGGCGCAGCTTGCCCAGCACGGCCAGGCCACCCCCCAGCGGGCAGAGGTAGCGGCAGTAGCCCTTGTAGACAAAGGCGCTCAGGCCCAGCAGCAACACGGCCCACAGCACGAAGGGCCAAGAGCGCACGAAGACCAGCGTGATCGAGGTCTTGAAGGGCTCCACCTCCACCAGCCGGTCGGTCCACGCCGCGCTGACGAAGGGCATCACCACCAGCACGGCCAGCACGGCGAACTTCAGCTGCTTGAGCAGCGCATCGGTGCGGGTGTGCAGGCGCAGCTGCGGCAGCCGCACGCAACGAGCGATCTGGGCCACCCATTCCTGCAGCGCGCCGAACGGGCACAGCCAGCCGCAGAAGGTGCCACGGCCCCAGATGACCAGGCTGACCAGCACGTAGGCCCACAGCAGCACTGTCATCGGGTCGTACAGGAAGAAGTCGAGGCTGCGGCCGGCCAGCAAGGCCTGGATCAGCGCGGTGAGGTTGACGATCGACAGTTGGCCTTGTGCATACCAACCGATGAACACCAGCGTGAACAGCAGCCACCCCAGGCGCACTTGCTTGAGCCGCTTCGGCGATCGTGTCAGCCATCGGGGTTTTGCACACACCACGCTCAGCCCCGCCAGTGCCAACAGCAACACCCCAATCTCCCAGGCCCGGCCAGTCCAGATGGAATGCCAGGTCTTGTTGTCGCTGGTGGGCTGGGTGACAAAGTCGCCCGGCAACTGCACGCGCGTCGTGAAGCTTTGGCGCACCACCTCGGCCAGGATCTGGCCTTTGCTGCGGCTCACGCTGAGCGCGAAGTCCAGCGGTTGTGATGGGTCGAGGCTGGCTTGGCTGATCACCTTGAAGATGCGCCACTGCACCTCGGGCCCACGCCATTCCGGCGGCACCTTGAGCTGGCCATCGACGGAGAAGTCGCGGATCTCGATGGCCAAGCCGTCCTGCTGCAGCGTCAGCCGGTCGGGCACGGCGCCGCCCACATAGTCGTCACTCACGAAGCTGTAGCGGCCACGGCTGGCCACCAGGAAGGCGTGGTCGCCAGGCTCGATCCAACCACTGAGGTAGTGCCAGGCCGAGGCGCTGAGCAGGTTGCGGCCCACGGTGGGCACGTTGAGGTGGGCGATCAGCAGTTCGGTGAACAGGCCTTCGGGCTCGCGCCGGGCCACTTCGTCCTGGTCTTCGCCCACCGTGCCTTTGAAGGCGGCGTCGATGTCGCGGTTGCGCCAGGCCTTCAGCGTGACCAGGCCAGCGCGTCGCAGTGCCTCGAAATCCATCGTTTCAAACACGCCTGGCTTGATGCGGCCGATCAGATCGGGATCACGCCCCGCCGCGAAGCCTAGCTTGGCCCGCGCAATGGCCAGCGAGGCCGAGAGCAGGCTCTGGTTGATGATGCGCACGGAGGCGGTGGCCTTGGCCACGCCATCGATGTAGACATGGGCGCTGTCAGCCCGCGAGGCCTTGTTCTGCCCCAGGCCGATCTTGATGTTCTGCTGCAGCGACAGGCCCTTGTACTGCTCGACGAACTTGTTCATCGGCCCTTCGCCCAGGCCTTCCAGGAACACCGGTTCGTGGTGCGAGAGCACCCGCACGTCGAGAAAGTGGCCCTTGGTGTCCAGGGCCACCAGCAGGTTCACGGGGGTGCCGGAGAAGCCGGGCACCGGCGCGAAGTCGATGGACTCAAACACATAGCCCAGCAGCACGTTGCTGGTGAGCTCGTTGCGGAAGATCGGCCAGACGGGCAGGGCGGCGTCGCGCTCGCCCACCTGCAGCGGCGAGGGGAAGAGGACGGTGAGCTTGGCCTTGTCGAGGGTGCCAGCGCCGGCCGGCGCGAAGGCCATCAGCAGGCCTAGCGAGATCAGGCAGCGGGTGACGAAGCGGGTGACGAAGCGGAAGATGAGACGGGCGACAGGGGCGATCAAGGGCGCTGCTCAGCGTTGACACAAATGCGTGTCAAGGCAGCAAGCGCGGTGCCATTTCGGGTTTGTTAGTAGACGGCGATGCCTTGGTGGCACTTGCAGGCCAACTGCTTGCTGTTCGGCGGGCAAAGTGCATGGCGCCAGAGGCCGTCAACAGGGGAAATCAGGGGCGGGTGTCGCGCGGTCTGTACCAGCGCGGCACACCCCAGAGCCGCAGTTCAGCGCCGCCCGCCGCGCTGCTGCCACAGCGGCCGCTTGCCCTTGAGCTGGCGCTCGATGCCTTCGTTGAGGCGGGCGCGCAGGTCCAGCACATCGTCCACCTGGCCGTACACGCCGGGGAAGCGCAGGTCCAGCCACAGCCACAGGGTGCAGGCACGCAGGGCCTGTTCCATGCGGTCGAGGCGGCTGTGTTCGTCCACATCGTTCAGGAACCAGGCGTTGCCGGCTGAGCCGGTCTTGGCATGCTGGGCGGCCCAGTCGAGGTACTGGCTCACCAGCGAGGCGGTGCGGGTGTCCACCGGCGCCTGGGCGTAGATGAAGCGGGCGCGCAGGGGCAGGGCGGCGGCGCTTTGGTCCAACTGTTCGGCCAGCTCCAGCATCTGCTCCAGCTCGGCCACTTCGAAGTGGGCGTTGTCGAGCTTGAGCTGATCCATGAAAATGCCCAGCACCTCGCGCAGCTTGAACTTGTTGAGCCGCGACGAAATGGTGTCGATGTGCCACCAGTTGGGCGCCACCGGCGCCTTGAAGTGGCGCGGCGCCTTGGGGGTCTTGGGCAGCAGGTCTTTCAGCGTGCGGGCCGAGCTGGGCTCGGCTTCTTTCAGCACGCCGGTGAACCCTTCTTCGTGGATGCCGTAGCGGCCAGCGCGGCCTGAGATCTGATGCACTTCGGAGATGTCGAGCGTGCGGTCGCCCACGCCGTCGAACTTGGTGAGGGTGGAAAACAGCACCCGGCGGATCGGCAGGTTCAGGCCCATGCCGATGGCATCGGTGGCCACCAGCACCTGGGTTTCGCCCTGGGCAAAGCGCTCGGCCTCGCGGCGGCGCACCTCAGGTGGCAGCGCGCCGTAGATCACCGAGACGCTCTTGCCGTGGTCGGCGATCTGGTCGCGCAGCATCAGCACCTCGCGGCGGCTGAAGGCCACCACGGCATCACCCTTGTGCAGGGCCGACAGCGGCACCGGCGCGGGCAGCAGCTGCACATGCTGCTTGCGCTCGAAGCGGCGGATCACGCAGCGCTCGCCGCACAGGCCGAGCAGGCTCTCAATCGTGGCCACGGCGTAGTCGGAGCAAATGATCAGCAGCTCTTCGGCGGGCACGGCCACGATGGCCTGCGTCCAGGCCCAGCCGCGCGAGTTGTCGAAGATCATCTGCGCTTCGTCGATCACGGCCACTTCCACCGTGTCACGCGTGTTCACCATCTCGATGGTGCTGGAGGTCACCCGTGCGCCCTCGATCGGCACACTTTCTTCGCCGGTGCGCAGCGAGCAGGGCACGCCGCGGGCCACCAGGCGATCGCGCCCTTCCAGCGCCAGCAGGCGCAGCGGGGCCAGATAGGCACCGCTCTCGGCTTGCGCCAGGCGCTCGAAGGCATGGTGGGTCTTGCCGCTGTTGGGCGGGCCCACGAACAGGGTCACCTTGCGGTTCAGGCGGCGGGCGGGCTCGAAGCTGTCGGGGTAGCCGCCGAAGGCAAGCTCATCGCGCAGGTCATCCATCGTCTCCAGTTCGTTGACGCGGTGGGCCCAGCGGTCGAGCGCGCGGTCGCAGGCGAGCTTGAGGCCGGCGATGGGCTGCGGGCGGGCGCATTCGGATTGCAGGCCGGGCAGCAATGAATCGATGCGATCGGGGTTGACGGCATCGGCCTGCTGCAGCAGCGTTTGCAGGTGCTCGGTGAGCGCGGCGGCATCGGGGTAGGTGTGGGTCTGGCGCAGGGCCAGCAGCAGGGGTTGCTTGTCGCCGGTGCGGAACCAGTCCCACACCGGGGCGGCGTCGAGCGGCACCTGGTAGACCACGGGCACCTTGGTCTCGCCACGGTCAAGCGTGAGCACTTCGGTGGCCTGGCGTACCCACTGTTCGCCATCGCGCTCGATGCCCATGGTGTCGAGGGCGGCGGCGCGTTCGTTCAGCTGGGCCAGCACATGGCGGCCGGTGCCCACCTCGGCCAGATGGCGCAGGGCTTCGTCGCACAGGTTGGGGTGGATCCAGCGGCTGGGGCGGGTGCCGGGCACAGCCTTTTGCAGCTGGATGTAGCCCATGGCATCGAGCTCTTCTTCGAACTCGGCCGCGTGCTCCTCCACAAAATCGGATGGCTTGACCACCTGCGGCAGCGTGTAGGCCGATTGGCGGATGCGCTCCAGATCGGCTGCCTTGAGGTGCCCCGGAAAGCGGGTTTGGTGCTCGGGACGCGGCAGGCGCACGGTGGACGGATCGGGAGACGGCATGGAGTCGAGCGGTGCCAGAAGGGCAGGCCGCCGTGAAGCTGGGAAAACAAGGAGTGTGCCGCAGCTTGCGACGCGCGGGTTTCGGGGTAGCCTGGGGCGCGCTTTCACAGGCCTTGGCTTGCGTGGCGTCAAGCTCGCAGGCGAGCGAAGGCTGAGAATCAAATCACCCCAGGAGACACCAGGTGACCCAGCCCGATCGTCCGATCCGTCGTCCAACCACCACCGCCCCGGCACGGCGCAGCCAACGTGTGCGGCAGATGGCCTGCATCGGTGTGCTGGCGTGGGGCCTGGGGCCTGCTGCGGCCTTGGCTGCCGACGTGGCCGAGCCCCCCGTCGATGGCGCACCAGGCCGTGTCGATGAGGCGCTGACGACGACGCGCGCCTCCGTGCGCGCCTCCACCGAGTGGGTGGCACGTCATGTGGATGGCTGGTTCGGCGACAAACCCTTTGCTGACGGTGGCGGCGTCTACGACGGCCAGATCAGCCTGAACATGCTGCACCGGCAGGACATCGGCAACGACTTCAACGTGGGCTTCAACGCCCGCTTTCGCCTGCCCAACGTGGAAGACCGCAGCTACGTGTTCATCGGCCGCGACAACCCCGACGAGGTGATCGCCGATACGCCCAAGGAGTTCTCGCGGCGCGAGCGGCTGCTGAGCGAAACCTCGGAGCAGCGCTCTGTCTTCGCCGGGCTAGGCATCGCGCTGCGCGATGCGTTTGATCTGCGGCTGGGCGTGCGTGGCGGGTTCAAGCCGTATGCCCAGGCGCGCTACCGCAAAGTCATCTTCCTGGGTGACGCACAGACCGAGCGGGTGGAGTTCCGCGAAACCTTCTTCTGGAGCGTGCGCGACCGGCTGGGGGCCACCACGGCGCTGTCGTACGAACATCCGTTCACGCCGACTTTGGCCTTTCGCTGGTTGAACGCGGCCACGATCACGCAGGCGTCCAGCGGCTGGTCATGGTCGAGCAGTGCGGGGGTGTTGAAGTCTCTGGGGCACCGGCGCACGCTGTCGCTGGAAGCGTTGATCAGCGGCCAGCGGGTCGACGAAGGCCAGGTGTCGGAGTGGGGTCTACAGACCAAGTGGCAGCAGCCGGTGCATGCCGACTGGCTGCTGGGCCATGTGATCCTGGGCCACTTCTGGCCGCGCGGGCACGACACGCTGGCGGCGCGCGAGCGCGGCAACGAGAGCAGTTGGGCGCTCGGCGCCGGGCTCACGATGTTGTTCTGATGGTGGCCAGGCGCGCCGGATCCAGCGCATCGCGCAACGTGGCTTCCACCGGCATCGGCGCGCCGGTGATCCAGGCCGCCAGCACCCGGGCTCCCAGCGCGGCGCTTGTGATGCCGCGCGAACCCAGTGCGGTGAAGACGTAGACGCCTTGCTCGGCATCATGGCAGCGGGGCTGGTGGCGCATGGCGTCGAGGCGGTGCCGCCCGGCGCGTGCGACGGCCAGTGCAGCCAGGTCCACCGGCGGGCCAACCAAAGGCAGCCGGTCGGGCGCCTGCGCACGCCAGCCCACGCGCCCGGTCAACGGCGAGGCGGGCTGCGCCGGCAGCGCATCGATCACCCCCAGCTCGGCGGCGCGCTGCAGGTTGTGCTGTTGATCGGCTTGGCGCAACGCCGGGTCGTCGTCGTCGGGCTGGCTGGTGGCGCCCACCAGCACCTGGCCATCCGGCAGCGTGAGGGCATAGCCGTGGCCTGATACCGGGCGGGCAGGGCGGCGCAGCCCTGGGGTGGTGCCAGGTAGCAACGTGGTCTGGCCGCGCACAGCCTGCAGCGGCAGCGCAGCCAGATCCGCCGGCCAGAGCTGGCGCGCACCGAGCGCATGGGCCAGCACCAGCACGGGTGCTTCGGCGATCACCTGGCCGTGCGGATCGATCGCCTGCCAGCGCGGGCCGATGCGCTGCAGTTGCGCGACCTGGGCCTGGCCCAACCAGCGGGCCTGACTGCCAGCCAGCAACCAACGCGCCCAGGCCTGCGGCGACATCCAGCCGGCCTGCGGGTAGTGCCAGGCGCCGTGCGGCAATGGCAGCCCGACTTGTTGAGCGGCGGCGGTGGGGTCGAGGTGGCTGAGGTAGCGGGGGTCCAGGCCGACGCGGCTGAACTGCTGCTGTGCTGCGGCCAGGCCGGCGAGGGTGTCGAGCGCAGCGTCCAGGCGCAGCAGGCCGGTCAGTTGTCCGGGGACGTGGCCTGCGGCCAAGGCTGGTGCGGCCCAACGCGCGGTGTGCAGCGCCGCGGTGCGGAACCAGCGGGCGTGCAGGCTGTCGGGCGCGTTAAAGATACCGTGCATCAGGCCACCAGGGTTGCCCGAGGTTTCCATCGCCGGCTCGGGTTGGCGGTCGAGCACCGTGCTGTGCCAGCCCTGCTGCTGCAGCGCCCAGGCCGCCGCGCAACCCGCCAGGCCACCGCCAATGATCAGCGCCTCACGCGGCCCGGTCGCCGCGGGCCGGTAGGCGCCCGGCCGGGGCGGCACATGGCGAGGGGCGAAGCGCGCCACCGTCATCTCACGCTGGCTGGCCAAGCCGGGCGCCGGTTGCACCTCGAAGCCGTGCTGCGACAGCCCGTCGCGCACCGCCCGCGCCACGCACCAGGTGGCCGCGGTGGCGCCGGGCACGGTGAGCCGGGCCACTCGCTTGAACACATCGGGCAGCCACATCGCCGCATTGCACGCCGGGGCAAAGCCATCCAGGTAGCAGGCATCCACCTCGGCCTGCAGTTCCGACAGCATCGGCTGCACCTCGCCAAAGGCCAGCATCAGCTGCACCCGGCCGCCCTCGAAATCCAGCAGATGCACATTGGGCGTCAGCAGCGGCCACTGGGCGACGAGCTGATGCGCCAGGCCCGGCTCGGGCGAGGCGGCATGGGCACGCGCCAGGTCCTCAGGCCGCAGCGGATGCTTTTCAACCGAGATGAACACCAGCCGCTCACAGCGCGCCGGGTCATCCCGCCAGGCCGCCCAGGTGGCGAGGAAGTTGTTGCCCAGGCCGAACCCCGTCTCCAGGATCACAAACCGCTCGCGCCCCGCCCAGCGCGCCGGCAGTTGGTTGCCCCCCAGAAACACATGCCGCGCCTGTGCAAAGGCGCCCGCCTCGGCGTGGTACACATCACCAAAATCCGGCGCGCAGGGCAGGCCCTGCTCATTGAAGGCAAAGCGGGCGGGCTGGATCGGAGCGTTCTTCATGCGGGGCCGAATGATGCCTGCGGATGAGGCGGTTTCGTGGGCCTGAGACAATCGCGCACTATGAGTGAATCGTCCATCGCCCCCGCCCAAGCACCGCACATCGGCTTCGTCTCCCTTGGCTGCCCAAAGGCACTCACCGATTCCGAGCTGATCCTCACCCAGCTCAGCGCCGAGGGCTACAAGACCAGCAAGACCTTCGCGGGGGCCGATCTGGTGATCGTCAACACCTGCGGCTTCATCGACGACGCAGTGAAGGAAAGCCTCGATGCCATCGGTGAGGCGTTGGCCGAGAACGGCCGGGTGATCGTCACCGGCTGCCTGGGGGCGCGTGCAGGCGATGGCGGCGAGAACCTGGTGCGTCAGGTGCACCCCAAGGTGCTGGCCGTCACCGGCCCCCATGCCACGCAGGAGGTGATGGACGCCGTGCATGCGCATGTGCCCAAGCCGCATGATCCGTTTGTCGACCTGGTGCCGCCGGCGGGCATCAAGCTCACGCCCAAGCACTACGCCTACCTGAAGATCAGCGAGGGCTGCAACCACCGTTGCACCTTCTGCATCATCCCGTCGATGCGGGGCGATCTGGTCTCGCGGCCCATCGGTGATGTGCTCACCGAGGCGCAGCGCCTCTTTGAAGGCGGCGTCAAGGAACTGCTGGTCGTCAGCCAGGACACCTCGGCCTATGGCGTGGATGTGAAGTACCGCACCGGCTTCTGGAACGGCACGCCGGTCAAGACCCGCATGCTCGATCTGGTGGCCAAGCTGGGCGAGATCGCCAAGCCGTTTGGCGCCTGGGTGCGGCTGCACTATGTGTACCCCTACCCGCATGTGGACGAGGTGGTGCCGCTGATGGCCGAGGGCCTGGTGCTGCCGTACCTTGACGTGCCGCTGCAGCACGCCCACCCTGATGTGCTCAAGCGCATGAAGCGCCCGGCCAGCGGCGAGCGCAACATCGAGCGCATCCAGCAGTGGCGCGCCATCTGCCCCGAGATCGTGGTGCGCTCCACCTTCATTGCCGGTTTCCCCGGTGAGACGGAAGCCGAGTTCGAGTACCTGCTCGATTTCCTGCGCGAGGCGCAGATCGACCGGGCCGGGTGCTTTGCCTATTCGCCGGTGGACGGTGCGCCGGCCAATGATTTGCCCGGTGCCTTGCCCGATGCGGTGCGCGAGGAGCGCCGTGCCCGCTTCATGGCGGTGGCCGAAGAAATGTCTGCCGCGCGCTTGCAGCGCCGCGTGGGCGCCTCGATGCAGGTGCTGGTGGACAGCGCCCCGGCCATGGGCCGCCGCGGCGGCGTGGCCCGCAGCTATGCCGACGCGCCTGAGATCGACGGCACCGTGCGCATCCTGCCGCCCACCAAAGCGTCGAAGACGTTGAAGGTGGGCGAGTTCACCCGCGTGCGCATCGTGGGGGCCGACGGCCACGATCTCGTGGGCGAGATGGTCTGAGCGGAGCAGGGCACCATGGCACGCAAGCCGGTCACCGAGCTGATCCACCACCCGTACCGGGCGCCGGCTGAGTTTGACGCCGTGCCGCCGGGTGTCTTCAAGGCCTCGTCGGTGTTCTTCCCCACGGTGGAGGCGCTGCAGTCGCGCACCTGGGTCGACAAGAGCGGCTACACCTACGGCCTGCACGGCACGCCCACCACCTTCACGCTTGAAGCCCGGCTGGCCACGCTGGAAGGCGCCGAACACGTGATCCTGTGCCCCAGCGGGTTGGCGGCCATCACGATGGTGGACATGGCGCTGCTCAAGACCGGCGATGAGTTGCTGCTGCCCGACAACGTTTACGGCCCGAGCCGCAACTTTGCGGCGCACGAGTTGCGCCAGTGGGGCATCACCTGGCGGGTGTATGACCCGATGGATGTGGGCAGCCTGGCCGCCGCGCTGACGCCCGCCACCCAGCTGGTGTGGCTGGAAGCACCGGGATCGGTGACGCTGGAGTTCCCTGACCTGCGCGCGTTGGTGAGCACCGTGCGCGAGCGCGCGCCGCAGGCCGTGATCGGGCTGGACAACACCTGGGGCGCTGGCCTCGCGTTCAACGCCTTTGACCTGGGCGAGGGGCTGGCGGTGGACCTCACCGTGCACGCCCTCACCAAGTACCCCAGCGGGGGCGCCAACGTGCTGATGGGCTCGGTAGCCTGCCGCGATGAGGCCTTGTACAAGCGCTTGGCCTGGTGCCACAGCCGCCTGGGCCACAACGTGGGCCTGAATGACGTAGAGACGGTGCTGGCTGGCCTGCCCAGCCTACCGCTGCGCTATGCCGCGCAGGACGCGGCCGCCCGCCGCATCGGCAACTGGTGTGCCGAGCAGCCCGAGTTCGTGCGTGTGCTGCACCCGGCCCGCGCCGATTCACCGGGGCATGCCCACTGGGCGGCGCTCTGCAGCGCCGCAGCGGGGCTGCTGACGGTGGAGGTGGCGCCGAGCTTCACGCCCGTGCAGGTGCATGCCTTCGTCGAGGCGCTGCAATGCTTTCGCATCGGCTGGTCCTGGGGCGGTCCCATGAGCCTGGCGGTGCCGTATCAAGCCGCTGAGATGCGCAAGCTAGCCACGCCGTATCAAGGCACGCTGGTGCGGCTGTGCATCGGGCTGGAAGATGTGGACGACCTGATCGCCGACCTGAGCCAGGCGCTGGCCGTGCTGCGCGAAGGGCGCCCGGCGTGAGCCACCCATCCGCCTGCGCGAGCTACGACGACTGGATGGCACGCTTTCGCCAGCGTGCCATCGAGCGACAAGTGGAATGGCTGGCCGAGTGCGGCCCGGAAACTTATCGGCCCGTTTTCGAGCGCGGTGTGGCGCCCGAGGACGAACTCGATACCTTGGCCGACATGTCTGAATGGCGCGGCTGTGGCTGCGGAGGCGGCGGCTAGACCGCTTTGCTCATTCTTTGGACGAGATCTTGTGCCGCATGAGGCGGCCTTGCTCGCGCTCCCACTCACGATCCTTGATCGTCTCGCGCTTGTCATGCGTGGCCTTGCCCTTGGCGAGCGCCACTTCCACCTTCACCCTGCCGCCTTCCTTGTAGTAAAGCGACATCGGCACCAGCGTATGCCCCTTCTGCTCGACCTTGCCCACCAGCCGGCGGATCTCGGCCTTGTGCATCAACAGCTTCTTGGTGCGGTCGGGCTCGGGCTTGACGTGGGTGGACGCGCTGCGCAACGCGTTGATGCGCAGGCCGATGAGAAACAGTTCACCGTCCTTGATGACCACGTAGCCGTCGGTCAACTGCACCTGCCCGGATCGGATGGCCTTGATCTCCCATCCCGTCAACACGATTCCCGCCTCGAAGCGCTCTTCGATCGCGTAGTTGAAACGGGCCTTCCTGTTCTCTGCAATGCTCATCTGTGGGCTACCTACAATCGGTGCATTGTATGAAGCAGGTTCAAAAGTCCGTTCTGCTCTGGTACGCCCCCCAGGAAATGTATGCCTTGGTGACGGACGTGCGGTCCTATCCGCAGTTCCTGCCCTGGTGCCATCAGGTCGAGGTGCTGTCTGAAGACGACACGCACATGACCGCCCGGCTGCATCTCTCGTATGCGGGCGTCAAGCAGTCATTCACCACCCGCAATGAGCAGGTGCCCGGTCAGAGCGTCACGCTGGCGTTGGTCGATGGGCCGTTTTCCAAGCTCGAAGGGCTGTGGCGCTTCATCGGCCTGGGCGAGCCCGACGCCGATGGGCAGCACAAGGCCTGTCGGGTGGAGTTTGAGTTGCGCTATGCGTTTTCAAGCCGGCCGCTGGAATTGGTGGTGAGCCCTGTGTTCGACCGCATCGCCAACACCTTTGTCGACGCCTTCGTGGCGCGCGCCGAGAAGGTCTATGGCCCCCGCTGAGGTGCGCATCGAGCTGGCCTACAGCCCGGCGCCGCGGCAGGTGGCGTTGCTGTCGATGACCGTGGCACCAGGTACCTCGGTGCTGCAGGCTCTGCGAGCCAGCCCGTGGTTGTCGCAGTTCCCGGAGATCGATCTGCAGAGCGTCACGGTGGGGGTGTGGGGACGCCGTGTGCCGCTTTCCCACGGCTTGCGCGAAGGCGACCGCGTCGAGGTCTACCGCGGCCTGAAGGTGGATCCGAAGGAAGCTCGGCGGGTGCGTTACCGCGCGCAGGGCGACCGTGGCCGGGTGCGGCGAAAGAAACCCGAACCGGTGTGATCAGGGCCGGCACTCGCTGGTCATCACCTCGCGGGCCTTGAGTTGCTCCTCAGCACGTTGCGCATCGTCGAGGACCTCGCGTTCTCCCTGGGCGTTGATGCGGGCGATGCGCATGCCACTCTCGATGGTGCGCGCGTACTCTCGTGCGCGCTCGCAGTTATCCCTGCGTTGTTTGGCGAGCTTGTCTTCTTCGGCACGCGTCTTGGTCTGTTCGTCGGCCTCAATCTGGCGCTTGCGGGCTTCAAGTTGCGCATCGCGTGCTGGCGCCGCGCTGGCCGCGGCCGAGACGGCGCTAGCCGCCGCGGGCGGTGGAGGCGGTGCGATCGGGCGGCTGGGCTTGGCCAGCACGTCCTTGTCGGGCACGCTGGCGGGCGGCGGGCGGTCGCTGTATTGCACGCGCCCCTGAGCGTCGCGCCATTTCCACTGGGCCTGGGCCGGCAACACGATCAGCAGCGCCGCACAGGCGAGAAGAACAGGGCGTGACAGGGGCAGTAGCATGGGCGACACGGGCTGGGGCGGGAACACTTTTCAGTGTAGCCAGCCGCCTCACAGGCGTGGTGCGAGCTTCCGTGCTGAAGTGCTCCCGAGCCTGAGGATCGCGCGCACTTCTATAATCTTCTTTTGCGTCTGGAGCCCGCCCCATGCGCCTTTTAGGCAAAGCGCTCACCTTCGACGACGTCCTGCTCGTCCCCGCCTACTCTCAGGTACTCCCCCGCGACACGTCGCTGGCCACCCGGTTGTCACGCAACATTGCGTTGAACCTGCCGTTGGTGTCTGCTGCGATGGACACGGTCACCGAAGCCCGTCTGGCAATTGCGATCGCCCAGGAGGGCGGGATCGGCATCGTGCACAAGAACCTCAGCCCCAAGCAACAGGCGGCCGAGGTGTCTCGCGTCAAACGGTATGAATCAGGTCTGCTGAAGGATCCGATCACCATCGCCCCCGGTGCTCGGGTGCGTGATGTGGTCGAGCTGTCCCGCCAGCATGGCATTTCGGGCTTTCCGGTGGTGGATGAAGGCAAGGTGGTCGGTATCGTCACCGGCCGCGACCTGCGCTTCGAGACCGGCCTCGATCTGCCCGTCAAGGACATCATGACGCCGCGCGAGCGGCTCATCACCGTGCGCGAAGGCACCAGCCTGGCTGACGCCAAGGCGCTGATGCACAAGCACAAGCTCGAACGCGTGGTGGTGGTCAACGACGCCTTCGAACTGCGCGGCCTGTTCACGGTGAAAGACATCACCAAGCAGACCACGTTCCCCAACGCCGCCCGAGATGCCCAAGGCAAGCTGCGCGTTGGCGCCGCGGTGGGCGTGGGCGAGGGCACCGAAGAGCGCGTCGAGTTGCTGGTGAAAGCCGGTGTCGATGTGTTGATCGTCGACACCGCCCACGGCCACAGCCACGGCGTGATCGAACGCGTGCGCTGGGTGAAGCAGAACTTCCCGCAGGTTGACGTGATCGGCGGCAACATCGCCACCGGCGCGGCGGCGCTGGCGCTGGTGGAAGCCGGTGCCGACGGTGTGAAGGTGGGCATCGGCCCCGGCTCGATCTGCACCACGCGCATCGTCGCCGGTGTGGGTGTGCCGCAGATCACCGCCATCGACAACGTGGCCACTGCGCTGCGTGGCACCGGCGTGCCGCTGATCGCCGACGGCGGCATCCGCTACTCGGGTGACATTGCCAAGGCCATCGCCGCCGGCGCGGGCACGGTGATGATGGGTGGCATGTTCGCCGGCACCGAAGAGGCGCCGGGTGAAGTGATTCTGTACCAGGGCCGCAGCTACAAGAGCTACCGCGGCATGGGCTCGATCGGGGCGATGAAGGCGGGCTCCGCCGATCGCTACTTCCAGGAAAACGACGAAACCGCCAACCCCAATGCCGACAAGCTGGTGCCCGAAGGCATCGAAGGTCGCGTGCCCTACAAGGGCTCGATGATCTCGATCGTCTACCAGATGGCCGGCGGCCTGAGGGCTTCGATGGGGTATTGCGGATGCGCGAGCATTGCGGACATGCATGACCGGGCCGAGTTCGTGGAGATCACGGCGGCAGGCATCCGCGAAAGCCATGTGCACGATGTGCAGATCACCAAGGAAGCGCCCAACTACCGCATGGAGTGATTCCACGCGGTAGCAGGCAGCGCGCCCGGCCTCGGCCGGGCGCTGCTTTTCAGACCACGCAGAGGCAGGATTGAACCCCACCGCGCCACCGCCCGCGCCGGCCCGCCGGCAGGCCGCCATGTCCTTCATCATGATCACGGTGTTGATCGACATGATCGGCATTGGCCTGATCATCCCGGTACTGGCGCCGGTGGTAGGCACCTTCACCAACTCGCCCACCGAGCAGGCGTTCTGGTACGGCGTGGTGACGTTTGCGTTTGGTGTGGCCAATTTCTTCGGCTCGCCCATCCTGGGCGCGCTGTCAGACCGCTATGGCCGCCGGCCAGTGCTGCTGCTGGGCTTCAGCGGGTTGGCGTTGAGCTTCTGGGTCACCGGCCTGGCCACCGAGTTGTGGATGCTGGTGGCCGTGCGGCTCATCAGCGGCGCGCTGCAGGCCAACGTGTCGGTGGCCAACGCCTACGTGGCCGACATCACGCCGCCCCAAGACCGCGCCAAGCGTTTTGGCATGCTCGGCGCCATGTTCGGACTGGGCTTTGTGCTGGGGCCGGTGATGGGCGGGCTGCTGGGGCACATCGATCTGCACCTGCCGTTTTTCGTGGCCGGCACGCTGGCCATCCTGAACGCGCTGTACGGCTACTTTGTGCTGCCCGAGTCGCTGCCTGTCGAGCGACGCACCGCCATCAATTGGCGCAAGGCCAATCCAATCTCGTCGCTCAAGCAGCTGCGTGACCTGCACGGCGTGGGGCCGCTGGTGGCGGTGGTGGGGTTGGCCAGCCTGGCCCAGTTCACGCTGCACACCAGCTGGGTGCTCTACACCGGGTTCCGCTTCGGTTGGGGGCCGCTGGAAAACGGCTGGTCGATGTTTGCCGTGGGCATCATGTCGATCATCGTGCAGGGCGGGCTGATCCGTGTGGCGCTCAAGCGCCTGCCCGCCCAGCGCATCGCCATCTGGGGCCTGACTTCGTCGGCCGTCTGTTATCTGCTGTGGGGCTTGGCTGATCAGGGTTGGATGATGTACGCCGTCATCGGCCTGAACCTGCTGGGTTTCATGGCCAACCCTGCGCTGCAGAGCATTGTGTCCGGCGCCGCCGATGCCGGCTCTCAAGGCCGCACGATGGGTGCGGTGTCGTCGCTGAACAGCGCTTCGGCCGCACTCGCGCCGGTGCTGGGCTCGGGCCTGATCGGCCTCGTGTCTCACCTGCCACCAGCGGACTGGCGCGTGGGCGCCCCCATGTACCTGTGCGCTGCGCTATGCGCCATCTCTGCGCTGCTGGCCGTGCGCCACTTCAAACATCATCCTCCCCGCCCGGCTGATGCGCCGGCGGCGTCTCCATCGCCCCAATCGGCGGCCTGAGTGGGCGGCCTGAGCTTCACCATGCAACACGACAAGATCCTCATCCTCGACTTTGGCTCGCAGGTCACCCAGCTCATCGCCCGCCGTGTGCGCGAGGCCCAGGTCTACTGCGAGATCCATCCGAACGACGTGTCGGACGAGTTCATCCGCGGCTTCGCGCCCAAGGGCATCATCCTCAGCGGCAGCCACGCCAGCACGTACGAAGACCATCAACTGCGCGCCCCGCAGGCGGTTTGGGATGCCGGCGTGCCTGTGCTGGGCATTTGCTACGGCATGCAGACCATGGCCGTGCAGCTCGGCGGCGAAGTGAGCTGGAGCGACCAGCGCGAATTCGGCTACGCGGAGGTGCGCGCCCATGGCCACACGAAGCTGTTGGACAGTATCCAAGACTTCACCACCGCCGAAGGCTTTGGGATGCTCAAGGTGTGGATGAGCCACGGCGACAAGGTCACCGCGCTGCCGCCGGGCTTCAAGCTGATGGCCTCCACGCCCAGTTGCCCGATCGCCGGCATGGCCAATGAAGAGAAGGGCTACTACGCGGTGCAGTTCCACCCCGAGGTGACGCACACGCTGCAGGGCCATGCCATGCTCACCCGCTTCGTGCGCCAGATCGCCGGCTGCCAGGGCGACTGGATCATGGGCAACTACATCGAAGAAGCCGTTGCCAAGATCCGCGAACAGGTGGGCGATGAAGAGGTGATCCTGGGCCTCTCCGGCGGTGTCGATTCCAGCGTGGCCGCGGCATTGATCCACCGGGCCATCGGCGACCAGCTCACCTGCGTGTTCGTCGACCACGGCCTACTGCGCCTGAACGAAGGCCAGATGGTGATGGAGATGTTTGCTGGCCGGCTGCATGCCAAGGTCGTGCACGTGCAGGCCGCCGAGCAGTTCATGGGCCATCTCAAGGGCGTGACCGATCCTGAGCAGAAGCGCAAGATCATCGGCCGCGAGTTCGTGGAAGTCTTCAAGGCTGAAGCAGCCAAGCTCAAGGCCGCCGATTCCAATGCCAAGGGTGCCAAATGGCTGGCCCAAGGCACCATCTACCCCGACGTGGTGGAAAGCGGCGGCACCGCCAGCAAGAAGGCCACCATCAAGAGCCACCACAACGTGGGCGGCCTGCCCGAGCAGCTGGGCTTAAAGCTACTGGAGCCGCTGCGCGAGCTGTTCAAGGACGAAGTGCGCGAGCTCGGCGTGGCCCTGGGCCTGCCGCACGACATGGTCTACCGCCACCCATTCCCCGGCCCTGGCCTGGGCGTGCGCATCCTGGGCGAGGTGCGGGCCGATTTCGCCAGCCTGCTGCAACGCGCCGACCACATCTTCATCGAAGAGCTGCGCAAGACGGTGGACGAAGCCACCGGCAAGACCTGGTACGACCTCACCAGCCAGGCCTTCACCGTGTTCCTGCCGGTCAAGAGCGTCGGTGTGATGGGCGACGGTCGCACCTACGACTACGTGGTGGCCCTGCGCGCCGTGGTGACCAGCGACTTCATGACGGCCGACTGGGCCGAGCTGCCGTACAGCCTGCTCAAGCGTGTGTCGAGCCGCATCATCAACGAGGTGCGTGGCATCAACCGCGTCACCTACGACGTGAGCAGCAAGCCGCCCGCCACGATCGAGTGGGAGTGACGGGTAAAATCTTTTAATATCAATGTGTTATTGAATTTTATTGATGTTGATTTGGTGCATTTAAACAGAACCGACTTCGTAGATCGATATCGATTTTCTCGATGCGCACACCTCCGCGCGGAACACCGATCTAACGGTGTGAGCCCGCCACCATGCAACACCTGATCTTGCGCCCGGGTCCGGAACTGGTCCTGCATGCCTTCCGCCACGAACCAGACGACCTTAGCCCACGACCCACGGAGCGCAACGTCACCGACCGTGCGCACGAGTTCCTGTTCGAGGCTGTCACCCTGCATCCGCAAGTCACGCTGGCCGATGTTTTCGGGTTGATCGAAGCCAGCCCTCTGCTGAAGCGCATCTACCGCCTGGCATTCGTCGAGGCACGACGTGGGGCCGGTGCTGCAGGAAGACCACGCCGAGGAGCACAAGCGCAAGGGTGAGCGCATCGAGTGGGGCGTGTCGCTGACGCCGCTGCACGAACTGCTGGTGCTGCCTGTTCGCGTGAACCATGGCGTGCGGATCACCAAGGACGACTTGGCAGCCCAAGCCTGGATGCAGGAGATTGGGCGCGCGCAGGTGGAAGACATGACGCTGGGCCAGGTGCTCGAAGGGCTGTTGTGGGAACTGTCGTTCCATGGCGGCCCTGCAGAGCAGGAAGCCGTGGCCGAGGGCCTGACCGAACTGAAGGCCATGGGCCTTGCGGCGGCGGGTCTGCTCCTGACGGTGCCAGGCCAGCACTGCTGATTGGCGTATCCGTCGCCGGGTCCGGCTTGGTGGCGGAGGTTCTTCGTGTGCAGCCGCTGATCGACGGATTTTGGAAAGGCGGCGATGCGCTGCAGTGTTTCGGTAGGCTTGTGGGCGATTCTTAGGGTGCGAGTTTGTCGGCTCAGTCGATTACACTGCTCAATCGCCTCACATAACGAGTCGATTGTGATGGCCAATCGACTCAACGCTCGGTTTTCAGCATGAATGCCCGCCCAGCCACCTACGTCTGGCAGCACCCCGACTGGCCCGACCTTCGACATGACCGCGTGCGCGTCGGCGAAGCTCTGTCCAAGGCGCGCCGTGCTCAGGGCCTGGTCGAAGGCAAGCTGGCGGTCCTGGGCTTCGAACAACGCCTGGAACTGGCCGCAGAAGCCTGGAGCCAGGAAGCGCTGGCCACCTCGGCCATTGAGGGCGAGCGCTTGGACCTGGCCGCCGTGCGCAGTTCGGTGGCGCGGCGGCTGGGTGTGGGCAAGCAGGATGGGCCCAACGCGCCGCGCAACGTGGAAGGTCTGCTCGACATCATGGACGACGCGGTCAAGCGCTGCCATGACCCGCTGACCCCCGCGCGCCTGCACGCCTGGCACGCCGCGCTCTTCCCCACCGGCTACTCCGGCATGATGAAGATCCGCGTCGGCGGCTACCGGGAGCACGGTGAGCCCATGCAGATCGTCAGTGGCCGGGTGGGGCGCGAGCAGGTGCACTACGAGGCACCGCCTTCGTCCCGGGTGCCCGACGAGATGGATCGCCTGCTGCAGTGGTTCAACGCCGCCACCGAACCAGACACATTGGTACGTGCTGCGATTGCGCATCTGTGGTTCGAGACCATTCACCCCTTCGAGGACGGCAACGGCCGCCTCGGGCGCGTGCTGGTTGATTTGCTACTGGCTCGCGACAGCGGCGAGAGCAGCCGCCTGTTCCGCACCTCGCAGCGCCTGCTCGATCGTCGACGCGACTACTACGCCAACCTGGAGCGCGCCCAGCATGGCAGTTCGGACGTGACGGACTGGGTGTGCTGGTTCATCGAGCAGATGCAGGCAGCCTGCGAAGAGGCATCGACGGTGGTGGACCAAACGCTCGTCAAGGCCCGCTTTTGGATGGACCACGGCAACAAGGCTTTGAGCGAGCGTCAGCGCAAGGTGATGAACCTGCTGCTGGACGCCGGGCCGGGTGGCTTCGAAGGGGGCATGAGTACGAGGAAATACGAGAGCATCACCGGCACTTCACGGGCGACGGCGTCTCGGGAGCTTGTCGATCTTGAGGCGATGGGCCTGCTCCAACAAGTGGGCGGCGGGCGTTCGACGCGCTACTACGTTGCACTGCCGGGGTGGGGGTAGCGGCGAACAAGTGAGCCGGCGGCGCCCGCTCTGCGGCGTGGCCAACAACGGGCTCAGGCCTCAATACTGTTCGTTTAGAAGAAGGACGCGAATTTTTGTCTCGGCGACAGCGGCTTTGGTTTCAAGAGTGTGGGAGAGAAGACCAGGCGCGTGCCGGGCAGTTTGGAGGTGTCATGACTGACGTACGG
>Ga0209066_10000800_pt1 | contig 44560 bp, 35 predicted proteins | sample All_14_2_FD_187198 | JGI IMG/M metagenome (GOLD analysis project Ga0209066, IMG submission 187198) | Freshwater microbial communities in response to fracking from Pennsylvania, USA - Allegheny Zone_MetaG_DW_15 (SPAdes) (version 2) ... | reverse complement strand
GAATGGGCGGGGAAAAGCCGGGGTGCCTTGGTGCGGAGCGTGGCGAGGATTTCTTTTTCGGCTGCGGCATCCTTCTGGCGCCGGGCCAGACTGAGCAGGCCCAACAGGCCCTGCACTTCATTGCCGGGGGTTGCCGCCATTTCGCGGCAGAGATCGCGCGCACGGTCATTCCACCCGAGCACCGCCGCGTAATTGGCGAGATGGGCCGCGGCCCGGGGATCATTCCGGGCGGAGGCGGCCGCCATCTTCCAATACCGTTCCGACAAGGCCCCGTTCTCCTGTTTTTCGGCACCACGGGCCTGATAGGCCAGGCGAAGCGTGTCGGGAAGGAACGGAGGGGGATCCTCCAGGAAGGCGAGAAGCTCGCCCCACTTTTCTTCAGCCCCCAGGATGTCGAGATAGGTGAAAACCGCATCACGCTTCGCCCGGGCTTCCGCCGGGCCGACCAACCCGGAGGCCAGGCGGGCCTTGCCCATGGAGGCCAGCCAGCGCGCCGTGCGGATGCGCCCGTCTTCATCCAGTGCGAGCCCGAACTTTTTCCAGGCCGCACCTTCCGGTCCGCGGGCGCCGCGTGCGATGTCCATCGACTCCGCCAGGACGCGCGACTCCCACCCGGCCAGCGGATGGGCGCGCAAGCGGTTGGCGAGGGATTCCCGCTCACCGGCCGACAAATCCTGTGAGCGGGACAGGATGATCGCGGCCGCCAGGCCACCCTGGTCGGGATCCTTTGTCCGGCTCCAAAGCCACAGTTTTCCCGCGGCCCGCTGCCTCTCATTCCCCCTCAACATCAACTCGCGGGCGAAGAGGGCAAAATCCGGGTCCGTGTCGTCGGTGCGGAGGATTCCCTCGGCGGTATCTGCGGCCGCCTGCACCTTGTCCCAGAGCTGGAGAACGCGGCATTCATAGCGGCGGGCTTTGCGGCGTTCTTCCGGGGCGGCCTGGCGGAATCCCTCGAGGGCCCGGACCGAAAGCACCCGGTCTTTTTTTTGGAGTGCGGATTGGAGCAGCCCCTCCCAATCCGCAGCCGAGCCGCGGTCCCGCTCAACCAGCCTGATCCAGAGGGATATCGCGCGAGGATCCCTCTGGAGAAAATCATAGCGGGCCAGGGCGCGGAGCACGACAGAGTCATCGGGAGCCAGACGCGCCGCCGAAGCCAGGCGTTCCCCGGCCGTCCTCCGGTCGCCCGAACCCATGGCGGTTTCCGCTTCGCCGGCCAGTCCACGGGCCCGGAGTGTTTTGGCTTGCCGCCAGAGGAAGGGGGACGCCCCCACCAAGAGGGCCAGGACGACCAACAGAACCGGCAGGCGCAGGCGGACAAACCTCATGCCTGTGCGGAAAGGAGGGATTGCCCACGACCCCGCATGCGGCGGCGGAGCGCATCCCCCGCCAGGAGGCAGGCCAAGAGGATTATTCCCGCCCAAGTGGACGGCTCGGGCACCACAATCCCGGTGGCGGAGGTGTTGTCGATGTAGAAGTGGAGATCGTTGAAATCATTGTCCGACCCGCCGCCGGTTCCGCGCCGGATGTCCTCGAAGGTGATCACGGAGCCCGGGGAGTTCGGGTCGGGGGCAAAATTCGCATTGCTGTTGTCGGCAAGGGCCTCACCGTTGATGTTGCGCGTGGTGCCGAAGAATGTGAAGGCCTGGTCGGTGCCCTCGCCCGAGCCGTCGGATGCGGCCCCGGGATTGCCCTGACTGACGGCGAAGAGGGGCCAGGCCGCCGTTCCGGAGCCGTTCACCGAGAACGTATTGAAGACCCCATTGTCGTTGTAATCATCGAGAAAATTCTCCAGGGAATTGTCAGGGATGATGAAGAAGGAGTAATAATGCCCACCCTGGAGCGTGACCACGTTGTTGTCGTTCGTGATGTCGTAGCTGTTGTTGGTCCCCGTGTCGTGGTTGCGGTTGTCGTCGTTGCTGGCCGAGGTGTAGACATCATTGGCATCCGTCGTCACCTTTTTCGCCCCGGCGGGGGTGGCAAAAGCGGCATTTTTGTCGACAAAAACCACCTGCGCGGTGGAAAGGGCCTCCACAGCCCAGGCCTGCTTCTCCGCCACTGTGGTATTCGGAAGGGCTTGAAGGGCCGCCGTCACCTCAAAATACCCGAAGCTGAAAGTATAATCCCCGTCATCGTAGAGAAACGTCATCGTGATGGATTGGTCTCCGGTGCCGTTGATCTGGTACAGGCCGTAGTTGACCTCGGAAAACTGCCCGCCAGCCAGATTGCTGGTTCCGTAGACATCCTTCAGGGTATTGGTGATGTCGTCGTAGGCGACATTGGTGGGATCGTCGCTGTATAATATGGTATCCGCCGTGAGGGGGAGAATCCCTACGCCAAGCAGCAGCAGGGCAAAAAACCACCCCCGGAAAGCCCGGATCACAGACCCCATGGGGCTGTATAGGGGGGGTGTAATCATTTTTTACACTTTAGGCTCTTTCCCCTCAGCGTCCAGAGTCAAACTGCCCTGGAAATGCTATTATTAGCTGTGTTATACCCAGAATTAATGCGCACGGGCCCTGTGTTGCCTTTCTTGCGCCCCCTTGTTATCTTCCTTTTACCCCATGATCCCCGGACAACAGGAAATAACCTACGCCAAGGGCGACATCATCTTCAGGGAATCCGAGCGCCCCGACGGGGTTTACATCGTCAAGGAAGGCCTGGTGGAAATCTTCCAAACTGTCCAGACCGCGGGCGGCCTGATGGATATTGAACTCGGACGGATCGGCAACCGGGGCATGTTCGGGGAAATGGGCCTGATCGACCACCACCCGCGCAGCGCCTCAGCCCGCGCCCTCGGCCCCACCACCCTGCTTTTCATTCCCCGCGAACTTTTCGACCAGCACCTCGACCAACTCCCGCCCTGGGTCACCATCCTGATCAAGACCTTCGTCCACCGCATCCGCGAAGCCAATGAGCGCCTGGTGGAGGTCCTCGAATCCAAAGGGGAAAGCGCCACCCTCCGCATGCACCCCCACGATCTCATCATGTCCCAGGGCGGCGATGCCGACAAAGGGGTCAATCTCGACCCAAAACCCTGAACCGGGAATCCCCCCATGGCCCGACGCATCCTGGTGGTGGAGGACGAGCCCATCATCTCGGAGAACATCCAGTATGCCCTCGAAACCGAGGGCATGACGGCCGTCCCCTGCGCCACGCTCGGCGAGGCCGAAATGCACCTGCGCGAACAGTCCTTCGATCTCATTGTCCTGGACATCAACCTCCCCGACGGCAGCGGCTTTGATTTCTGCCGGGGGCTGCGCTCGCGCCAGAACACCCCCGTCATTTTCCTCACCGCCCGCTCGGCGGAAATCGACCGGGTCGTCGGGCTGGAAATCGGGGGCGACGACTACCTGGTCAAGCCCTTCAGCCCCCGGGAGCTCACCGCCCGCATCAAGGCGGTGTTGCGCCGCTTCACCCCGCCCGCGGCACCCGCCGCCGCGCCGGAAAAAGCCAGGCCGCGGGCTGCCGCCTCCCCGTTCCGGATCGACGAGGACCGCAAGGAAATCCATTACCACGGCGGGGCCCTGGGGCTTTCCCGTTACGAATTCCGCCTGCTCAAGGTGCTGGTCGAGCGGCCCGGAAAAATCTTCAGCCGCGATGAACTCATGGACCGCGCCTGGGACGAACCCGATTCCAGCACCGACCGCACCGTCGATGCCCACATCAAAAAAATCCGCTCGAAAATCCGCTCCGTCAACAGCGGCACCGACCCGATCGAAACCCACCGGGGCTACGGGTATTCCCTCAGACTGCCGCAGTCATGAAAATTCGCGAACAGACACTTGGTGCACCAAGGTGGAGCGGGACCTCCGGGCACGCTTGCCTTTCCCACCCCGGGCAGCGCGCTCGGAGATCGCGCTCCACCGTTGAAACAGAACCGGCCAATCACCGGTTGTCTCCGAAGGTGTGGCCCCTTTCATGAAAATCCGCACCGTCGTCTTCCTGGCCTACGCCCTGGTGTTCGGCGCCGCTTTTGCCTTCCTTGTCTGCTGGATTATCGACGGCCTCCGTCCCCGCTACCTCGAGGCGGTTGAGGAATGTCTCGTCGATACTTCCGCCCTGGCCGCGGAATGGCTCGCGGGCGAGGCCCGGCCCGACGGCACCCTGCCCATCGACGTCCTCGAGGGGACCTTCTCCCGCTTGAAAAGCCGGCGCTTCGAGGCCCGGATCTACGAACTGGTCAAAACCCGGGTCGACCTCGATTTTTACGTCACCGACAAGCAAGGTATTGTGCTTTTCGATTCCGGGAATCCGGGGAATGTCGGCCGGGATTTCGGGGCACGATGGAGGGACGTCAAACTCACCCTGAAGGGAAACTACGGGGCCCGCACCACCCGGCTGGTCGAGAACGATCCCACCACCTCCGTGCTGCACGTCGCCGCCCCCATCCTGGTCCATGACAAGTGCATTGGCGTGGTCACGGCCTACAAACCTTCCGACAATGCAGACGAATTCATCGCCGGGGCCGCCTGGAAAATCACCCAGGCGGGCATCCTCGCCGGAACCGTCGTGATGCTTTTTTCACTCCTCCTCTCCTTCTGGATCAGCGCACCCATAGAAAAACTCACGGCTTACGCCCGTGCGGTGCGCGATGGAGGGAAACCCGAACGGCCGCGCCTCGGATCCGCCCGCGAAATCCGCACCCTCGGCCGGGCCTTCGAGGAAATGCGCGACACCCTCGAGGGCAAGAACTACATCGAGAATTACATCCAATCGCTCACCCACGAACTCAAGAGCCCCATCACCTCGATCCGGGGTGCCGCCGAGTTGATCGACGAGGACATGGATCCCGTGCGCAGGAAGAAATTCCTGGAAAACATCCGGTCCGAGGCCGCCCGCATGTCCCAGATCGTGGACCGGCTGCTGGAGCTTTCCGCACTTGAGGCCCGCAAAGGCCTGCACCAACCGGAACCGGTGGACCTGGCGGAAATCGTCCGCGAAGTCATCCAATCCCATCCCGGTGAACACGCCGTCTTCGACGAACAGCTCCCGGCGGGCCTGATGGTCCGGGGCGAACGGTTCCTGCTCCGCCAGGCGGTGGAAAACCTGGTGGTCAACGCCCTCGACTTCTCCCCGCCCGGCGGCCGCATCCGCGTCGAGGGTCTGAAAGAGGGGAAGCATGTGGCCCTCCGGGTGGACGACAGCGGACCGGGCATCCCCGATTACGCCCAGGACAAAATCTTCGAGCGCTTCTTTTCCCTTCCCCGCCCGGCCACGCAGAAAAAGAGTTCCGGACTGGGCCTGCCCTTCGTCCGGCAGGTGGCCGAACTGCACGGCGGCACGGTCACCGTGGCCAACCGCCCGGAGGGCGGCGCCCGGGCGGAGTTGACCCTCCCCGCAGCCTGAGTTTCTCCCTCTGTAGCGGCGGTCTATGACCGTCGATTCACCACGGCGTTCATAGAACGCCGCTACAACTTTTCATCATCAATTCACGCAGGGTTCATCATCGATTCACCGTCGGGGTGCAGGGTCATGGGCGTCAACCAAACCCCAACCCAAGGAACCCGATGAAAACAACCCGCCTCCTCGCCACCCTCTTCCTCCTCGCATGGGCCGCCCTGCCGGCCCGTGCCACCAACCATGATCCCGACGACACCACCCTCTCGCCCTACTTCTTCGTCCACTCGGCCGGAGGCGGAACCGAGCAGATGCCGCTCAAGTCCACCGCGGTCGACGCCCAGATCGTCGGTGTCATCGCCGACGTCGTCGTCACCCAGACCTACGAAAATACCGGACGGGTCCCGATCGAGGCGGAATACGTCTTCCCCGGATCGACCCGCGCCGCGGTCTACGGGCTGGAAATGCGGATCGGCGACCGCCGCATCACCGCAGAGATCAAGGAAAAGGAAAAAGCCCGGGCCATCTATGAAGAGGCCAAAAAAGAAGGCAAGACCGCCTCGCTGCTCGAACAGGAACGGCCGAATGTCTTCAAGATGAAGGTCGCCCACATCCTGCCCGGCGACCACATCGAGGTCGAGCTGCGCTACACCGAATTATTGGTCCCGGAAAATCTGATCTATCAATTCGTTTACCCCACGGTGGTCGGGCCCCGTTACGCGGGCAACACGGGCGAACAGGACAAGAAGGACAACCAATGGGTCTCGAGCCCCTACTTCAAACAGGGACAGCCCTCGCCCGCCACCTTCTCCTTCAACCTGGAAATCAATGGCGGCATGGCCGTGCAGGAAGTGCGCTCGCGCACCCATAAGATGAAGACCACCTTCAACGGGCCCGACCTGGTCGACCTGCAGCTCGATCCCTCGGAAAAGAATCCCGCCGACCGGGATGTCATCGTCGATTACCGCCTGGCCGGGGGCACGGTCCAGACCGGGTTGATTTTGCACGAGGGCAAAGATGAGAACTTCTTCCTCGCCATGGCCCAGCCTCCAGTGCGCCCCAAGGACACGGAAATCCCCGCCCGGGAAATGATCTTCATCGTCGATGTCTCGGGATCGATGAACGGCTTCCCGCTCGACACCTCCAAGGCACTGATGAAGAACCTGCTCGGCCGCCTCCGGCCCACCGACACCTTCAATATCCTCTTCTTCGCCGGGGATTCCTTCATCCTCTCGGACAAATCCCTCCCCGCCAACCCGGAAAACCTCAAACGGGCGCAGGACGCCATGGACAACCAACAGGGCGGCGGCGGAACCGAGCTGCTTCCCGCACTCCAGCATGCCCTGGCCCTTCCGCGCACGGATAACATCTCGCGCAGCTTCCTCGTCATCACCGACGGGTACATCATGGTGGAACCCGAGGCGTTCGACCTCATCCGGAAAAACCTCAACCGCGCCAACCTGTTCGCCTTCGGCATCGGATCCAGCGTCAACCGCCACCTCATCGAGGGCATGGCCCGTGTCGGCCAGGGTGAACCGTTCATGGTCACCAATCCCGGACAGGCCAAAGAAACCGCCAACCGTTTCGCGGAATACGTTTCCCGCCCGTTGCTGACCGACATCCAGGTGAGCATGATCGACTTCCAGGCCTACGACGTGGAACCCGTCCGCCAACCCGACCTGCTGGCCGAGCGGCCGGTGATCGTGTTCGGCAAATGGAAGGGCAACGCCCATGGCACCATCCGCATCAGCGGGAAAAACGGCCTCGGCCTGTTCCAGCAGGATCTCGCGGTCGAAAAAGCCGCCTCGCACCGCAACAATCCCGCCCTGCGTTCCCTGTGGGCCCGGTACCGCATCGCGCAACTGGGCGATTACAACAACCTCCAAAAAACCGACGAGCGCGTCCAGGCCATCACCCGGCTCGGATTGGATTACAATCTGCTCACCGCCTACACTTCTTTCGTCGCGGTGGACAAGATTGTGCGCAACCCCACAGCCGGACTCACCAATGTGAAGCAGCCCCTGCCGCTGCCCAAGGGTGTCTCCAATTCCGCGGTGGGATCCGAGGTGGGCACCACCCCGGAACCCGGCGAATGGGTTTTGATGGGCATCGGTTCCCTCTTGCTGGCGGTGTGGGCCTGGAACCGCCGCCGGCTGCAGGGACTGGTGGAGGCCCGGGCGTGAAGAACCGCCTGGAAACGGAAGGATCGGCGACACTCTTGTCGCCGGGGAACCCAACGGGCGGCAGGAATGCCGCCCCTCCCGGTCATCCCTGTAGCCACGAACGTGAGTTCGTGGACATCGACACGGCTCCACGAACTCACGTTCGTGGCTACATTCCCCTTCCCCGCTGGGCGGTACTCGCCGGCTTGGCGGCCGTCTTCTGGCCGCTCCTCCCCTGGTGGGTGGGGCGGACGGCGGACTCCTCCGATGGAAGTTGGAACCTTCTGGCCCTGGCAGCCATGCTGGTCCTGACACCTTGGAAAGCATTCCGGGAGCCCGCCGGGGAAAAGGTGATGATCCGCCTGTGCGCCATCCTCGCACTTGCCCTGCCGCTCCTCGCCGGGGGAAATCTCCCGCCCTTGGTGAAAGGACTGGTGGCCGCGGGCATGCTGGTCCTGTTGTGGCGCGACTGCGGCGCCCCGCCCGCGGTCTGTTTGTTCCCGTTTCTTTCCCTTCCCCTGCTGGCCACGGCGGATTTTTACCTCGGCTATCCATTGCGCCTGCTGGTCGCGGAGGGGTCGGGCGCCTTGCTCCGGATCGCAGGATGGCCGGTCGGTGTATCCGGGGTTGGACTGGCCTGGGAGGGACGACAGGTCATGGTCGATGCCCCGTGCAGCGGATTGAAAATGCTCTGGTTCGGCGCCTGGATGACCCTGGTGGCAGCGGGCCTTTGCCGGCTCGGACCCGTGGCCCTGTTTCGCCTGGGCCTGACCGCGCTGTTCCTCCTGGTCGGCTTCAATATCGTCCGCGCTGCAGCGCTGTTTTTCCCGGAGAGCGGCCTCCTGACCCTTCCCGCGTGGGGGCACGGGGCAATCGGCGGATTCTTTTTCTTCCTGGCCGGCGGTTCAATCCTCGCCGCGGCCCATCAACTCCAAACCCGGAGTCTCCGGTGAGAATTACCCTGCTTTACCTCGCCCTCTGCGGAATGGGATTTTACCTCACCTTCCTTCCGCGCCAAACAGTCACCGGATCCGATTCCCCGGCGATCCCCTTCCCGGGTTGGCCCGGCCAATTGGAAGGGCAGCCGCTCGAGCCCATCCCGCTGCTCCCCAGGGAAGCGCAATTCCTGCGGGGGTTTCCCGGGCAGACCGCCTCGTTTTCCACTCCGGACGGCCGGTGGATCCTGCGCTGGGTAACCGAACCCACCCGCCGCCTCCATCCCGCACGCCATTGTTTTGCCGGCGCGGGTTACACCATCAACCCAAGGGGCATCATCCGCGATGGATGGGAACAGGACTGGGGATGTTTCGGGGCGGAAAAAGACGGCAAAGCCTGGGAGGTGCGGGAACGGATCCGCGACAACCAGGGACAGTCCTGGACGGATGTTTCCGCGTGGTACTGGTCGGCCGTGTTGGGAAACACCCGGGGACACTGGTGGGTGCAGACGCGGATTACGGAAGAGCCGGGGCCGTGACAGCCTTGTTCGGGCAAACCCCGGATTCTCAATGAAAGACCACACACCCCGGCGGGTTCTGCGAACCCGTCCGCCACATTGGCCCTGTTCCCTGCCAAGATGCGGAATGGAGCTCCGCTCGGAATCACTTCGAACCCTTGCGGGTTGGCAAACTTGATAGAGGGGATCATCTGCCTCCTGACCCTCGCCCGGAAACACGTTCCGTGTTCCTCTACGGGAAAGTAGCCGCCTACAAAAAGATCAGGACCCGCTCTGGCGGGCCACGTTGACGGGACGCCCGTTCATGCCCACGAGGTCGCGGAGGATGTTCAGGGTTTCCTGCAGGTGGGCGTCGCTGGCGTAAATCTCGGTGCCGGTCACCGGCTTGTCCTTGGATTCGTCCGGGCTGTCATCGTCGCTGGCCGCGGCGGTCGCGTTGGGATTGACCGGGTCGGTTCCCGCGGTGATCTGGATGCGCTCGTCCTTGTCGAATCCGAAACGCGTGACCTTGGGGGATGTTTGCGCCAGTTCCTTGATCTTGGATTTGCGCAATTCCTGGCGCGCCTTGTCGTCCTGGCGCTCCTTCTGGCGAACTTTTTCATTCAACGAAACCACCGGGTTCTCAATCCGTAGGCGCAGGCGGTCGATCTCCTTCGACATGTCGGAAAACTCGGGGCTCTGGGCCATCCGAGCCTTGGAGCGCTCAACCAACTGGGGCAGTTCCCCGGCCAGCACGGTAGAGCGCTTGAAATCCTCCCCGCCTATTTCGTCCCAGGGAAGTGCGTGGGGGAGCTTGTCTTCGCCCAAGTCGAGGTAGTCATTGAGGGAAGGCAGGCTGATATCGGGAATCACGCCGCGCATCTGGGTGGAGTGGCCGTTGGGGAGGTAGAATTTTTGGATGGTCAGCTTGACCGCCCCGGCATCGGGGGGCTTGCCGGTCAATCCCGCGAGGAACCGCCCGATTTCCTGCACGGTCTGGACCGTGCCCTTGCCATGGGTGCTCTTGTCCCCGATCACCAGGGCCCGCCCGTAATTCTGCAGGGCTCCGGCCGTGATCTCGGAGGCGGACGCGCTCATTTTGTTGGTCAGCACGATGAGAGGGCCATCGTAGTAGGTCCCTTTGTCGAAATCGGAAAGCACGTGCTTCTTGCCCCGGGAATCCTTGACCTGGACCACCGGGCCCTGGTCGATGAACAGGCCCGTGAGCTGGACGGCCTCGCTCAGGAGTCCGCCCCCGTTGTTGCGCAGGTCGAGCACCAGGCCGTCAACCTTGGCTTCCCTCAATTTGTCGATCAACCGGCGGACATCGTCCGTCGTATTGGCGGAGGGGGCGCCCTCGGAACGGTCGATGTCGCCATAGAACGACGGCAGCTGGATGACCCCGAGCTTCATGGCCGGCCCGCTTTTTTCCTCGGGCAACTCGATGACCTCGGCCTTGGCGCGCTGGTTGGTGATTTTGATCTCGTCGCGGACCAGGGTGATTTCCGTGCGAACGGAAGGATCGGCGGCTGAGGCCGGGATGATCTTCAACCGGACTTCGCTGCCCTTGGGCCCGCGGATGAGTTTGACCGCGTTGCGCAGGCGCATGTCCACAATGTCGGCGTACTCCGCCTTGCCCTGGGCCACGGCGGTGATGCGGTCGTTGACCTTCAGGCGCTTGTCCATGTCCGCGGGTCCTCCGGGCATGATTTCCTTGATGGTGCAATACCCCTCGGGCGAAACCGTGAGCACGGCACCGATCCCGAAGAGGGAATTTTTCATGCCGATGACAAAATCTTCCAGCGTGGTCGGGCTGAGGTATTGGCTGTGCGGATCATAGACCCGGGCGAGCGCGGTGAGGTAGGTCTCCACCACTTCCTCGGTGTCCATTTCATCAATGTTCTTCTTCAGGCGGTCGTAGCGTTTCTGCATGCGGGCCAGCGGTGATTCGGTGGATTTCTTTCCCTCGTAGGCCAGCTTCTCCGAGAGCATGTCGTTCATGAGGCGGCGTTCCCAGAGTTGGTCGGCCTCGGCGGCATCCTTCGGCCAGGGGCTTTTCATGCGGTCGGGATTGTAGGACTCGGCCTTGGTGAAATCGAACGGCTGCTTCAGGCGGGCGGGCACGGCCTGCATGCGGGCGTCGAAGCGCTTCCGGAAAACCTTGTATATTTCCAGGGCCGGGGATATTTCCCCGCGCTTCAGGTCGGCACCGATGGTGGGGCCGAATTTCTGCTGGATCTCATCCACATCGGTTTGGAGGAAAAAGAGTTTGTTGTAATCCAGGTCCTTCATGAAGTCCTCGATCCACATCTTGCAGACCTGGTCGTCAATCGGGTGGCGGGCGAAGTGTTCCTCCTGCAGGAAGCGGGCGATGTAGAATGCGACCTGGCGGTATTTGGGGTCGATCTCGAGATTCTTCGATGCCTCGGCATCGGGCTGGGACGGCTTGGTGGACGAAGGGGCTTTGGACGGCTTATCCGTGTTCGTGGAGTCCGTCGCGGGCTTGGACTTGAACCAGGGCGCCATGGCCTGGGATTCCACAGCCAATAGTCCGCAGAGCAATATGCCCACTCCGCACAGGCCTTTGAAGATGCTTTTCACCGTGGCCAGTATAGAGGACTGCCGGACAAAGTCTCGCAGGAATATCACGAACCCTTTCTAGGACCCCGATGGAAGGGGCTCACTCCCCCTTGCAACCGCAACCGGAGCCGCAGCCACCCGCGTTGTCACAGGACAATTCTTCGTCGGTGGGAAGACGGCCGAGTTCGAAAGTCTTGCTGATCAGGCTGTTAACCTCGTCCTGAATCCCGTTCATCGACTGCTGGGCCTCGAGAAAAGCCAGCGCCACCGGGTTTTGGACCAGTAGCGTACGTTGGTTTTCGAAGTCGGCAAAATCAGCCTCGGTGATGGGCTGGCCCGCATGCTGGCGGGATTGGAGGAGGCGGCCGCGTTCGGTGACGTGGCGGTATTGGGTCTGGGCGCCCTCGTCCCCCAAGAAGCGTTCGACGTCCCGCCGCATCTCGAGGAAAGCGGGCTGGCTGACAATCAGTTGGCAAAGTTCACGGGTTTTGTCGCGGATGGCGGCTTCGTCGATGGCGGGCTGGATCATCGGGGGAGTTTCTGTGCTTGGCCGGAAACATTCAAGCGGGATTTCACCCGGCCTTCGCGTTCGGCGAGCAGAGGCATGAGGTCGGTGGCCGGCCGGCCGCTGCGCAGGAGGGCGGCCATTTGCCCGAAATACGGCCGGGTGTGGCGGAAGAAATGCCGGTACCCCGCGCAAAGGACATTCATGCCGGGTTCGCCATCCGGGCTGAGGGCAATGCGGTGCTTGGGGCACTCCCCGTTGCACAAATGCAGGTCGGGGCATTCCCGGCAGGTCGTGGGCAGGCCCGTCCGCTTGCCCCGGCCGAAGCCCGCCTGCACCGGTCCCGAGACCATGTCGCCCAGGGCCGTTTCCCCCAATTTGCCCAGCCGGTAGGACGGATAGACATAGTGGTCGCAGGAATAAACCGACCCGTCCTGCTCCAGGGCCAGGCCCCGGCCGCATTCCCCGGCAAAGACACACAGCGACGACGGCATCCCGAGGTGCAGGCCGAGTTGGACGTCGAACAACTGGATGAAAACCTTCCCCATGTCGTACCGCACCCACTTGTCGAAAATCGCGGTCAGGAACTGCCCGTAGTCCTCCGCGCGCACGCTCCAGGGTGCCAATTCCCATTCCTCCGCCTTCGGATGTTCCGGATCGGGCGGCGGGGCGAGGTGGGCGGGATCAAAGCGCCGCTCGACCAAGGGGATGAACTGCATAAACCCGCTCCCGTGGCGCTTCAAAAAGTCATACACCTCCAGCGGGTGCCGGCTGTTGCGCTTCGAGACCACCGTCAGGGTGTTGTATTCCACCAGGTGCTGCTTCAGCAGTCCCAGTCCCTCCATGACCTTGGCATGCGTCGGGCGGTCGGACCTATCCACGCGATAGGCGTCATGAAGCGATGCCGGCCCGTCGATGCTGATCCCGATGAGGAATCCGTTTTCCCGGAAAAACCGGCCCCAGTCGTCATTGAGGAGGGTGCCGTTGGTCTGCAGGGCGTTGGAGATCTTTTTTCCCGGCGGGCAGAACCGTTTCTGCAGGGCCACGACTTCCTGGAAGTAGTCGACCCCGAGCAGGGTGGGCTCCCCTCCCTGCCAGGCGAATCCGATTTCCTCCGTGTCCTGGATTTCAATGTATTCCCGGATGAAGGTTTCGAGCAGCGGGCCCTCGAGCCGCTTCTGCGAACCGAGGCCCGCGCCGGTGAAGTTCGCTTTTTCCAGGTAGTAACAATACCGGCATGCGAGGTTGCAGGCCGAACCGGTGGGTTTGGCCATGATGTGGAAGGGAGCAATCCGGGGGTTGGAGACCACATCCTATCTATAGGACCCGGGAGACGGGTTCACAATATCAGAAAACCTGCGGCTCGGTGGGGTTCCCATTGTAGGACGGTTCTGCGAACCGCCTCCGCCTCAGGCGGAACGATGCAGTTGGGGCCATTTTGTAGAGGAACACGGAACGTGTTTCTGGAGGGGCGGGGGAGGCACGAAACTTGTTCCAAGTTCCGCTACCAGCAGAGAACGATTTGCTCACCGTTCCGTGTTTGATTTCAACTGCATTGTTTGGCTCAGGCGACAAACGACAGGTTCGATGTCTTTCGACCCAAGCGGCCTCACAAGCTCAAAGCCCTCACTCTAAAACAATTCTTGCCCCCAGAAATCGCGTGAAATATACTATTTTACAGCCAGCCAAATAGCCTCACGAATTTGTCTCCATTTGAGGCTCTTACAGGGGCCTATACAACCTTCGAAAAAATATAAAGCGTCCACACCTAACGATATTGAGAATCGCCGTGCCGGCTTTCTTGGGTGGTTTGATATTCGAGGGACTTTTGATCGGCATGTGGTTGTTGTTCCCCGGTGGACCAGGTGGAGGACATCTGATTGGAGGTGCTGTTTTTGTTATTCATTATCCTCTGCTGGTATTGTTTCAATGGGCGCTTGGTCGCGAGGCAAATGAGCTCGCAGTCGATCTAACACAGGCCGTTATCTGGAGTGCCCTAATTTTTATGTTCTTGTTTTTCCTTCGTGCTCGACCATTGCAAAAATATATTAAAACCCAATGAGCTGGGCCTGTCGCTAGAGCTAGCAACCACAGCTGTAGTCCTTACTCATCCTTCACGTTTAAAGAACTGCAACCAAAATGGGTAACCCGGTTCGGAAATTTGGGCTTAAGCCGGGCGATTACTGACGATTATAAATTTACATAACATCCCAAAAGAGAGCATGTGGCGACACCTGCTGATGGTGGGCAATTCCTGGAAATTTTCCGATTGGAATCCATGAACCGCTGCGGCCTTCCCATTACTTGAAATTCCCCAAAATACTCAGACACTATCATTCGTCATCCCGAGCGAAGTCGAGAGATCGCTTTGTCCAATCGAGGGGTCCAGCCGATCCCTCGACTTCGCTCGGTATGACGATCCAAGGGCATTTTGTCAGCGATATGCCAACAAGGCGGCAGCCTTTCCAGACTACCGCCCCGGGCCTCGCTCATTCGCGCTTCGAAAGATCCTTCGCCAATTCCACCAACCGCAGGTATTCCGCGCGGTGGCCGTGTTCGTCCTCGCCCTTGCCGGCGCGGGCCAGCGCCAGGGCCTGCGACCACGTGCTGGAACCCTTATAGGGCGATTCCCGCAGCAACATTCCGAACGAAGCCACCGAGGCCGCGAATTTGAAATCTCCCGAAGCCCGTTCCCACACTTGCCCGCCATCCTTCACCGGGAAAGTGAGCAACTTGCTCTCATCCGCCGTGGGTTCCTTGTAACGGATCTTGAGGAACAACATTTCTTTATTTCCCCCTTTGGGATTTAAAGGTTGGGATTTGGGATTTTCTTCGAGGTAGCGATGCACATCCTGCGCCACCGGAACCTCGCCGCCCGCCGGGACGATCTCATACAACACGGTCACCGTGTGCCCCGCACCCACCTCACCCGCATCCTTGGTGTCGTCGTTGAAATCCTGCCGGGCCAGCTGGCGGTTCTCGTAGCCGATCTGCCGCCAGGCGGCGACCTGCGACGGGTTGAACTCGATCTGGAACTTCACGTCCTTGGCCACGGTGACGAGTGTGCCGCTGAGCTGCTCGGAAAAGACCTTCCGGGCTTCGGCAAAGCTGTCGATGTAGCCGTAGGTGCCGTTGCCCTTGTTGGCCAACTGCTCGAGCGTGGCATCCTTCAGGTTGCCCATGCCGAAGCCGTAGATGTTCAGGAAAACCCCTTCCTGGCGCTTGTTCTCGATCATCGAGACCAATTCGCCCCGGTCCGTGGTGCCGACGTTGAAATCGCCGTCGGTGCAGAGGATGACGCGGTTGATCCCGTTCTTGATGTAGTGATCACGGGCCACTTGGTAGGCCAGGCGGATGCCGCCGGCCCCGTTGGTCGATCCGCCGGATTGCATGCGGTCGATGGCTTCCAAGATCCGGTTCTTGTCCGAGGTGGAATCGAGCACCAGCCCGGTGGAGCCAGCATAGACCACGATGGCCACCCGGTCGCGCCGTTCCAGGTTTTTGGTCAGCAGGCGCAGGGATTTCTGCACCAGCGGGAGCTTGTTTTCGGAACTCATGGAACCCGAGACATCGACCAGGAAGACCAGGTTCATCGGCTGGCGTTCGCGGGCATCCACGTCCTTGGCCCGGATGCCGACGCGGACCAAACGGTGTTCGGGGGCCCACGGGGCGGAGGCGATTTCCACCGAGGTGGCGAAGGGCACGCGGCCCTCGCCCTGCGGGTAGTTGTAGGGGAAGTAGTTCAGCAACTCCTCGATCCGCACTGCTTCCTTGGGGGGCAACAGGCCGTCTTGGAGGAATCGGCGGACGTTGCTGTAGGAGGCCGTGTCGACATCGGCGCCGAAGGTGGACGTACCGCTTTCGACATCGAGCACACGCTTGAAGGGATTGTCGCGAATCGCTTCATAGGCTTCGCCTGCTGCTTCAGCACGCTGGTCTTTGAAGTTATAAATATATCCGGAGTCTGCGTAGCCGGAGAGCTTGAGTCCTTTTTGGTCCGTTTTCACATACCGTTCTTTGTCGGATAATGCTTTGGCTTCGGCTGGACTCAGTTTTCTGGCCTCAAGGAGAAAATCGCTTTTCTGGCGTGATTTATCGGTATCAGTGGCCTGCGCATTTTGTTTTTCCGACATATCACGACGCAAATTTTGTTCTATCCCGGCCACGGCACCATTTGCTCCACGACTGGCCGGCTTGGCACTGGGGGCTGGTGTTGTCGGAGCAATCCTGCTGCCGTATGCGAACACGCCGCTGCCCCCAGAGGCCACCAACAGATCCGAAGAAGTCGAAATCTCATCCGCCGGTGCAGCCGGTGCTGTTTGCACCTGGGGGGCGGAAGGCACGGGAACTGCCGTAGACTCACCCAACGCCAATGGCGCATCAAAGGACGGCTCGAGCATCTTTTTGTCTTCCGGAGCGGGAGCTTCCTCCGCCTCCTCAAACAACCGGATCCCCGACCAGGGTTTTTCCCTTTCGCTCTTCAGTCCGGTCATGTCCGCCACACCGTTGGGCTCGCGGGGGGGATTCATCGCATCGGTGAACACCCACAGCCAGGCGCCGAGGCACAGGACCAGCGTCGCACCGGCCCAGCTCCAGCCCGGCGAAAACGGTTGCGGCATCCAGCTCCAACGGCGGGCCGGTTTCTTTTCACCGTTCATCGCCCGCTGTACGCTCTCGCGCTGGGCATAGCTCAGCCCGAGGTCTGCGGCTTCCAAAGGGAGCGCCTCGCCGAAGAGCGAGGCGCTTTCCTTCATTTCCTCCACCGCCCGGGCGAGTTCGGGCGAGTCGTGGATTTCTTTTTCAAACTTCGCCCGGTCGCGCGGGCTCATTTCGCCGAGCACGTAGGCGGTCAGGCGGGGGTCTTCGTAAATCGTTTTCATTTCATTTGTCCTTGTTTGCTTCCGGGTTCCTGGAGGCGGTCGCGAAGTTCGCGGACGGCGGTGTGAATAATGAACCCGATGTTGCTTTCGCTCAGCCCGGTGACCTTGCGGATTTCCTGGTAGCTGAGCCCGTGGAGAAATTTCAGCCTCACCACTTCCTGCTGCTTGGGGGTGAGTTTTTTGAGGGTTTCCCAGACGAGGGGCAGTCGTTCGTCTTTGGCCTCGACGCCGGGATGGGGCAAGGTTTCCTCGACGCCGTCCAATTCATCCTGGGGATGTCGTTTGCGGTGGCGGAGGATGTCGAGGGCGCGGTTGCGGGCCACGCGGTAAAGCCAGGCCCCCGGGGGGTCGCCGACTTTGTGGCGCTCCTGCTGGCAGAGCTTGAGGAAACTGTCCTGGGCCACGTCGCGGGCCGTTTCCCAGTCGCCGACAAACTGCCGGGCGTAATGGATCAGGCGCGATTCGTAGGCGGTGAAAGATTCCTGGAGCCAGGAGGCGTGGGGCTTGTCCATGGTCGCGTTCATGAGGGTATGGAGGGTTGCATTCGAAGTCCATAACGCCCCAACCCAGCCGGTTCTTAGGAATATTTATAAAATGGGCAAAAATCCCCCGATTCCTGTAGCCACGAACTCCCTCCTGAGGCGGGCAGGCACGTTCGTGGCTACATTCACATCCCCCGGCCCTACACCGCCTCTTTTTTCCTCGCCCAGGCGCCGGGGGGCTGGCCGGTCTGCTGCTTGAACCAACGGGTGAAGTAATTCACGTCATCGAACCCGGCGGCCTCGGCTGCGGCGATGCTTTTCCCGCCAGACGACAACGCCGCCCGGGCGCGGTCCAGGCGGACGCGGGCCCGGAACTGGTTCAGGGTCAGGCCGGTTTCTTCCTTAACTTTCCGGTTGAGATAATCCTGCTGGTAGCCGCAGCGGCGCGCCAGGATGGCAATGGGAAGAGCCCAGGCCCCGGGCTCGGCCAGGCGCCGCTCCAATCTCGCCCGGATCCCGCCGGACGGTGCGGTCCGGGGGCCCGCACCCGCCGCAGCCCGCAATTTCCCCAGCAAAACCAGCGCCCAGCCGGCCGCCTCGACCGTGACCCCCTCCGATCCCCGCAGGCCCGCCAGATGGTGCAGGCCGTCCCGGATTTCGCGCAACATCAGGGACGGTAGGCGCACCACCGCCTGCTCCGATACATCGCCCCGGTAATCCAGCACCAGGCACAACGGGGCCCGCGGGGTGGTGCGGTGGAAGGCATGCGGCAGGCCGGGCGGCACCAAGATCAGGGTGCCGGGGCCGACCGGATGCTGGACCCCGGCCATTTCCTGCTCGCCCCTTCCCGTCAGGTACAACAACACCTGCGCGAACGCATGCCGGTGCGACCCCACCTCCCGGTGGTCCTCCAAGTGACGGTGCACCGCCAGGCGCAGCAATTTCACCCCGGCCGCAGAGGCATCGAGGCGCGAGAACAACAAAGGTCTAAAGCCACGCATGGGTCAGGAGTCAGGAGTCAGGAGTCAGGAGTCAGGAGTCAGAAACCTGACGTCCGCCCCTTGCTCTGATCCGTTACATCCGTTCTATCCGTGGTTAAAACTGATTTAAAGTCGATTTTGTGCTAGAAACGGCAAATTTCCCAGATGCGCTTGGGGGGCGATTCTGGCAGAGTGCCCTCCTCCATGAGCCGTCCTGTCGTTCTTATCACCGGTGCCAGCCGCGGTCTCGGCCGTGGCGTCGCCCTCACCCTGGCCCCCGAAGGGTATGACCTCGTCATCCACTACGCCTCGAACCGGGCCGCCGCCGATGAAACCCTCGCCGCCTGCCGCGCCGCCGCCAAGGACCCCGCCCAGCGCTTCATCGCCCTTCCCGCCCAACTGGCCTCGTCGGAGGACCGCGCCGTCCTGGTCGCTGAAACCATCAAACAATTCGGCCGCCTCGACGCCCTGGTCAACAACGCCGGCATCGCCCCCCGCGAACGCGCCGACCTTCCGGACGCCAAGGAGGAAATCTTCGACGAGGTCCTTTCCGTCAACCTCAAGGGTCCGTATTTCCTCAGCCAGCTGGCCGCCCGCCACTGGCTGGCCCACCGCGGCGAATCCCTCTTGTCCGGGGGCTACAAACTGATCTTCGTCACCTCGATCTCCGCCGACACCGCCTCGGTCAACCGCGGGGAGTACTGCATTTCCAAGGCCGGCCTCGCCATGGCCGCCCAGCTCTGGGCCGCCCGGCTCGCCGACGAAGGCGTCCAGGTCCTCGAACTCCGCCCCGGCATCATGGCCACCGACATGACCGCGGGGGTGAAAGAAAAATACGACGCCCTCATCGCCGGGGGCCTGGTGCCCCAGAAACGCTGGGGTTCGCCCGGCGACGTCGGCCTGGCCGTCCGCGCAATCTGCCGCGGAGATTTCCCCTACAGCACCGGCGAGGTCATCCACCTCGACGGCGGATTCCACCTGAGGAAACTTTAACCATCCGATCCGCCCAAAGCGGGCCCAAAGCCAAATCCCAAAACTGCCTCAAGTATGATCAAGATCGATGCTTCCCTCACACCGAAGTCCCTCGAACCCGCCGCCAAACGCGTGTTCGAAGCCTCGGCACCGAAGATCGCCTCCCTGCAAAAACGCTGGAGCGAAAAAGACGGCACGCCCGTCTTCACCATCAAGGGCCATTACACCTCGCGCGGCTGGACCGAATGGACGGAAGGCTTCCAATACGGCGCCGCCATCCTCCAGTACGATGCCACGGGCGACGAGTCCATGCTCAAGATCGGCCGCACGGGCACGCTCGACCACATGGCCGGCCACGTGACCCACATCGGGGTGCACGACCACGGCTTCAACAACGTCAGCACCTACGGCAACCTCCGCCGCCTCCTCCTGGAAGGCCGCCTCCCGGGCAATGTCTGGGAAGGCCACTTCTACGACCTCGCCCTCAAGGCCAGCGGTGCCGTCCAGGCCTCGCGCTGGACCCAGCTCAACAGCGAACTCGGCTACATCCGCTCCTTCAACGGGGCGCACTCCCTCTTCGCAGACACCATCCGCTCGCTCCGCGCCCTCGTCCTGGCCCACTCGCTTGGACACCGCCTGATGGGCGAGAACGACCAGAAGGTCAACCTCCTCCACCGCGCCCTCCAGCACGCCGAGACCACGGCGCGCTACATCGTTTTCTACGGCAAGGGCCGCGATGCCTACGATGTGCCCGGCCGCGTCATCCACGAGGCGATTTTCAACGTGGCCGACGGCGCCTTCCGCTGCCCGTCCAGCCAGCAGGGCTATTCCCCGTTCACGACCTGGACCCGCGGTCTGGCCTGGATCGTCTGCGGCTATCCCGAACAGCTTGAGTTCCTCGAACTGCTCCCCGAATCCGAATTCGCCGGCTTTGGCGGGAAACAGAAAGTCCTCGACCGCTTCCTCGAAGTCGCCCGCGTCACGGCCGATTTCTTCCTGCGTGAAACCCCGGTCGACGGCATCCCCTACTGGGACACCGGCGCCCCCGGCTTGGTCCACCTCGGCGACTATCTCAACCGTCCCGCCGACCCCTTCAACGACCACGAGCCGGTCGACAGCTCCGCCGCCGCCATCGCCGCGCAGGGACTGCTCCGCCTCGGCCGTTATCTCGAGCGGCACGGCGACAAGGAAGCCGGCCAGCGCTACACCGCCGCCGGCCTGACCACCTCGCGCACCCTCTTCGCCGAGCCCTATCTTTCCACAGACCCCAACCATGAGGGCCTGCTGCTGCACACCGTCTACCACCGCCCGAACGGCTGGGACCACATCCCCGCCGGGCGCAAGGTGCCCAGCGGTGAAGCCGCGATGTGGGGGGACTACCACCTGCGCGAACTCGCCCTTTACCTCCTCCGCCTCGCCGGCAACCAACCCTACCTAACCTTCTTTGGAGCCAAACCATGATCATCGCCGACCTCTCCCAAATCGCCGGGCGCACCTATCCCGCCCGCCGCCGCACCCAGAACCTCGTCGGGGGCATGTCCCCCATCCAGGCCACGAACTTCTCCGTGGGCAACGTCACCCTCGAGCCCAAGGGCGGCCAGGTCCCCTGGCACAACCAGGAGCAGGAAGAGGTTTATTTCATCGTCGAGGGCACGGGCGAGATGTGCCTCGGGTCCGAGCGCACCGTTCTCCACTCCGGCCAGGCGGCCTATATCCCCAGCGGCGTCTTCCACCAATTGACCAACATCGGCGACACCCCGCTGCGCATGATCTACATCTACGGCCCGGCGGGCGACGTGGCCCACTGGCGCCAGGAGCTGGATGGGACACTACCGAAAGCGGGGATTGATGTTCCGCCCCTGCCCGAGGGAGCCAAACCGCAGTGTACGGACAAGCCGGCGCAGTCTTAAGTTTAAAGTAATACTCAAGACATCGGAGAAACCCATTCATTCAAATTTTACCCACATCCCCCACTTAAAACTTAATACCTAAAACTTTATGAAACAGCACACCATCGGCATCATCATGAACGGCGTCACCGGACGCATGGGCACGAACCAGCACCTCATCCGCTCCATCGTCGCCCTCCGCAAACAGGGCGGCCTGCAGATCAAACCCGGCGAGGTCATCATGCCCGACCCGATCCTGGTCGGACGCAGCGAGGAGAAACTCAAGACCCTCGCCGCCGCCCACGGCCTCACCCGCGTCTCCACCGACCTCGATGCCACGCTGAAGGACCCCGCCAACCAGATCTACTTCGACGCCACCCTCACCGGCCAGCGCCCGATCGGCGTGCGCAAGGCCCTCGCGGCCAAGAAGCACGTTTATTGTGAAAAACCCACCGCCACGACCTCCAAGGAAGCCGTCGCCCTCGCCCTCGAAGCCCAAAAGGCCGGGGTGAAGAACGGCGTGGTCCAGGACAAGCTCTGGCTGCCCGGGTTGCTCAAGCTCCGCCACCTCATCGACACCGGCTTCTTCGGCAAGATCCTCTCGGTCCGCGGGGAATTCGGCTACTGGGTCTTCACCGGCGAACACGACAAACTCCAGCGCCCGTCGTGGAACTACCGGAAGGAAGAGGACGGCGGCATCATCGTCGACATGCTCTGCCACTGGCAGTATGTCATCCAGAACCTCTTCGGCGAAATCGGCGCGATCTCCTGCCTCGGCGCGACCCACATCCCTGAGCGCCGCGACGAGGCCGGCAAGCCCTACAAGTGCACCGCCGACGATTCGGCCTATGCCACCTTCGAATTGAAGAACGGCGTGGTCTGCCACTTCAACTCCTCCTGGTGCGTGCGCGTCCGCCGCGACGACCTCCTCACCCTGCAGGTCGACGGCACCCACGGCTCCGCCGTGGCCGGCCTGCGCGACTGCGTCATCCAGCATGGCTCGGCCACCCCGCGCTGCGTCTGGAACCCGGACATCGACAGCCCGGTCAAGTTCATGGACGGCTGGGTCACCCAACCGACCAAGGAAGTCTTCGACAACGCCTTCAAGGTGCAGTGGGAACTCTTCCTCCGCCACGTCGTCCTCGACGAACCCTTCCCCTGGTCTCTCATGGAAGGCGCCAAGGGCGTGCAGCTCGCGGAACTGGGCATCCAATCCTGGAATGAACGGCGCTGGCTGGACATTCCGAAACTGGGATAATAAGGTTTTACCATGAATGCCGAATTAAGTCGTCGTCTGGCCGAACGCAAACTGATGCCGGTGGTAGTGATCGAGGACGCGGGGCACGCGGTGGATTTATCCCGCGCGCTGCTCGCCGCCGGTTTGGGGGTGATTGAGATCACCTTCCGCACCGCGGCCGCGGAGGAATCCATCCGCCGCATCGCCAAGGATTGTCCCGACATGCTGGTGGGTGCGGGCACGCTGCTCGAAGCCGACCAGGTCCGCCGCGCGGTGGATGCCGGGGCCCGCTTCGGCCTCGCCCCCGGGCTCGACCCGGCCACGGTGAAAGCCGCCCAGGCCCTGAATTTCGATTTCATCCCCGGGGTCATGACGCCGGGCGAAGTCCAGCAGGGTCTCGCCCTCGGCTGCAAGGTCCAGAAATTCTTCCCCGCCGAACAGGCCGGGGGAGCGGCCTACCTCAAGGCGCTCGAAGGCCCCTACGGCCACACCGGCGTCCGCTTCGTGCCCACGGGCGGACTCCACGCCGGCAACATCGCCCCCTACGTCGCCCTGAAATCCGTCGCCGCCCTCGGGGGCTCCTGGTTCGTCGACAAAAAACTCATCCAGGCCGGCGACTGGGCGGGCATCACCCGCCTGACCCGCGAGGCCATCCAGGCAGCGGCGGCACCAAAGTCTTAGGTTTTAAGTCTTAAGTTTTAAGCAAAAACCAAACACCTAAAACCACCACTCACGAATGCCCAAATATTAGCTTTGCCTCCCACTTTAAACTTAATTCTTAAAACCTAAAACTGACCCTCCCCCATGAAGTCCCTCAACCTCCGTCCCGCCGAATCCTGCCGTTACGACGAAATCTCGCTCGGTGAAGTCATGCTCCGCCTCGATCCCGGCGAGGGCCGCATCCGCACCGCGCGCTCGTTCCGCGCGTGGGAAGGCGGCGGGGAATACAACGTCGCCCGCGGCCTGCGCCGCTGCTTCGGCCTGCGCACCGGGCTGGTCAGCGCCTTTGCCGACAACGACATTGGACGCCTCCTGGAAGACTTCATCCTCCAGGGTGGGGTCGACACCACGCTCCTGAAATGGGTCCCCTACGACGGCATCGGCCGCACCGTGCGCAACGGGCTCAACTTCACCGAGCGCGGCTTCGGGGTCCGCGGGGCCGTGGGTTGTTCCGACCGCGGCCTCACCGCCGCCTCGCAAATCAAGCCCGGCGACATCGACTGGGACCACATCTTTGGTGAACTCGGCGCCCGCTGGTTCCACACCGGCGGGATCTTCGCCGCCCTCGGTGCCCACACCGCCGAGGTCGTCGTGGAAGCCACCACCGCCGCGCGCAAGCACGGCACGATTGTCTCCTACGATTTGAATTACCGCCCCTCGCTCTGGAAGGGCATCGGCGGACCGGCCAAGGCCCAGGAAATCAACAAGGCCATCGCCCGCAACGTCGACGTCATGATCGGCAACGAGGAAGACTTCACCGCCTGTCTCGGCCTGCACGTCGAGGGCGCCGACGCCAACCTGACCAACCTGGAAAAGGACAGCTTCCGCACCATGATCAACCAGGCCGTGAAGGAGTATCCCAACTTCAAGGCCGTCGCCACCACCCTGCGCGGGGTCAAATCCGCCACGGTCAACGACTGGAGCGCCATCCTCTGGGCCGAAGGAAAATTCTTCGAATCCATCTCCCGCCCCGGCCTTGAAATCATGGACCGCGTCGGCGGCGGCGACAGCTTCGCCTCCGGCCTGATCTACGGCCTGATGCAGATCGGCGACCCCCAGCAGGCGGTCGATTACGGCGCGGCCCACGGGGCCCTCGCCATGACGACTCCCGGCGACACCTCGATGGCCTCGCTCTCCGAGGTCAAAAAGCTCGTCGGCGGCGGTGGCGCGCGGGTGGAACGCTAGGATTTTTACCATGCCCAAGCCCGTTGCCGTCATTGTCGGCCATCACGGCGCGACCGAGCGCGTGTATCCGCCCGCCATCCGCGCCCGTCTCGCTGAGTTCGCCGATATCCGGGCCGCGGATCTCGAAGATGAGGAATTCGCCCGGCAGCCGGAGTTGCTGGCTTCCACCGAGTTGCTCATGGGCACCTGGGGCATGCCGGTCCTCGATGCGGAATTCCTGGCCCGCATGCCGCGCTTGCGCGGTGTCTTCTATGGCGCCGGTTCGGTGAAGGGATTCACCCGCGATGCTTTCTGGGAACGGCCCCTGGTCCTGTCCGCCGCCCCGGCGGCGAACGCCGTTCCGGTCGCCGAATTCACCGTGGCCGCCATCATCCTCAGCCTCAAGAAAGTCTGGCAGCACTTGTTCGACGCCAAAACCCATCGCCGTTGGGAGAGACTGAAAGATCTCCCGGGCAACTACCACACCACCGTCGGGCTGGTCTCGCTCGGCCTCATCGGCCGCCTCGTCGCCGAGCGACTCCGGGCCTTCGACCACCGCGTGCTCATTTACGATCCCTTCGTCCCCGAGTCCACCATTCGTGCGCTTGGGGCCGAACCCGCCACGCTGGCGGAAATATTCGCCCAGTCGGACGCGATCAGCCTGCACACCCCCTGGCTTCCCGAAACCGTTGGCATAATCCATGCCGGGCTGCTGGAAACCATGAAGCCCCACGCCACTCTGCTGAATACCGCACGGGGTGCCATCATCAACGAAGACGATCTCTTCTCCGTCCTCAAGAAACGCCCCGACCTGGCCGCTTTTGTGGACGTCACGTATCCGGAGCCCCCGGCGGCGGATTCGCCGTTTTACACCTACCCCAACATCTTCATCACCCCCCACATCGCGGGATCCATGGATGATGAATGCGGGCGCATGGGAGAGCTTGTTGTTGAGGAAGCCCGCCGGTCCGTCATGGGAGAAACACTCCAGCACGCCATCAGCCGGGAACAACTCGCCCGCATGGCGTAAGGCCCGTCCGTGCAAATCCGCCGGGGCGGGGCGTCGGAGCGCACAGGACCCAACCGATCTGCCAACTTCTTTTCCACCCCGGAAACCCGGATGCCAAAAATCCGTCAATTAAGTTGCCCGCCGGCCTTTCCGGCGGACCGTACTGCAATATCTTTTTACTGGCGCTAATATTCCCTTGTCTGTTTGGCACGGCACGCCGATACTGTGCCCATGACAACACGTGCCACACTACGGATCACCAGCCGGGTCGAGGTGCGTTCCTCCAACACTTACTACGTTTGGCGCAACGACACCGAATTCGGCCCCTACTCCATCCACGACATCCGCCAATACTGGTCGGCCCAAACCCTTTCGCCCTCCGATTTCATCCGCGAATCCCACAGCGCCGACTGGATCGACGCGCCGGCGTTTCTCCTTCCGCTGCTGACATCCGACAAAACCCACCCTGCGGCGCCCGCGCCGGAACCGGCCCCTGTCTTGCGAGCGGTCGAAGTGGAGACAGCGCCGACGCCTGTCCCGGCAACCGGAAGGAACGGGGAAGCGGGTTGGGGCCTGATATCCGTCCTGGTCGGCCTGGGCGGAATGGCCACGGCCTATTTTGCAAACACCCACATCCTGCTGACTCTCACCCTCTGGTTGGTTTGTCTGGGCCTTGGGGTTGGCGGTTGGTGGTTCTACCGCAGCCGCTCCCAATTGGTTTTGTCCCTGCTGTTTTTGGCCGCGATCGGCCAGGGAATCTGGCCGGCCTCGGCCACCTCCCAAACCCGGGAAGAACCCCAAACGCTGGCCGCAAACATCCCGCAACCCACCCATCCCGGGCCCGGAACCCTGTTGGGAAGCTCTCCCGCGGAGCACGCCCAGACCTGGACCTCCCTGACCCCCCAGCTCCCGGGGATCACGGCCCCGGTTCCCGCCAAAATGGAAGCCACCCCCGCCGCCGATTTGCCGCCCATGCCCGATACCCTAACCACTACCTGGACGCAGGCCGACCGGTAAATCCCGGCAAGGCCGCGTCACGGGCATGGACGGCTTTTTTTTGGGGGGTAGGCCAGCACAAGCCGGCCTTCATTCGGAAGGCACCGCCACGATGGGTCCCTTGCCGCGGGCAATCAGGGCTATTCTTCGTGATTGCGGATGCAGGATGCAAATCTGATCGCCGCCCAGTTGGAAAACCACCAGATCTCCCTGCAACTGTGTGGCATTCCGCACGTTCCAGGCCACAAACGGCGTTTCCATGGAGTAACGAAAACGCAAATCCCCCTTCTTGGTTTTTCCACGGATCCCCTCGACCGGCCAAAAACCCGACTGCATTTCCCAATCGGTGGAAGTGGCCAGCGAGGGAACCGGGCCACAATTGAGCCCTGATCCTACCGGTGTTTGGGCATGTCCCTCCGCCATCCGCCACTCGAGCGGGGCCAGGCGGGAGAAACCGCGCAAAACCATCTCTTCTTTGTGCCTGTCCCGGCCTTCCGATTCCAAATGAAGCAACAAATCACATCCTCCTTCCGCATTTTTGCGCACAAAAAGCCGGTCATTCCCGTGTGTGGCCAACACCTCCCGTAGGACGGCCTCATTTTTCCCGGCGAGGTCGGACTTGAGAACCCGGCTTCCATCGGGCGCAATGTAGTAAAGGGCATAGCCTTCTTTGGGACACAGGTCACCCGCCCCCACCACGGAAAGCCCGGTCATCATGCTCGCGTCGCTGGCCATCCAATACCAAAGGAACAAACAAAAATAACTCAGCCCATTGATAACCAGGGTCGCCCGGATGGCCGACTTCACGGCCCTTTGTTTTTTCCGGAGCAGAAACCAGAAAAATGGAAACTCCACCAGAAGCGTGACGAGGAAAGCAACCCCAACAAACAACCAGAACCAAACCCCGACATTCCCAATGGTAATATCAACCCTGTCCACCAACAGCCCCGCAATCAACAGTCCCCCCACCCAGGCGGATGTGTAGTTGGCCAGAACCAAAACTCCCACCGATATTCCACGGGGCGTCTGACACATCCTCGAAAGCGCCAACCCCTCAACCAAACCGATCAGGGCATTGCCGAATAGCAAGTGGATCATCCCCGCCCACATCAGCGGCGTGCCCGCATTGGCAGACGCCATTGAAGGCAGCAGGACAAGAATCAGAATAACAAGGAGACGGGAGGACGTTTTCACATGCCCGGGTAATTGCACCCGCAAAAGCCTGTCCCTATCCCAGGGGGAAACCAAGGCGGAAAAGGCACCGGGGTCACCGGCCCCGGCCACTGGAATACCCCCTCGCTCCACCCTCTCCAGTCTGGACATTCCTCGCGTGCGTATTACCCTTCCCACATGCACATTCCCAGCAGCATGCTCCAAGGTACGATTTGTCCGGTCACAGCCGCGGTGGCAACCGCCGGCCTGGCAACAGCGGGCTGGTTTGCCCGGCGCTCCGTCAAACATCCCACGGCCCTTCGTTTCGCCGCCGTCACCGCCTTGGTCTTTGCCGGGCAGATGATAAATTTCCCCATCCAGGACGGCACCTCCGGCCATTTGCTCGGTGGTGTGCTGGCCTCCCTGCTCCTCGGTGTGCCCTTCGGCATCCTCTCGATCGCGGTCGTTCTCACGGTCCAATGCCTGGCCTTTTCCGATGGCGGGGTGGCTGTGCTCGGGGCGAATATCGTCAACATGGCCCTGGTGGGCGCGGGACTCGGGGGCTTGATGGCCACCTGGCTGCGTGACCAGGCCGGCAACGGTTTCGGCCGCTTCGCCGCTCCGGCATTCGCTTCCTGGTTCTCCGTCGTCCTGGCATCCCTGGCCTGCAGCGCGGAACTCGCCTGGTCCGGAACCGCCTCCTTCGCCGCCGTGGCCCCGGCCATGTTCGGCACCCACGCCCTCATCGGCCTCGGCGAAACGCTCATCACCCTCGCCGCCGTGGCGCTCCTGGCCTCGCCCGTGGAATCATCCGGTGAGCGTCGTCCGGTGTTGGTTCCCCTCGTCGCCGCGGGCATCATCGCCCTCCTGCTGAGCCCCTTTGCCAGTGGATACCCCGATGGACTGGAATGGGTCGCGGAACGCATTCAACTCCTCCACGCATCCGCTCCTTCCTTTGTCGCCCCCATGGCGGACTACACCTTCCCGGGCATCCCCTCCGAATTTCTCTCCACCGGCTTGGCGGGTCTCCTCGGCGTCGGCCTGACCTTCGCGGGCGCCTGGCTCCTGGCCCGTTCGGGTTGGGGCCGCCGGACTGCGGCCTGAGCCGGTTAAAAACTAGCATTTCACCCCGAAAAGCGCCAAAGACGCGGAGTGCTTTTGGCTTTGAAATAGCCAAAATCAAATTCACCCCGGGGTGGGCCCGCTGTTTCATCAAGCAGACCCGTTTTTCCTTCGCGCTCTTCGCGGTAAAATGCCCCGGCTCCTCCGGATCCTTGAATTTCCCCCTTGTCATTCCCTTCCCACAGGCTGAAGCTTTTTCCGTGAAACTCCTCCCCGCCATCGCTGTCCTGCTCATGTTCGCCTGCTCCGCCGGAGCGGCCAAGCTCGGCCAGGACACCTGGAAGGAGGACAAAAAGAACTCCAACCTTTCCACCCTCCGGTTCTGGACCTACCTCAGCGAGGCCACCGATGGCCAGGTGGTGGAGGAAAAAGGGAAGCGCTTCGTCCGCCTGAAAGAAGGGGCCAAATTGCAATCGGTCAATGTGGCCGCCTACGGCGAAATGATCGAATTGTCCGGAATCTTCGACTTGAGTTCGCCGGGCGGCTCGGGTGGATTCGGATTCATCGACTTTTCCTCCAGCCTTTACTACTATGCCTACTGGGACAAGGCGAAGGGCCGGGTCATTCTCCAGCGGGGCGACGGGGACAATGCCACCGTCCTCGCCGAATCGGCCGCCACGCCGGGTTCCCCCACGCAATTCCGCCTGACCGCCGACTTCAAAACCAAGAACCGCGTGCGCCTTGCGCTCCAGGTGGACGGCAAGGACCTCCTCAAGGCGGAGGATGAACGTCCCGAGAAGCTGGGGGCCACCTATCAAATCTATTTCGGGATCAGCCAGGACGCCGTGGTCGACCTCTTTGAAATGACCACGGTGACGAGCCGGTGAACGCGCAAGCGAACGGGGCCGGATGGGAACGGCGCATCCTGGCAGCCTGTGCCCTGTTGCTCACCGCGGGCTACGGCCTGGTCGCCACCGGCTACTTCATGGCCCCGCAGTTGTGGAGCATGAAGATCGAGCACTGGTTCTACCGCCATTTCCCCCTTTATTACGAATGCCAGTTGCTGGGAGGAATATTCCTCCTGGCTCTCTGGTTGACCGGCTGTTTTCTGCTCCTATGGCGCGCGTGGAAGCACAAACACATTCCCTGGACCGGCCTGGGGTGGGCCGCGCTGACGCCCGCCCTGCTCATCCTCTTCAATGCCGCCTTCTTCCATGCCGCCGCGCGCGTGGCCCCGCTTTCCCTGGGGCGCTGAAGTCCGGCCCGGGGCCCTGCCGAATGGCAAAAAATGCCGTTGTCAGAAATACAAAAACCGACCAAGATGGTGGACCACTATGAAATTCATGACCGCCGCCTTCTTTGTCCTCGCTTCCGTCTGGACCGCTTCCGCCGGCCAGACTCTGGACCGCGCGACGATCACTTTTGTACAAAACGATGTGTCCGTGGCCGATGTAAAACTGCTGAGCGCTGAAGGCGACAAGCTCACCAAGACCGCAGCCTCCCTCAACCAGCCCGTTACGAAGAACAACGCCGTCATCACCGGGGACAAATCCCGTGTGGAAATGAAGTTCAACGACGGTTCCGTCGTCCGCCTGGGCCAGTTCACCGTCTTCTCCTTCAAGGAAGGCACCCGCGACATCACCCTCAAGCAGGGCTCGGCGCTGTTGAATGTGCCCAAGGGCATGGGAACGACCAACATCAAGGCCGCCGCCGTCACCGCGGCCATCACCGGGACCACCGTCCTCTTCCAGGCCTATGAAAAATACGCCGCCATTTACGTCTACGAGGGCACGGTCACGATCCCGCCGAACTATGTCCTCGGACCCGGCGATGCCCTGATTTTCGAAAACGGCCAATACCGGGTTGAGAAATTCGACGTCAAGCAGGCGATCGGCACCGGGGCCCTCTTCAGCAAGTTTTTGAAGAGCCCCAACGACGACCCGTTCAAGCTGGATGAGATCCTCAAGAAGATCGCCCAACAACTCGACATGCCGATCCCGGACAATCTCGACGACACCCGGAACATTGATGCCATCCTGAACCGCTTGATCGAGTTGAACAAACCCCAGAGCAACGGTGACGGATACTGTGGCTACGGGAATATGTTCTGAGTTCCAGTTCGAGTAATTCCGGGCTTCCGATTCCGCAGCCTTATCCTGCATGGCCTGGTTCAGCCGCCGCAAAAAAGATCCGGCGGCTGATCATTCCGTTCCAGTCGACGCCCCGTCCACCTGTCCGGCCGATGAAGTCTGGGTGGCCACTGCCTTTGATGCCTACCCTGTAACCCAGGGCAATGTCCTGGTGGTTCCCAAGCCCCACGGCAATCCCACCCGGGTGGATACCGCCCTGGCCGACACCGCCCATGGTTGCCAGGGAGCCCATACTTGGCCCATCCACCGGGCCCGCCAGGCAGAACAGGAGGGATACGAGGAATTTCCCGGCGACGGACTTGATGAACTTGATGCGCTTGTGCAGGCCGGCCTTCTCCGTTCCGCCACCGGCATCCGGAAAATGCTGGGAGATGGACAGCCCCCCGCACCCGGGATTCGTCTCAACAAAATCTGCCTGATTTCCTGCAACCGCATATCCGCGGTACAACGGGCCCGGCGAAGCCTGGACGATCACCTGCGCGCGTGCGGCCGGGAAGATGCCGAGGTCATTGTGGTCCACGATTCGGGTCCGGACCATTTGGACGGGGTGCTCACGGCCCTCAAGGAGGACCCGGAATCCCCCTCCTTCGCGCCCCTGCGCCACTTCCTGCCGGAAGGCCGGAAAGCCCTGGCGGAATATCTCATCCAATCCACCGGGGCTCCCCGGGAGACGGTGGAGTGGGGCCTGGGCCTCCCGGGGGCGACCGGCATCGGACCCGGCGGGCCCAACAATTCCATGCTTCTTCTGGGTGCGGGAAATCCGCTTTTGTTTTCGGATGACGACATCGTCTTCGATTTCCGCCAGCTCCCGGAAGCGGAGGCGTCGCTGCGCCTGGAAGGGGGCGGTGAGGCGGACGATTACCGGTTTTCCCCCGAACCGTGGGCCCCATTTACTGGGGATCATCTTGCCGAACACGAACGTTGGCTGGGGCGCCCCGCCGAACATCTGTTGCGGGCAGGGGTTCCCCTGGGCTCCATGGAAAAAATAACAGCCCCCCTGCTGGCGCGTCTGGAGAATCCCGGAGCGCATGTGGCCCTGACCCTGGCCGGATACAACGGGGATCCGGGCTTCGGGGGGCCTGTTTCCTATCTGACACTTCCAGAAAGCCGTGCCCCGGGATTCTGGCATGATCCGGAAATCTACCAGGCCGCCCTGCGTGAGCGGAGACACCTGCGGGTGGCGCCCTCCCCCACGGTCACGGGGGGACACCTGGTCCTTTCCGGGGCCATGGCCGTGGATGCCCGTGCCCTGCTCCCGGCATTCATTCCCAACAACCGGGGCCACGACAACGCCTTTGGTTCCCATATTCTGGCAACCGACCCGGGTGCCCTGTTTGCCGCCCTGCCAGTGGCGGCAGGCCACCAACCGGAAGATGCCAACCGGCCGTTCCCCAGGATCTGGGAAGAACCGTGGCCCCGGGGCCACGGTTGGTTGAGCAACTTCGAACCCCTGCGCTGGCTCTGGACGGACTTCGGCAGGCAGGCCACCGGCAGCACGGTCCCTGCACGCCTGCTCTCCATGGCCCGCCAATGGGAGGCGGCCGGAACCGAACTCCCGGAAGACCACCTGCGGCGACTGCGGAGAATCGGACTGGCCGAGCTGCAATCATGGGCGGCCCATGTGGACAAACGGCGTTCGCAAGCGAAACACCCGGCCCACCGGCACGATCTCGAACTCCTGCTGCAGCGGACCACCGAAATGGCCCGGGATCCGTGGTTTTTCCTGCCAGGCGGGGCGGCTTCATCGGCCGGTTTCGTCGCACAACAACAGAATCTCTGCCGCCGGTTCGGAACATTTTTGCGGATCTGGCCCGATCTCTGGAATGCGGCCCAAGGACTTTCCCACGAGGAGCGACTGGAGCGCTTTGCCCGCCGATGAAATGGGCCGCCCTGCCTTTCCAATCGGTCGAGCTGCCCGGCGGCACCGTGCTGCTGCATCCCCTGGAAGGGGGGCGGGCGGTTGAAACCACGCCCGGGGTGGCGCAGTTCCTGGAACAAGCTCGGAGCCTGCGCACCTGGGAAGCCCACGTCGCCCAATGGGGCAACCGCGGGGATGAAATGCGGCCCGCCGCCGGAGTGGCGGATGCCCACACCACCGACTGGCGCGAAGCCGGCCTCCTTTGGAATGAAAACGATGTGGAAAAGGCGTGGCAATCCCGCCCGCGGGATCCCGGCACACCCGGCCCGCTGGCCTGGGCAGCCATCCCGACCCGCAACCATCCGGATTTGGCCCTGCGCACGGCCGCGGCCTTCCTCACCAGCGCCCGGGAAGAGGACCGGGCCCTTTCCCTCCTGGTGTCGGACGACTCCACAGACCCCGCCCTGCGCCGCACACTGTCGGAGGGTTTGGCGGATTTGTCCCGGTCCACGGGCCGCCCGGTATTTGCCGCCGGCCCGGAAGTCCGGCGTGCCTGGATCAAGGCCCTGGCGGACAAGGGGGCGGCGGATCCCGGTGTGCTTGACTTCGCGCTTTCCGACCCCCTGGGGTACGGGTTCGCCTGCGGGGCCAACCGGAACTTCATCCTTTCGGTTCTTTCGGGTGAGCGACTGGTGAGTGTGGACGATGACATCCTGCCGGATTTTCTCGCCCCGCCCCAGACCCTGCCGGGCTGCGGGGTTCCCGGCGGGCGGGATCCCTTTGTCCGCTGGCACGGGCGCCGGGTTGAAGATCTGGCCGGGCCGGGGCACAGGATCCGGCCCCGCTTCTGGGAGGCCCACGACCGGGTGCTGGGCCGGACAGCCGGCCAGGCTGCCGCGGGACTGGCGTTCGATTGGGAAAACTTCAACCCCGGGCTTTTGACGGTGCACGGGGAATCCCTGCGGGTGGCGGCCAGCTTTCCAGGATTATGGGGTTATCCCCCGGTGACCTTCACCTCCCACCTGCTGGGCCTGCGGGGTAGGGATCTGGAGGGCTTGATCCGCGACCCGGATTTGTTCCACTCCATCCTGCGGGGCGGGTTGCAGGTTTCGATCGCCCCGCGACCGGCCTGCACCGGCATGTCCTATTTCCCTGGCATGTGCATGGGATTGGACAATGCGGGCTTCCTGCCACCGTTCCTGCCCATCCTGCACGGTGAGGATGCGGCCTACGGTTCCCTTCTCTCAACCCTGATGCCGGGCGCCCTGGCCTGGCACCATCCCTGGGCGGTCCGTCATGATCCAGGGCGCGAACCCTCGCTGTGCCATCCCACCGACCCCCATCCGGCCAATCGGGCACCCTACTATGAACTGCACCAGGTCCTGCCCGCACTCTGGCCCCAATTCCCGGGTGCCCTGGCCGGACGCTCACCCGAAACCAACACCGGAAGAATGGGACTCTGGCTGGGGGAACTGGCCGGGCTGGGCCCCGCCGATTGGCACCACCTCTGGTTCGATCTGGCAGCGAGCTTCAAGTCGCAGGAAATCAACATCCTTCGCGGGAGGAGTGCCACGACCCCGGAACGCTTCCGCCATTACCACGAGACCGTGGAAACCTACCTCCGGGGCCGGGAAGAGGCCTTGCTCGGTCCGTTGGGCCACCTGCCATCCGAATTGTGGAACCTGCCGGAAGGGAAAGATGCCGACCAACTGCTGCGCGGCTTGCTGGCGGGCTACGGACGCCTGTTGACGGCCTGGCCGTCGATCCGCGCCGCCAGCCTGGAATTGTTCCAAAGCGGACAGCGGGATGCGATCCTGCAAGGCGGCAATTGACCGGTCGACGACGGCCCGGAAGCTTTTTTTTGCTGCTTTCTGCCGGGTGCGGAGGCTTTTCCTGCTTGCCGATTCCCCCTGCGATCCTTAGTACTTCACCCGATGAAGATACGCCCTTTTTGTTTGCTTGCGCTGTTTGCCGCAGCCCCTTTTGCCCATGCCGAGCTGCAAGATTCAACCGATGCCCGCCAGCAACAGTTGTTGAATGAAGCCATCCGGGGACAAAGCATCCGGAACTTCAAGGATGTGCTCCGGGAAGACGGCGGCAGCGCGGTCAAAAAGGCCAAATGGGCCGATTTCCAAGTCGGTCTGCTCCAGGATTTTCAATACGAGAGCAACGCCAATTTCAACGGGAACGGCGGGGACGATGCCTTCAGCTACACTCCGACCGTATTTGCCGCCGGCAATGCCAAGATCAACGACCAATTCCGCATCAACGCGATCACGACCTGGTCCTCGACCTGGTATGAAGGCATCAACAATTTCGATTTCTGGGGCGTGACCGGTGCCGCCTACCTGAATTACCGCCCCAGCCAGAAATGGCCGGAGTTCTTCACGGGCGCCGAACTCAACCGCTACGAATCATGGGATGACGGCAGTGAAATTTCCAAGAGCGTCTCACCGGTGGTCGGGCTGCGCAACAACGTCGCGCTCTGCAACACGACCGGCCTGTTCTACAACATCCGCTACTCCCACCGCTGGACCGATCCCGGCCAGTTCGACCGCGACCAGGTCACCCTCATGCTCGGCCTGAACCACCGCCTGGCCAGGGGCCTGTTTTTGCAGCCGAGCTATTCCTTCGGCTATTACGACTACGTGCGTGAATTCAACGGCGTGGAAAACATCAGCCGTGAGGACCTCCGCCACGAGTTTTCACTCGCCCTGATTTACCGCGTGAACCCGTATCTCACGCTCCGTCTTTCGGGTTCCTTCGTGGACAACGATTCAACCCTCGCCCTGGCCAATTACCAGAATTTCAGCACCGGTCTCAATTCCGGGCTGGTTTACAGCTTCTGATTCCCCGGTCCTGCGGGTTCATTTGATGACGGCGGCCCTGGTGGTCGCCGTTTTCATGTCCACACCCCACAGCGGCCCGGGCCCCGATCCGTCCACCGTGTCCGTCTGTAGGGGGTAAACTGGGTATAAACCGCCCCCCGGGGACCAGAAAACCGGACCCGGGTCTTCACCCGGGCAAAAAAATAACTTTTGCCCGGACGCTTTTGGCCGTTCACTGGTGGCCATGTTTCAGGACAATCCCAAACCGTTCATCGAACACCTGGAAGAATTGCGCGGGTGCATCCTCAAGTGCCTCGGCGCCCTGGTGGGGGGCATGGTGCTGGCGGCCATCTACACCAACGAATTGCTGGGCCTGCTGCAGAGCCCCCTGCTTCCCGCCCTCGAGGAACACCATCTGGATTCCAAGTCGTTCCTCTTCATGATGAACCCCCTGGATCCCGTGACGGTCACTTTCCAAACCGCCCTCTTCGGCGGCATCATCATCGCCCTCCCCTTCATGTTGTTTTTTATCGGCCAGTATGTCCTGCCAGCCCTGAGCCTGAAGGAACGGCGGCTCCTCCTTCCCGGCGCGGCCGCGGGTTGCCTCCTTTTCCTGGGAGGGGTTTTTTTCTGCTACTTCATCGTCCTGCCGCGCACGATGCAGTTCCTCATTGCCTGGTCCTATGAACTGGGGGCGCAGCCGCGCTATCCCTTCCAGGAATACATCGGCGTGGTGGTGCAATTGCTGGCGGGTTTCGGCCTGGCCTTCGAACTGCCGCTGGTCATCGCCGTGTTGTCCAAACTCGGCATCGTCAGCAGCGGCTTCCTCCGGGCCGGACGGCGGTATGCCGTCATTGTGATCCTGGTCCTGTCGGCGGTCATCACACCCACGACCGATCCCTTCACCCTGGCGGCCATGGCCATTCCCATGTACATCCTCTTCGAGGGCGGAATCATTGCCGCCTGGTGGATCGAGCGGCGGGAAAAGAAACGTGAAACAGAAGTGGAAGAGACGGATTAAAACTTCCAAACCAGCGGGATCAGCCCGATCTGCACGGTCCAACTGATGAGATTCAGCGGGGTTCCCATGCGCAGGAAGTCGCGGAAAGCATAGCCCCCGGCCCCATAAACCATGGTGTTGGTCTGGTAACCGATGGGTGTGGCAAATGCCGCCGAGGCGGAGATGGTCACCGCCACCAGGAAAGGCATCGGGCTGACATCGAGGTGTTTGGCCGTCTCCAGCGCCAGAGGCACCATCAAAGCGGCGGCCCCGTTGTTGCTGGCGAATTCGGTGAAGATCGAGGTGATCACCACAAAGAAGGCCAGCAAGGCCCAGGGAAGGACGGAGGGATCGACCAAATGTTGGATCCCATCCGCGGCATGTTGCGCAATCCAGCGGGCGGCCCCGGTTCCCTCCATGGCCACGCCCAGGCTCATGGTTCCGCAGATGAGCATGAGGATGGGCCAATCAATGCTCGCGTAAGCCTCCTTGGGATCGATGACCCGGGTGAGCATGAGGATGCCGCAGGCGGACAGGGCGGCCACCGATATCGGCAGCCATTCCAGGGTGGCCGCCAGAATCACCGCCACCACCAGGACGCCGGTGAGAACCCCCGCCCAGGGGGCTGGATGAAGGGCGATTTCCGGTTCCTGGTGTTCTTCCAACAGGAGCAGATTGTGGTCGCCCTGGCTGGCATCCTCGATCGATGGGCCCGCGCCCAGCAGCAGCAGCGTGTCGCCCGCGTGCAGCGGAATATCGAGGAAAGTCCGGGTGAGGTTGCGGCCGTTCCGGTGCATCGCAAGGACATGCACACCCAGTTCGTTCCGCAGCCGGATCTGGCGGACTGTGCGGCCTTTCCAAGGGGAATTGGGCGCCACCACCGCCTCCACCACGCGCCCATCCACCGGAGTCAGGGTTTCAAAACCGATTTCCTTCTCCCTCTTTCCCATGATCTCCAAAACCACGGAGGACCCGTCGCGTTTCAGGCAGTTTGAATTGATGGAAACGGTCAAGCGGTCGAGTTCATCCAACTGGATGTTGCGGAGATCGTCCTCCAGGCGGATCCCCCGGCGGCGGACCTCGAGGATGCGGACTCCGGCCACCCGGGAATCATTCAGCCAGGCCACCTGGTCCAGCCGGAGACCGACCAGGGGGGAATGGCGTTGGATCATGATCTGTACGAGGGACGGTTTGCGTTCCTCCGGTTTGAGCAACGTCGTGAGGGTTTCGCGGCGGGGAAGGAGCCGGGGGGCGAACCAGAGCGTGTAGACCGTACCCAATGCCAGGAGGGGAAGGCCGATCCATCCCAGCTCAAACATCCCGAAACCGGGAAGCCCGCGGGCCTGCGCCATGCCATGGACCACCAGGTTCGTGCTGGTGCCGATGAGCGTGCAGCAGCCGCCCAGCACAGCGGCAAACGACAGGGGCATGAGGAGTTGGGAAACGGAGATCCCGTGGTTGCGGGCGTGCCGCATCACCACGGGCATGAGCACGGCCACCACCGGGGTGTTGTTGATGAAGGCCGAAGAAACACTGGCCACGATGAATATAACCAGGAGGCTCCGGGTTTCGCTCGGCCCGGCGGTCCGGGCCAGCAGCCGGGCCATCATGTCCATGGTTCCGGTCTTGAGCAGGGCGGCACTGAGTACAAACATGGCCGCAACGGTCAGCGGTGCCTCGTTGCTGAAAACGGCAAACGCCTCCTGCGGCTTCAGGATGCCACTGAGCAGCAGGGCCGCCAGCAACAGCAGGGCCGTGACATCCGCGGGGATCTTCTCCCACACGAACAACACCACCACTGTTCCCAGCAGGGCCAGACAAAACCCCATTGCCCAGGTGAACTCCATCCCCCATCCAACCGTTCCAAGCACAAAATGACAACAGCGAAGACACCTTTTCCTCCACCATCCCGTCCCGGGGCCGCCACGACCCGGCTTGCCGGGGGAACCCCATCCGGCTATCCTTTCCACTCCATGCCCTCGTTTTTCATCAAGACCTACGGCTGCCAGATGAACGAGCGGGACACCGAACAGGTGGCCCGCCAGTTGGTGGATCGCGGCTATTCCCCGGCGGCCGATGAACACAGCGCCGACGTCATCCTGCTTAACACCTGCAGCGTGCGCGACCAGGCCGAGCAGAAGGCGATCCGCAAAATGCAAAACCTGCAGGGCGCCAAAAAGAAGCGCCCCGAAGTCGTGCTCGGCTTCATGGGATGCATGGCCCAGAGCCGCGGGGGCGAACTGGCCCGCATGCTCCCCGGCGTCGACCTGGTCGTGGGCACCCAGAAATACCACCGGGTGGCCGATTACGTCGACACCCTCCTCCGGCGCGAATCGCGCGACATGGACAGCCTGCGGGCCGCCATCGTGGACACGGCGGAAGAACCGGGATCCCAGAACACCATCCGCGACCACGCCTCCGCCGGCCCGGGAGCCTCGTCCTTTGTTTCCATCATGCAGGGCTGCAATATGCACTGCGCTTTCTGCATCGTCCCCTCCACGCGCGGATCCGAACGGAGCCGGCCCCAGGACGACATTCTTTCCGAGGTGCGCACCCTGGTTTCCCAGGGGGTCAAGGAGGTCACCCTGCTCGGCCAGATCGTCAACCTCTACGGCCGCACGGAATTCCCCCGGATCGGCGGCCGATCGCCCTTCACCCAGCTCCTCTACGCCCTCCAGGAGGTCGATGGACTGGAACGCATCCGTTTCACCTCACCCCACCCCATCGGTTACAAGAAGGACCTCGTCCAGGCTTTCCGCGAATTGTCCAAGCTCTGCGAGCACGTCCATCTTCCCTTGCAATCCGGAAGCGACACCATTCTCAAGGCCATGGGGCGCGGCTACACCTCCGGCCGGTACCGGGAACTGGTGGCGGAAATGCGCGAAACCTGCCCCGGCCTGGCCGTCACCACCGACATCATCGTCGGCTTCCCCGGGGAAACCGAGGAGGACTACCAGGAAACCCGCCGTCTGGTGGAGGAGGTCGGATTCGACAACGCCTTCATCTTCCGTTACTCCGGACGCCGCGACACCCCCGCCGCCCTGCTCCCGGACCAGGTGCCGGACGAGACCAAGGAAGCGCGCAACCAGGACCTTCTGGCCGTGCTTGACCGCATCGCGGAACGCAAGGGTCGGGAATTGCTGGGCCAGACGGTGGAAATCCTTGTCGAAGGCCCGAGCAAAACAAACCCCGGACGCTTTGCCGGCCGCACCCGCACGAACAAACTGGTGATTTTTGAAGGGGACCGCCGCCACCTCCACCAACTGCTCCCCGTCCGCATCGTCGACACCACCGGCTTCACCCACTACGGGGATCCGGTTATATTTGGTTAGGGATTTCCCGGTTTTAGTGGACACTGTAGCCGGGGCCGCTGGCCCCGGACCGGCCCCAACGGGGCCGGCTACAGAACGCCACAAGGCTTGAAGAATTGCGTCTACCAAAACCGCATCTGCCCCAGTTCTTGGGTGTAAAGAAACAGGAAAAGGCACATAGCATTTTCTGTTTAATTTGATTCGCAATGTAGGGGAAGCGCTCCTCGCTTCCCTTGGTAAAACGGGAACCGAGGAGCGGTTCCCCTACAAATTGATGCGGCCAATTAAAAGGAAAATGCCCTAATTTTTCGGGGGAAGCTCGCAGTAAAACTCGCATCCCCGGCCCGGCGCCGAGACGACGCCGATCCTCCCCTGGTGGGCGCGGACAATTTCCCGGGCGATGGAAAGCCCCAGGCCCACTCCCTCGCTGCCCGAGCCGGGCAGGCGGAAGAAGCGGTCAAAAATGCGGTTCTGGAATTCCTCCGCGATACCGGCTCCCTGGTCGATCACGCTGAAGCGCACATAGCCCCCCTCCCCTTCCGAGACGCGGACCCGCACCGTGCTCCGGGCGGGGCTGAACTTGACCGCATTGGACAGAAAATTACCCAAAACGTGGCCGAAGCGTGCGGCATCGACGCGGACATCCGGGCAGCCAGGAGCCGTTTCCGTCTCCAGCCGGATGCCGCGCAATGACGCGATCTCGGAAGCGGCGCCCACGGCCAGACCCACCAGCTCCTCCGGCCTCTCCGGCGCCATTTGCATCAGTTCGGCGCCGGCCTCCAGCCGTGACAATTCCAACAGATGATTGAGGGTCCGGAGCAGCCGCTCGCAATCCCCGCAGGCCGTGCGCATCATTTCTTCCTGATCGGTATTGAGGTCCCCGAATTTTTTCTCCAACAGCAGGTGGAGCATAACCCGGATCGCCGTCAGGGGTGTTTTGATCTCGTGGCTGACCGTCGCTATCTGGCCGGTCCTGAGTTCATCCATCCACCGGACACGGGTGACATCGACCAGCATGATGGCCACGCCGACAGCCCCCCCTTTTTTATTCGGAATGCAGAAGATGCGGGGCAGGTAATAGGCATCCTTTTCGCCCATGCGGATGTAAACCGCCTGAGCGGGATGGTCGGGGAGATGATCCATCCCCTGCGCGAGGGATGTCTCGGCGAGGCGCTGCACCACCGGGGGAAACCGGCTGTCCAGCCCAAGGAGCGAAAGCATGGCGGCGGCGGCGGGGTTAAGGCATTCGACCACCCCGTCCTGTCCCATCAGAAAGAACGGCGACGGGTAAGCCTCGATCACGGCACGCGGGCGAGTATCCGTGTCCGGCACGAACCGCTTGTAGCACCGCGTGGCCGAGCAGGTGATGATGCCGCCCAGGACCATCAACAAACCACCCATCCATATCCGCCCGGCACCGGACGGCGCAAAATATTCCATAACAAGCGAAGCGACGGCGGACAACAAAAGCAGGGACAGAACCAACACCCCCAGTGACATTTTCCAGCGTGGCATGGTTCTCCCGTTCCGGCTTTCAGTTCAACTGCATGCGCTTGCGTTTCCGGTAAAGCGTGGCCGGATCGATGCCGAGCGTCCGCGCGGCCGCTTCCATGCTCTCCGCGGTCACCAGCACCTTGGAGATGTGCTGTCTCTCCAATTCATCCAGAGTGACCATGGCCCCCGGCGTCACCTCGACCGGCGGACTGGTGCGGATGGACTCCGGAAGATCCTCCAGGCCGATCTTCGATCCCTGGGTGATGATGACCGCACGCTCAAGCACGTTCCTCACTTCCCGCACATTCCCCGGCCAGGAATAGCGCTGGAGACAGTTCATGGCCTCGGGGGTGAAACCCGTGATCGGGCGGCTGAGCTGGCCGGCAAAAAACGCCAGGAAATTGCGGGCCACCCTCGGGATGTCCGCCGCCCGCCGGCGCAGGGGCGGCACTTCCACCGAGATGACATTCAACCGGTAAAACAAATCCTCCCGGAAACGCTTGGCCCGCACGGCCGCCGGCAGATCGCGGTTGGTCACGGCTATGATCCGGACCTCGGCCACGCGGGTCCGGGCTTCCCCCAGGCGTTCGTATTTGTTTTCCTGCAGGAGCCGCAGGAGCTTGGATTGGATTTCCATCGGCAATTCCCCGATTTCATCCAGGAGCAGGGTCCCACCATGGGCGGCAGCCACCTTGCCCCAGCTCTCCTTGAGGGCACCGGCAAAGGCACCCCGGGCGTATCCGAAAAGTTCACTATCAAGCCATTCGCTGGAATATCCCGGACACTTCACGGTGACAAAAGGGCGGCTCTGCAGCGGGCTGATCCGGTGGATTTCGTGCGCCAACGCGGTCTTGCCCGTTCCGCTCTCGCCCCAAAGCAGGATCGGCGCCGCGGTGCCCGCGGCCCGGAACAGTACATCATAAGCCGCGCGGACCCCGGGGTCTTCCGACTCGAAATCATACCCCGGAATGCGGCTGGCCATCTCCTTCTCGAGTTCGGAAATCCGGCGCTCCAACCGCTGGGTTTGTTCCACCCGCGAAACCACCCGGCGCAACTGCTCCGGGGTGAAGGGTTTTTCAAGGTAGTCGAACGCCCCGTGCCGCATGGCATTCACCGCGGTTTCCACCGTCGCATAGGCGGTGAACACCACCACCGGCAACCGGGGATACCGTTTGCCCAGCTCTTCCAGAACCACAAGACCGTCCTCGTCGCCCAGCCGCAGGTCGAGAAAGGCCACATCGTATTGGTCCTCACGGAGCTTGAGAAGGGCCGCCTGGCTGCTTTCCGCAACCGTGGCCTCATGCCCTTCGGCCCGGACCGCAAGCGAGGTGATGTGACGGATGGATTTCTCATCGTCAATGATCAACACCTTCATGCCCTTGGGTAAACTCATGCGACGTCCGTGGAATTTCTATTCGGTTCGAACACTGGCACCATGGGTTATATCGTCGGATTCCATCAGATCAAAGCCGTTCCCAATCTACCACCCCTCGGCACGTTCGCAAACAACAGCGGAACCACACCCCCAAACATCAGGAATTGGGCCCGATCTGGACGCGCGATGTGGTGCGCCGGTGGAACCGTCTGGACGGAAGGCGGATGATGCGGGTGACGTCCTCGGCCGAAAAGGGCTTTTGCAGGAGATAAATCGGGGCCCCGCGGAATTCCTTGAGGAAATCGTCGAAAAATTCCGGGGGATGCCCGCTGATCAGGACCATTTTCAGGAACGGGCTGGAGCTGTGCCGCCGCAGCTCACTGTACAGCTTGCGCATGAATGTGATCCCGTCCGTGCCCGGCATGGTATAATCCACGAACATCATCGAGGGAAGCTCCCCGCTGCCCACCGCGACCAGCGCCTGCTCCGCCGAGGAAAAACAGGTGGTTTTCACCTTGTTGGATTCCAGCAATTGTGCCACCGCGGTCAGGACCATTTCATCGTCATCTATCAGGTAGGCGCTCTGCACCGCCTGTACCCCCGTTTTATCCGGCTGCGGCATGTCTCCGGGCGGAATCTCTTCCTGGGGTGCTTCCTGGGGTGCTTCCTGGACCAGCTTGGGCCAGATGAAGGTGACTTTGGTGCCCACACCGACCTGCGACTCCACCCGGATGTCGCCGGCATGCTGCTTCATGATGCTTTGCGCCAGGGAAAGCCCGAGGCCGGTACCCGCCCCTTTCGATTTGGTGGTGTAAAAGGGTTCGAAAATATGTTTGAGGCCCGCCGGGTCGATACCGACGCCGTCGTCGATGACACTCACCTGCACCGTCTCGTTGACCTGAAAAAAACGGATCTGGATCCGCCCCCCATCCGGCATGCTGTCGCGGGCATTGTTGAGGATGTTGAGGACGCAATGCCCCAGGGCCGCGGCGCAGCCGTTGATCACCAGGTCGGGATGGCAGACCCTGGCCCCCGGGGGGGCGTTGAAAACCAGGTCGGCATCGATTTGATAGCGCGAGCCGTAGCTGCGCCGGCAAAGTTCGACCAATTCGGCGATGAGCTGTCCGACATTCATCGACTGCATGACAAGGCTTTGCTTGCGGGCAAACCCGAGCAGGCTCTGCGTCAGTCCGGCCCCGCTCTGGCACGCCTTCTTGATCTGGTCGATGGAAAAGGCCATGGACTCGTCATGGGCCACCTGCGCGGTGAGGAATTCGGCATGACCACGGATGACCATGAGGAGATTGTTGAAGTCATGGGCCACCCCCGAGGCCAGGGAGCCGATGCTTTCCAGGCGGCGGGTATTCATCACTTCTTCCTGAAGGCTGAGCCAGGCGGTCACTTCGTTGAATACAAAATAGAACCAGACGCCCTCGTGCCCATCGGGCTCGCGCCGGAACAACTTCACGGAGAAAGCCGATTTGACGGGCTCCAAGACTTCGAAGACCGGCAGGGCGGTCTGGGGATCGTTCAGGCAGGCGGAGATACCTGCCTGGAGATAACGCCCGAGGCCCGAGGGCAACTGGGACCAATGCAGGGGCGGATCGGTAAGCTCAACCCGGAGAACGCCCAGTTGATGCACCGCCTGGGTATTGCTGTGCACAACAACAGCCTCGTCGCCCTGGCCAATCCAGACCATCAAGCCGGCAGGAGCACGGGATTGCTCCTGAAACATTTCCAAAACCCGTTTGGACACGGATTCATCCAAAGAACCGACCATTAAAGTCAACATAGGTTTTTAAATGGCATTTGCAACCTTTGACGGGGGAAAAGGGGTGACAACCCAAACGACACCCCGGATAATCCACGCTCATGATTTATCCGGTTTCCCTCGCCATGGTGGCCGCCGTTGTCGGATTGTTGTATGTCCTCTCACACGGGTGGGTTTGGTGGAAAGGCCCCGCCGCAGCCCCCTTCCTGACAGC